>Ga0315553_10002632_pt1 | contig 14307 bp, 10 predicted proteins | sample SalMarSW160140MG_FD_203099 | JGI IMG/M metagenome (GOLD analysis project Ga0315553, IMG submission 203099) | Salt marsh sediment microbial communities from the Plum Island Ecosystem LTER, Massachusetts, United States - Salt Marsh Sediment SW1601-40 ... | reverse complement strand
CGCTGACCAGCACATTGCGCTTGTTGACCACGGCGGCCCGCAGAAAAATCGCCGCCGCCGTCGTCAGGCTGCCGAAGCGAATCAGATCTTCGATGCTGTAGCGCTGGGCGGGGAACCGGCGGATGGTCAAACACGGGCCGCGCACAGCCAACGGGGGAATGATCGCGTTGACGCGGGAACCATCGGACAGACGCGCATCGACCAGCGGCTGGCTCTTGTCGATCCGCCGGCCGACCTGCGCCACGATGCGCTCGATCACCGACTCGGTCACCTGGTCGGAAAGGAACCGCCGCCCGGAATGTTCGATCACGCCATCGATTTCGACGTAAATCTGGTCGCAAGCGTTGACCATGATTTCAGTGATCGCCGGCACGCGAAGCAAATCCTGCAGCGGCCCAAAGCCGAACACGGTGTCCTTCAGGTCCTTCTTCAGCGCCCGCAGGATGACGTACTTGCGCAGCTCGCGATGCAATAGCCGCTGCAATGAGGGAAAAATGCCGGCCGACTTTTCCTCGACCAGGCGGATCTTTCCGCTCACGTCGGCCGCCTGATCGAGCCCCAATTGCTGGCGGAGCATCCGCAACAGGTTTTGCAGCTCGATTTCGCGCTCGGGAATCAGAGTGGCGGGTACGTCGAACTCGTTGACGACCAGTCCACCCATGCTGGCCGCTTTGCCGTCGCGGTCTTCGAGAATGATCTGGTTGATGAGCAAGTCGCGCAGCACCAGGCCCAGGATGTTGTCGAGCGTCGGCTCGTTGTCCTGGCCGAAGACGTTCATCTCGCGGCAGGCGTCTTCGATGTTGTTTTCCAACAGCAAAATGTTCTCGCGGTCGGGCCGGCGGGCGTTCTCCATGGCGGCCAGATCGAGGCGTTCGAGCAGCTTACGGTGCACGCGCTGTTCGACGTCGGCCAGGATGCCCCGCAAGTGCCGCTCCCACTCGCCGCGGCTGAACTGTTGCAACGTCTCCCGCTCGAAGCTGACCGTGAAGGGCCAGATACGTAGCGGCGTTCCTGCGTCGAAAGCCAACGTGTGCCCGACGAGCACTTCGGTGTCGCCGACCAGACAACTGTTGAGGCCGACGTTTTCCAATTCCAGGCGGTTGCCCGTGCTGCGGACCACCGCGTGCCGGCGCGACACGAGCGGGCTGGACAAGACGAGGGTATTGGCCGGATCGCGGCCGATGGTGACCTCGGCGTCGTCGTCGGTTTCCAGCACGCGGCGACGGCTCTCGTCGATTTTGTGGTACCAGATTTTCACGATGGCGGCCTGACGGATCGGTTTCAGTTTGTGCGAGCGGCGGGGGACGGCCTCGCGCGGAGCGAGAGGCGACGGTGGTTGTCAGGGTTTGCGCGGGTGCAGCAGGACGCCCGCCTGGCGGAAGCCACTCTGCTGCAAGCGGCTGAACAGTTTCTGGGCCTTGGGTTCGAGCTCGTCGCCTTGCATTTTGACGGCGATCCCCATGACATTTTCTTGTGCATTGCGTTCGCCCGACGCGCGGAATACGTCGCTGCTTCCCAGCCGGCCTCCCAGCGATACGATGCGAAAGGGGCCCACGATCTCGCTGGCGCCGGAAACGGACGTCCCGCTAATGGCCTCGTCCGATTCCGGATCGGGAAGCGCTCGCTGTTTGGCCACGATAAACGAAACGAAATCGCCCGGCACCACGAGCGACGGCACGAACGTGTTCACGTCCACCGGTATCCACATCACTCGTTCGTTTTCCTGCAGCGACATTTCGGCCGGCGGGGTTTTCAAATCCTGGCGGAGGATGATTTCGCTCCCCTCGTAGCCACGGACCGATTTCATACCGGTTACCGTGTGCCGATCGGCGTACAATACGGCCGATTGCTGGAGGTTTCCGGCGTGCAGGCGGGGAATCTCGACGGGAACGAATTGGGATTCCTGGAACGTGTCGCCCTGTCGAATCCGCACGCCGTCGCCGACCGCCAGAAACGCCACCGTTTCGACGTCCTGCGATTTGCGCTCGAGGTATTTCAGGTTCAGCACGGCGGCGACGAACGCCAGCGACACCGCGATCAGCAAGCCCAACACGTTCTTCATGGATCGGTGTCTCCTGGCGTCGCCGGCCGACTCACGATCATCAGGCCGCGCATGGTTTGTGTATCGTCGACGGCCAATTGCACGTTGATCGCGTCGTGCCGCGCGTCGGCCGGGACGTATCGCGCGCTGTAGGCACTGCCGCCGCGCTGCCAATCGCGGGCAATCCTCCAATTCTCGCGCGCCGCCCAGGCGTTGTAAAACTGCATGGCCTCGGTCGGATCGCCGCCGTAAAACCCAATCAGCATGTTGCCGTTCTCGTCGGCGATGTTCAGCGTGCGGTGGCATCCCGGCGGTACAGGAACCGCTGTGGACTTCGACGCCGCGCTGCTACCCGGCGCGGTGCGGCACGTATAGGTCGACCAGCTTTGCGGGGATTCCGGCACCGCCATTCCCCAGACGACCAGACGCGAGTTGGCCGCCTGTCCGTTCTCGCCGGCTGCGTGAGCGTCGCAGTCATCACGGATTCCCACCACCAGCGGCATCGGCTGGCGAGTTTCATACAGGCGCCAGGCGCCCGGTTGCTCTTCAACCGGCTTGCGGTCGCGGTAGGCGGCCAGCAGTTTCGCCTCGGCCGGTCCCATTTCCACCGGAGCGCTCGGTTGCTCGGAGAGCACTTTGCGACAGCGGCGGCGTAGCTGTTCGAGGGCGTGATCCACGTCGCCGCTCACCGAATCGCGCTGGAGCGCAAAGGGCGCGTCGCCAAACTGCACCAGGCACGATTGCCAGGGGACCGTCCAATCGCTCGCTTCCTGCGATGCCGACGAAAGCGATTCGGTAGCCGAGCTCAGTCCCCACCAAGAAATCAGTTCTCGCCCGCCCGCCAAAGCCAACACCAGCACCACTGTCGTCGCCAGCAGATTGGTGGTCCAACCGACCATCCGCCGAGCCAGTTTCGCGTAGTGCGAACGGTACTCGATCGGCGGTTCGTCGGCCGCTGGGTTATCGGGTGGCTGCGAGGTGGAACTCATGGCAATGCAGGGGACTGGCGAGCTCCCACCTCGTCAATTGGAACTGAGACTCGACTGGAATTCTTTTAACTGGTCGATCTTCTGTTGGATGACCGATTGCGCTGCCGGCGACGGGGGAGGATTGGTCCTCAACTGAGCGTCGTACAAGCGGATAAATGCCCCCGACATCCGCTGGGGTAGATTCTCAGTTCGGTCCGTTAACGGTTTGACGCGGTTCTTGTCGACCCACGGAACGTCCACGCTACGAAATCTGCGCATCCGCGGATGAAAATCGGGAGCGCGCCCGTAGAACGCAATGAATTCGTCGTCCTGGTCGAGTGGGCGAAGCTGCCATGTGAACGGCGCGTTGTCGATGGCCAGCACGGCGCTGCGATACGCCAGCGCAAGCGCGTCGGGCGGGGCGGGAAGCTCGTAAATCCACGGCATTCGCCGCTGGCGGTTGCTGCTGAGCCCCATCTGTCGGTATTGGAACTTGTCGTCCAGCAGCGGGTCTTCCACGTCAAAACCATACGGCCCCATGCGCCACATCATGGGGGGGCGACGCGTGATACGCGCTTCGCCCTGCTCGACTCCACGACGAAAGTCGAGCAGCGAGCTGTTCACGCCGATGCCGCCCGGCAGCGGGCCGCTGACCACGGGCGGCCGGATCGCGGGATCGCCCAGCTCCGCGAGGGGGGCGGCGGCGGCGACGCTCTGGTCCGCCGTCGCCGGCCATTCCGCCAAACTATGAAGGGCCGCGTGCGAGTGTTGCCGCGGCCAGCGGCTTTGCCACACCGCGCCGCGCGACACCGTCTCGGTCCGAATCTTCCAACTGGCCGCTGTTCCGAAAACAACGAAGAGCGCCATGACCAAAAGCAGAATCGGCAGGGACATCACCAGTTCGAGCGGCGCAAGGCCACGGCGACGCCGGGGCAAACGTCCCAGAAACGAACCGGCACGCAGCGGCCTGGCAAAACCAGCCGCACCCCAACGGCTTGGGTATCGTCTTTCAGTGGGTGTTAATACGTCGAAATCCTTCAACGCTGATTCCCCCCAGGTTCTGGGCGCGCATCGCTAAGCCGGGCGGCGACGTTTGCAGAATCGTCGGTACGCTGCGCGAGGTCGCCGGAACGAGCTGCACAGTCCAGTTCTGGTTCATCAAGTCCCAGCTTGTGGGACTGTTCTGCCGATGGACGTACCAGAAATCGCCGAAAAACTCGTAATCGCCCTCCACGTCGTCATCGTAGTCCCGGTACATCACGAGCCGGGGACGCGGCAGGAACACAGAAACCTGAGCGAACGCCATATCGTCGGCGTCGAGCGGGTTCCGGAACAGGCCCGGCAGCCGCTCAGGCATCTGCGGCCAATACGTGACGCCCACAAACATGAATTGGCTTTCCAGATACAGGTTCGGATCGAGCGATTCGGCGTCGTCGTGCCGCAGCACGAACGGCAGATTTCGGTCGGGATACTCTTCGTTGAGCAGCCGATCGAGTTGTCCACTGGTGAAACCGCGCCACAGTTGGCCGAACTGCGACATCTTTCCAACGCGGTCGAAGTCCTGCAGCATGGGCCGATTCAATTGTTCCAGGTAGCGATTGGCCATGTCGCGGCGTTGTCGGCGCGCGGTATTTCGATACTCGACCTGATACGGGGACTCGTCGAGCGTGGGGTCGGCCACGGGGAGCGTCGATCGCACCCATTCGCCGTCGCCACCGACCACCGCGACATCGGTGCGCCACAACACGCCGCGCATCGACTGACCGCCGCCGAGTCCGCTGCCCGCCATGCCGTGTTGCCCGGCAATCGCGTCGGTGGCCGACTGCGCCAGCCGAGGCGTAGTGAGCACCAGCGCCCGCTGAAACTCCGGGATCGCCTCTTCCGCCAGAATGGCTTCCATCACGGGCAGAAGCTGCTCGGATACGGCCGCCTGTTCCTCGCTGAACGTGCGGACCATTTCGCGTTCGAGCGGCACCTTCTGGGTAATGGCGTCGCCGAGCGCAGCGAACTTGGGATACGGCGCGGAACGAAACACGGGCCCGACTGCTTCCCAACTGTCGAGCACTGGCCCGGCCAGCGACTCCGCGTTGCGGTCGCGCGCCTCGCGCAAATAGGCCGTCATGCCGAACACGTCGCACAGCAAGTGATTCGTAAACGCCAGCGTATTCATGCCTCGCGCCAACACGACGCCGCCGGAATACGCGGCGCCATCGGCGGCGTTTTGCATTTGGACTTTGCGGTCGGCGTGCCGGCCGGCGTTGACGACCATTCCCAGCAGCATCGCCAGCAACAGGACGGCGAAGAGCGAAACGATGCTCATCGAACCGCGCTGGTCGGCGTGCAGACGGCAGACGAAGTTGCCAGCGCCGGCGCGGTTCATCGCATTTCCTCCTGCATGTATGACTTGAGGGACTTTTCGCCCTCATTGCCCAACGTGGCGGTGACGTGGATCGGCCACACGTACCAGTCGCCGCGCCGCCCGACCTGGGCACTTACCGAGTCGCTCGGACCGGTGGAACGGGCGAGCAAGCGGCCGGGACCCGGCAGCAGCGCCATGTAGTGCGTCACCGTGACCGCGATCTGGTCGCGCCAGCCCATTTCGTTGAGATAGTATTCGTCGGAATAGGGCGGCACGTAATAGCGGATGCCCAGCGGGGGGTCGTGAAGCGTGTCGCCCGGGCCGAGGTAGTGCGTGAACTCGATCTGGACGTCGGTGTTGGCCGAGCTGTACGCCAGTTTGTTGGTCAACCGCGTCGGAATGCGGGCGTTGGCGTTCGACTCGGCGTCGAGCCCACGATATACCGTCTCCAGCGCGGCGGCGGTGTCGCGGTCGGCCGGGCTGAGGGCAAAACCCGAATCGCGCGACGGGGCGAGCGGCAAACAGGCCAGCACGGCCGCCTGTTTGATCTTGGCGTACTTCTGTCCTTCGGGACTCACCCGATACGTGACGCCCAGGCAGCCGAATTCTTCTTGACTTCGAATCGGCTCCACGAAGCTGATGCGGTTTTCCGTTTCCTCGGGGCTGACGCTGGCGGGAACCCAAACGATGGCCGATCTTGCCGCCGCATACGCGGCGTAGTGCACCATCACCGTACCGATCATGACCTGGCTGACTTGCACGATGAACATGAGCACCATCACGAACACCGGCAGCGTAAGCACGAAGCTCAAGCTCTGCACGCCTCCTTTTTCGCAGCGGTGGAGGGAGCGCAGGCGAACCAGTCGAAGTCGGGCACCGCTCAGGTGCAACAGCAGGCGCGCCACCGCCATCGCCGCCACCAGCAGGGCAGCCCAAGGCAAGCAGTCGATGAGCACGGCGCGGTACATCGACGGTCCTACCACACTCGATCGAGAAGCGCAAACTGCACGATCACGACGGCAACCAAGGCGTTGGGGGCCAGAAACAGCGGCATCTTCAGTTGTTGCCGCTCTTCGTCGCTGAGCGGTCCCCAACTGCCGATTCTCACTCTCCACAGCACTTGCTGAACGACGCGGCGCACGAGCTTCCAGAGGCCGAGCTTCCACACCAGCACGACGATGCCGGTCGCGCCCCCCAAAACCAACGTCCACAGCATGGCTTCGATTCCCGCCCCGGGTCCCAGGAACGCGCCGATCATGGCAATCAGCTTGACGTCTCCCCCGCCGAGGCGAAAAAACACGAAGCACACCAGCATCACGAAACCGCACAACAGGAATCCGACGACGCTTTCGCCGAGCGTAATGCTCGAAAGCGCGCCGCGCCCCACCACACCAGCCAGGCCGCTGAGCACCAGCGCCGCGCCGATTCCCGTGTACGTGGTCCAGTTGTAAACCTTGTGCCGCCACACGTCGGTGACGGCCGCCACTGCGAGCAGCGCAAGGAGCAAGGCCGTGGCCGCCATCGGTTACTTCGAGGCGTCCGTAGCGCCGCCTTCCAGGTCGGTCATTCCCTGATTGAAGAAGTCCTTGATTCGCGGCCAGCCGAATTTGATCAAAAAGATCAGAATCGGCAGTGCGATCGCCGCGAGAATCAGCACGGTTTCGATGCTGACCCCGCCGCGTTGGTCCTCGTGCACTTGCTGCAGCAATTCCCCAAGACTTGGCACTTTACGCATCAGTCGTCTCCTCCCCACAAAAGAATCCGGTGTATTTGCTCCGACCTTCGATCGGTTTTCCTTTCTCTCGGCCGTCTACATCACCGGCGAGCCAACCATCACCACCAGCATTTCGTAAACGAGTCGAATCATGCGTGGCGCGAGGCCCATCAGCGACGCAGCCAGCGGAAGGATCACTCCCAGCACCAAGATGTAGTCCAACGTTGCGGCGCCTCTGCGCCGCCGCCGGCGGATCGCTTTCGCCCGAGCGCGTTTCATCGCCATGGCCTCGTGGGTTTCGGCCTTCTGCTCAGGTTGCCAAAGGGGAGCGTCCCTCTTTCCATCGGCCACCCGAGAAGGCTCCTAGAGTCGCTTCCACAATGCTTCACTGAGCCGAATCTGACTCTCCATTCCTTGCTCAAACGGTTCCCGGCAAAATGACGGCAACTCGCCGGTCGGTTCCATCCGCAGCGGATGGCCATTCGTCGCCGCCGCGGGGGAATACTCTAGCGCGAACAGATCGCACAACACATACTGGTTCTCGGCACTCAGGCCGCGGGCTTCGGCGACGCAGGTGACGCGCCGCGAGCCGTCGTCCGTCGATCGTGTCAATTGCACGATCAGGTCGATCGCCGAGGCCACCTGGGCGCGGGCCACGTACACGGGAATCTCCACGTCCGACATCAACGACAGCGTTTCCAGCCGCACCAACGCATCGTACACCGTGCTGGCATGCACTGTCGACAAGCTGCCGTCGTGGCCACTGATCATCGACTGAATCAAATCAAGCGCTTCGCCGCCGCGCACTTCGCCGACGATAATTCGATCCGGGCGCATCCGCAACGACGAGCGAAACAGCGCGCGAATATCGAGCCCTGCGCGGCGACGCGTCGTGGGCTGCACTTCCAAGTACAGGCAGTGCCGCTGGTGGAGCCGCAATTCCGAAGTGTCTTCGATGACGATAATCCGTTCCTGTTCCGGAATGGCCCTGGTGAGAGCCCCCAACAGCGAGGTCTTGCCGCTTCCCGTCCCACCGGAAATCAGTATGTTCTTGCGCAGTCGCACGCAGATTTCCAGGAATTCCTGGGCCGTTTCCGTGAGACTGCCGAAGCGGACCAGGTCGTCCATCGTCAGCGGGGCACGAAAGAACTTGCGGATCGTCAGACACGTGCCACCGCGGGAACTGGGGGGAAGGATGGCGTGCACCCGCGATCCATCGGGCAGCCTCGCATCCAGCACGGGATGATCCTCGTCGATCTCGCGACCCACCGACTGGGCCAGGTTGTTCACGGCCGAGCGCAAGGCGTCTTCGCTGCCGAACTGCGCCGCAGTCGGCTCGATGCGGCCGCCGCGCTCGATATACACCTGACCGTGCCCGTTGACCATGACTTCCGTCACGCTCTCATCGTCGAGGTACCGACCGATAGGGCGGAGAAAGTACCGCAGGCTCGCATCGTAGACGGCTTCGCGCGTCATGGGCATGCTCTCGGCGAATTGTCAGGGACCGATCTCACAAACGACGCGAAAACCGACGTTCTGCGACGCGGAGCCCGGCGGCCGACTCTCGCGGTCCGCGGCGCGCGTCGGCTGCGAATCGGCACCGCCGCCGCGCACGACGCGCGTCGACCCGCGGGTGGCGCCGGCGGGATCGACCTGGGGCTGGTCCGGGTATTTGCCGTACCAATCCCCGCACCACTCCCACACGTTGCCCGGCATGTCGTACACGCCCCACCCGTTCGGCTTCCGCTTGCCCACTGATTGCGGCTTGCCCGCGGCATTTGCCTGGAACCAGCCGTAATCGAGCGCGTCTTTTTCGTCGCCGCCGTAGTACGGAGTCTCCGTGCCCACGCGGCAGCAATATTCCCATTCGGCTTCCGTCGGCAGACGGTACCGCTTTCCTTCCTCCTTGCTGAGCCAATCGCAGAACGCGACCGCATCGTCCCAGGTGATGTACACAACCGGCGAATCGGCGGTTTGCCGATACCCCGGGTTGGTCCAATCCGGGCCTCGCGAACTCGACGGACCGCGCTGTGGCGGCCCCGGCCGGAAACCGTTCCCGCTGGGTCCTCGACCACGGCCCCCCGACCGTCCGGGCTGGTAGCCGCTAGAGGTGACGAAGCTGGCGAACTGACTGACCGTGATCTCCGTGGTGGAGACGTAAAACGGCCTCGAAAGCCGCGCCGCATGCCGCGGTCCTTCGTCATTGTTGCGGCCGGTTTCCGAATCGGGCGAGCCCATCGAATACTGCCCGGGGGGAACGAGGGCCAGCCGAATCCCGGCGGAATTCGTGAGCGTCGGTCGCATCGTCAGGTGGCGCGCCCATTCTGCCTGCCGCCGCGCTCCATCGGCGGGGGTAAAGGGAGCCATGAGCAGGGGAGGGCCGCCTGCGAAAACGGAATCGGCCGGCGCTGCCGATTCGATGTCCAGCAACCGCTGTTGCACGAGGTCGCGTTCGAGCCCCTGCAAACCCGGCTGTGCCAGCACGTACCAGTGCCCCGCCCGCAACCGAATTTGCTGCTGTTCCTCCAAATCGGCGGTTTCGGAATGGGCCCACCACCGATTGGCTAACTGGAATCGTCCCGTCGTGTCGGTGGGGTTGCTCAGATCGGCGGCCGCCAGCTCCTTCCACTGCTGGTCGTCGCTAAGGCTCAAGAGGGGCAGTCCTTGGTCCCAGTTTCCCTTCACCAGGCAAAGATACCGCCCCACGATTCGATTGGCGGCGGGGTCGGTCGGGTCGGATGCAAGCACCTGGCGAGCCTGCGCCACGTCGACATACCGCGACGCCAATTCCGCCACATCGTTCGAACGACGCATCACCAGCTTGACCAGGTCACCGTCGCGGGTCTTCCGCGCCGCCGAAAGAGCCAACTCGGTCGCTACCGTGGCAATCGTAAAGCCATCGGCGGCGACAGCCTCGTCGGCCAATTGCAGCGCCGCCTCGACGAGCGATGCGTTGGCCTCCGCCGGGTGAGCGGCGCGTGCGATCTCCGACAAAACTGTCGCTTTGGCCGGCAGTGGTTTTACCTCGAAGAAGCGCGCCAGCGAGTCGATGACCTGAAACGCGACGTTCACGTCGCCCCCTTCGACCGCCAGATTCTGCGCCGCCTCGAGCATCACGTATCGCTGGGCGGGATTGTCCTGTGTCGCATCGGCTTTGTTCCGCAATTGCTGGGCCAGTTCCACTTTCGCCTCGGCCGACTGGGCCTGCGCGAAATCCGCCTGCAGCACTTCGTGCATCAACTTTGCTGCCTGCCCCCGCGCCGCCTCGTCGGGGATCGCGACACGCGCCGATTGTGGGACGGTCGAGCCCGCGCGGTTCGGCGGACTAACCGGCGGCGTTGAATGTTGGGACGACGAGTCGACCGCCGGAGAAGCCGAGGACTGGCTGCCCAAAACGTCCTCCATGTCGGGGAGCTGCCACAGGATTGAATCCGAACCATCGACGGCGTGGTTGTCGCGCGGCGACGTCGTGAGCGCCGGCTTGTCGATCACAGGCGGCGCGGTCGTCGACTGCCGCGACGACTGCGGCGGGGGATTCGCCTCGGGAGGCGCAGGCCCAACTCGATCGAGTGGGCCCGGGTTCGCGGGGGCACCGGTTCCTCCGGCGTCGTGACGAGGTTCGTTGGCCTGGCCATTGTTCCCCGACGGCGCCCCGGGTTGGCTCGGCTTCCAGAACACAAGCCCCAAAGCGATCAATAGCAACGCGCCGACGGCGCTGGCTCCACCGGCGACCTGCCAATGTCTGCTAAGTCGCTCGGACACGCTTTTCATCCAGGATGCCGCCGACCCGGGGTCCGCGGCGCCGGCCGATGACGGTGGAATGATCGTCGGCTGAAACGGCGTGATCAGCGTCTGGCTTTCGCGGGTGGGGTCTCGCGCATGGGCCGCGGCTTCCGCCTCGGGACGATGCGAAACTGCCGGGTCAATGGGACGCTGTTCGGGCATGGGCACTTCGCTCCGGAATAACCCGTACTTAGCACCTTTAGAACGCCGACAATGGGCCAAAAGTACTCAGCGACAGCCAAGTTGCGACCAGCCGCCAAACGCAAAGCCTTATCCAACCCCCCTCAATATACCAGCATCGGGCCGTAAAGCGTCATAGTCGAATCGCTACGAGCCCAAACGTGCCCCGGCAATGGGTTTGCCGCCTCCCTGGCCCTGAATTGTCGGCTGCTGTCTCGAAGCTTGCTCAAAAAGAGCGGGGGAGGCCGGCTCGCGAACTCTGGCGCTATATTCCGCGTGGTCCAATACCTCCCTATCGAATTGAACCGTGCGAATCGCCCAGCGGACCGGGTTTGCCACCGGCTAACTCGCTTGGCGCACAAGGGTTTAGTGGTCAGCAAACGTCGTGCCCAATCACCTTCGGCCTGCCCAGCCGATTTTGGCATCGGGATCCGAGCCGAATCCGAGAGGCGATCTAGGGCGTCGACGGCTCGGAGGCAACAAGACGTGTGCGGAATCGCCCAAACCATTGTGCCACGTTGCACATACGGTGTCGGCCGCGCGCTTCCCTCTCTCAGCACTTGCGCAACAAATCTTGATGGGACCTCCCCGTGCTGAATCCTCTTACGAACCACTGGCACGGGAGCGCCTTTTGCCACTGCCGAGAGTTCAAGGACTTACACAATTCCGCGTCCTTCACGGTGGCCTCTGACCGTGCCGAAAAGCTTCGAACACGCGCGCATTGGGTTAACACATTAGCGGTTTACGGGCGTCGAGCGTGGGGCGCGAGTTGTCGTCGGAAGTGGTGCGGAGGTTGGCGAACCGTTGAATCCTTGGTTTTCCGCCGCGAAACTCGGGCCGGACCCCTACACCGGCGCTCCGCCGACTTACCGCCGGGAATCCGCATTCTGTTCGATCAACCGGACGGCTTCGCGGCGGAGGATTTCGGGAATCAGGGCGTCGTGGCTGACATATTCGCCGTTCAGGATCGTGGAGCCGTCCAGCGTGCCGTCGTCCTGCCACTTGAGATGCGCCTCGGTTGCCATCAAGGACGTCAGCTCGTCCAATGCGGCCCGAGCCTGGTCTTCGTGCCCCTGCCGCGCAAAAATGAGCGACTGCACGGAGCGGGTCAGCAAACCGGGAAAGGAACCGGGCGCATCCCCGCCCACCTTTTGCAGCCGCAACGATTCGTCAACCGATTGTTGTGCGGCGGAGAATTCCCCCTTGCGGCAAGCCAGCAGGGCTTTGGCCGAGAGGAACCATTTCAACAGGCCGTCGTTTTCGGACTTCGCCAATGCCTCGACAAAGTTCGTGATCGTCTGCTGATCGACAGCCGGTTCCGGCCCCAACAGCAGCGATACTTTGACGGTTCGCTCGACGTCGGCGGTTTCCGTCGAGTCGCCGAATCGCTTGGCCATGTTCTGGCAATACAGGCGATGCTGCTCAGCGTCGCCGGCATAAGCCCACAAGGCAGCGGGCGTCATCCAGGCGATGCTGTCGGAGTCCGGGTCGATCGTCACGCTTTCGGCGTAATCGGCCGCCGCCGATTTCCATTGACCAATGCGAACATAGTGCGCTCCGCGAAGACGCAGCGCTTGGGCAAGTTCACCCGGCGGGGCTGCGTTTTCGCGTCGCTGGTCGATTAGCCGGCTATAGACGGTCGTCGCGCGCTCTGCCTGGCCCAGCTCTTCGAAGAAGGTCGCGCATACATTGACCAAAGCCACGTCGTTGGGCCGGAGCTCGACAGCCCGCTGCCAATCGGCGTCGGCCTCGGCCCAGCGTTCGAGCCGGCCGTAGGCCCTGGCTCGGTTGGCGACGAGGCTGTAGTCGGTCGTCTCCGACGTGATGGTCCGGTCATAGTATGCGATCGCCTGTTCCCAGTTTTCGTTTCGGAAGAATTCGTTGCCGACGGCGACCGCGGTTTGGGGGCGCCGGCTGAGGAGCGCGTCGCGGTGCGACTCCAGCCCGCGCAGTTGATACGCTATCACGAGCCGGGCCCACGGGTCGTCCATATTCAGCGCGGCCAGGCGATTTCTCTCCGTCTCGAAGGCTTGGGGGTCGTCGCTGACCGCCAAGCGGAACCGGCCCAGGTTTTGATTCGGCCATTCGACATTGTCGGAAAACTGCATGTGGAATTCCAACCGAGTGCGACCTGGGAAATCAACGGGCTGTTCGGTGAGGAAGAATGCCGTGTGAGGACGCGATCCGCCTCCGCCGACGTTCCAATTCGCCACGCTGACGGGAAGGTGAGGTGCAAAGTAGTCCGCCGCGACCTGGCTCAATTCGATCGGCGAACCTTCCGCTGTGTCGTCGAGCGCGCGGATTTCCCAATGGGTCATGGCAAAATTGCCGCGGTCGCGCTGTTCGTCACGCCCCGGACCCTGGTTGGGTAACGACGGGTCGGTAAGCGCTTCCAGGCGAATCGCCCGGACCTGCGTTGCGGCCGCTTCGGCGACGATGGTGTAGGCGTCGCCAAGTGGGTTTTGTCCGCCGGCCAGAATGGAGTTGTCCTCCAGTTTTGACAGCGTGGCCCCGCCTGCCGATTGCATCTCCACGGGTTCGAGGACGGTCCAGGCAACGGACTTCTCCGCTTCCGCCAGCAGCAGGTCGGCCAGCGCTTGGGCAGCCTCCTTCGTGGGATCCAGTTCCAGCGATTTCTGCAGGTCGCTGCGAGCTGGCTCGGTCTCTCCCCGCCGCGCCAGGATCGTGCCGCGGGCGGCGTACGCCCGCGCGTCGGCCGAGTTCTGTTCGACGGCTTGGTTGAGCGCGACCATCGCGTCTGTGTCACGCTTCAAGGCGGCAAGCACGCGGCCGCGCAGGCCCAATGTCTCGTTCGTATCTGCACGCAGTTGGGAGAGGTGGGTCAGGTCTTCGATCGCATCTTCGGGCAGGCCGGCGTCGGCCAGTATCTCGGCGCGCTCGCGCAGTGCGGCGTCGTTGTCCGGTTCCTTCGCGAGTAGCGTGTCGAGTTCCACCAGCCGGGGACCGGCCAGCTTGCGGGTCGCCTCGCGCCACACGGCCCAGTTGATGGCCCAGTTCTGCCAATTAACCTGCCCGGGAATGGCGCTGTCTGGATCGATCTCGCGCTGTCGGCGGAGCCAGCCTGCCGCCTGGTTGAGGAGCTCCTCGGCCCGGTCGGTTTCGCCTTGATCGTAGAGCAGCATCGCCGCCAGAGCCTGAAACTCCCGATTCTGCTGGGCCGCTTCCACGAGCGGCTGCGCTTGCCCCAGGTCGCCCAGCCGGTAGTGTGCGGCAGCCGTCAACGGGGCGGTCCAGTTTCCGC
>Ga0315553_10002631_pt1 | contig 14307 bp, 12 predicted proteins | sample SalMarSW160140MG_FD_203099 | JGI IMG/M metagenome (GOLD analysis project Ga0315553, IMG submission 203099) | Salt marsh sediment microbial communities from the Plum Island Ecosystem LTER, Massachusetts, United States - Salt Marsh Sediment SW1601-40 ... | reverse complement strand
ATGTCGAAAATACCGAATTTACTTTTGGTTGGTTCCTTGGCGATTGCCGTTGTCGTGATCGTTCGTGCCGGCAACGCCCAGCGCAGCCGCACCATGCCCGACCGCCAGGAGGTCGTCTTCTGGCATTTCTGGGGCGGTCGCGATCGGCCGGTCGTCGAGGACGTCGTCCGCCGCTTCAACGCCAGCCAGCAGCGTTACTTCGTGCGGGCGATCGCCATGCCGGGCAACAACCTCGATTTGAAGTTCTTTCTCAGCATCGCGGGTGAGGATCCGCCCGACCTGGTGAACCAGGACGATCCGATCGTGGCCGACTGGGCCCATCGCGGGGCGCTGCTGCCGATCGACGAGTTGGCCGGTGTCGAGGAAACAGAGCAACTGCGACGATGGCTCTATCCGGCCGCTCGTGAGTTGGGTGAGTACGACCGCCGGTTTTACGCGCTGTGCAACGGACTCGACGTCCGCGCGCTCTACTACAACGAGACCGTGCTCGCCCAGCACGGTCTCTCGCCGCCGCAAACGCTCGCCGAATTGGATCACGCCGCCGCGGTGATCACGCCGTCGAGCAGCAAAACGCCGCCCGCGCGGTACGGCTACCTGCCCGATCCGCGGCGCATCTGGGCCTGGGGCATCGTCTTCTGCGGCCGCTTCTACGACGAGTCGACCGGCCGCGTCACGGCCGACAGCGAGCCGATCGTCCGCGCACTCGATTGGATGGCCGGCTACAGCCGGCGCTATGGACGACAGCGGGTCGAACGCTTTCGCACGGGCGACCAGGCGCTGACCGGTGCGGCGTTTCCGCTTTTGGTCGATCGTCGCTACGCGATGATCATGGACGGCCAGTGGCGGGTCCGCGACATCGCCGAATATCAACAAGCGAAAACCGCGGTAGGTGAGCCGGCCGACAAGTTCGGCGTGGTGCCGCTGCCGCCGCCCGAGGGAGGACTCAGCGACGCAGGCTGGGTCAACGGCAACTTCTTCGTCGTGCCCCGCGGAGCCCGCTGCCCACACGGTGCGTGGCAATTCATGAAATTCTGGAGCGGCTTCAACGGACACGAGGCCGAGGCCGCCCGCGCTTGCGCCGCCGGTGGCTGGATTCCCGCCTCGCCACAAGTCGTCCGGCAGCCCGCCTACCAGCAGTTTCTCAGTCGTTATCCGCTGTTTCGCACGTTTACCCGTCTGGCCGACAGCCCGAACCAGCGACCCACGCCGGCCATTCCCGCGGCCACGTACTATCAACAACAGGTGGAGAGTGCTGCCCAGGCGGTCATGTATCGCGGCGCCGATCCGCGAGAGGAATTGTCCGAGGCCACGCGCCGCGTGCAATTGCAGCTCGACCGGCTCCGCAGCGAGCACCAGCTCACGAAATCCGAAGCACGAAACTCGAAATCCGAAAGAAATCCAAACACCGAATGATCGAAAAAGCGAAGGTGGACATCTGAATCGCATTTCGGATCGCGAAAGGGCGAAAGCTGACCGCTGACTGCTGACCGCTACAACTTTGAACCTTGAGCTTTGAACTTTGAACCGAACTGATGTCCCGCAATAAACCCCACATCCTGGCTCATGCGGCGCTCGTCGCACTGGCAGTCGTGTTCGCCACGCCGCTGTTGTGGATGCTGCTCACCGCGGTCAAACCCGGCGATCAGCTCAACCAACAGCTTTACCGGCTATGGCCCGACGCCTGGCGGTGGGACAACTACGCCCGGGCGGTCAGCGCCATGCCCTACCTGCTGCACCTGGGCAATTCGCTCCTCTTGTGCATCGGCAGCGTAACGGGCACACTGCTCTCTTGCTCGCTGGTGGCCTACGGTTTCTCGCGGCTCCGCTGGCCCGGCCGCGACCTGGTATTTGGCCTGGTGATCGCCACCATGCTGCTGCCGTGGCACGCCACGATGATCCCACGCTTTCTGTTGCTTCGCGAGTTGGGTCTGTACAACACACTCTGGGCGCTGATCCTGCCCACGTTTTTCGGCGAGGCGTTTTACATCTTTCTCTTGCGGCAGTTCTTTCTCTCGATCCCCGCGGAGCTCTCCGAGGCAGCCCGGCTTGACGGCTGCAGCGAACTGGGCGTCTACTGGCGGATCATTCTACCGCTGAGTAAGCCGGCGCTGGCGACCGTTGCGCTGTTACAGTTCGTCGCCGCCTGGAATGATTACGGCGGACCGCTGTTATACCTGAGCGATCCGGACAAGTTCCCACTCAGCTATGGGCTGGAGCAGTTCGTCAGCGCACATTCCACGCAGGCGAATCTATTGATGGCCGCGTCGGTGCTGTTCACGCTGCCGATGGTGGTCCTCTTCTTCCTCACCCAGAAGACGTTTCTGCGTGGCATCGCGACCGGCGGCGTCAAGGGCTAGCGCAAAACGCAGACAGTCGCTTGCGGCTTAGCGCTGAAGAAAGAAGGAAATGCGGAATCAAAAAATCCGCACTCTATTTCTTGCGATGACGGATCTTCGCTCGCATACGGCGTTTCTTTCGCCCGAGTTTCCGCCGACCTTTGCCCGACTTTTTCGTTCCCAAGATTGACTCCGCCAATGTTACCAATTTATATGCGACACGCGCGTCGCAAAGACTATCCCAACGCGAGCACCCGACGTCTCACGCCTCTCGACTGAGGCGAATTGATCAATTCTAGCGTATAATAGCCACTTAGCACAAGTGGTCTCTATCCAAAGTGGCCGTTCCGCGAGGCGGCGATCGCCTGGTTGACCAGGATCAACAGGGCGTTGGGGTCGTATGGCTTGCGAACAAAGTACAGACAACCGGCCGACCGCGCCCGACGAATAATGTCCGCCTGCCCACGACCGCTCAAGATGATCACCGGCAGCCCCGCCAGAGCGCGATCGTCGGCGATCGTTTCGCAAAGCTCCAGCCCATCGGCGTCCGGCAGACCGAGATCCAACACTACCAGATCAGGCCGCTCCGATCGAGCCAACGCCATGGCCGACCGGCCGTTCTCCGCGATCAAGGCTTCGTAACCCTGTCGGGACAGTCCGATCGACAGCGCCTCGGCCACTTCCGCGTCGTCCTCCACGATGAGAATGCGGGTTGGCCGCGGACCGACACCCACCGGGTCAAGCTGTTCGATTGGATACGTTGGCATGGCATCCCTCGCCATGAACCTGGTTACTTGCGGACTAGAAGTGGAGCGCGTCTTGGGCGCTCTTGTGGCGGGAATTGGAGGGGGCCGAACCGTCGGAGCGGATCAACTTGGCACCCCTCGGCTGGCTCACTGGTGCCGGGCTGTGTCTACGGATTCCTTTGCCATGTCAAACGTACGATGCGTTTTGGCAACCGTCAAACGCATCGATTGACGTAAATGGAAAGATCGACCCACTCACCGGCGCGTTTTACCGATTCTAGCGATTTTTCCAGTCGATGTTCGACATGGCGGCCAGCGCCAGTTGCAGGGCGTGAGTACCGTCGCGCGCGTGCCCTTGAGCGGCCACTGCGCTATACAGTTGCGCCACCAGCGCCAGCCCGGGCAGCGAAATGTTCATCCGCCGTGCTTCGTCCAGCGCGATCCGCATGTCCTTGATGAAGTGCTCGACGAAAAACCCGGGCTCGAAATTACCGGCGATGATCCGCGGACCCAGGTTGGACAACGTCCAACTGCCCGCCGCACCGGAGGCGACCGATTCCAGCACGGTCGTTAGATCAAGACCGGCTCGATGTGCGTACAATAGCGCCTCGCAGACGCCGATCATGCTGGCGGCCACCAGCGTTTGATTGACCATCTTCGTGTGCTGGCCGGCGCCGGGACCGCCCTGTCGCACGTACGTTCTTCCCATCGCTTGCCAACAGGGCGTCAATGCCTCGACCACCGCAGCATCGCCGCCGATCATGATCGACAGCCGCGCTTCGCGTGCTCCCACGTCGCCGCCCGAAACCGGCGCGTCGATGCTCGTCACGCCCCGCTCCTCGGCCAGGCGAGCAATTTCTACGGCCAGAGACGGCTCGCTCGTCGTCATGTCGACCAGCACGTCGCCCCGCTTACAGCCGGCCAGCGCCCCCTGCTCACCTAGAATGACCTCTCGCACGTCGGCCGGATAGCCAACGATCGCAAAGATCACGTCCGACGCCGCGGCCACGGCCCGCGGACTCTCGGCCCAGGTGGCGCCGCGATCCAATAACTCGGCCGCCTTGTCGCGCGAGCGGTTGAAGACCGACGTGCGAAATCCGGCGTCAATCAGATGACCGCACATGCTGCGGCCCATCACACCCGTGCCGATCCAACCGATGCGCGTTTTGTCGGGAGAAATGTTCACAATAGGGGACAGGGGTCAGGGATGAGGGGACAGGGATTTCAGATTCTTGACCGTTTAACCGCGACACTACGCGCGACCCAGAAGTTCAATGTTCAAAGTTCAAGGTTCAAAGTGGATTGTTGTGAGCGTCATTTCACAGCTGCGTTTCCGGCATTCGTGCTTGGAACTTGTGATTTGTTTCGGATTTCGAGCTTCGGATTTCGGATTTTCGTGCTTCCCCTTTCGGCATTTGCTTTTTCATCCTTCCCCCTTCCCGTCACCATTCAGGGCGACGCAAGATTTCGTTGAGCACGATTGCCCGGCGCAGATCCTCGATGCCGCTGAACATCGGTGACACGGGCGTTACGTCCCGCGCCGGTATCACGGCGCCCAGGTCCACTTCCAGTGGCAGCTCGGGTTCGTTCGGCTCGGCTATTACCACCGTGGCATCGCCAATGGCCGTTGGCGTGCTCGTCAATTGGCCCAACTTGTGATCAAACGTGGCGTGCAACCGCTGTTCCAGCCGCTCATCCGACTGTTCGACCTCTTCGCCGAGGTGGCGCAGGTGTTCTTCCAGTTGGCCCGTGCTCACATGATGCTGCACATGCTCTGCCACGGATTTGCCGCTGAGGACCATCGGCTCGCCGACCCCGCCGGAACGTGCCGCCGGCTGTCGCGATGTCTGCGGTCGACCCGGTCGTTGACGAGCTGGCTGCGACTGCGGACGCTGCGGATCGACGACCTTAGCAACCAGGATAGGCTCGCCGCCCGCCATCTGCTGACGTGCCGCGACGGGCTGGGGTTGCATCGGCTCGGCTTTGACCGGCTCGATCACCTCCACGTCGCCGGGCGGTTTCTCTCCTCTCCGCTCGGCGGCGCGGCGAAGAAATGTCTCAATCTCGTCGGATAGTTCGTCGGGACGCGCCTGTCGCGGCTGGGCGGCCGGCCTGGGACGACCAGCTGCCGGCCCACGCGGACCCCGGGCCGGCCCCTGTTTGTTGGCGGCCTTCGCCTGGCTTTTCACAACCTGAACAATCGCCCAGAAGACGAAAACCACGATTGGAGCCAAAACCTTGACGACGTCGTCGAGGTTCGCCAGTATGTGAATCGGAGCGTGCGACATGGGATCTCAGATTGATGATTTCAGATTTCAGATTGTTTAGCTACAACCCGGAACTCGAAATTTCTTTCCTTTTCGGCATTCGCCTTTTCACCATGCCGGCTTTTTGTCTTCTCTGGACTCTCGACTCTCAACTCTGGACTCCCTACCGGTTGGCCGCCGCCGTCGTGGTCGTTGTGCCGGCGATCGACCGGCGCATTTCCGTATCCGCCTGCACGTTGCGGAGCCGGTAGTAATCCATAATGCCCAGCCGACCCGATTGAAAAGCGTCGGCCATCGCCATGGGCACTTCGGCTTCCGCCTCGACCAGCGTGGCGCGGCTTTCTTCGATCTTCGAGATGTTTTCCTGCTCCTGGGCGACGGCCATGGCACGACGCCCTTCGGCACGCGCCCGCGCGACCCGCGTGTCCGCTTCGGCCTGATCGGCCTGCAACTTGGCCCCGATATTATCCCCCACGTCGATGTCGGCGATGTCGATCGACACGATCTCGTAGGCCGTCTGCGAGTCGAGTCGCCGGGCCAGCACCGCTTTCGAGATGCGGTCCGGGTTCTCCAGCACTTGCGCGTGCGTATCAGCCGAACCGATGGCGCTGACGATCCCCTCGCCCACTCGGGCGACAATCGTCTCTTCGGTAGCCCCGCCGATGAGTTGATCGAGATTAGCCCGCACGGTGACCCGCGCTTTCACCTTCAACTGAATGCCGTTCTTGGCCACCGCGTCGAGCGACGGACGCTTTGCCTCGCGTCCCGGGCAATCGATCACCCGTGGATAGACGCTCGTTTGCACGGCTTCGAGGATATTTCGACCGGCCAGATCGATCGACGTTGCCTTCTTGAAATCCAATTCGATGATCTTGGCCTTGTGGGCCGCGATGATGGACCGGATCACCAGCGGCACGTTGCCGCCGGCCAGATAGTGCGCCTCGAGTGCCCGGGTCGTAATTCCCCACTCCTTGCCGAGGCCCGCCTGGACCGCCATGATTTTGCTGCGGACGATCACCGCCGGGTTGACCTTGCGAAACGTCATTCCCAACAGATCGAAGATGCCGATGCCGGCGCCGGTCGTCGCCGACTGGATCCAGAGGCGAAAGTATCTGGCGAACACGAGCAGTGCCACCAGACCGAAAACCAGCAGGGCGATAATCACCGCCATGCCGGTGTATTCCCAGAAATCAGCCAGTACGAACATCGTTGTCGGCGATTCCATTTTCGCTCCATTCTCGTTAGCGGGGCCGTGGTCAAAGGGGCCCGATGACAAAGGCCGTCTGCGCCCCTTGTAACGACTTCGCGGAGAATGTCAAGTCAGCGGCTCATCCAGTGAGTCGAGACCCAGCTCTTCGAGTGGCCTGGCGAGAACGTCGTCGGCCTTTTCCACCAGGGGTCGCTCGTCGTGCTCGGCCGGTCGAACGACAATTCGATTCGATTTCACCTCGATCACCACCACACGCTGTCCCGGATCGATCGCCATGCCCTGGCTCACCGCGTCGAACGTGCGACCTTCGATCACCACCGCCCCGCTGGGCAACATTGGTGATTTGACCACGCCGAATTTGCCCAACAATGCCTTCCGCTCGTCCTTGGGCAGGACTTCGTCCTCGGTGGGTAGGCCGAGCAGAATGCGCTTGCCCAGCGGCGTGCGTGGCAGATATTTGAACGCCAACGCGATCAGCGACGGCACCGCCACGATAGCAACGCCCACAAACACCATTCCCACCGTCGGACCGTGGTAGACAAAGGCCATCACCACGGCCGCGATCACCGACGCGGTGGCCAAGAAGCCCAGCACTCCACCCGATGGGATGAAGATCTCCATCACCACCAGCGCGCAACCAACCAGCATCAAGAGCGCTGCCCAGACCAGGGGATCGACTACGTTCATGTGCCGTTCATGTACAGAAAAATATCTCGGTCAACCCGCAACGCAAGCGATGCCGCCAAAACAACAACTCGCTACTCACTACTCGCTACTCACTACCCATTTACAATTGCTTCGCCTGGACCACGACACGGTTGCCGTGCACTTCGACCACGACGATGGGCGTGCCGCGCTCGATCACTTCGCCGACGGCAATCACGTCGAGGAGCTGATCGTCGATCGTCGCTTTGCCCGATGGCGTCAACTGCGTTGTTGCCACGCCCTCCTGACCCATCAGATCTTGAAAATCGACAACCGACTCGCGGCGGATCTGCCTGTCCAACTCCTGTTCGTCAGGCGGCTCGAGCATCATTCGCTGCAGGAACGGGGCGCGGGGAAGATATCGGCGCATGACGATCGCCGAACATAACATTCCGGCCACGGCTCCACCGACCACCAGCAGGCTGCGACGCATATCGGCCAGTTGCGCTGAGTTGGTGGGGATGATGAACGTCTGGCTGGCCAACACCAGAGAAACGATGACCATCAATCCGCCGCCGAGTCCGAAGATACCGAAACCGGGCAGCACGAAAATTTCCAGCAAGAGAAAACAGACTCCACCCAGAAATAATACAACCTCCAACCACTCGGCCGTGTTCACCATGAACTTGCTCCAAAAGAAGAGCAGAAAGGCCACGCTCGCCACAAATCCACCGATGCCGATGCCGGGAAGCTGCAACTCGGCATACAGCGCCACACCGGCGATGAACAGCAGCAGGGCAGCCACACCGTTGCTGGCCATCACCTCGACCAGCTTGTCCGCCCAGCCGGGTTGCACCAGACGTGGGTCTTCGTCCAGATCGTAGAGCTGCTTCACCTCGGTGAAATCGTCGGCCGTGTCCCAGGCCATGCCCAATTCTTTTGCGCGGCGGCCGTCGACGACCAGCGTCTCGTCGGGCACGGTCACTTCCGGCCCTTTCTGCCAGTCGTCGGGCGAAGCCTGCTGATCGAGTTCCTCCTGGCAGAAGTATTGGACTTCGCCGCTCTTTTTATGCTGATACCGATACACGGCCAGCTGTGGATCGAGCGTGGCGGCGATCAGCGACCACGAACGGTTTTGCTGCTCAACCGACGGCCAAGCGCTGACGGTTTGCCGCACGTCCATCTGAGTATCTTCGTCATACGTCTCACGCCCCTCGCCACCCAACACGGCGTCCGGGCGCATCACTAATTGATGACAGGCCAGGGCGACCAGCGCGGCCTCCCCTCGTGCTTCACCGGGAACATAGGCCACCGAACGCACCGCGTTCTGGTCCATGTTGGCCAAATAGTTTGCCAGGTCGATACTCACGTCGAGCGAGCCGCCGGGACTGTCGATTTGCAAGATGACCAAATTCGCTTCGCCGAAATCCAGCTGTTTCTGGATGGCCTTCTTCAGACTGCTGGAAGTGAGCCGGTCCACCGACCCGTCCAGCCGGACGAGGATCGGTTTCCAGTCGCTGATCAACGACGGATCATCGACCAATTCGCCGGGCGGCAACCCGAGTGCGCGGGCAAGATCCTCGCGATCCTTCGCCAGGTATTTGACAAATCGCAGCTGGCGAGCGGTGCGACCGTCGAAATGACCCATCTCGCCCGGCGGAATCAGCGTTTCGACCGATTGGACGGTGCGATTCTTCTTAACCTCGTCCAGATCCTGCTTGAGCACGTACTCGACGCTCACCTCCGTTTCGACCTTCAGTACCTCAAGCTTCGGGTCGAGCATGCCCAAGGCCACGGCCAGCGGGATGGTGCGACGCAGGTCGGCGATGTTCCGGTAGTTGTTCAATACCCAGGGTTCGATCGGTTCGTCCGCCGGTTCGTCGAGTCCGGCTTCGCCGATTTCGGCATCCTCCCGCATCACGATCTCGTCACAGGCCATTGCCACCAGCACGCCGTGGCCCTTGATCGTCTTGGGAATGTACGCCACGGTTTTGACGTTCATCAGTTTTCGGCCCACCAACATGCGGGCCAGTTCCATCGCATCAGAAATCGAAGTGCCCTGCCCTGCTTCGCTTTTCCCCGGAGTCAGTTCCAAGACGAGCACGCGCTCGGCATCGTCGGGCAACATGTCAACGGCCCGCTCGATCGCCTGGGCAACCTGACGCCGTCGGGCGTCGGTCAAGGGGAGAGGCACTCGGATCAGCCGCCCGTGGGCCGCCCGCGCGTCCTCGTCAACGTCCGCTTTCGCAGCCGCTTTGCCGGCGTCGGTAGTGTCGTTCGAACGGTCAATCGCGGCGGCCGAACCGCAAAGTAAAGAAACGAAAAGGAAGAAAACAGAAAGGGGAGAAAGCGGGCCGAACTTCACTCCCGATCGCCAGAGCAAGACTCGAGCGATGGACTCAGTTGCCTTGAATGATGGAATCTGATGTGCAACAGGCGTGATCATTTCACCGCACCCGAGCGACAGGATCGAGTAACTGCGCAAGTTGGCATTTTCATTGACGTTACCGATGAATCGCCGCGAACTATTATAGCGCGGCCCGGGGCGCCGGGAAAGTCTAGCCCGCCGCACTGCTCGGCGGTGGCCACCGTTGGGGCATTCCCCAGAATTTCTGAGGCCCGGTGTCTCCCACCGCCGAATTCGTCTGCGGAACCGAAAAAGTCCGCCGGGAAACGCCGTACTTTCTCCGTGTCGCACATGTATTTCGGACGACGCATGCTAGAGTCAGTCCCCATATATGCATATAACAAAAGAGGAGGATCGTACTGCTGGTCCCCGACTTTTCTGGGCGTCCCCGTTTGGAGACACGCGTTCGCAGCCGGGCTGTTCATGGTCCGACGCACGCAGGATTCAGAAGTGCTCGCAAGTTCAACACACGATAACGACGTTGACGCGAACGAGGTATCGGCACCGTTGCAGCCGCGCATTGCGGGAGGCCGGACCCGATGACCGAAAGGCCGCAATCGCAATTCGGCACGTCTGCCGACACGCCTGCAAGTGCGTCGGCCGCGGGCGTCGAGATCGGCAATTCCCGAACTGTGCCGCCCAAGAATGCTGCGGAGCCGATGAACACTGCAGCACCAAACAGTGCGGAGCCACAAGCCAGGTCGAATGCGTCCGACGAGCACGGTGGTTCCGCGCGTTGGTCTTCTGTCTGGGCAGATCAGGCACCGAGTTGGCTGTCGAGCTTCCTGTTTCACCTGTTGCTGCTGTTGGTCCTTTTTCTGTGGGTGATCCCCGGCCAGCCGTCGGCAAATCTCGTCGTCCAGTCGCTTTCGCATTTGGATAACGAAGACCTGGAAGATATTGGCCAGGAAATCCTGAACGACGTGAAACTCGAGGCCTCCGCCGACGCAACCGCGCTGGAGAGCAACGTCCCCACTCCAGAGCACATGGAGAATCCCGACAGCATTTCGCTCAGTCCTGCCGACATTACGGAGACGGCCACGATCGAAGTGCCCACTCTTGACTTTTCCGAACAGATGGCACCCAAGGCGGATTTGCTGAGTTCGCTGGGCACCTCTCCAAGCGGTCAAATGAACAATCGCTCCGGCAGCGCACGCGGTCAGGCGTTGAGCCGGTACGGCGGCAACTCGCAAAGCGAGACGGCCGTCGACCGGGCACTCAACTGGCTGGTGGAACATCAGTTTCCTGACGGAGGATGGAGTTTCGACCATGCCAGCGGTCCGTGCAACGGGCGGTGTGACCATACAGGCTCTTTTGGCGCGGCCCGTAACGGTGCCACTGGGATGGCGCTGCTGCCGTTTCTCGGCGCCGGCATGACGCACCAAGAAGGTAAATACAAGAAATCCGTCGAGTCCGGGATGTACTATCTCTTGCGATCGATGAAAGTCGAGAAGAATCGCGGTTCGTTGTACGATCAGGGCAACATGTACTCGCAGGGATTGGCGGCCATCGCTTTGTGCGAGGCCTATGCCATGACGCACGACCCGGCGCTGCGTGAGCCGGCACAACGAGCCATCAATTACATTCAATACGTGCAAGACCCGCGAGGCGGCGGATGGCGGTACACGCCTCGACGACCGGGAGACACATCGGTGCTCGGCTGGCAAATCATGGCCCTCAAAAGCGCTTACATGGGCTATCTCGACGTTGATCCGAAAGTCATTCACAAGGCAAGCCGATTTCTCGACAGCGTGCAGTCCAATGGCGGGGCCACCTATGGATACATGACGCCGACGACCTCGCCGGGTTACACCACGTCGGCCGTTGGTTTGTTGTGCCGAATGCACACCGGTTGGCAGCGCGACCATCCGGCGCTGACCGCCGGCGTCGAGCGGATCGCGTGGGCCGTCCGACAATAACCTCTATTACGATTACTATGCCGCACAGGTCGTTTTTCACTACACAGGTGGCGAAGGAGAAACATGGCAGCGGTGGAATACCTCCATGCGAGACTTTCTCATCAACAAACAGGCAGTCGACGGTCACGACCGGGGAAGCTGGTACTTGGACGACAAAGGCTTTTCCAAATCAGCCTACGGTGGTCGCGTCTACTGTACGTCCCTGGCCGCGATGATCCTCGAAATCTACTATCGCCACATGCCCCTCTATCGCCAGGAAGTGACCGAGACCGATTTTCCGGACTGAATCCTCGAGTAGCGAGCAGCGAGTAATGAGTGGTGAGTAACAAGGACGATTGATCATTCCTGGTTCATCGCACATTGGTCATCGCTTATCGTCCTTCATTCTCTTCCGCAGATACTCGACCGCTCGTTGCAATTGCCTGTCGGCTGCGGGCCTGGCCGTCTTGTCGCCGGACGTTTCGTCTTCATCGCCGGTACCGGCCGCTGCGTTGTCACGTGGCCGGCCCGGGCCAAAGTGGTCCCTCGCGGCGCGATCCTCACGGCGGCGCGTTTCCTCCTCGTCGCTGAGTACCACTTTCAAGCCCTCGTTCGGCAGAACACCCCAATCCTCATCCTCCGGCGTTTCGGGAGAACGGCGGTGAATGTTTTTGCCCGACGGGCGATGATAACTGGCCGCCGTAAGCTTCAGCAGACTTCTCCCTCCCTCGGTCGGCAGAACCTGCTGGACCGTCCCTTTGCCATACGAGCGCTCGCCCACCACGACGGCCCGGTGGTGGTCCTGCAAACTGGCCGCCAGAATCTCGCTGGCCGAAGCGGTTTCGCTGTTGGTGAGCACCACAATCGGTATGTCGAGAAAGCGGCCCTCGCCCGTGGCAAAGTACGATTCCTCCAGCACGTCGTCGCGACCGCGGACCGTGACAATGAGTTGGCCTTCGGCGAGCAGCAGGTCGGTCACCTCCACCGCGGCGCTCAATGCACCGCCCGGATCGTCACGCACGTCGATCACAAGCGCCTCGATGTGCTCGTCTTCCAATTCATGAAACGCGGCGGCCAGTTCCTCGGCCGTCTTGCTGCCAAAGTTGGCGATCCGCACGTACCCGATGCGTGGGTCTTCGACGAGGCGAAACTGCCAGTTGCCGTTGTCGTCCCGCGCATCGCCCAACACCGACGGAGTGTCGATGATCGCCCGCGTGACGGTCACGGTCACCGGTTCATCTTCACCTTTGTGCAGAATGCTCAGTTCGACCGGTTCACCCACCGGACCGCGAATCTCGTCGATCACGTCATTCAATGTGCGGCCGGTGGTCGGCTTGCCTTCGACCGCGACGATGCGATCGCCGAAGCGAATGCCCGCCCGCTGGGCGGGCGTGTCGGCTAGCGGTGGGTTGACCACCGTCAACTCCGGCGGCTCACCCAACAGGCGAACCTCCACGCCGATACCGCCGAACTGCTGGGTCAGCTCGGCATCGAATCGCGGCGTGTCGCGGGCAGGGATGAAGGCAGAGTGTATGTCCCCGCGCTGGGTCAGTTCCCCGACCATGCCACGCATCGCTCCTTCGAACAGCGTTTGCTGCGGCACGCGTTCCAGGGAAAACCGGTCGATGGCCGTGATCGCTTGCGACAGGTAACGACCGTATCGGCCCTGCTCAGCCCGCACGTAGCAGGCGTACGAACCAGTGACGGCAATCATGATGATGATAAAGTTGCGTTGGGGCATGGTCGTGCGAGTTGTTGGTTGTTGGTGGTTAGTGGCGAGTAGGGAGTAAGGAGTAGCGAGTGGTAGGTAGCCGCGACGCTACGCGTCGCAGGCTAAGCCCGACCAGCCCACAGCCGATAGCCCTATTCCAAATCTGCAATCATCAATCTGCAAGCTGAAGTCCTTTCGCTGGACTCCGGACTTTCGACTCTGGACTGTTTTCGAGCGCTCCTTATATGGGGGACCCGGCTGGTGTTTGAAAAGTCCGCGCCGACACTGTAATAGAAACGCCGTGCGAGAGTTTTTCGAACGGCGGTCCGTTTCGGGTTTCGGGTTCCGGGTTGCGAGTAGAACGCCGCAAGCTGAATGCTGACCGCTCTTTTCAAACAAAGTGTTCGAAAACGAATGGAAAGCAGCGGGATGAGGGAGAATAGAGAAGCGACGCGCGGCAGTGGCCTCAGTGCCCGCATGGAAAACCCGCATTCATGGTCGTGTGCCTCAAATCTGCGCAAACCGCCGATATTCACTAACTGACGCTAATGCAGGATAAGGAGTGAAAGCGACGAAATGTTCAAGAATTGCGAGGTAGTCGTACTTATCTCGTCGACTTGGCAAATCTTCGATTCCGTCGAATATCACCGCAATCCAATCCGTGTACAACAGCGTTAATCAGCGGTTTCTAACTGTTGGCAGAAACTTCACTGTCCAGTAGTATACCAAATCACGCGTGAATTTCAAGATCAAGAAATGGCCACCCCGCTGCGGGATGATCATTCGGGAGTGAGGGGTCGGGGAATTGCGGATCGCAGAGTGCGGGACGTCGCACAAGGAACATTTGGGCCGAATCGTCAGGCCGAACCCACAAGACGCTTTGCCGGCGATCGCTGCTGAACCTAGGCCGTCCGGCGACGTGTGCCTCGCGAGAGCATTCCCAGCGCCGCGGCGCTCAGCAGCAGCAGAACGCCAGTGGCCGGCTCGGGCGCATGAGTGCTGTTCTCCGCGTCGTGCGAGATGGGCGCGAATCCTTTAACGAGCGACATGTTGCTGTTCGCCGGTGCGTTCGGGTCGAAGGTGCCGT
>Ga0315553_10002630_pt1 | contig 14312 bp, 10 predicted proteins | sample SalMarSW160140MG_FD_203099 | JGI IMG/M metagenome (GOLD analysis project Ga0315553, IMG submission 203099) | Salt marsh sediment microbial communities from the Plum Island Ecosystem LTER, Massachusetts, United States - Salt Marsh Sediment SW1601-40 ... | reverse complement strand
GCAAACATACTGGACGGTCGAGATGGCCGTGCCGCTGAAGGCGTTTGGCGTCAAGGCGGATGACCTGTGGGGCCAAGTGTGGGGCTGCCGCCTCGAGAGGAGCCGCTACGCGGGCGGCTCGCACGAGGCGTCGGCGTGGACACGCCTGGTAAACGCAAAGACGGCGAAGGGCCAGTGGGGCCACGTGATCTTCAAAGGCGTCCGGCCGCCGAAGAAGGAGCCGCCGAAACCGCCGCCGAAACCGCCGGCACCGAAAGGCGGCCCGGCCAACCCCGAGTGAGGCGGGGGCAAGCGGAGAAGCCAGATGAAAGCTGACCGCGTCATCATTTTCGATACCACCCTCAGGGACGGCGAGCAGTCGCCCGGCGCGAGCCTGAACACGGCAGAGAAGCTGGAGATCGCCCACGCCCTCGGACTCCTCAAGGTCGACGTGATTGAGGCGGGGTTTCCCATCACGTCTCCTGACGACTTCGAGGCGGTGAACCAAGTCTCGAAGGAGCTGCGGAACGTGACCGTCTGCGGACTAGCGCGGGCGGTGGAAAAAGACATCGTGCGCGCGGCCGAGGCGCTCGAGCCGGCCAGGAAGCCGCGCATCCACGTCTTCCTGGCGACGAGCGCCATTCACCGGAAGTACAAGCTGCACCGCGCCAAATCCGAAATCCTGAAGCTGGCGGTGGAAGGGGTGAAGCTGGCCAAGTCGTTCTGCAATGACGTCGAGTTCTCGCCCGAAGACGCCTCGCGGACCGAGCCCGACTTCCTCGCCGAGATCGTCGAGGCCACCATCGAGGCCGGCGCCACCACGGTCAACATCCCAGACACGGTCGGGTATGCCATCCCCGACGCCTTCGCCGAAGTGATCGCCTCGCTGTTCGAGAGCGTCAGCAACATCAAGAAGGCGGTCATCAGCGTTCACTGCCACAACGACCTTGGCCTGGCGGTGTCGAACTCGCTGGCGGCGGTCAAGGCCGGCGCGCGCCAGGTCGAGTGCACCATCAACGGCCTGGGCGAGCGTGCCGGAAACGCCGCGCTGGAAGAGATCGTGATGGCGTTAAAGACCCGCCAAGACTACTACAGGGCCAGCACTCGCATCGTGACCAACCGGCTGGTGCCCACGAGCAAGCTGACCGCCACGCTGACCGGGATCGCCGTCCAGCGCAACAAGGCGGTGGTGGGCCGGAACGCCTTTGCGCACGAGGCCGGCATCCACCAGGACGGGATCCTCAAGGAGCGCACCACCTACGAAATCATGAAGCCCGAGGAGGTGGGGGCAACTGAGACGGAGCTGGTGCTCGGCAAGCATTCCGGGCGGCACGCGCTCCGGTCGCGCGTCGAGCAGATGGGCTTCACGCTGAGCAAGACGCAGATCGACGAGCTCTTCGAGCGGTTCAAGGAGCTGGCGGACAAGAAGAAGGAGGTGTACGACGAAGACCTGGCGGCACTGATCGAGGAGCGGCTGGCGAGCGTTCCGGACGTGTTCCAGTTGGTGTCGTTCCAGATTGCCAGCGGCGACGCCATGGTGCCGACGGCGACGGTCAAGATCCGCAAGAGCGACAGCGATGAAGTCGTGTGTGACGCCGCCACCGGCGACGGGCCGGTCGATGCGATCTACAACAGCATCACGCGCATCACCGGCATCGAGGCCCGCCTGCTCGATTACGAGATCCGCGCGGTGACCGTCGGCCGCGACGCGCAGGGCGAGGTCTCGCTCGAAGTTGCCGCCGGGAACGCCAAGGCCAAGGGCCGCGCCATCAGCACCGACATCCTCGAAGCCAGCGCCCGGGCCTACCTCCGGGCCATCAACACCATCGCCGCCCAACTCCGCACCCGGAGGAGAAGGGGCACATGATCTGCGCGCCGCTTGCCGAACCCACCCTCAGCCAGGCGCGGCGGGCGATGCTGACCGCCGCGGCGCGCGCCGACATTGTGGAGCTGCGGCTCGACCAGCTCGACGAGTTCCCCGACGCAGATGGCTTGGCGGCGCTGCTCAAAGACCGGCCCTGCCCCGTCATCATCACGAATCGCCCCGCCAGCGAGGGCGGCAAGAACGCCTGGCCGGACGAGGTCCGCCTGAAGGTGCTCCAAGCCGCCATCGAGCTCGGCGCCGACTACGTGGACGTCGAGCTCGGCTTCGCGGACAGGCTCAAACGCCGGCCGAGCACGAAGATCATCGTGTCGTACCACAACTTCACGCTGACGCCGCTGGACCTCCCGGCCATCTACTCCCGGATCGTCCGCGCCGGCGCGGACGTCGCCAAGCTGGCGACCATGGCCAACTCGATCATCGACAACCTTCGGATGTTTGAGGTCCTCCGCCACGCCTCCGTGCCTTGCATCGGCCTGTGCATGGGCGAGGCTGGGATGATCAGCCGGATCCTCGGCCGGAAGCTCGGCACCATGCTGACGTATGCGCCGCTGGACCCGGCGAAGCCCACGGCACCCGGGCAAGTGTCGCTGGACGACATGGTCGGGCTGTACAACTACCGCTCGATCAACAGCGATACCCAGGTCTACGGCGTCATCGGCAACCCCATCGCGCACAGCATCAGCCCGCACATTCACAACGCCGCCTTCCGGTCGCTCGGCATCAACGCGGTGTACGTGCCCTTCAAGGTGGAAGGCGACGTGTGCAATTTCATCGAGGCCTTCCGCGGCCTCCCGGTGCAAGGCTACAGCATCACGATTCCGCACAAGCAGGACGCCATGCGCGCGATGGACGAGGTCGACCCGGTGTGCCGCAGCATCGGCGCGGTCAACACCGTCGCCAACCGAAAGGGCCGCCTGGTCGGCTCGAACACCGACTGGACGGCGGCCATCGAGGCGATCGAGCGCGGGCTGGACGGCGAGGGTCTGCCGGGCAAGCGGGTCGCGCTGATCGGCGCCGGCGGCACGGCGCGGGCGATCGCGTTTGGCCTGAAGGCCAAAGGTGCGAACATGTGCATATACAACCGGACGGTGGATCGCGCGGCGAAGCTGGCCGAAGAGGTCGGCTGCGAATGGCGCGGCCTGGACGAGATCGAGCGGCTCGAAGCGGACATCATCGCAAACTCGACCTCGGTGGGCATGCACCCGAACGTGGACGCGACGCCGGTGCCGCGCTCTGCGCTCCGGCCGGACACGGTGGTGTTTGATGCGGTGTACAATCCGGTCTGGACGCGGCTGCTGTGTGACGCGGAGGAGGTCGGCTGTCCGACGGCCACCGGGCTGGAGATGTTCGTCAATCAGGCCGTGCAGCAGTTCAAGACGTGGACGGGCCTGGAGGCGCCGCGAGAGCTGATGGAGCTGGTCGCCAGCGAGAAGCTCGCCGAGACCGCGCATCACTGAATCCGATGTTGACAAGGGAACGGGGAGAGAGCCTTTTCCCCAAGAAAGGACCTCTCCCGCCGTCGTTCCCTTTTCCACGCTGGATCCGGCGGCGGTGGTGAAACGCATGGTCACTATGTCCTACCTCTTCGTGTTTGGCTTGGGGTGCTGTGTGGGGAGTTTTCTGAACGTCTGCATTTACCGGATTCCGCGTGAGATGTCGCTGGTCAGGCCGGGCTCGCACTGTCCGTGCTGCAACGAACCGATCGCGTGGTACGACAACATCCCGATTGTCAGTTGGCTCTCTCTGGGCGGGCTGTGCCGGCGCTGCGGCGTGCTGATCTCGCCGAGGTACCTGTTTGTCGAGTTGCTCACCGGCGCGATCTTCGTGTGGGTGTTCGCCAGCCACCGCACTTCGGACGCGACGGTCGTGTTGTCGCACCTCCCGGCGTTCGGCGCATATGTGGTGCTGGCCACCGCGCTGATTGCCGCGTCCTTCGTCGACATCGAACGGATGGTGATTCCCGATGAGATATCCATCGGCGGGATGTACCTGGGGCCGATTCTCTGCGCGATCTGGCCGCAGATCATCGTGCGGCCGCGGGCGGCGGACGCGCCGCTGACGGCCTGGCTGCTACGGGTCACGGGCATACCCGGTTCGGGGCATCTCGCCGGGCTGGCCGCGTCGGTGCTGGGTATGGCCGCGGGCGCCGCGATGATCTACGCGGCGGGGGTGCTGGGAAAGGCGCTGTTCCGCAAGGAGGCCATGGGCTTCGGTGACGTGAAGCTCATGGGGATGATCGGGGCGATTATCGGCTGTGAAGGAGCGCTGCTGGCGTTCTTTGTCGCCTGCGTCTTCGGCGCCGTCATCGGGATCGCTCTGCTGCTCCGGCGCCGCGACACGCACATCCCGTTCGGCCCGTACCTTGCCGCGGGAGCGCTCGCCGTCATGCTCCACCGGGGAGACATGCTGCGGGTCCTTCGATCGTGGCTTAGCTGAGGCCCTTATTTGGCCCCCGACCCGGATGCAATCCAGCGAGCGATCTCCATTGCCTCGTGCCTGTATCTCCCGCTGGCGCTCGGATACACCCTGCGCAAGGTGGGCGTCCTCGGCACGAAATGGACCCGACCCTGCATGGTGTGGCTGATGGTGCTGGTCGAGCCGCCCATCACGATGTACTCCCTGTGGGTGCTCAAGACCGGGCACGTGGCGGTGGGGCGAAGTTCGGCCGCCTTTCTCGGCGGGGTGGGGAGCATCCTGCTGGCCGCATCGCTGATCACGACGGCGATGATCTTCGTGGGGCGGCTGGCATCGGAGCCGTTCGGGCACGACGCGAGAACACGGGGCGCGTTCATCGGGTCGGTCATGTTCTCGAACGTGGGCTTCACGCTGGGGGTGTTCATCTGCCTCCTGTTCCTGGATATCCCCGGGCAGTCGGTGGGCATCGTCTACGCCACGTACTTCCTGCCGTTCTTCGTCACGATTGGGTTCGCCATCGGCCGCCATTACGGCAGGGCCCAGAAGCTGTCGCTCGGCGGCCAGGTGCTGAGCCTGTTCACGCAGCCGCTGAGTGTCCTGCCCCTGGCCGGGTTCGCGGTGGGGTTGATCCTCCATCGTGTGGCCTCGGCGCCGCCGCAGTGGGTCCAGCCGGCCAACAAGGTGGTGATCCACGCAGAGGTCGCCATCTACGCTTTCACCATCGGCTGCACGCTGTCTTTCCGGAGCATACGGAAGTACTGGCGGGAGTGTGCGACGGTCTGCGGATTGAAGTTCCTGATCACGCCCCTGGTCGGCGTGGGGGTCGTGTTCGCCCTGCGCAGCTTGGGCGTGCTCAGCCAGCAGCCCATCGTCGGCAAGGTGATCCTCATCCAGACCTGTATGCCGGCGGCCATCATGTCCGTGGTGCTCGCGAAACTGTTTCGCCTGAACGAGGACCTGGCCAGCTCCTGCTGGGTGGTGACGACGGTCGCTTCCGCCGCCGTCCTGCCGTTCGTGTACCTCGCAGTAACCCCCTGACCGTCCCTCCGCTTCGTCCCAAAGCCTACGCCAAACCGTGAGCGGCCTACAGATTCCGTAGGCCAGGTTTTAACCACTTGCAGGGCAAAAGCTTAGCCTCAGATGCCAGACTCGGTTGCGGCCAGGGCCGACGAAAAATTGGAAAAAAAACCTCTGGGGCCGGAGGACCAGGGAGGCACAATCCTGCCTGTTTCTCAGACCGGCGTGCGGCCGCCCGGTCCCCCGACATTGCCGCCGAGTCGGCCATAAGCCGTTGTATTTCAGTGCGATGCGTCAGCAGCCTCGTCACGGTGCCCCGGGCCGCGCCCTCGGACCCGGCCCGACAGGGCTGCGATCCCGCACGCTCGCCACGGGAGCGGCACGTCGTTTGCTTCTCTCCACCGCCGTACCTGTTGTTCCGCGAACCTGCCACGGGCGGACCCAGCCGAGGGCGGGAGGCCTGCAAGCGTTCGCGGGCGGCTCTTTTGCCCCGAAAAGGGGCGGGCGGAATGCATATGCTGACCCATCTGCGGCAGCTTCTCCAAAGAATTCCCTTTGTGAGTGTCCAGCGAAGCCGCTTGCTCAACTACATCCAAGTGCTAATCGCTCTCATCTTCTTGGTCGCGGTCACGGCTATTTGCACGTCCATGGTCAAGAACGCTCGAAGCAACGCGGCCAAGGGCGTGGTAAACCGAGGAGCCATCGCCAGTTCGATCATCTCCCGCGCTGCGGCCCGCGCCGTCGATCAACCTACCAAAGAGGACGCACACGCTGCCCTTGAGCGGGTCATCTACGACATCCGGGCCGAAGAGGGCCTGGAATTCGCGTTCGTGGTCGGCCCGAGCCGGCGAGCCATCGCGCACTCCGACAACCGGAAAAAGGGACAGATCATGCCGCTCGGCCTGCCGAGCGGGGACGACTCCAACGGTAAAGAAGCCTGGCCGGAGGAGGGGTTCTATTACACCACTTACCCGGCGCAAGCTTCGGAGAACGCAGCCACCGGAACCGGCACCATCTACGAGTTCGTCAGGACGGTCAATCTGAGCGCCAAGGCGAAAGGACAGCACGGCGGGAACCTGGAACTGCACGTGGGATTCTCCCTGCCCGGGTTCTGGCGGTTTGCCGGGTCGAGCCTGAAGCGGGCCGCGCCCAGCCTGGCGCTGGCGTTCCTGTTGCTGATCGTGGGCAACTACCTGGCGGCGGTGTTCGTTCGCCCGCTAAGCACACTGAGAGAAGAAACCGCCATCGCCTCACAGGCGGAGGACGACTGGCAGCTCGACGTGGACGCGACGGGTGAAATCGCGGAGATCGCCGAGAACTGGAACCAAATGGTGGGGCACTTCCAGACCTCGTACGAGCAGGTGGTCCAGACCCGACGCGACATGGAAGTGCGCAACCGCGTCATGCTTTACGAAAAGAAAAGGACGGAGGCCATCGTGGACAGCCTCTCCGACGGGGTGATGGTCACCGACGCCTACGGGAAGGTCTCGTTCGTCAACCGCGAGGCGGAGAACCTGCTGGGGATCGAACGGGACGGCGCCATCGACCGCCGCCCCCACGAGGTGATCCAGGACAAGAACATCATCGAATTCGTGCAGCCGTTCCTCGACGCCGCCGGTTCAGAGGGAGCCGGCTCCGGCCACCGGGCTTCGACCTCGGGCAAGAAGCACGCCAAACGCGCCGTCGACCTGGAGGTCAAGCGGAAGAACGGGACCCGGCACTTCCACATAGCTCAATTCCCCGTGCTGGACAACACCGGCAAGCCGGGCGGCGCCATCACCACGTTCCGCGACATCACCCAGACCAAGCTGGAGGAACGCGCCCGCAAGGAGTTCGTGTCGAGCGTGACGCACGAACTCCGCGCGCCCCTCACGGCGATCAAGTCGTACGTCGAGATGCTGATTGACGACGAGACCAGGGATCGAGACCTCCAGCGCGAGTTCTTCAAGACCATCAACGAGGAGGCCGACCGGCTGGCGCGACTCATCGATGACATGCTGAACATGTCCAAGATCGAAGTGGGCAACCTGGTGCTCAACAAGTCGATCGTTCGCACCCGAAAGCTGATCGAGGACGCGGTCAAGGGAGTGCGTTCCGCCGCGAAGAACAAGTCGATCGAACTGGAGGCGAGCATCACGGAGGACCTGCCCGACGTGCAGGCGGACAAGGACATGGTCCGCGTCGTCGTCACCAACCTCCTGGGCAACGGGATCAAATACACGCAGGAAGGCGGGAAGGTCTTCCTGAACGCCGAACTGACAACAGATCCGGCCTCGGCGAAGGGCCGTCGGACCATCGCGCTGACCGTCGAGGACAACGGCCCGGGCATCCCGGAAGACGAACTGGACAAGATCTTCGAGAAGTTCTACCGAGGCAAGACCACCGCCGGGCAGAAAGTCGTGGGCAACGGACTCGGCCTGGCGCTGGCCAGAGAGATCGCGACGCTTCACGGGGGCGACATCAAGGTAGCCAGCACGCTGGGCGAGGGCAGCAAGTTCACCTTCCTGCTCCCTGCTGCTGAGACTTCGAGGAAAGTGTCGTAGAAGGAGTAACCCTGTGGGACCCGAACTGGGACCGGGCCAGACACAACTGGCGGCTGCCGTCGAACCGTCGTCCGCCGCTTCTGCGGAGCGCCCGGCCCGCGCCAAGCCGCTCATCCTGTCGGTCGACGACGAACCGTGCATCGGCCGCGTAGTCCAACTCAAGCTTCAGAACGCGGGCCTCGACGTCTGTCGGGCCATGTCGGGCATTGAGGGCCTGCAGAAGTTCATCGAACTGCGGCCCGACGTGCTGATTACGGACGTCAAGATGCCGGGGATGACCGGCATCGAGTTGTGCAAGCGGTGTGAGGAATACCGGGCCGACTGGCCCTTCCTCATCATTGTGTTGACGTCGCAGCTCGACCAGGAAACCCAAGCTTGGCTACAGGAGAGGTCGAAACGGACGTATCTGCCGAAACCGTTCAGCCCGAGGGAGGTGTTGAGGACGGTCCGGGAGTACCTCGACCGGCGCCGACAGGCGACGGCCGACACGGAGGAAGGAGCTCCCACCGTCGCCGGAGTTCGACCGGGACAGACGCCTGATGCTTCGAAGGAGCAAACGTGAGCACGGTAACCGGTGAACTGACGGTTGCATCGGACCGGAAACATCTGCTGGCGCTGGCCGATCACCTGCGCCGCCGAGAGGGCGTGATGGTGCGGGTGTTTGACGCAAGCGGCAACTTGGTGCTGGACGCGTCCGATGACACTGAGCCGTGCGCCGACGAGCACGAGTGCAAAGAGTTCTTGGAAGAAACCTGCGCCTCATGCAAAGAGAAGGACTCGGCCTGCTGCCGCACCTGCCCCAAGGGCCGCGGCGTGCGGGTGCTGCCGATCAAGCGGTCCTCGGTCTACTTCGGCAGCCTGGTCGCCTGCAGCACAAAAGACAACCAGGAACTGAGCGACCGTTCGACCGGGGCCGTTCTGGACGCCATGCTCGACATCCTGGCGGAGAAGTCGTCCAAGGAGCACGAGATCGACAGCCTCGCCACCGAGCTGGCCCTGCGATACGAGGAGATCGGGATCCTGTACGAGATCGACGAGAAGATCCCGCTGCGCTCCTACACCAGCCACGTGGTGGAGTACGTGGCCGAGAAGGCGTTCTCCGTGATCAACTGCTCGTGCCTGGCGTGGATCGCAAACGGGTCCAGCGTGTCGAGCATCGGCGGGGGCGATTGCCAGATCTTCTGGAGTCCGAACGAGTCGGCCTCGCCTTCGACCATGCTTCGTCTCGAGGCGAAGCAATTGGCCTGGGCGCTGCACGACCGGTGCATCAAGTCGGGAGACGTCGCGGCGGTGGCCAGCCTTGACCACGATCCCGAGCTGAGCGTGTTCGCGTCGGAGCTGAACTCGGCGTTGTGCCTGCCGCTGCAGGTCGAGTCCGACTTCTACGGCAGCCTGGTTGCCTTCAAGGCCCGCGGGGACCAGTTCACCAGCTACGAGCTGAAACTGATGAAGGCCCTCGCCCGCAAGAGCGCCTTTGTGATGCGGGACAGCCGCCTGTACGAGGATCTGGACTCATTGTTCTTCAACCTCATCAAGCTGCTGGTGAACACGATCGAGAACAAGGACGAGTACACCAAGGGCCACTCGCAGCGGGTGCGGACGTTCACCGTCCGGCTGGGCGAACTGATGGGGCTCGGCAAGGACGACACAGAGACGCTGAACCTCTCCGGCCTGCTGCATGACATCGGCAAGCAGGGCATCCCGGACGCCGTATTGAAGAAGGAGGGCAAGCTCACCGAGGAAGAGCGGGCGCTCATCAACACGCACCCCATCCGCGGGGTCAACCTGATCAAGCACATCAAGCAATTCGAGAAGTGCCTTCCGCACATCCGCCACCACCACGAACGGATCGACGGGAACGGTTATCCCGATGGCCTCAAGGGCGAGCAGATTCCGCTTGGGGCGCGGATCATTGCGGTGGCCGATACATACGACGCACTGACCAGCGACCGCTGTTACCGGCCCCGTTTCACCTCGCACAAGGCATTCGACATCATCGAAGAAGTAAGGGGGACGCAATTGGACGCTGACATCGCGAAGCTCTTGCTGGACAACCGCGAAGAGTTCGCCAGATACAGCCAGAGCGCCCTGGCGAGCCCTCTGGGAACGGACAGGACGAGGATCATCTGATGACCGATCTCGAACACGTGAGAGCCGACGGACGAGACCCGCAAGTGCTCGCGTTGCAGACCACCCTGCGCGCGGTCAGAGGGTTCCGAAGCCCAGCCATGGGCGCCCTGCTGACGCTGGCCATCTTGCTGGGCAAGGCTCTGGTGTGTCACCACGCACCGGGTCGTGCGGTTTTCTTTGACGCGATGCTGATGGTCCCCATCAGCCTGCTCGCGTACCACGAAGGTCTGGTGACCGGGCTCGTCGCGGGGCTGGTGGCGTCGGTGTTCGACCTGGTGGTTGGCGCGAGAACGGCCGGTCTGTTGATCCCGGCTTATTTGTCCTCCAGCATCGTCCGATCGATCGTCATCACCCGGCTGTTCAGCCTCGAAGTCGTGGCCGCCGTCGTGTCGACCCTGTCGCGCCGGGCTCGACGCCAGATGGCCGAGGCCCAGCGGCGGACGAAGGAGTACCTGAAGCGGATATCCTTGCTGGAAGAGCACAACGCGGCGATGGAGCGCAGCGCGCTGGACAAAGAAGCGGAGTTCGAGAGAGACCTGCTGAAGTACTCCTCGCTGCTCTATTTGCTCGAGGAATCGGCGCAGAAGCTCAGCTCGAACCTCGAGGTCGAGCGCCTGTTTCAGACGTTCTTCCGTGTCCTGGAGGAATGCTTCGGATCGACCTGCGCCTCAATCTACCTTAAAGACAGCCGCAACAAATCGTACTTCCTGGCCAAGACTTCCGGGGCCGACAACAGTTCCGGTGGCGCCATCCCGATGATGCTCCGCCAGGACGACCTGCTGGTGACCGAACTTCAGAACGGCCGCGGCGCGATATGCTGGAGCGACGAGAAGTTCGCGGAGAGACTCGAGCGCGCCGGCCGGCCTGTGCCGGCCATCATCTCCGGCTGCCTGGTGGATAAGGGTGAACTCATCGGCGTTGTCAATATCCACGCGGTGGACCGCAGGCCGCAGCCGGACGTCATGCTGATGGGGATGGTGTGCAACATCGCGAGCATCGCGATGGGAAACGCACGCCTCTTCGAGAAAGTGCAGTGGCTGGCCGCGCGCGACCCGCTGACCAAGCTGAATAACCGCAGGACGTTCCACTCCGAGCTGGAGAACCAACTGGCGCGCCGTGCCGAGAACGCGGAGCAGTTCGCATTGCTGATGCTGGACATCGACCGCTTCAAGTCGTTCAACGACACCTACGGGCATCAGGCGGGCGACGCGGTGCTCGAATGGTTCGCCAAGCACTGCGTGGAGTGCGCCGGCGAGGCCAACCCCGTATTCCGTTACGGCGGCGAAGAGTTCACCGTCATCATGCCGGGAGCCGACGTCCAGACGGGCGTCAGGCTCGCCGAGAGGATGCGGAGGCGAATCGAACACGCGACGTTCCGATACCGGGGCGTCGACCTCCAGGTCAGGCTGAGCTGCGGCGTGGCCGTGTTTCCCGACAACGGCACCGACGCCGACGAGCTGGTGAGGAAGGCGGACCGGGCGCTGTACCGGGCCAAAGCCGCGGGCCGGAACACGGTCGCCGTGTCCGAGACCACACCCGGCCACGACACCGCCATCGTGCCGTACGAGGTGCAGATGGCCGAAGCGGCCCAGGCGGAGGACGCATCCGCCCCGGCGGAGACCGTGACGGCCGCCAGGAACAGCCAGCGGCCGTCTGGGCGCCACACCCAGCGCCCGAAGCCGATTCTCTAGGCGGCAGGAGCTCAACACATTGAAGATCGAGCAAATCCAACACGGAACTGTTCTGGTGCTCGTGCCGGACGCAGCGCTGATAGAGGAAGAGGCGGAGGATTTCGCCGTCCGCGTGCGGGACTGCTTCCAGGCGGGGAACGTCAAGATCGTCCTGCAAATGAACAACGTTCCGTTTATCGACAGCGCCGGCCTGGAGACGCTGCTGGCCCTCTACGGAGAGGCGATGGCTCTGGGCGGTGAGTTGAAGATCAGCGCCCCGACGGAAATCGGACGGGACATCTTCAAGGCCACGCGCCTTGACAACGTCGTCGAAATCCACGAATCAACCCCGGACGCGAGGAGGAGCTTCGTGTGAGACAGGACGGAGCAGGCCCTGCCGGGAAGGGCCAAACGGGCGGAAAGATCGGCGAGTTGCTCGTCGAAATGGGCAAGCTCGCCCCCGACGAGCTGGAGGAGGCGCTCCGGCGCCACAAGAAGCTCGCCGCCGAACAAAAGCCCTCAGAACGAAAGCGGCTCGGCCAGGTCCTGGTTGAGCTCGAATACATCACCGAAAGGGACCTGGTCGAGTGTCTCGCCCTGCAGCTCGGCTTGCCGCACGTGTGGCTGCGCAAGGGCCTGATCGATCCCAAGGTCGTCCCGCTCATCCCCAAAGAGAAGGCCGAACTCTACCAGGTCATCGCAATGTTCCGCGTGGGCGACGACCTGACCGTCGCAATGTCTGATCCCCAGTCGCTGTTCGTGATCGACCAATTGACCGCCATCACCGGCTGCCGGGTGCAGCCGGTGGTCTGCCGCCAGGAAGAGATCCAGCAGTTCATCAACGAGTACTACGGCAAGTCCATCGGGATAGACCAGTTTCTGTCTTCGCTCGACGAGACCGACGTCGAGCTCGTCACCGAGAAGATGGAGACGAACATCTCCGAGTTGGAGGAGCTGGCGGAAGGCAGCCCGATCATCAACCTCGTCAACATCATGATCCTGAACGCGATCAAGGACAACGCGAGCGACATCCACGTCGAGCCGGACAACAAGCTGGTGCGCGTGCGGTACCGGGTGGACGGCGTGATGCACGAGGTGATGACGCAACGCAAGGATCTTCACGCCGCCATCGTGTCGCGAATCAAGGTGATGGCGGAACTGGACATCGGCGAGCGGCGGCGGCCGCAGGAGGGCCGGATTCACGTGGTGGCCGACGGCCGCGAGATCGACCTGCGGGTGTCCTCGTTGCCCACGATCCTGGGCGAGAAGATCGTGCTGCGAATCCTGGACCAGTCACGGTCCATCGTGACCCTCGACCAGTTGGGGTTCAAGGACCAATCGCTGGAGGCGTTCCGCCACATGCTGGCACAGCCCTACGGCATGATACTGGTGACCGGCCCCACCGGCAGCGGCAAAACCACCACCCTCTACTCGGCCCTGGCCGAGATCTCGAGCATCGAGCAGAACATCATTACGATTGAGGACCCGGTGGAGTATCAGCTTCCGCTGATCAACCAGGTCCAGGTGAACGAGCGGACCGATCTGAGCTTCGCCAATATCCTCCGACACGTGCTGCGGCAGGACCCCAACATCATCATGGTGGGCGAAATCCGAGACCGGGAAACCGCGGAAATTGCCATCCAGGCCGCGCTGACCGGGCACCTGGTGATCTCCACCCTCCACACCAACGACAGCGCGGGGGCCGTCACCCGGCTGGTAGACATGGGGGTCGAGCCGTTCCTGATATCGAGCGCGCTGACCGGGGTGATCGCGCAGCGTCTGGCGCGGCGCATCTGCTCAAATTGCTGCACCACGTTCATCCCGCCTGCCGAGCTGCTCGACCGCGTGGGATGGCCGTGGAAGAAGAAGGTCACGCTGCACCGCGGCTCGGGCTGCAAGAACTGCTACGATTCGGGGTACAAGGGCCGCGTCGGCGTCTACGAGATCCTGCTGGCGGACGCCGAGGTCAAACAGGCGATCCTGAAGAACGCAACGCTGGATGAACTGCGCCGGGCGCGGGAGAACTCGGGGCTGCCGTCGCTCAAACAGGCGGGGTTCGAGCGCGTCCGCGAAGGCACCACGACGCTCGACGAGGTCATGCGGATCGTGTGCGTGGAGGACGCCAGCGACTTTCGGAACGGGCTGAAAGCGAGCTCGACCGACTCCGGCGGTTCGGCGGAGAAGAGCCCGTCAGCGACGGAAGTCCATGCGGCCGAAGCAGATGAGAAGGCCGGCAAGCCGATCGTCCTGACCGGTGAGCCGGTCTCGGGCAAGAAATAGCGGGCCCCGCCTACACGAAACGAGGGCAAGCCCTCGCGCCGGGTAGGATGGCCCTAAGTATTGAGCGCCCAATCAGTTAGGCCCGTACCGGCGGGCACGAAACAGGATTCGCCCCGCCGAACGGCGGAGGGAAAGAGCGGTCCGAGCGGGGCCATCAAGAGCGAATATGAACGTAACGCTTTGCATAGCAGCATCTTACGACCGAGACGCGACTTGCGGGCCTCCGATGGCACGGCAATTGCTTTATATGGGCCAGGCGAACGTGTCCCCCTTTGAACGGGCGGAGCAATGGGACTGAGCGACTTCTCAATCGGAAGCGGAGTCTCGTCAAAGGAGGTGATGTTCTTCACCTGCCAGTTGTCGATCATGCTGGAAACCGGGACCAACCTGACG
>Ga0315553_10002628_pt1 | contig 14321 bp, 13 predicted proteins | sample SalMarSW160140MG_FD_203099 | JGI IMG/M metagenome (GOLD analysis project Ga0315553, IMG submission 203099) | Salt marsh sediment microbial communities from the Plum Island Ecosystem LTER, Massachusetts, United States - Salt Marsh Sediment SW1601-40 ... | reverse complement strand
AGCGCCTCGGCGGTCTTGCCGATCTGCCCGTCATTTTCGGACAAGGCGAGCGTGATCTGCTGTCTTTCAGCCGCTTCGCGCGCATTCGCCAGCGAGCGCGGCGCGGCGCTGGCGAAGCGGCGGGACCCGGACTTCGACGCACGGTCGAGCGCGTCGAAAACCTCCCAGACATCCTCGCGGAGCATATGCGGCAGGAGATTTGTGCTCAGGCCCTCGACATAGGTGCGGCTCAGCGCCTGCAAATTGCGCTCCTGGGTCTGAGCCAGGCGGGACCGGACCGTGTTGGATATGACAAAGCTGATTGCAAGCATGAGCGCCGCCACCAGCAAGGGCACTTTGATCGTAATCGGCCATTCCCGGCGCTTGGAAAGCGTGCGCATCACATCATTCAGCCAAAGCGCTTCAAGAGATCGGATTTTGCCGCGATGGCATCGAAAAGATCGGGTTTGACGCGGGCGAAGCCGTCGAGCCGAAGGAGCCTGAGCACCACCTGGCCCTGGCGGGAGTCTCCCATGTTCACGAAGGCCTGTTGCAGCGCCTGAATCTCCGGCCGGGCCAGCGCGCCGCGCGGCATGGCGATCGGGGGAAACCCAAGCCATTCCGACTTGCGGATGATCCGGGTCGCGCCGGTCAGCTCCGGCTCGGTCTCCTTCATGACCTCCCAGACGTAGCCGCCAACGCTGCCGCTTTCGGCCAGGCCGGCCGCGACCGCGCGAACCACATTGCGGTGGCCATAGGTGAAGAAGACGCGGCTGAAGAAATGGTCGGGCCGCAGCCCCCGCTCCGCCAGCAGCGCCGCGGTTACGAGATAGCCGGAATTGCTGTTCGGGTCGGAGAAGGCGTGGACGCTTCCCCGCAGCTGGCCCACCGAGACATAGGGCAGATCTTTGCCGGCAATAATGTAGGATTGATAAAGCGGGCGGGCGCGCCAGACCGGAGCGGCAAGCAGATCCAGGCGATCGCGGAAAGCGACGTAAGGATAGCCGCAGATCCAGGCCGCGTCGAGCTGACCGGAGACCAGAAGCGTGGTGATCTCCTCGTAGGTTCTCCTTAGAACGAGCTTAACGAATCGGCCCAGCGCCGTTTCGAAATAGGACTTTAGAGCGGATAAGAGCTCTAGATCGTTCGTCAGAAAGACAGGCGTCAAGCCGATCGTCAGCTGATTGGACGATCCTTGTGCCCGTGAGGCGCGCGGCAGACACAGCCCTGCCAGTCCGCCTCCGGCGATTTTGAGGACCGCCCGGCGCGGCAAAGACCCAAAATAACGATCGGCCGCAAACGACATTGGCGCTGCGCGCTCCCTCAGGCGTTTCCTATGTGCTTATGCGCACACGCACTTTCATTATTCCGGATTGTGCCTCTGGTTGCAAACAGGATCGCCTTCGCGCCCGGCGTGACCTGCGGCGCGCCCGCCTAATGGCGCTAGCTAGAGCGGACAATCGCCCGCTGAGCCAATACGCCATGCTGGTGCTGCGTGAGCATGTGGAAAAGGTGGACGAGGCGCATAAGGCCGGACGCGGGGAGCGTTAAGCCAAGCGAATCAGCCCAATATACAACGGCAGCATGGGGCTGCGCAGTAGAGAGGCTGAGACGATGGCAAACGTTAAACCGGATGCCTTTGCAATTTTCAAATACGCACGTCAATTCATGTTTGCGGATGAATGTCTTCGACTGGAAGGCAGGCCGGATTTTGCCATAAGGTACATGACGCCATCCATAGTGATGTCCGCTTTTGCTTCGGAGCTGTTTTTGAAATGCCTTCGCGCCCTAGAAGCACCCACAGTCCCAACTGGTCACGATCTTTCAAAGCTTTTTAAAGGCTTGCGGCCGAATATACAAAACAATGTTATCAAGCGTTGGGATGAGTACATGGCAACAATATCAGATAAGCTAGATATAGTTGAGAACCATAGCGGCGATAAAATTCCGCGCGACTTCGTACCTGCGCTTAATAAATGCAAAGATGCTTTCACGGTAATGAGATATAAATACGAAAAACCGGATAAAGGTACGTTTTACATTCAGGAGCTTCCAAATATACTATATAATGTAATCTTGGAGCAACGGCCTGAATGGGAATTTATGTCGGGTTTCACAATGACAGAGAAAATCGATAAGTGAGAGGATTGGGGGCTGAGTTGGGGGCTGATTTGCTGTTTCCCCTAAAAACCCTTATAAATCAATAACTTGTTTCGGGAAATGGTGCCCAGGAGAGGACTCGAACCTCCACGGCTTGCACCACACGGACCTGAACCGTGCGCGTCTACCAGTTCCGCCACCTGGGCAATAGGCTGTTGAACTAAGACGCCGCGGCGCCGTTGTCAATCGGCCTTGCGAGGTTGATTAGGCCCATTAAGGGCTTTTGATGTAGAGTGGCGGGACCTGTAATCGAAGTCTGTCCCGCTCGCATGGATCAGCGCCTCTCCCCGCCATTCTTCGATCCCGCCGCCACGCGCGCCGCGCTGACCGCCATCTGGCGCCGTCATGGCGAGAGCAACAGCGCCATGCGGCAGGAGCTGCTCGATTATCTGAAGCAAATCGTCAAACATGCGCGCGACACGGCGCGTTCGGGACTGGAGGCCGATGGCAATGGCCGGCGCTGCGCGCGTTCCCTGTCGGTGTTTCAGGACGAGCTGATCCGCCTGATCTACGATTTCACCACCGCCCATATCCACCGGGTGGAGAACCCCTCCTCGGCCGAGCGAATGGCGATTCTGGCGACCGGCGGCTATGGGCGCCAGCTTATGGCCCCCTATTCCGACGTCGATCTGCTCTTTCTCCTGCCTTATAAGCAGACGCCCTGGGGCGAGAGCGTTGCCGAATATATTCTCTATGTCCTCTGGGATCTCGGCTTCAAGGTCGGCCACGCGACGCGCACGCCCGAGCAGACCATCCGCTTCGCCAAGCAGGACGTGCTCACGCTCACCACCCTGCTCGATGCGCGGATGATTCTCGGCGATGAACCGCTATGGCGGAAATTCTCCCGGCTGTTCCGCGACCAGGTGCTCTCCGGCGGTCGCCGGGAGTTCATCGCGGCAAAGCTTGCCGAACGCGATCAGCGGCATAATCGAACCGGCGCCTCGCGCTATCGCGTTGAGCCGAACATCAAGGATGGCAAAGGCGGCTTGCGCGATCTGCACACGCTCTACTGGATTTCCAAATATCTCCATCCCGATCTGACCGGCGAGAATTTCGTCGAGGAAGGCGTCTATTCGCCCTCGGAATACCGGCTGTACCGGCGCTGCGGCAATTTCCTTTGGACCGTCCGCTGCCATCTGCATTTCATGGTCGGCAAAGCGGAGGAAACGCTGAGCTTCGACCTCCAGGAGCAGATGGCGGCGCGGCTCCATTATCACGAGCGCGGCGGTATGATGGCGGTCGAGCGCTTCATGAAGCACTATTTCCTCGTCGCCAAGGATGTGGGCGATCTGACGCGCATTCTGTGCGCCTCCCTGGAAGTGCAGCAGCTCAAGGGCATCAGCCAGCTCAACGGCATTCTGCGCCCCTTAAGCTGGAGAACGCGCGCGCGGCTCAGCGCCACCAGCGATTTCCGTATCGAGAACGGCCGTATCGTGATGAAGAGCCGGGACGTGTTCAAGCTCGACCCGGTCAATCTCATCCGCATGTTCGTCTACGCGGACCAGCACGACGTGCAGTTTCATCCCGACGCCTTGCGGCTCGTACGGCAGTCGCTGCGTCTCATTGACGACAAGCTTCGGAATGACCCCGAAGCCAACCGGCTGTTCATGGAAATTCTGACGTCGCGTCACCGTCCGGAACTCACCTTGCGCCGCATGAACGAAGCCGGCGTGCTCGGGCGCTTCATCTCCGATTTCGGCCGCGTCGTCTCGATGATGCAGTTCAACATGTATCATCACTATACGGTCGATGAGCATTTGCTGCGTTCGATCGGCATCCTTTCGGCGATCGAGAACGGCAAGCTGGAACACGAACTGCCGCTTTCGACCAAGATCATCCAGAACATCGCCAATCGCCGCGCGCTCTATGTCGCCATGTTCCTGCACGACATCGCAAAGGGGCGCGACGAGGATCACTCGATCGTCGGCAAGCGCATCGCGCGCGCATTGGGGCCGCGCCTCGGCCTGCGCCCGGATGAGACGGCGACCGCCGCCTGGCTGGTCGAGAACCATCTTGTCATGAGTCAGTTCGCGCAAAGCCGCGATCTGCACGACCCCAAGACCATCCGCGACTTCGCCGACATCGTCCAGAGCCGCGAATATCTGAACCTGCTGGTCATTCTTACGGCCGCCGATATTCGCGCGGTCGGCCCCGGCGTGTGGACCGGATGGAAGGGCCAGTTGCTCCGCCAGCTCTATTACGAAACCGAGCCGCTCCTGACCGGCGGACATACCAGCACGCCGCGCGAGACGCGGATCCGGACCGCCATCGCCGAATTTCGCGAAGCCATGACCGGCACTCCGGCATCCGAGGTCGAGCCGTTCGTCGCGCGCCAGGCGCCCGCCTATTGGGTGCGAACCGATCTCGAACATCAGATGCTGCATGCCAAGCTGATCGGGCGGGCGGAAAGGCAAAAGCTGAGCTTTGCCTATGAGGTCACGACGGACAGCTTCACTGCGCTGACCGAACTCACCCTTTGGACCGCGGACCGGCCCGGTCTCGTCGCGGCCATCGCCGGCGCCTGCTCGGCCGCCCGGACCAACATCGTCGGCGCCAGCCTCAGCACGACGCGCGACGGCATGGCGCTCAACACGCTGATGCTGCAGCGCCGGTTTCCCGAAGATAAGGAGGAGATCGCGTTTACGGCCCGGATCGCCGGGAATATCGAGCTGGCGCTCAGCGGCAAGCGCGACCTTCACCAGATCATCTCGGAGAAGATGCGTCCGCGCCCGCGGCTGGAGGCGTTCAGCGTCGAGCCGCGCGTCACCATCGACAACACCCTGTCCGATGAGCTGACTGTCATCGAGGTGAACGGCCGCGACCGGACGGGCCTGCTTTTCGACCTGGCGCGTATTCTGGCAAGCCTGAACATCGACGTCCATTCCGCCCAGATCGCGACCTTCGGCGAAAAAGCGGTGGACGTATTTTATGTGACCGATCATTCGCGCAAGAAGGTTTCGCGCGAATCCACGCAAAGAAAGCTGCGCGAAAGTCTTCTGGAAGCGTTCGAAACCGACGGCGAGCTGATCCCTGAGGATTTCGAGGCATAAGGCGCTCGTGTGATGATCCAGAAGTTCGTCATCCCTCGCAGCAGGTGCCGAACGAACTTCCGGATATGAATCACACGAGCAATATCGCTTGCGCAGTGTCCCTTAAGATTCCGAAGTTCGCTACGGAGCGTGCCGAGACGACAGAGCGAACGTCGGAATCGGGACACTGGCGCCTTGCTCTGGCGCGAAAGGCCAGCTATTGGCGAGCGCATGAAACTTTATCGCTCCATCGTCACTGTCAGCGGCTTTACCGCCATGAGCCGTGTCCTGGGCTTCACGCGGGACATGCTCATCGCGGCCGTCCTCGGGGCGGGAACCGTGTCCGATGCCTTCTTCGTCGCGTTCCGGCTGCCGAACCTGTTCCGCTCGCTCTTTGCCGAAGGCGCGTTCAACGCCGCCTTCGTTCCGCTGTTGACGAAGCGGCTCAATGAAGGCGGCATGGATCCGGCGCGGCGCTTCGCCGAGGAAGCGCTCGCCGTGCTGCTGACCGCGACGCTCCTCCTTTCGGTGCTGGCCGAAATCGCAATGCCCTGGCTGGTCACGCTGATCGCGCCGGGCTTCGTCGAAAATCCGGAGAAATTCGATCTCGCCGTCCTGCTGACACGGATCACCTTCCCCTATCTCCTCTGCATGTCGCTGACCGCGCTGTCGGCCGGCATGCTGAACACCATGGGACGCTTCGCGGCCGCGGCCGCCGCGCCGATCATTCTGAATGTCATCGCCATCAGCGCGATGATTATTGCCGCCTCGATCGGGCTGCATAACCGGCCCGAAGCGGCCATACTCCTCGCCTGGGCGGTCGCTGTGTCCGGTTTCGCCCAGCTCGCGCTGCTCACGGTCATGGCCCGGCGCTATGGCATGCATCTGGGATTTCGCCGGCCGCGTCTGACGCCGGGCGTGCGCCGTCTGTTCCGGCTCGCCGGACCCGGCGTCGTCACGGCGGGCATCACACAGGTCAACCTGCTGATCGGCACGATGATCGCCTCGCTTCAGGCCGGTGCGGTCTCCTACATCTATTATGCGGACCGGATCAATCAATTGCCGCTCGGCATCGTCGGCATCGCGATCGGCGTCGTGCTGCTGCCCGAGCTGTCCCAGAAGCTGAGCTCCGGCCACCGTACGGCGGCGATGTACAGCCACAATCGCGCCCTGGAGTTCGCCTGGCTTCTGACCCTGCCAGCAGCAGCGGCGCTTTGTGTCGTGCCGACGCCGATCATTGAAGTGCTGTTCGAGCGCGGCGCGTTCACCGCCGGTGATACCGAGGCGGTTTCGGCGGCGCTGACGGCATTCGCTCTGGGCCTGCCCGCCTTCGTCATGATCAAGGTCTTTCAGCCGGGCTTTTTCGCTCGTGAGGACACGCGCACACCGATGATCTATGCCGGAGTGAGCGTGAGTGTGAACATTGCCGGGTCGCTGAGCCTGTTCTTCCTCATCGGCCATGTGGGCATCGCCATCGCCACGAGCCTTGCCGCCTGGACGAATGCGCTGCTGCTCGGCTTCACGCTGATGCGCCGCGGCGATTTCGAGCCCGACGCAACGCTGAAGCGGCGCGGCGCGATGATGGCTCTGGCAAGCGTGGTCATGGCCTTTGCGCTCTGGATCGCCTCGGTTCCGCTTGAAGGGTTTTTTGCCCCGGTGAATGGGGTGCTGGTCCAGATCGTCGCGCTCGGCGCGTTGGTCGGAGGAGGCGCGCTGGTCTATCTTGGCATGGCGCAGCTCACCGGTGCATTGAGCGCCAAGGCCCTATGGACCGCCGTCAAGCGCGGCTAAGCGCAAAACCGCACCGAACGAAGCCTAGGCTGGAGAATGGCATGTTGTCCCATGTGCATGTCGGCGCAGACGATTTCGAGCAGGCATTCGCCTTTTACTCCGCCCTCTTCGGAGTCTTGGGCCTGGAGCTGAAATTCCGGGAAGACGATCGCCAATGGGCCGGCTGGATGAAACCGGGACAGCCGCGGCCGCTTTTCGTCGTCGGACATCCGTTTGACGGCCGGCCCGCGGCGCCGGGAAACGGTCAGATGATCGCACTTCTGGCGTCGTCCCGCGACATGGTCCGCCGCTGCTATGAGACAGCCCTTGCCAATGGCGGGCGCGGCGAAGGGACACCAGGCCTGCGGCCGGAATATCATGCGCATTATTACGGCGCCTATTTCCGCGACCCGGAGGGGAATAAGCTTGCTGTCGCCTGTCACGAGCCTGTCGCCGACTGAGCGCATTCCATCGGGATAGCAGATATTCACCCGAAACGGTTCCGAAGGGCTTGCGCCCCGGCCGAAGCCGCGCGATAAGCCGCATCCGGAGGCTCTATTCATGAAACTGGAAAAGCGTGTTTTCTCCGGCGTTCAACCGACCGGCAATCTGCATCTTGGCAATTATCTCGGCGCGATCGTCAAATTCGTCGAATTGCAGAAAGAGGCCCCGTGCCTGTTCTGCGTCGTCGATATGCATGCCATCACGCAGTGGCAGGACCCGGACGAGCTCCGCAGCAGCACGCGCGAGGTGACCGCGGCCTTTCTCGCCGCCGGGATCGATGCCAAAGAGCACATCATTTTCAACCAGAGCCGGGTGCATGAACATGCCGAACTGGCCTGGATATGCGGTTGCGTCGCCCGGATCGGCTGGATGAACCGGATGACCCAGTTCAAGGACAAGGCCGGCAAGGACCGGGAGAACGCTTCGCTCGGCCTTTACGCCTATCCCGCCCTGATGGCCGCAGACATTCTTCTGTATCGCGGAACGCATGTCCCCGTCGGGGAAGACCAGAAGCAGCATCTTGAGCTGGCGCGAGACATTGCTCAGAAGTTCAACAACGACTTTGCCGAATATTGCGCGCGCGCCGGATATCCGGACGGCTTCTTCCCGCTGCCGGAACCGCTGATCTCCGGTCCGGCGATGCGCATCATGTCGCTGCGCGACGGCACGAAGAAGATGAGCAAATCCGACCCTTCGGATATGAGCCGCATCAATCTCACCGACAGCGCCGACGAGATTGCGAAGAAGGTCAAGAAAGCCAAGACCGACCCTGAGCCTCTGCCGTCCGAGACGAAAGGGCTCGAGAGCCGGCCCGAAGCCGACAATCTCGTGGGCATCTACGCCGCGCTGATGAAGTCGGACAAGGAAACGGTGCTCAAGGAATTCGGCGGTGCGCCCTTCTCCAAATTCAAGCCGGCGCTGGCCGAACTGGCCGTGGAAAAGCTTGCGCCCGTTGCAGCCAACATGAAGCGGCTCTCGGAAGACCGCGCCCATATCGACAAGGTTCTGGATGACGGCGCCCGGCGGGCCCGCAAAATTGCCGAGGAGCATTTGCGCATTATCAAAGACATAGTAGGGTTCCTTCATAGCTGAACGATTCTTTGACAAGCGAGAACCGAGCCATGCCTGAGCGCAGGATTCGTACGGTCTTTGAAGAGGGGCACTCGCGAAAGTTCCTGGTCGTCGTGGATGAATCGCCGGAGGCGGAATTGGCGCTGGCCTATGCCGCCCGCCGTGCGAGGCGCACAAAGGGCGGGCTGGCCTTGCTCTATGTCATCGAACCCGCCGATTTTCAGCACTGGCTCGGGGTCGAAGAGGCCTATCGCGAAGAGGCGCAGGCTAAGGCCAAGGCTGTCTTCCGTCTTTACGGACGGAAGCTGAAGAATTGGGGCTATGAGGACATCGAGCCGGAGGAAATTGTGCGGGAAGGCACAAAAGCCGAGCAAATCACGGCCCTCATTGACGAAGACCCGGACATCGGCATTCTCGTTCTCGGCGCCTCGGTTGAAGCGTCCGGCCCGGGTCCGCTGGTGTCTGAGCTCGCCAGCGGAAAGAGCGCCGGGAGTTTCCCCGTCCCGATCACGGTGGTGCCCGGCTGCCTCACAATCGAAGAGGTCGAAGCCCTCTCTTAACCCCGGCAACGCCCCTTTGACGGATGGGCTTGAATTTGTGCGGGCGACCCCCTTACTATGATTGTAGAATTATTCTAAACTTCCGATGGCATGCGCGGTCTTCGCCAGGCCCAATCGAGAGAGGTCAGCCATGTTCATTCAGACCGAAGCCACGCCCAATCCGGCGACGCTGAAGTTCGTTCCCGGCACGCAGGTGCTGCCCGGAGGCGCGCGCGATTTCCGGGACCGGGCCGAAGCGGAACAGGTTTCTCCTCTGGCGGCCCGCCTGTTCGAGATCGACGGCGTTTCCGGCGTTTTCCTCGGCAGCGACTTCATCTCCGTGACCAAGAGCGGGGGAGAATGGCAGCATCTGAAGCCCGCCCTGCTCGGCGCAATCATGGAACATTATTTGTCCGGAGCGCCCGCCGTAACCGATGCGCCGCAAGGCGACGGCCACAGCGTCAGCCATGATGGCGGCGAAGACAGCGAGATCGTGCAGACGATCAAGGAATTGCTGGATACGCGGGTGCGTCCGGCCGTCGCCCAGGATGGCGGCGACATCGTTTTCCACGGCTATGAGGAAGGCGTGGTCTTCCTTCATATGCGCGGCGCCTGCGCGGGCTGCCCGTCCTCGACGGCGACCCTGCGTCACGGCATCGAGAACCTTTTGCGCCACTTCATTCCCGAGGTGCAGGAAGTCCGCGCCGTCTAGATCAACCCTCGTTCAAGTGGAATCACTTGGACGAGGTTAAGTTGATCTATATCAAAAGGCGAGCGCAACTGTTCCCGCCTCCGATTTAGAATCCGCTGCTCTGGCAAACATGCCGCTCTGACCGGCATTGCGCCGCCTCCAGCCTCCGCAGTAATGTTCCGGCCATGGCGATCCTTGCAATCGAGACCAGCATGACGGCTTGCTCAGCCGCGATCCTGCCGGCGGGCGGTGCAGAGCCGATCCAGCGTTTCGAGCCGATGGCGCGCGGCCATGCCGAGGCGATCTTTCCCATGATCGAAGCGGTCATGGCGGCATCCGGCTGCGGATATGAGGCGCTGACGAAGATCGCGGTGACGCTTGGCCCGGGAAGCTTTACCGGCGTGCGTGCCGGCGTTGCGGCGGCAAGGGGCATAGCGCTCGCGGCCAAGGTGCCGCTGGTCGGAGCGACGAGCCTGGAGGTGATGGCGCGCGGCTGCGTTCGCCGGACCGAGGCTGAGACGCGCGCCGGCGGATTTGCCGTTTTGCACGATGCGCGGCGCGGCGAGCTTTACGTTCAGCCATTCGATGCCGGCGGAGAGGCGATCGGCGAAGCGCAGCTTCTCACCCTTTCGCAGACACTGGCTGCCCTGCCGGCGGAAATGAGACTGATCGTCGGCAGCGGCGCTGCGGCCGTTGCCGAGGCGGCTAGGGACCGCGGCCGCCGATTGAGCCCTGCCCTCACTGATCTCTTGCCCGAGGCCGCCGATCTCGCCATTCTTGCCGCCAGCAGAGTCCCGGCAGACCGCCCGCCTGCCCCGCTTTACCTGCGCCCGCCGGATGCAAAGCCGCAAACGGATAAAAGCGTTGTCCGAGCACAGTCCTAGCGATCTGGAGCTCGCCCCCTTTTCGGAGAGGGATGCGGAAGAGGCCGCCGCGCTCCATGCGCGTTGCTTCAAGCCGCCCTGAAATGCGGAGGACTTCCGGCGCTTCGCAAAGGCTGGCCCCTATTCCGGCGTCACGGCACGGCTCGACGGCCAGCTCTACGGTTTCATCACCGTCAGCGTCGCGGCCGAGGAAAGCGAGATCCTCACCCTTTGCGTGACGCCCGATCTGCGGCGGCACGGCGTTGCCTGGGCGCTACTGACGCGGCTTTGCAACGATCTCGCCGCGCGCGGCATCGAGACGCTCATCCTTGAGGCAAACGCCGAGAACTATCGGGCGCGGACGCTTTATGAGCAATTCGGTTTCTCCGTCGTCGGAAGAAGGCGCGGCTATTCCCGGACGCCGAGCGGAGTGCAGGACGCGCTTATCATGCGGCTGCCTTTGCGCTGACCAGTTTGCCGGACGGCGTTCGCAAGGGCAGCGCTTGAGAATCGGTGTAAACTGTTGTTGGTTGCCGCGGAGGCGCGCTTGCCTGGACCCACGCATGCAAGCGAAATAACGTCCGGCTGGAGGCTAGTGGAGCGAATTTGACATTTGAGTTCCGGTTGCGGCTAGGCTCGTTCTCAAATGTCAAATTCAAAAGCTCCACTAGAAACCTATAGTTAGCTAGTGGTTCTTATGACTGAAACATTTGCAAATGAACAGGCTGCACGGGGATGCAAATGTTTCAGTCGAACCACTAGCCCTTGACGTCGGAAGACGACATGACAGATCCAAAGCAGGCCTTATCCAAAATCGAAGCCCTCTGTGCGGAACGCGGACTGCGCATGACCACGCAGCGCAGCGTGATCGCGCGCGTGCTCTCGGCGGCCACCGATCACCCCGATGTCGAGGAGGTTCACCGCCGCGCGCATAAGGTGGACAGCCGCATCTCGCTTTCGACCGTCTATCGGACGGTGCGTCTGCTCGAGAATGAAGGCATCATCGACCGGCATGATTTCGGCGATAGCGGCCGGGCGCGCTATGAGCGGGTCAAGAGCGACCATCATGATCACCTGATCGACACCGAAAGCGGCCAGGTCATCGAATTTAAGAACGAGGAAATCGAGAAGCTTCAGGAACGCGTCGCCCGCGACCTCGGCTATGAGCTGGTGCGCCACCGGCTCGAGCTTTACGGTAAGCCGATCAGAAAGAAATCCTGAGCCCGCAATCCTCTGGCGCTACTGCGGAATCAGCTATGACGGAACTGTCCGAAATGCTTATTCGTCGCGCCGGACCTGGTCCGGCGCCCAATTCGCTATCAGCCACGCATTGACTTCGCGGATAGGCCAATGGTCCCCGGACCTCCGCTTCGCTCCGTCCGGGGCGACGTTCGTTTCCACCAACACATGATCCCGCGTTACGGCTTCCACTCGATGATCTGGATCGGTGTCGGATTCCATCCCGAACAGGGATTGTAGAGCTGCGGACAGTTGGAGATCACGACGATCACATCCTTGGCCGCCTCGAGCTCGACGAAATCCCACGGCACGGAAAGCCCCTCCTCGATCTGCGTGGAGCCATCCGGTTTGACCGGGACATTCATGAAGAAATTGATGTTCTGGTGAACATCGCGCGCGCTCCATCCCAGCTCATCCATTGCCGCCAGGAAATTGTCGCGGCAGCTGCATGTGTCCTTGATCCCGTAACGCAGAGCGTTGACCTGATTGCTGCACGCACCGGCCAGCGTATCATGATGGCCGACCGTATCCTCGACGAGATTCATCAACACCTCGGCCGTGTCGGAATAGAGCTTGAAGCCCTTGGAGATGTAGATCGTGCCGTTGAGCTTCAGCGTATTGGCGTTGTTATAACGGATCTCGGTATCGGCCTGATCGAAGCAGAGGAAATCGACCGCCTGCTGACCGCCCAGATCGATGATCCGGAGGCGCATGCCCGCCGGAAGCCTGGCGATATAGTGGTTGGCGCCCGGCTGCATGGTCGTATCGCGCAGGATTTCGCCGGGAATCGCGAGGGCCTTCTCCCGCTTCTCGGCCCCGCCGCGCCGCTCGGCTTCCGCCATGCGCTCCATGGCGATGCGCCTGTTTTCCTCAGCGGTCTTGCGGGCAAAAGCCGCGCGTTCTTCTTCCGTCACATTTTCCGACGCCAATAGGATTCCGGCCATTCGACTTCCTTTCCATTCACGACATGCCTTCAGCGGCCGCATGCGCCGCCTGTTTCCACTCTATCCGCCCGATGACGAGTTCGCTACCGCCTCGCCCGGCTGGAACCAGGCCAGCCGCTCGCGCAGTGTCACGACCGTGCCGATAATGATGATCGCGGGGCCTTTGAGCCCGGCAACGTCGGTCTTCTCCGCAATATCCGAAATCGTCCCCGTCACCACGCGCTGGGCACGCCGCGTGCCATTGTCGATCACGGCGGCGGGCATGTCCGGCGCCATCCCGTGCGCGATGAACGCCGAGGCCAGCGCGTCGATCATTCCAAGGCCCATATAGATCGCGACGGTCTGCTTCGGCTGGATCAGCGCCTCCCAGTTCAGATCGATTTCGCCGTCCTTGCCGTGGCCGGTCACGAAGATGCAGGTCTGGGCGTGGTCGCGATGGGTGAGCGGAATGCCGGCATAGGCGGCGCAGCCCGCCGCGGCGGTGATGCCCGGCACGACCTGGAACGGGATGCCGTGTCTGGCGATCGTCTCGATTTCCTCGCCGCCGCGTCCGAAAATGAACGGGTCGCCCCCTTTCAACCGCAGCACGCGCTTGCCTTCCTGCGCCAGCCGGACAAGGAGCTGGCTGATCTCCTCTTGGCTCATCGTGTGCTCGTTCTTTTTCTTGCCGACATAGATGCGCTCGGCATCGCGGCGGACGAGGTTCATCAGACGCGGACCGATCAGCCGGTCGTAGAGCACGACGTCGGCGCGCTGCATGAGCCGGAGCGCCCGGAAGGTCAGAAGGTCGGGATCGCCGGGACCGGTGCCGACCAGATAGATTTCGCCGGCCGGCCCGCCCCCGGCCCGGTCATCGAATGCGTCGAGCCTTGCGCGGAGCGCCGCCTCCGCCCCCTCGAAGTCGCCCGCCATGACCCGTTCGCCGACCGCGCTTTCCGCCACATCCTCCCAGAAGCGCCGCCGCTGGGTGCCGTCCGTGATGCGCCCGGCGACCTCATCCCGGAACTGCCCGAGGAATTTGGACAGATTGCCGAAGGTCGCGGGGATGGCGCTCTCCAATTCGGCCTTGATGATGCGGGCAAGGATCGGGGATGCGCCGGAGGAGGAAATCGCCGCGACGAGCGGCGTGCGGTCGAGGATCGCCGGCGTGATGAAATCGCACAGCTCCATCGTATCGGCAATATTGGTGAGCACACCCGCGCGTTTTGCGAGCGCATGGAGGCGCTTGTCGTTCTCCAAGTCCTCCTCCGCGCCATAGGCCAGGATCGCGCCCGTCAGATCCTCCTGCTCCACGCGGCGGCGAAAGATGCTGACGGCCTCGTTTTCCAGAAACGGCCGGAATTCCTCCGACAGCTCTCCCGCAAACACCTTGACCTGCGCCCCGGCGCTCAGCGCGCGCTCGACCCGCCGCGCCGCCAACGTGCCGCCGCCGCTTACGACGACCGTCTTGCCGCGAATGTCGAGGAAGATGGGAAGATGGTCCAAGTCGCAGCTCACTTATCCGATGGGCGAGAACATCATAGCGATATGCA
>Ga0315553_10002627_pt1 | contig 14323 bp, 12 predicted proteins | sample SalMarSW160140MG_FD_203099 | JGI IMG/M metagenome (GOLD analysis project Ga0315553, IMG submission 203099) | Salt marsh sediment microbial communities from the Plum Island Ecosystem LTER, Massachusetts, United States - Salt Marsh Sediment SW1601-40 ... | reverse complement strand
CGGTTTCTTGGTTACCGCTGTCTCCTAAAACCGAACACACACAACTTCAGATATAACATAGAACGCAAACGATGGGAAAAAATCATAATCAAAACCAAACCAATAGTCGGTTACAAGGAATCTCCCTACGACATCTCGTTCGATGAAGAGGTTATTATCGAAACAATCTAACCCACGAAAAATCCAAAAGCGTCCCCAGAATTGAAGCCCATACTCTAGCACGCAAACAGTTTTTAGCTCGGGTCGTTTCTTAACGACTCTTCAGTTGAATCTGAAACAGAGGAAAAAGGCTGTAACACCACCTTAGTGGGAAACAAAAAACAACAGCCAAATGGACTATTCACGAAGCATATTTATGTGAGTTCGTTAATGTGGACTGTTTAAATATCAGAACTCTAGAATAGAATGGTTAGAGGACAGAAAAGCATGGGTTCCAAAGCACCGAAAGGCGAACTTGCCGCAAGAAAACTGCTTGCGAAGAGAAAAAACTTCAGATGGAAAGACAACTACTACAAACGGCGAATGCTTAGACTGGACATTAAATCAGATCCACTAAAGGGGGCTCCAATGGCGCGGGGAATCGTCTTAGAGAAAGTTGGTGTTGAAAGCAAGCAGCCTAACAGCGCCATCAGGAAATGTGTCAGAACGCAACTCATAAAGAACGGCAGGGTTATAACCGCTTTTCTTCCCGGAGACGGTGCACTCAACGTGGTTGATGAACACGACGAAGTTGTGGTGGAGGGAATTGGCGGGTCCCGCGGTGGAGCCATGGGTGATCTCCCCGGAGTCAGATGGAAAGTTTCAACCGTTAATGGGGTCTCCCTTAACGAGTTGGTTCTCGGCAGAAAAGAGAAGCCTATGCGCTAAAGATGTTTCTGCTCTCTAAACAATCCTTAAATATTGGTTTCTGAACCCAGAAACTTTGTCAAGGTGGCTCGTTTGAGCAAGATGGAAGAAATAAAACTATTCGGAAAGTGGAGCTTCGAGGGGATTCAAGTAGCGGATCCTGGGCTCCAGCAATACATCTCAGTTAAAGCGGTATATGTTCCCCACAGCATGGGGAGACATGAACATGGGAAGTTTCACAAGGCTAAGGTCAGCGTAGTTGAGAGACTTATAAACAATCTTATGCGCCCTGGCGATAGCGCCGGAAAGAAGACCCGAGCCATAAACTTGGTTAAGAACGCCCTTGAAATTATTCACCTTAGTACAGGAGAGAATCCCATACAGGTTCTGGTTACTGCAGTGGAAAACACCTCCCCTGGCGAGGATACTACCCGCATCAGTTACGGAGGCATCGCTTATCACATGGCTGTGGATATATCTCCTCAGAGACGAGTTGACCTAGCATTACGTTTTCTCTCCGAGGGTGCAAGAAAGCGATCTTTCGGTAACCCCAAAGCTTTGGATGAGTACCTTGCCGAAGAGCTGATTTTGGCAGCCAAAAAAGACGTGAAAAGCTATGCTGTGAAAAAACGCAATGAGATGGAGCGGATAGCGCGGTCTTCACGCTAGTAATCAGGTTAATGATGTTTAGAATCAGGAAAAGGTGCAGTAATATGTTGGAATTCCTTCAAAAAGTTAAAATAACTGAACCAACTGTTGTCTCTACTAATTACGTTACCTAACGAGTAAAAAGATAAACAAAAACTAAAGGAGAAGAATGAAGAAATGAGTAGTAAAGAAAAACCCCATCTGAACTTGGTGGTAATCGGTCACATCGACCACGGAAAATCTACAACCGTAGGTCACCTCTTTGCTCTCACAGGAGCAATCGACGAGAGAACAGCAAAAAGCTACGAGGAAGAAGCAAAGAAACTGGGAAGGGAGACCTTCAAGTTTGCTTGGGTTTTGGACAAACTCAAAGAAGAGCGCGAACGTGGTATGACCATTGACGTTGCTTATTTGAAATTTGAGACGCCGAAGTATTCCTTTACTATTATTGATGCTCCGGGGCACAGGGACTTCGTTAAGAACATGATTACTGGTGCCAGCCAATCAGACGCTGCTATTCTTCTTGTCTCTGCAAAACGGGGAGAATTTGAAGCTGGAATTGGTGCAGGTGGACAAACAAGAGAACACGCTTTTCTTGCATACACATTGGGTGTTAACCAGCTTGTGGTTGCAATCAACAAGATGGACGATCCTACGGTGGATTGGAATGAAGAAAGGTACAATGAAGTCAAAAATGAGATGACCCGCATATTGAAGATGTCTGGGTTCAATCCTGCTAAGATTCATTTTGTGCCTACTTCTGGATGGACTGGCGATAACCTTTCTAAACGGAGCGAGAACATGCCTTGGTATAAGGGTCCTACATTGTTTGAGGCACTTGACGAGATGGAAGTTCCAGAAAAGCCAATCAAAAAACCGTTGCGGATTCCCATTCAGGACATTTATACGATCACCGGAATCGGTTCAGTTCCTGTAGGCCGAGTTGAGACCGGCGTTCTGAAAGAAGGTGACACTCTGCTTTTTATGCCTGGTAAAGTTGAGGGTCAGGTCAAGTCCATAGAGACTCATCATGTAAACGTTAAGCAGGCTCTTCCGGGAGACAACATAGGATTTAACGTTAGAGGAATCTCCAAGAAGGATGTTCACCGCGGAGACATTGCAGGTCACGTTGCCAACCCACCAACCGTTGCCAAAGAGTTCATTGGACAAATAATTGTTATTCATCATCCAACAGCAATCGCCGCTGGATACTCTCCGGTTTTACACTCTAACACTGGTCAGGTGTCATGCAGATTCAAGGAGCTTATCTCAAAGCTGGATCCAAGAACGGGTCAGGTTGTGGAGAAAAATCCGTCTTTCCTGAAGACTGGTGATGGCGCAGTTGTGCGGTTTGAGCCTATTCAACCGATCGCTATTGAGGCATATGCTGAATTTCCTGAGCTCGGAAGGTTTGCGGTTCGAGATATGGGCACCACAGTTGCTGCTGGCGTAGTCAAAGAAATTTCGGTTAAGGGCTAGAAAGAGACCCTTTTTTCTTCTCTTTCATTATCCTTTTTTGTATCCCTTAAGAGAGTAGTAGAGTGAATAGGTTCATGTCGAGAAGCAGAAGTATTCCTTGAGCTATGCATACGAAGCCTACGATGAGGGTGACAGGCCTTGAGGCTAGCAATGTTCCGAGGAGCTTCAAAACGTCTTCTATGAACTTGAAGACCATGTAGACGATTACTGCGGGAATGAGGAAGATTATCAGGTAGACCCATGTTGAGGCGATTCCGAGAACCGTTTCGGGCAGGGGATAGAAAATGTAGACTGCTCCCGCGCATAAGCCGCCGGCAATTAGGCCTATCAACGCCGCCCATGGAAAGTCTTTGATGGGCTTCAAAATCAGAACCAATCCAGCAATGATTAGCAGGTATATGGTGTAGGTGTCGATTTGAGGCGTTTGTGCTTGCCATGCTACTCCACCTGTTGCGACTAGGAGGATTCCGGCGAAGAAGCCGAAGAAAGACACGATTTTGGTTAGTATGCTTGCGGGTTTTCCAACCACAGGCACGGGTCTCAGCAGTTTTTCTAGGAACCATGAGGTTGCGAGTATTCCTCCCAAGATTAGAATGTGGGGGATGTAGTCGATTAAGATGCTGAAATCCATTTGTTTGTTTCACCCAACACGTTTTGTTCTAGACTAGTTTTATGGCTGTAAATGCTTTTAATCTTTCTTACAGTTCAGCAGGTAAACTCGATGGACTCTGGCGTGAAGTTCATTTCTTTCTTTTTACTGTTCAAACCATTGTGCTTTTGTCTCTTTGGATGTGGGGGGGTGTTTCGTGTGTGATTCCGTAAATGTGTTTTAAGAAAACATTTTGTGTTGTTGCTTGGAAAAACAGAAAAAATACTGTTTTCAACAATGTACCTTTATTAGTCTCCTAATATGAACAGTGAAGCGTTTCTTGCTGAGAATGTTCTCCACACGTTCCCATATGAATAAGTGTTGAATTTTTGTTGTCTATGCACAAGTGTAGCTGTATTTTAGATTCATATGTTTTAAAAGCGTTCTTTCACATTTTTTAGCCTGTAGGTATTGGGTGGTATAAGGGATATGGCGCCAATCTTGGAGGCTCTGCTTGATTCCGGGGTATTAGTACCTGCCATATGGTTAAGCCTAGGTTTAGCCACTGCATGGTTTTTGTTGTCAGCAAAACGTGTTGTTCCGCTGACTCTGGAAGAGGCTGAAACGCTCTGGAAATTTCACAAGCAAAAGACTGGTTGTCGAGCGCAGGGTTGGAGTGAGATAGTTCGCGGAAACAAGGTAGTGGGTTTTGAGTGTGAATGTGGGCATGAGCATGTTCAGAAGAAGCACATTATTACTGTAAACGCGTAACGGATAAATTGGGTGTGTTAGGGTCTCGTATTTTCTGTTTTCTTTCCGAAGATGGGGTATCTTGTCTTTGAGGATAATTCTGGTGTGGATGCTCTTGCGTCAGCAGCTTCCGCTCGGTCAATTGAGATGTTAGCTATTTCGTGTGTGTGTTGCTGTATGTGTTCTAGTCCGTCGATGATTAGGCGGAGGTTTGCTAATGCCAAACTGGAGATTTTTGTTTTCTTGTTTGCTTTTAAGCAGAGGCTCCACAGGTTTGCGAGATTAAAGGATGTATCCAAGATATTGTTTGCAAGAGGAATGTCTTTGCATAAAAGTGCTTGAATAGAGCTGTCATACAGTTCCTTGACGCCTGTGCTTCTTTCGACTAGAAGTTCCATTATAGATGTAGGTAATTGGTGATCTATTAATGGAGTAATGTTCTCGGCGATTTTTTTCAGGTTTTCAGTTATTTCAGCGGTTATGTGGAGAATCTGCAGGTAGTCGACACAATCGATCAAAGTTAGCTCTTCTGTCTGGGATGGCTGTGGGAATAGGATGATGCTTCTGAGAAGGCGATTAGTGACCAAGAAAAGCCTTTTGATGTCTTGAGTTCTTCTGGTTAGACCTTTAATCAGATCTAAATTTTGTTTTTCTAGAGAGGAAACCGTCTCGTTGAACATGGACATGATTACATTGTGAATCCGATTTATCGTCTTGTTGACGGGCATCTTTTGCTTAAGCAAACACACGATCATCATTTTGTCCCCTGTTACCTCTATTACTTCCAAACCGAACAGATTGTTGATGGTTTCTCGGATAACATCTTGCTGGTCCTCAGTGAATGTTGTTTCTGTCTTAATTTCAATTGTATCGAAACCATCCAGATAGGCTGCAATTATCCCTCGCTTAATGGATTGTGCAGAATTTTTGCTGTTGAGGCTCAGGGTTATTTCTCTGGGTCTAGTGTCTTCAGTTTTTGGGTAAATCGTGATTGAACCGTTTTTGCTAACTAACGTAACTTTTTCTCCATGTTTCAACTGCAATTGTTTTGTCCAAGATTTGGGAATGGAAATGTAGAGGGTGTTGCCAATTTTTTGGATTTTTCTTGTCTCAGACATGAACCGGCATCATCCAGTTTAATTCTATTAATTTCGATTAAACAATTATCATAAATATATATGTTTATACAAAAAACTTAAATCCGACTCTTTGCCTTCGAGCATAAAAAACAGGGAGACAAACATGTCCAAGGAGAAAACCTCAATCACTGCTGCACAGAATTCATTTTCTAAAACTCGGTTTAGCTCCTGCAATAATGGGCGGTGCCACCGCTAAAAGATAGAAAAATAACGTGAGGCTGCTTTTAGTCCCGTGGAGCATTTGGAAAAACACATTGGTGCGGATAAGGTTTGATCGTTTTGCACTTAGAAAAGTTTATAGATAATACCTCACTGACTTTTAGTAGGTCATTGGCTAAGCTGAGTTTTCTGGTGAACTGATCATGGAGATACTAGCAATTGTACCCATAATTCTGATCGCCGCTTTTCTACTTGGAGAGCTGTTCAAAAGAATCGGCTTGCCATCTGTTGTTGGTCAAATCCTTGCAGGGCTACTGTTTGGAGTTCCAGTCTTAAAGGAACTGTTTTTCGGCGAGGGATCAACCTTAGTGATAATTGATTTTCTAGCTACACTTGGAATATTGCTGCTTCTCTTTCTGGCAGGATTAGAGATTGAAATTGAAAAAATAAAGGAAACCTCAAGAGACTCAATTCTGGTATCAATTTGTTCTGCGCTCGTTCCATTCACACTCGGTTTTATTTTCATCATGATGGTTTTCCCACAATATGGCTTTATGGCGGGGTTGATTTTTGGTGGCGCATTGATGGTTACGTCAGAGGGAACAAATGTTAAGGTGCTTATGGATTTTAACTGCTTGAACACCCGATTAGGAGCCATTATGCTTGCTGCCGGCGCAATAGACGACATCTTTGAGGTGCTGTTTATGGCGCTGGTAGTAATCTTGGCGAAGGGCGGAAGCCTACTCGATTTGGCTATGGTTCCTGTTGAAATGATTGCCTTTCTTGTAGTCGCGTTTATCGCATTTAAGGTGATTTCCAAGGTTCTGCAGCATCTTGACAAAAAAAGTGGCGAAGAAACAGGATTATTCTCCATAGTGCTCATTTTCATTCTGGTTCTTGCAGCTCTTTCCGAATCCTTGAATGTGGGCTACCTGATTGGCGCTATTCTCGGCGGTTTTCTACTGCAGGCGTCCCTGAAGAAGATCAGCAGTAAGCACAGAGCAGACTTGCTAAACGTCATCAAACTCATTGCTATGGGCTTTGTTGTTCCCTTCTTCTTCGTAAACGTTGGATTAACATTTGACATCAACACATTCCTTTCCAACATTCCTATGATTGCAGTAACAGTATTTATCGCAACTTTTGGAAAAATCATAGGAACATTGATTGTTAAACCAGTTTCTAGTCTGAGCTGGAAACAGCTCTATTACGTAGGCTGGGGAATGAACTCCAGAGGCGCAGCAGAATTGGTGATTGCGCTGATTGCAGTACAGTATGGCTTGATTTCTCCAGAGATTTTTTCAGCCCTAGTATCGATGAGTCTAATAACTACGCTAATTCTTCCGCCAATTCTTGCCAGAGGCATAAAAAAGAATCCGGGACTTATGGATGCAAAGTCCTAGAAAAGATTTAAACTTGGTTGGAGATTAATAAATAGTAACAATTCTGGTATACAAAAGGGGAAACATTCGCGGGGTTAAACAGATGAATGAAAAAATGAAGATTCTGGTTGGCGTTGACGGTTCGGATTACTCTACGTGGGCGCTTATGGAAGCCATTAGCATCGCAAAAAAGTTCTCAGGCCACATAAAAGTCATCATCGTTTACAAGCGGGGACATAAAGATGAGGCAACAAAAACTCAGATGAAAGTGAAGCAGCTTTTGGATGAAGAGAAAATCGATTCTAGTCTATCGGCTATTCTTGGCTCCAACCCTTCCCGAGCGCTGGTTGATGTTGCAGAAAACGAGAAATTCAACTTGATAGTGGTTGGCAGCAGAGGCTTGGGCAGAGCCGCAGCTTTCCTGTTAGGCAGCGTCTCAAAACAGGTAGTTTCGAAAGCAAGCTGCGACGTTCTAGTAGTAAAAAAGTAACGCGGTAATTGCGTGAACAATCCCCAATTATCTGACTATCAGCACTGAATTTCTTGCATGCATGCTTATGTCGTCGCTGACGCTTCCAAGCAGGAATCTTCCTATACTGCTTAATCCTCTGCTTCCCACAACGATAATGTCAACATCCGCCTTCTTCGCAATTTTGATTATGACCTCTGCGGGGCTACCGTACTCCAGCTTCTTGTCAAACGAAATTCCCTCGGCTTTGGTTGCTGCATCTTTCAGGATGCATTCGCCGACTGTTCCAACACAATCCTCGACTTGCGGTCCCCCAACGCGGATGAGCTTGTCTTCTTCAACATGTATTAAAGCCAAGTTTGCGTTGTAGTTCTTGGCTAGTTGAACCGCATACTCAAGCGCCTTGTCCGCATACTTAGAACCGTCCACTGCGGTTAGCAATTTCTTGACTTTTGGTTTCTTTTTAACTATGAGGACGGGGCATTCAGCATGCCTTGCAACTTTCTCAGTAATGCTCCCCAAAGAGTAACGCTCAGATTGATTTCCAGCCCGATTTCCTATAACCACCAAATCGTATCCTTCGTCCTTAACTAATTGAAGAATGAATTCAGCTGGGTCTTCGTAAGTAACTAGCCTGGCATCAACTTCTATTCCAGCCTCTTTGAACATTTCTTCGGCGTTTCTGATTATTTTTTTGCCTGCCTGCAAGTATGCTTCATCAATTTTGTGCAAGATTGAGTGGGGTAACTGGTACTGGGCTTTTAGTTCGGGGTGCATAAATTCGTGTGAGGCACAATGTACCACGGTTATTTTTGACTTAAATTTTTTGGCAATTGAAACAGCAAGCATTTTAGCGTGGAGACAAGAATGCGAGCCGTCTACAGGAACAAGTATCTTCCCAAAAAAACGTTTATCGCTCATGATTCTCACTAATACCTTATCCAAAGTTGGATATTTTAACTTTCTTGATGTGTTTAAACTGAAATTCCAGTTTCACGGAATTCTCACATTTTGTCTCTAAGTATGTGCGTCAAGTCGGTCTTGGTGAGTATACCGATTAGTTTTTTGGAATTTGCCTCGTCTACAACGGCAATACGCGAGATTTCGTGTACCCCCATTTTTTTGAATGCGTCTAACACAAGCTCTTCACCATAAACAACAACAATGTTCCTTCGGGCAATATCGCGGATTAGAACCTTGTCTCTTTCCCCTTTTTCAACATTCGCGGCATCCTCCAATGTTACCATGCCGATGAGCTCTTCATGCTTATTAAGAACGGGATATCCTGTGTGATGATGTTTCGCCATAAAATCCAAGAACTGAGTAACAGTGAAATCTGGAGACACAGTTCTAACATTCTTTGTCATAACATCTTTGACTTTGAACTGGGAGAGGACAGCTATCTCTCGTAAGGGTCGAACTGGAACAGGCACATAGGCTTCTTTCATTTCGTTGACTTCTTTTAGGGCATTTCTTCTTTTTTGTACGGCTGTCTCAATCACGTGCGCAAAGGCGTCTGGCTGAAGCTCTATTACTCCAGTGTTTATCACCCCAGCCTCTACTGCAGAATAAAAGAACTCTTCTCCAGCCTTTGTTCTAATTATGACTGTAGACCAATCCTTGAGGGGATATGCACCCCCGACAGAAATATCTGCCAGTTCTGCCGAAAAATCGGCACATGTTTCACAACTAGTCAAAATGTGAGGCTTAACCTCGGATAATGGAACCCTTGTCGTGCCTTTGTCTGTTTCAACCAGCAGTTCCTTTACGATGTTTAATCTTTTGATTTCCGAGGGCTTAATCTTGTAAGCTTTTGACAGGTAGTTAAGCAGGCGACCAAAAGAGAGGGTCCAAAAACAAAAGAGCCCAATTATCACCTTCAGGTTTCCTGTGATTTTGTGTTCCCAAGCCTCAAGCTTACGAAGAGCGAGTACGTGACAGGGAACCCCTACAAAAGCTATGTTCGCTTTTCCATACTCATAAACTGCGCTTCCGTAAGCTCTGGCTACAGACGAGGGAAAAAATTTGCTGCCCACCGCAGAAAGGATATCGTCTGGAACTACTCCAACCAAAGCTTTAGGTTTAACTGGAACCTGTGTTTCCGCCTGAGAAACTATTGCGCTGTCTATTATTCCCTTTTCGATGGCATTTGTTAAAAGCGTGGTGACTATAGCGCCGCCATGACCCAGTTTTCTAAGCTCCGGGTCTGCTGCTTGAGCAAGCAATATTCTTCTGTAGTAACCTAAGCCTTCTCTTTTTAACGGCGAATCTGAAACAAACTTTAAGCTCTCACGCACAAGCATCTCAGAATGGGGGCAAATCTCATAGCAGATGGGGCAGGATTCAATGTCGTTTGAGCAATCCACATGCTCAATGCTGTCTTCATTTACGGTTATTGCGTGAACTGGGCATGCAGCTTCACATGCCCCGCAGAAAGTACAAAATCCAGAGTTGATGATTTTACGTTCCAAGTCGTTGTATGCTATATAGCCGCCTTTTTTTGATCCCAAAATGAAACCCTTAAAGATTTATTGTGTGTTTGAAGAGTTAAAATTTTGGGTTAACCTGGTTGCGGCGCTAGTTCAAGATACCAGTTTGACGTAAAAAGACAGGTGTGTCAGAATATCAGAGATGTCGAGGCTGTGGATAGCAGATCAAGAGCTAAAGCCGGAAATATTCCCAGTATGATAATTATGATGACCAACAGGTATATGGGCACTAGCAGTTTCTTCGGTTCTTGAATATCCACATCGTCCTTGGGAGTCTTGGCTAACAAGTAGTGAATCACTCTCAAGAAGTAAGCTGTTTGAAGAACCGAATTGGAAACTCCTACCAACGCCAACCAAGCAACACCCGACTGCAAAACTGAAGTAAACACCATGTACTTGGCAATGAACCCTGCAAATAACGGCACCCCAGAAAAAGACATAGCTGCACACCCAAAAGCCACAGTTGTCAACGGCATCTTTCGTCCCATACCCGACAAATCCTCCAACGTTTCAAAGCCCATTTTGTTGAAAACTCCAATAACCATGAATGCGAGGGCTGTTTCCATGGCTGCAACAAAGAAAAAGAACAGGTTACCATTAAGCCCAATAGAAGTTAGGCTGGTAATAGCTATCAGATTGTAGCCGATGTCCGCAATGCAGACGTATGAAATCATCCGTTTAACGTTTTGCTGTGCCAGCGCAAACAGGTTTCCAACGGTCATGGTGAGCGCAGAGAGTATTGCCACAGTGAACCGCCAATCGAAGACTGCTGTGGGCGTCAAAATGAACAGCAGCACTCTCAGCAGAATGTAGTAGCTGCCTTGGTCCACAAGCGCAGACAGGAAAGCTGATGCAGAAGCTGGGGCAGCGGTGTAAGCGTCGGGCAGCCACATGTGAAAAGGAACAATAGCTGTTTCGATGGCATATCCGGCGATTATAAAGGCAAACGCTACCAAAAGCAGATGCGTGTTCCCTGTTGTCAGCAATGCTTCTTTGACAGCCCAGAAATTGAGGGAGCCAGTGAGACCGTACACTAAGGATAGCCCATAGATTATGAAACCAGAGGCGATAATGACCATAACCAAATACTTCAGGGCAGACTCGAGAGATTCACGGGATTTTCTGTAGGCTACAAGAAAACAGGAGCCTGCTGCTGTTGCCTCCCAAAAGATGAATAGGGTAAGTAAGTCCCCTGAGAATGTGGCTGCTATCACTGTGCCTGTTACGATAAGCAGGAGCGCATAGTATCTTTCTGACAGACTCTCCTTCGGATTTACGTGCAGGACACCATACAGGCATGAGATTGAACCCACCACCATATACGCTATCACCATGTAAACTGACACTGTGTCTACGAGAAACACTGTTGACAGGGGCGCCAAAACCGTGTCTGCGGAACTGATTTGAAGAACTGATTGTGACTGCCCAAAGTATTCGGTGGCTAAACGGAAAACGCAGAAGGCGGCTACGGAAAAGGTGAGAGTTATCCAAGCAACCATGAAGCGTTGAGGATCAAGTTTGGTTTTTCGAACAAAACGTAGGAGAGGCACAGTAAGTATTGAACAAACGGTAAAAACTATAGTTGGTAAGAGAACGTCAACGATATTCATTTGGTTGTAAGCCTCGTCAAATTGATGTAACAGCATGAATCAGGTCAATGAAAACTCCCGGATAAATTCCCAATATCACCACAAAAACTGCCAGAGCAATCATTGCAATGATGATGAAGATGTGTGGGTCCTTGATGTCATCTCTCTGGATTTTAGGAGCTTCTAAGAAAACCTTCCAGAAATACCTCAGGACATAACCAAGGCTGAAAACGGTTGCAATAAGCATCAGAACAGTAGGCAAGTAATAGGAACCGTCTGCGCCAGCCGCAGTAACAGCCCCCACAAAAATGTGAAACTCACTTATGAAGCAAGCAAACGGGGGAATGCCGCCTATGCTGAATGCCGCAACAGCAGAGGCTATCGCGGTTAGGGGCATCTTTGACGCTAAACCTCCCATCTCTTTGATGTTTCGAACACCAGTCTGGTGCATCACCGCGCCGGCAGTCAAGAAGAGAAGCCCCTTGCTTGCCGCATGGTTAACTAGGTGGAGTACCCCGCCAGTGATTCCCTCTGCAACGGGAAACAGAGAGAAGGCAAACAGGACGTAGCCCATGTGGCTTATGCTGGAGTATGCGATTATCCGTTTGATGTCGGTTTCTGCCAATGCAAGGAGAGAGCCGTAAAAGGCTGATAATACTCCAAAAAAGCTTAGCACTAACAAGAATTCGTTCCCGGTGGGCATCATCGCAGAATATACGGTTCCAAGAGCTATCCTCAAAACAGCGTATCCTCCTGCCCCAATTATTACTCCGCTGAGGAGCGCGGACATGGGTGCGGGTGCTTCACCGTGCGCGTCTGGAAGCCACATGTGCAGGGGAACGATAGCCATCTTCACGGCGAAGCCTGCAGTGAATGATATCAGCACCCAATTCAGGACGCCTGGGTCTACGTTCACCAGAAGGGCTTGTGCTTCGAATATGTCAAGTGTGCCTGTGAGCATGTAGATGGCGCCGATTCCTAAGAGAACAAAGATTGCTCCCGCATGGGTGAAGATGAAGAATTTGAAGGCGGTTTTGAAGGAGTCTTTGTATCCCCAGCCGCCTATGATGAAGTATGTTGGAACAAGCATGAGTTCCCAGCAGAAATAGAAGAGCAGCAGATTGGATGTGATGAAAACCCCAACCAGCCCGATGGTGAGCAGGCTCATCAGCGCGTAGTATTCTGGAAGCGAACTTTTGTCTTCCATGTAGTTTATGGAGTAAACCGTGCATGCTGCAACAAGTATCAGCGTGACTATAGCCAGTGACAGGCTTATGCCGTCAACGAAAAGTGTGAAAGCCGAACCTAACGAAGGTATCCAATAATACGATTCAATGTATTGTCCCTCATTAAGAACCGTGGGTATCAGCGTCAGAAGGAGAGTTAAGCTGATTAGAGCGATTAAAGTAAGAATCAAGGCGGCATTTTTCGCAGATTTTTTACCCACACCATAAACTATTGGGATGGACAAAGCGGGCAACATCAAAGCGATTAATAATGTTTGCATTTTTGTTTTACCTCAAAGCAGTTAATAACAACAAAATAATGATTAGGAAGAAGCCGAGCGCGGCTGCCAAAACGAAGTCAGGCAAAGGTCCTCTATGCATTCTCCTGATTTTCTGTCCGTGCTCAACCGTTTTTCCTGCAAAAAGATAAACCAGCTTATCCAGAAACGTGTCGATATACTCATGGGTTATTCGAGCAGTCTCCACGGTTCCACCCGCCAAAATATAGCATAAACGGTCCAGAAAAGCGTCAAGGTGCACATGCGTTTTGTTAGCGACTTTCACGGCTCCACCCGCTATAAGGTAAACGAACCGGTCAAGAAATGCCTCGATGTACTCCTTTGTGCCATTGGCGGTCCTCAGAGCCCCGCTTGCCACAACATAAGGAAACCGTTGCACCCCAGACATTTCAACGATACGATATGTGCCCTGCGCCAAACCCATGACTCCACTCAATATTTTATTGTAAACGGCGTCGAAATAGTAGCCGTTGGATACTAACAGATGAAGTGAATTGTTTAAAAAACTTCTTGCCGAAACCACGGCAGTATCTCTCTTCTTGTAGTAAAGATAGTATGCTGTAGGTGCTCCAACAGCAAGTATGATTGCTGACGTTAAACTCGCCAAAACTACACCATTGAATGAAGTCTCAAAATGTATCGCAAGATAATGTTCTAGGGGCGCCTTGAAGAAGCCTGTGATACAGGAGGCAGCAGCTAACAGAACAAGAGGCACAGTTATTGTCAGTTTAGGATCATGCAGGTGATGGTGTTCCAGAAACTCAGATTTCTTGCCGAGAAAAACCAGGCATATCCATCTGATGCTGTAGATGGCAGTTAATATAGATGTTCCAAATATCAAAATGAATAGGGGAATGTTGTTAGCCAAGATAATGGCTTCGAATATTGTGTCTTTGCTCCAGAAACCGCTGAAAGGCGGAATACCTGCAAGGGAGAATGCTCCGATAATGCTTACTATGAAGGTTATCGGCATCTCTTTTCTTAATCCCCCTAGCTGTTTAAGATTCAGGGTGTGTGTAGCATGCATTACCACTCCAGCAGAGAGGAATAACAGCGACTTGAAGAGAGCATGGCTGATTACGTGAAATTGACTGGCAAACCAGCCGAGCTCAGTTCCGATGCCTAATGCTGACATTATCATGCCTAGCTGACTGATAGTGGAAAACGCGAGAACACGTTTCAGGTCTGAACTGGTTAATGCCATGGTTGCAGCGAGGAAAGCTGTGATTCCTCCGACATAAGTAATGGTGGTTAACCAT
>Ga0315553_10002626_pt1 | contig 14324 bp, 11 predicted proteins | sample SalMarSW160140MG_FD_203099 | JGI IMG/M metagenome (GOLD analysis project Ga0315553, IMG submission 203099) | Salt marsh sediment microbial communities from the Plum Island Ecosystem LTER, Massachusetts, United States - Salt Marsh Sediment SW1601-40 ... | reverse complement strand
CACGTGATGTCTTTCTAACAAAGAATGACCCAATGGCACCAGCAATGAACATCAATACCCATGCACCTCCAAGTTGAAGTGCAATTCCTAGCACAATCGTGATGATCCACGCAGGCACAAAACCAAGTTCTGGAAAGATGTCATCAAATTTTCTCATTTAACCAACTCCTGGAATGAAGGTGATTGTTCTCTCAATCGCAATAGGGCTAGCATCTATTCTGAATGCTTCTGCTGAATCGTAGAAGTACATTATGTGATAGCCATACTGCATTGTGGTCTCATCGAAGTTATACCAATAATCATAGAAGATGTCGTCATAGTGTGGACTGAACATATTTCCACTCTGCCCTCCTGGATATGCGCCATAGCAGTTAGATAGGTTGGATAGATCAGCTACCATACGCCAAGATGGCCCGTGTGTCACACTCCACCCACCTGCAGCGTTAAGTGTCTGTCCTCCTCTATGTGGTCCACCACCAATATAGGTCATATCTAGAAGGTCCCAAAGGTATACATGATGATGATTACCAAAAGCCCAATTAGTGGTATTGTCACCGTATGCCTTCACCATATAATCTAGGACTATATGCAGTGAGCGTACAATAATGTCTTCACTTGTTTCAATAGTACCTGCTGTCTGTTTGTCATCAAACCAATACTGATAGTCATCTTCAAGCATTTTCTCAAGTACAGGAATTCGTGAGGGTGGGATAGATGTGCTAATCGATTGAATTTCGTCGAAGGTTTCCACTGCGATAGTATCTCTCAATAACCACCACATTGTTGGTGCAATAAGATCTGTTTCCATGCTATAATCCCAATCTCGAAGCCAATTGACAGCATTATCGACCGTATCATTTTCTTCACCATAGTTGTCCCATGCATCAATGATGTACGGTACAATCATCTCTGCAGCAACTTCCACTGAATCAGCTTGGAACCTCTTCATGTCATTGATACTGATTGAATCATCATTAGCGAGAAGATAGTCGATACGCCTTCCACGGTAGCCATCATCAAATGGTCCTAGGATTTCGTAATCATACTCTTCTGGATCGATTGATCTTTGATTCGCAGATTGTATGTAACCTTGCGATGGATTCACTGTACGTGGATTGTGAGCGAATGGAATGAACTCGCTAATACCTACAGATGAACTCGAACCATCAACAGGAAACATACCTGAATACCCTTGTCTAATTGGTAATCGACCCGTTACAGTTAAAGCTATATTACCTTCAACATCAGCATACACAATATTTTGTCCGGGTGAATCCCACCAAAACATGGCTTCATGATATTGATCAATATTCTGTGCTGTTTGAAGCATTCCCAAGGCCATGATTTCATGTGTGATGCTGTTACCTGTCCAGTTCATTGCTAGATAGGGCTCGTTAAGATCACCAAGGCCATAGTAGATCCTTGCTGAGTCAATGAGTGGACCATGAATCGACCGCTTTACTTCGAAATCGATGGTTGTTCCTTCTCTTGTTAGAATGGGTTCAGGGATGATTTCAAAGTCGACTTGTTCTCCATCATACCAATATTTGTCTGGATTTCCGTCTACCAAATCTTCGACGAAGAAATCTGTAACATCAGCTCCGACGTTTGTAAATCCCCATGCTATTTTGTCATTATGACCTAGCAACACTCCTGGCAATCCGGGTAGTGTAACACCTGTAACATCAATTGGATGAACAGGATCATCTGCAACGATATGAGCCTCATACCAGAGTGCAGGCGCTTGAAACCCAAGATGTGGGTCATTTGCTAGAATAGGCATTCCTGTTGTCGTGCGATTTCCATGGACTACCCAGTTATTTGAACCAACAAATTCCATATCGCCAAGAGGTTTGATTGCACCATCCATGAATTGAATGAGTGCTGCCAATTTCTCTTTTGAAATCTCCATCGAATTTGTGTCATCTGCAATGGATTGTGCACTTGGTATTGCAGGAGCGGGGTAATCGCCTGGAGCTCTTGATGAATAGGGATAGTCTGTCACGTTCAAATCATATTGTTCAGAGATTATTGGTACTGTGTTAGGCATCTCGTCTGGAACCAGCTCGTTGTACATTGTATCATTGGAGAGTTCATCCTTGATCCATGCTCTTAGTAGGTCATAATATCCTCCTCCAGATAATCCCCATGTCATCATCTTCGCGAACAAGAAGATATCATGTCTAGTCCACAAACGTGGGTTCCATCCGAGAAGCTTAAACTCGATTGGTAATTGTGCTGGTGTCATAGAATTAATGTAGGTATTTACACCCACGATGAGAGCATCAATTACATCCATCACAAATGCAACATCTTCATTCGCCATGTTGTCCTCATACCACTCAAGGGTTTCTTGAGCTGAACGTGCAAGTCCTATGGAACGATATAGTTTGTCCGATATACTTGCATACTCCCCGACTACTTCACTTATCCTACCAGCTGCAAGCATATTCTGCATCATCATCTGAAAAAGCCGTTCTTTGGCATGGAGATAGCCAAGTGCCATGAAGGCGTCTTCGACAGTATCTGCATAGATGTGTGGAATCCCAACATTGTCAATTAGTACAGTTACATCAGCATCAAGACCTATCAACTGTATCTGTTGAGTTTCAGGCTCATTCACAATACCACCATAATCAAAAATTCCTCCAATAGGTTGGATTATTCCTAATCCCCCAGCAAGAGGTCCAATGGGCATTGTGAGGATTACAATCATGACGACAGGGAATACAATCGATATTCCAAGTTTTGCAAGTTTCCTCTTCATTCCAATCCACTCGAGCAATTAGATTAACAGATTTGATATGCTCGGTGACTCTTAAGCCTTCGGGGACAGGAAGTTATGGATATCCAAGATGAAGAAGGACATTTTTCTGTATTTTATCCAAAACCCCCTTTTCCTATTTTTCCTGAGTTTCTTAGATATTCTTTGAAGTATAATAGTGGGTTTTATACGGGATTGTTGAAAAGAGGAATTGGAGTGTGCCGGTCTTTACGGATAAGTCTGGAGAAGAAACTGTAATTAAACATCCAGATGGTAACATAACTAAAGGCCATATCAGATGGACAGATGATGGTCCTATCCTTACTCTGGAAGATGGTCGAGTTATTCGTGAAGAATTAGGATACATCTATCGAGTCCAGAAGAAAATTGTGATTGATAATTTAGGCAAAAGTGTAGAGGTTCCCTTGGGTGAAGAAATCGAACTTGAATTCAAGCCTTATCATAATTCGACTCGTCCCTATGCTAAAGGAATGGCTCAGACTGATGTCATGATTTGGCCTCCTCCCAAGGGAGAACTACAAGGACGCTCTGGTGGTTGGTATGGACGGATGGTTCAGGGAGAGGATCCTACGAACTACTTCCTTCAAAGAATGTGCGAATTTGAGGATTCGTGGTTAACAATAATTTCGGATAACATGAGTCTGGAATCACATCCGATTGCTCCTTACGAAACACCTGCTCTCACTATGGATGATGACTTGTTAGCATATAAGAAAATGATAGATTACTTACCAGATCTGAGCGAGGATCGAACTAAGATTCTCGCTATTCTTGATACACCTCCTCCTGATTTTGCAAAACTTGCATCTATTACTGAGAAGACTCCAGGAATTTATCCAAAACTTGGGTTAACCATGCGACAATCCTTGAACTCAATAATCCCCATGAATTTTGAAGATTCTGTTCGAGAGGATATAATGGTCTTCATCGCATGGATGTTAACCAATAGTCTTCCTCACGGTGATCCTGTAGAGCTTTTCGAATCTTTGATTTCTGTCCCTACCGCGAAAGCTCTTCTTGAAATCCATTATGTTCGAGAAGCAATTGGATTACCTCCACTAGATTACATTAATATTCTTCATACGAAAATTGGGTACACCCGAGGAATTTATGAACGTGATTCTTTAGTACGTCAAATTGTTACAGCATACCCCCTAGATATGATCAACAAACAAATGGTAGACATTATCAAATATCTAAACGCGGGTCAATCAATTCCGAATGGACTACCTATCACAAAAGAACAAGCTGTTGAATCCCAACAGAAGTGGAATACTCGTGCTTTGCTATACTGGAACGGAGTTAGATTAGAACTTATTCCAAAATTAGATACGATTGGTTTACGCGAAGTTGTATTTCATGGATCTGCGCATCAATGGCCTCATACACATTTAGCTTGGTCTGGTTTATTACCTGATATTGGTGACATAAAGAGATTCAGTTCAATGATAATGCCAGTTGAAGCTGCAGAGCGGACAACTCGCAGAAGTGGTTCTGCTATCATTAATCATTATATTCGTGCAGATAATTGGGATTTATATGATACAGAAAGATCTAGATGGACTCTTGAATCCAGACTCACTGCTGCTGTGAATGGCCAGAGGTCTTATGACAAGTTTTGTAGTGACTTCAAGCTAAAAAAACCTTCAAGGGTACAAATGATAACTCCCGATGAGGGGAAGGCACTTGATCTATCACAATCTCCAGGTATCTATTTAGATAAGTTTGAGAGCCCTCAGCGTGCATATCGATTCGGTTCAACCACGAATTTACATAAAACACTCAATGGTCTTTTATCAAAAAATCTATGTGAAATTCGATATACAATCACAACTCAATTCTTCTTGGGGCTATATACTCGTTTAAGCGGAGAAGCTTCACGGGTTTTATCTACAACCTCAGGAATTCTGAAACATACTCCCTTCAGTTCAGTCCGTATTGCTGATAACGGTCAACTTGCATTTATTGTTTCTAGGTTACCACAATATTTAGTAGATCAATATACAAGCACACTTCTTGGAGGGCTTGATTCAAACGATCTTATTGTTGAGATATCGAGACTTCAAGCTATGAGATCATATAGGAGCAATCTTTTCCAAAGGTTAGGAAAGATCGATGGTGGATGGGTCGATGATATTGATAAGTGGCTTATTCAAGGTCGCACTGATTAATTTATGATACAACCAATTCAATAAAGCTCAATAGATTGCAGTTCAATCCTTATAATGTCCTCTTTATTCTACTCATGTATTTCATATATTCTATATGAATTTTTGACATTTTTTGATGTAATATTGGAAATTGTTCATCATCGAAGTTTCGATTCCATCATGATTCTCTAAGTTGTGTAAGAACATTAGGTGAAAACTGAAAATGATGTACAATGATCCCCTCAACGGTCCAGAAATTCCTTGGAATACTGAAGATCCATTAAACGGTCCTGAAATTCCTTGGTGAAAACACCGAAGCATCTTAACCTGAAAGGATGCTTCGTTGCTCCGAGCGTATGCTACGGAGCATTACCTTCTTTTTTATATCAAATAAATATCAGTCCATAATATATTTTATATGAATTAGGGCTCTAATAACATCTAAAAACAAAAAAAGGGAATTTTGGGGTGTTTTTAAGCCAATGAGATGATAAATGAGGGAGTGAGTAAAATGCAAACATTCGAGTTGGCCCTTGGTGCTAATCTGGTTAGTAGCTTGGTATCAGCGCTAGTCGCGATATTCCTCCTACATCTCTGGTATAGACAAGAAAATAGGATCTATACAGACCTCCCTCTTGTATTCAGTATCACATTCATCTCCATGGCTTTGAATGCCATGCTTCAATACTTGACCATTGGTGGTCTGGTTCCTGATAGTATGGAGACTTTTCGATTGCGTGCGATGTTCATCAGCGGTTCAGCACTGCCTCTACTTGCAGCTCTCCTAAACATATGGCTCCCACGAATTGAACGTTATCATTTACGAATCATGATTCTTTCAATCGTCTATTGGACTGGAGTTTCGCTCTTTGGTCCCACTGATGTACTAATCATGAGTCTATTGATCCCTCTCCTATTGATCTTCTCATTGGGAATGTTAGTAACATTTGCGATTACGTGGAAGACTGGTCGACTAAAAGAAGTTCGAAGTGAACTGATGGTTGTTTCACTAGCTATTGGGTTTGTATCACAAGCTCTTAAGCTTCCTCTTCAAGCTGCAGGATTTGACTGGCTAGTAGTCAGCATTGCTGCCATGACTGCAGTGATAGCTGCTGTTGCACTTGCCAATCCTTGGTACCGTAGAAATCTCTCCCATACAAGTGTAGCATTAGATGCGACCTATCCACTACCACACTAAACCGGTGGTGTTGAGAATGAAGGTTAAAGTAGTTGCATTGTATGAAGACAGTAATGACCCAACTGGGAAGATGAAGTCAGCTCGCGGCATGAGCTGGCTCTTAGAATTTGATAATCAAAGGATTCTCTTTGATGTTGGAATGCAGGGGAAGATACTCCTCCATAACATGGGGCATTTGAATCTCCGACCTGATGACATAGATGTGCTTGCACTATCGCATGCTCACATGGATCACACAGGAGGACTACCAGAGTTTCTAGAAGATCGTACTTCCAAACATCCACTTCCTGTGATAGCGCATCCATCTATACTCGAAAGGAAGCGTGCAGCACGAATTATGAACATTGGTCTTCCTGAATTGGACGATGATTGGAGAATCCAGATGCATTTCAAGCTCAATCGTGCTCCGGTTGCAATCAATCCATTTCTTTATACAACCGGTGAGATTTCAAACCGTCCTCACAAGGATGGGACAGGTTGGGTTATGCAACATTTCTCAGGTCTGAAATGGGAGCGTGATCCAATCTTGGATGATCTCTCCCTTGTGCTTGAAACTAAACAAGGGTTGGTTGTCATATGTGGATGTTGTCATGCAGGACTTCTTAATACTCTTGAACACGTGACTACTTCATTCGGACGAGATGTGTTTACTGTTCTTGGTGGAACTCACATGAGGTCTTTTCAGAGAGAAGATATGGAATATGTAGCAAGGATTCTTGAGAATAAATTCAGTAGCCCTCGACTTGGAGTAGGTCATTGTACTGGGAAAAAGCAAATAGAATGGTTACAGGAACGATTTAGTGGAGAACGAGTAGTACCCATTCATGTTGGCTGGAATTATGAGTTCGACGTAGTAGGCTCAATTATTATCCACGACATACATTAACGTTGATTGCATGATAGATTGACGAGATATGAAAAAGAGAGTTGAGCTCCCTTTTTAATTAGGGAGCTTGTTTTTCTACTAGACATCACCTTTCATTTGAGTCATAGCTATAAGTTTCTTCATAAACCAACGTTTGATTTTCCCAGTCTTAATGATTTTACCTTTCACTAAGTCGATATGCCAAGTTGTTGGAACAACTGGTACATTCTTACTCAGTCCAAATTTGTAATCCATTACTGCTGATGCTACCAACGCTGAATTGAGTCGACACCCAGCTGCGACAGCTGGAGCCTTTCCTAATTTAGATCTTTGTCGAGCTAAAGTCATATCCATTCCTGCTGGTCGAGTTGAGAGAAACATCACCCCAAAATTCTCAACATATCGCCTGAATGTGAGGTCCCCTGGGTCATTGCTCTCAGGTGGGACGCCAAAGTATTCATCAAATGTAGGTGATTTTTCTGGATCGAATATTCCAATAGCTGCCCCATATCCTATTGCTGGGCAACAGAAAACTGCTTGACCATTTTCTCTTGCTACATTGAAGTATTTACGTTTGGCTTCCATCGCGTAGATATCGATCCCGTCAACAACTACGTCAGCACCTTCTAGGAACTCTTCAACATTCTCAGTTGTGACACCATTGGGATATACTTCCACAGTGGCGAGAGGATTAATCTTTTTGATTTCCTCTGCAATTACTACTGCTTTGTTTTTTCCTAAGGTTTCAGAGGTGCACCCTAACTGACGGTTCAAGTTGCTCATGCCATATTCATCAGGGTCTGCAACTCTAAAGTGCTGATAACCCATCTGAGCCAGAGTAATTGCGACGTCCGCGTTTCCTCCAACTCCTGCGATAGAAACAACCATTCGAGAGACCTCTTCCTGTTGTTCAGGAGTTAGTACACCAAGGTTTCGATCCACCATCTGATTGTAATAATCTGTGGGAATCTCCTGGTTGGGTTCCACCATTTCAAAGCTAGGTGGGATTGATTCAGTTGCCATTCATTTTACCTCCTATGCGGCTGCCTCACCAAGACCTAACACTGATGTGTCAGTGGTGAGCACAACCGGTTTTGATTGTACATGTTTACTTTTTGCGACAGCATCGTAGTAGCTATTTTGCATCTTGATCAATTGAGTTGCTCCAAGCGCACCTGTTTCCCTCACGACCCTGAATTCACCATTGCTTTTCTTCATAGCATCTTCATACGCATGAATGAACTCCAGTGAATCAACGTCATTCTTGAACATCGCAGCAATGACATAATTTCCTAAGCCATTCTTCACTCGTGCAACAACTGTATAATCCATTACTTGAGCTCCAGTGACTCTGCATGCTTCATCGATTGCCCGAGTAACGTGAGCATCTGAAAGCTTCTCGCCACTTAGATTTGTGACCTTACCCCTGCGACCAATATCTGTCATAGTGATAGGATCTGTACTCGTGATTGTTAGCATGTCACCTGGTCTGTAGCGATAGTAACCACCAGAATTTGTAATCACAATCTCGTACCTGTTACCGGCCTTTATATCACTGAGTGGAATTGTTTCAGGAATCGGTTCATCAATCTCCGACTCGGGAATGAATTCGTAATAGTTCACGTGAGGGGAGATCTGCATACCTCTTCCTGGCAGGAGCTGGCCGCCATAATAACTCTCAGAACCACCATACATCTCCCAAATCTGGCTATCTGGTAACGTTTCTGAAATCCATTTTCTGTAAGGGTCCGGTGATACCCCGGTACTAAGAAGGAATCTCAGATTAGGCCATAGTTCGGATACATTGAGAACACCCGAATCATCCATTGCATCTCTAAGTCTAGCTTCATGTTTTGTACCTCGATACTCATCGAGTAGCCAAGGTCCATACTCATTCTGCATTCTTCGAACCAATGCTAACCAGAGTGGTGTGATTCCTTGAAGTCCTGTCACATTATGTTCAACGAGAAGCTTGGCATAGCATCTTATCTTGAGTTCCATATCCTCTACTTGGAAAACATCATGTCCATCTACTAATGGAAGATTCATCAAACGCTGGAAGATAGGGTTCTGAAATTTGGAATAGACTCCTGTGGCATACCCGACTGGGATTTCTCCGATATAGTCTAGATGCGAACCTGCTCCAAATGTGATTAGTTTCCCATCAATAAGCTTCAGATTTTCCTCGTCTTGAGCCAAGTAGCCCATCCAACTCAACATTGTTCCTTTGGAAATCGCTTTAATCCCCAACTTGGTTGCTGGCAACCTTTTCTGGGTTCCTGTAGTTCCGGATGTCTGCATAAACCACACAACAGGATCTATAGTCAATATTTTTCCATTGGGATTTTTCTGTATCATCTCAAAATATGGTTTCATTTGTTGACCATCCATGAGTGGTACAGTCTCACGAAACTTCTCTGGAGTCTTAATCGACTCAAAGCTAAACTTATTACCGTACATCGTGTCCCGATGACGATCAAGAGCAGCCATGAGTGTCTCTTCAGACATTTCAACTGGATAGTTGAGGACTCGATCAATCTCCTTCAATTTCTTTTTCGCAACCATCTTTACGAGGTGCTTCATGATCGACATTTCATTGCACTCCTTCCCTCGGGACACTTTGTTCCCTAGGTCAAGTGGAGTGGTATCTGAAAGTACTGATTTTTCTTGGGAATATCCGAATTCTGAGCTTTTGCAATTCATTTTTAAATAATATAGTTTCATATCGTTTCCTAATAGGATTGTGGAATTTAGAGAATCTAAAGTGAAATTATTGGCTTTATACGTCTGATAATATTACGTCCTCTGTCTGATAACATGACCCCTCTCCCGGAGATTGATGAATTTAACCGGTCGATGTTGTAGGTGCTTAAATTCATAATTCAATACAGAGGTATGTGAAGACCGAAGTTTCTGTTTGTATATCATCAAAATCACCATCAACACCTGTACACAATGGGGTCTGATTCCTAACTTCGGATTCTCGAGAGGACCTTACACGAAACCGCAAAAGACCGATGTGGTGGGGGTCAACAGCCCTCCCCTCGGTCAACCTCATTTTACCGATTCATCAAGACAGGAGCTTCTTAGTTTATGAACAAATGTTCTTTCTGTACACCTCTCAAATTTTCCTATATGCTACTAATAGCGATATGATGGATTCCAAAATGATTAGGGAACTCTCATAATCTCTTTTTCTTCGAAAATGAAAGCCTTCTTACTTCTTCGTCTTGAACTAAATCCTTTACTCAAAGATAAATCCTCACTTGTTTGAGTGCTTACAATGTTTATCTATGCAAGCTCTGAATCAGATGACGCGATTACGAATGATGGATTCGATTTCACATTTGGTCTTGAACCCTTGTTTACAGGTACTGAGAAAATCTTGGTTCGTGCTCGACTTGGGTATATCCAGCAAGATAGATCTGCAAACCTTGTGATTGTCGTCGGTTTTAGAAGCAGCATCAAGGGTCCTGACATCACTAGTATTCTGGAGATGCCCCCTTTTCTACCATGTGACTTGTTTGGGCTAGTGCCTGGCGTTGCAGTTGTGGCTTCTCATCGCAATCGGGGTGTTGTTGCGAGTGCATTGGCAAGAGATGAAGTCGTTCAGCTACTAATGGTACTGAGAGGCGAGTCCACACAACGTGAGAGTGTTGGTGAGGTACTTGATAAGCTTGTTATTCGTCTATCAAGGATGTGGGAGGAGTGGAGTAGGGCACTCTATCGAATCATTAGTGATGATTCAATCTTGAAAGGTATCGGCGTTGATATTCGGGATTTTCTGGCATTCGAGTCTGGATATCCATTGATGCCATGGGCTGAATCTTATTCAACTGGCGAACGTGCTCTTATAATGTACAGGATTGTTACTGCAGCAAGAGCATTCATGAGTTCTGTTCTTGATCTTAAGCAACTCAAAGATCCTTTAGCAATATCTCTTCTCAGCTGGCTCGACAGCATCGCAAATCCAAGATACATTGATTCTTCTCAATCTGATTCTGCTCTTGACCTGATGGTGCATTAAGGGTATTCTCGGGACCACGGATCTATCCATGATCTTTCTTTTGGATTGTAGACGCGATTCAGCGCTGTCATCCTAAAGGGTGTGTATCTAGTGATAGGTTGAATATACATACCTTTCAACCCTTTCAGGGATCCACTCTTTGTTTGCTGTATGATGTAACCAATCCAAGTTGAAGTGACAAAGAGTGGTAGTCTAACTATAGCTATTAATCCTGACTTTTTTCCTCCTGATAATATGCGCACAAAAGGTGTATTTGATAAGAGCCATTTCCTGAGTTTTTCATGTTGTGGTCTTGTTACTCTGGGAACTGCTATCATTACTCCATCTGGAAGTCCAATGTAATTAGGATTTGGCATATATGATACAATAACCAAGTTTTCTTTCAGAAGATATCTGATACTGCTATTGTATGTACTTCTTGAAACCCCCATTTTGTTGAAGAACTCGTTATTGTCTGCACCCCCACCTTCATGCGCCCACATTAGGCTAAGGACATCGATATTTCTCTGTGAAGGTAGCTTTTCAGAATCAAGATTCATTCTCGTATCATAATACACCAAGCCTCTCTTCGAGAATTTTTTCTCATCACGAGACTTCCATAGATCCCATCCCTTTGTTTCCTGATTATAACAGTCTATGCTGAGAGATAAGATCTCGTCGGTTACAGAAATCTGTGTACATGAGGACCCTCCTTCCAATAGAGGACTATTATCTGGTGGGCCATTAGAATCCACAGGCTCGATATGTGTTGTTACACTCTGAATATTATGCTGGATATCCTCACCAATTCTTTCTAGCTCTAACTTCTCGCATACTCCCTGAGACCATACCACTTTCCTATTCGGATTTAGAATAACACGATATTTTAATCCAAGATTTCTTAGAACAGGAAGAAAACTTTCAGAATATATGCAGGAAAGTTGAAAATCCAAAAGACTTGGTAAATCTAGCTCTTTGACAACATTTACTCTGTAGTGTTTAATTCTTGAAGATCCATCTGGTGGGTTTTTGTACAGCTCTCGCACCTTATCATTTCTTATTATATTGATATTACTTCGTAATCGCGCTAGTTGATTTTCATATCTATGTAGCATTGCACCATCAGGTTGAATTGTGGACCTTTCCCAAAGTGTCAGGTTCTCCTGCCAGAGAACGTCATCCCAGAGGGTTTTCAACCAATCATTTTGTGAAGATAATTCGAATAATGAATTTAGGGATATCAATACTTCACTGATATCATCTAACACCATATTCTCCTTTTTCCATTTAGGCATTCGACCTAGGGTAATCCTCGCAAACAAATAAGATAAGGCATCTACGATAACCTCATCCAACTTTTGACATACGATTTTTCCAGATGGTGTAACTATTCTACTACTGATATCATCCAATTTTACTAATCCCTCGGTAATCCCAGTTCTTTCAGGAAAACCTAGAGCTCTATCAAATGCCTTCCCTTGAATTCTTTTTGTTTCTAATGGTCGTAAATCATAGACTTCTTCGAATCTTCTCTCGCTAAACTCAATATCCGCTTCACCAAGTAAATACTGTAGTAAAACCACATCACTAAAAGGGCGTTCCCGGTGATGACTTCTTGTAGTTTGCAACCAATTGACAGGATCAACACTGCTTTGGAATGGACCCTTACTCATGACAATTTGTTCTCCAGTGGAAGTTTGGGATGATATGGTTTTGGTATTTCGACTAAAGATTGACTTAAATCTTGCCTATACATAGTTCCAAATTGATTAATTGGGATTATAAACATGTATAAAGTTATGAGGGGGGTTTTAGAACGTTTATTTTTAGATTTCATGTGCTCATAGTTTACATCCTATTTGAGAGATAACGCTAATTCACTAACGTATCTAGTCCTACTAGACAATGAATTGAATGAAAGATGGAGGAATAGTCAGTGCAGATGGATGTCACTACTCTCATCATGACAAACCTACTCTTTTCCGTGAGGATCACACCTATTGTGATTATAACGGCTACGATACTTCGTGGTGCAATTTTACTCACGGGCCAGAAGAGAGAATTTGAGGATTGGACAAGGAACCCATTATTGACTATTGTCACAATCATTTTCTTTCCTGGAATGATTATCCATCTATTCATTCGTTATACAGTAAGTGCAGCTTTTGGAATTGGTGTAGAACGAGTTGGAGGATCTACTACCTATGGAGAATTGAATCTCTATCTGAAGGTCGATAAACCTCCAAGAGTTACAGCTGTAATCCTTGCTCTATTTGTTTCTACCTTTCTTGCAGTGTTCGTTGCGTTTCTCCTCATAGCCCTCCCAGTAGTGCTACTCTTCTCCGCTCCTGTTACTTTGATAATGTGGTACCTCAGTATAGGAGTGCTATTCAACAGTTCTCTAAAAAGTGGAGACATATCATTACTGGGTGCATCTCTTCGGAAGAAACCTCGATCAGGTGCATTGGAGATTGTTACAATTCTAGCTGCGATAATTATACTCTACATCCAGGTCTGGGGGCTTCCAATGTAATGGTACGAAGAGGAAATCAACTACTAATATCTGCAATCATTCTCATCATGTGTGGGAGTCTTATTCCATTATCTGATTCTGAATTAGACTTAATGGATTCAATCATACCTACATCAGTGATGGAAGTCTCTGCTAATCCCGGATATGAGATTTCACTAGGGTATTATATCGTGGTTGAATTACCTGACTCAAGTATTGGTCCATATGGTTCTTCTTTAAATCAACTACTCACAGATTATGGGATACCTTCTCGACTACATACATTATCTGAGATTACAGCCGAACCAACCTTGTTAACTGATGCAATATGTATTATCCTCGATGCTAGTCTGGGAGAATCCGATGGGAGTGCAGTACCTGATTCGTTTATTCAAGCTGTATTGCAGGTTAATGCTCCTACAATCATGATGGGTCGTTCTTCTTGGTTGCTTCACAGATTCCGAGGGCAAGGTCCACCCTCATTGACCGCTCCCCAAACGACCATCCTGCTTCCCACGCCTGGCTATGAGGGAGCGGTCTACCTCTCCTCACCATTAGTTCTCTCAATTGGAAATGCACTCACAACGGAATCTGGCTTTGATGCACCAAAGAATGAGATTCAGGGAGTTCATTCACGTCTTATTGATCTAACAGGAAGGTTGACGCAAATCTATCAGCCATCATTACAATATTGTTCGTGGCCTGTAGATACATATCTCCTAAATTTAGAAAACCCTAGTGCTTTGACATTTGACGGTGAGGGTCTCTTAATCAACACAATAGCATATGCGACAGCCTTGAGCGATAC
>Ga0315553_10002625_pt1 | contig 14328 bp, 14 predicted proteins | sample SalMarSW160140MG_FD_203099 | JGI IMG/M metagenome (GOLD analysis project Ga0315553, IMG submission 203099) | Salt marsh sediment microbial communities from the Plum Island Ecosystem LTER, Massachusetts, United States - Salt Marsh Sediment SW1601-40 ... | reverse complement strand
GAACCGCTCGCGCGGCTCGATCAGGTAGGGCGCGACGTCCTCGGGGTCGCGGAGCGCGTGGGCGTCGCCGACGATGTCCGCGAAACGGTCGAGAAGAGGCAAGCCCGGCGCATTCATGCCGCCGGATACTACGGACCGGCGGCTAAGGCGTCGAGGCGGGGAGGGGGTGCTGGCGGCGCTACCTGGGGGGCGCCGGGAGGTGAGCGCCGCCAGCCTCGGGGGGAGCCTACATCGAGCCTTCAGTAACGACCACGTGCCAGACGTCCCCGACGCCGTCGCCGGTCACGTCACCCGGCACCGAGTCCTTGACCCAGTAGTAGAGCGGCCACCCGTCGTAAGCCCACATCTTCTTGGTTGCGCCGTCGGCGTCCTTGACGTCGACCAGGGTCCATTCGCCCTCGGCCATCGCGCCCTCGCCGGCGAGGAATGGCGGCCAGTTCTCGATGCACTTGTCGACGCAGGCCGACATCGCGGCGCCTTGGGTGTCCTTGTCGAAGGTGTAGAGCGTCATCCCCTCGGGGCCGACGAGGACGGTCCCCAGCGATGTCTCCATCGTCTTGGCGGGCTCCATGGCGCCGGCCGCGGCGGTCATGGCAAGTGCGGCCGCAAGGCCGATGACAATCCGTTTCATGTAGCGATCTCCCTGTTTGCCCGTGCGAGCGCCCGCGGCGCCGCACCTGCGTCGACAACACCTGCGCCACGCAATTATTCGTTCCGCGCCCGTTTGGCCCGTTACTTGAAGCCGTTACCGGCGTGTGCCATAGGAGGCGCCCGCGAGCACGGGATGGATAGGCGCGATGGCGGAGACGGGCGGATTGTTGGCGGGCAAGCGCGGTCTTGTCATGGGCGTCGCCAACAATCGGTCCATCGCCTGGGGCATCGCCAAGGCCTGCCGCCGGCACGGCGCCGAGCTGGCCCTGACCCACCAGGGCGATGCCCTCAGGAAGCGCGTCGAGCCGCTCGCCGCCGAGGTCTCGGCCCACATGGTCGGCCATTGCGACGTCGCCGACGCCGCCAGCATCGATGCCGCGTTCGCCGAGGTCGCCCGCCTGTGGGGCGGGCTCGACTTTCTCGTCCACGCGATTGCCTTTTCCGACCGCGGTCAGCTGACTGGCCGCTACATCGACACGACGGTCGACAATTTCGCCAGCACGCTTCTGATCTCGTGCTATTCGCTGACCGCGCTCGCTCAGCGCGCCGAGAAGCTGATGGGTGCCGGCGGTTCCATCCTGACGCTCACCTACTACGGCGCCGAGAAGGTCATGCCTCACTACAACGTCATGGGCGTCGCCAAGGCGGCGCTGGAGGCGAGCGTCCGCTACCTCGCCGAGGACCTCGGCAAGCACGGCATCCGGGTCAACGCCATCTCTTCCGGCCCGATCAAGACTCTCGCCGCCGCCGGCGGCATCGGCGACTTCCGCTACATCCTCAAGTGGAATGAGCTGAACGCGCCGCTGCGCCGTTCCGTTACCGCCGATGAGGTCGGCGACGCCGCGCTCTATCTCCTGTCCGACCTGTCGCGCGCCGTCACCGGCGAGGTGCACCACGTCGATTCCGGTTATCACATCGTCGGCATGAAGGCGGTCGACGCGCCGGATATCGCCAAGGAGGTGGACTGACCCGCCTCCGGGAGCCGCGCCCGAGATGCCGCCTGCCGTTCCGATCATCGTTTTCGTGCGCCACGGCGAGACCGACTGGAACGTCGAGGGGCGATTGCAGGGTCAGCGCGATGTGCCGCTGAACGAAAGAGGCCGTCGTCAGGCCCGCCGCAACGGCGAGAAGATCGTCGCGGCGATTCCCGACGTCGCCGACTTCGACTTTGTCGCCAGCCCCCTCGGTCGCGCCCGCGCGACCATGGAGATCGCCCGCGCCGCCATGGGCCTCGATCCCAAGGCCTACGCCGTCGACGATCGCCTGCTCGAGGTCACGTTTGGCGAGTGGGAGGGCTTCACCACCGCAGAGGTTCGCGCCCGCGAACCGGCCGGCGTGGCCGCGCGTGAAGCCGACAAGTGGCGCTTCCTGCCGCCCGGCGGCGAGAGCTACGAGCGCCTGGCCGAACGCATCCGCCCCTGGCTTGCCGACCTTCGCCAGCCAACCGTGGTGGTCGCCCACGGCGGCGTCGGCCGCGTCCTGTGGGTCGATCTGGCCGGCATTGATCCGGCCGAGGCGGTGTCGCGCGACGTGCCGCACGACCAGGTGTTCGTATGGCGTGACGGCGCCATCTCGCTCCTCTGACGCCAGCTCGGGCCACCTCACGCACCCGTGATCTTCGCTCGTCGCCCGGCTGTGCAACGATAGGTCCGGGCGACGAGCAAAGACCGACAGGAGAGGAAACCGATGTGTGATCTCGACGGCTGCGGCGCTCACAAGAAGATGCCGCCGATCGTCGTTCCCGATGCGGAAAGGCGCGCTTTCCTGAAAGGCCTGATAGCGCTCCCCCTTGCGGCGGTCCTCTTCGACCCGCTGCTCGCCCGCGCCCAGGCGGGCCGCATGGAGACGGTCTCGATTCCGGTGCCCGGTGGCGGTGCGGCGAACGGAACGCTAGCCCTGCCCGAAGCGGACAACGCCCCCGCCATCCTCCTCGTCCATGAGTGGTGGGGCCTGAACGACCAGATCAAGGCTGTCGCCGCCGAGTACGCCAGGCTCGGCTTTGTCGCCTTCGCCATCGACCTGTTCGACGCCGAGCCGGCGACCACCGCGGAAGGCGCCATGAGCCTGATCCGTGGCCTCGATTCGTCGGCGGCGACCGCCAAGCTCGCCGCCGCCGTCGCTTGGCTTCGCGATCACGAGCGGGGCAACGGCAAGGTCGGCACCATCGGTTGGTGCTTCGGAGGCGGTTGGTCGCTTAACGCCTCGTTGGCCGCGCCCGTCGACGCGACGGTCATCTACTACGGCAACGTCAAGAAGTCGGCCGCGGAGCTTGCGGCGTTGCAGGGCCCGGTCCTCGGCAACTTCGGCACCCTCGACGGCAACATCAACCAGGCGATGGTGTCTGGCTTCGAGGCGGCGATGGGCGAGGCCGGCAAGGCCGATATGCTCACCGTCCATTGGTACGAGGCCGACCACGGCTTCGCCAACCCCACCAGCGCCCGCTACGACGCCGAGGACACCAGCCTCGCCTGGGATCGGACGCTTGAGTTCCTGCGCGAAAACCTGAGCTGACACTCTCGGGCCAACGATGACGAAACGGCCGGGCGCCCGCCCGGCCGTTTTGCTTTGACGCCTTGCCGCGCCTTGCCTAGAAGGGGCGCGCCATCAGCCGGCGTCCCGACGGGGACGACAAGGAATGTCGCACAACACCTTCGGCCATCTGTTTCGCGTGACAACCTGGGGCGAAAGCCACGGCACCGCGATCGGCTGCGTCGTCGATGGCTGCCCGCCGCGGATCGCCCTGTCCGAGGCCGATATCGCGCACCAGATGGCGCGCCGGCGCCCCGGTCAGTCGCGCTACACCACCCAGCGCCGCGAGACCGACGAGGTGAAGATCCTGTCCGGCGTGTTCGAGGACGAAGCGAGCGGCACCCTCGTCACCACCGGGACGCCGATCTCGCTGATGATCGCCAATGAGGACGCCCGCTCCAAGGACTACGACGAGATTAGGAAGAGCTACCGTCCCGGCCACGCCGACTTCACCTATCAGGCGAAGTACGGCATCCGCGATTGGCGCGGTTCCGGCCGGGCCTCCGCCCGCGAGACCGCGACCCGGGTAGCCGCCGGCGCCATCGCCCGCAAGGTCGTGCCCGGCGTCACGGTGCGCGGCGCCCTCGTCCAGGTCGGCCCCCACAAGGTCGACCGCGGCAACTGGGACTGGGAAGAGGTCGACAACAACCCGTTCTTTTCGCCGGACGCTGCGGCCGCTGCCCGCTGGGCCGATTTTCTCGATGACGTCAGGAAACGCGGCTCCTCCACCGGCGCCGTCATCGAGGTCGTCGCCGAGGGCGTCCCCGCCGGCCTCGGTGCCCCGGTATACGCCAAGCTCGATCAGGACATCGCCTCCGCGATGATGTCGATCAACGCCGTCAAGGGCGTCGAGATCGGCGCCGGTTTCGCCGCCGCGGCGCTCTCCGGCGAGGATAACTCCGACGAGATGCGTATGGACGCCGACGGCAAGCCGGCGTTCCAGTCGAACAACGCCGGCGGCATCCTCGGCGGCATTTCCACCGGCCAGCCAATCGTCGCCCGCTTCGCGGTCAAGCCGACCTCGTCGATCCTCAATCCTCGCCACACCGTCACCACGTCCGGCGAGGATGTCGACGTGTCGACCAAAGGCCGTCACGACCCTTGCGTCGGCATCCGCGCCGTTCCGATCGGTGAGGCCATGCTTGCGCTGGTACTCGCCGACCACTACCTCCGGCACCGCGCCCAGGTGGGCTGACAAGGGCGTCTCAAGGCGCAACTGCATGACCGAGACCGACCGGGTCGCCGAAGCCATCGCCGCCTTCAAGCGCGGCGAGATCGTGGTCGTCGTCGACGATGACGACCGCGAGAACGAGGGCGACCTGATCCTCGCCGCGGTCCATGCCACGCCCGAGAAACTCGGCTTCATCGTCCGCCACACCACCGGCATCGTCTGCGCGCCTCTGCCGCGCGAACACGCCCGACGTCTGCAGTTGCAGCCGATGGTCGCCGACAACGACGCACCTCTCGGCACCGCCTTCACCGTCTCGGTCGATTTCCGCCACGGGCTCACCACGGGCGTCTCCGCCGAGGAGCGCTGCAACACCGTGCGCGGGCTCGCCAATCCCAACGCCGGCGCCGCCGAATTCGTCCGCCCCGGCCACGTCTTCCCGCTGATTGCCCGTGACGGCGGCGTCCTCATGCGCTCGGGCCACACCGAGGCCGCGGTCGACCTCTGCCGCCTCGCCGGGTTGGAGCCGGTGGGCGTGCTCGCCGAGCTGGTCAACGACGACGGCACCGTCAAACGCGGCGCCGAAGTCGCCGGTTTCGCCGCCGAACACAAGCTGCACCTCGTTTCGGTCGCCGACCTGATCGCCCACCGCCAGCGGAGCGAGACCCTGGTCGAACGTGTCGCCGAGGTCGCGGTCGCGACGCGCTCCGGCCCGGCCCGGGCCTTCGCCTACCGCACGCCGTTCGACACGACCCAGCATCTCGCGGTCGTGTTCGGCGACATCGGTGACGGCCGCGACGTCCCCGTCCGCCTCCACCGCGAGGCGGTGCTCGAGGACGTGTTCAGCGCCAAAGGCGAAATCGAGTCGCTGATCGAACGCATGGCCGCCGCCGGCCGCGGCGTTATCGTCTACCTGCGCGAGGGCTCCGTCGGCGTCGCCGCGTCGGGAGGTCGCGCGCGCGACGACGCCATGCCGGACGACGGGGCCGGCGCCGCGTCCAGCGTCCAGCGCACCGAGGAGTGGCGCGAGATCGGCCTCGGCGCGCAGATTCTGAAGGACCTTGGCGTTGTCTCGATCCGCCTGATTGCCAGCCGCAAGCGCCGCTACGTCGGCATCGACGGCTTCGGCATCGCCATCGCCGCGACCGAGATTCTGGACACCTGAGCCCCGGCTGACGTCAGGTCCTCAGGTCCGCCGACCGCCGACCAGGAACTCGCGGTTGCCGTCCCCGCCGGTGATGGGGGAGGGGAGCACGCCGTCGACGTGCCACCCCATGCTGTCGGCAAGCCACGCTGCGATGTCGTCGGCCGCCTGCCGCGCCACGGCCGGGTCGCGGACGATGCCACCCTTGCCGATCGCCGCGCGCCCGACCTCGAACTGCGGCTTAACCAGGAACACGCCCCACGCGCGGTCTCCCGCAAGCCGGAGCGCCGGCGGCAGCGCCAGCTTCAGCGAGATGAAGCTCACGTCGGCGACGATCGCGCCGACCGCCGCGTCGATATCGTCGCGGGCGAGATCGCGCGCGTTCAGTCCTTCCCGCACGACCACCCGTTCGTCGGTGGCGAGCTCCGGCGCGAGCTGACCATGTCCGACGTCGACGGCGAACACCCTGCGCGCCCCGCGTTCGAGCAACACCTGGGTGAACCCGCCGGTCGATGCGCCGATGTCGAGCACCGTGACCCCCTCCGGCGAATACCCGAAATGGTCGAGCGCCGCGATGAGCTTCAGCGCCCCGCGCGACACGTAGCCGTGGGCCGGGTCGTCGATGGCGATCCGCGCCGCCGGTGCCACCGTCTGCGACGGCTTCGTCGCCCGCTCGCCGTCGACCGTGACGCTACCGCGCCGAATCGCGTCGCGTGCCCGCGCCCGCGTCGGCGCCAGGCCCGCCGCCACCAGTGCTTGGTCGAGCCGGCGTGTCACGTTGGTGGCGGGCCCGTCTGTCGCTGGCGTTGCTCTCATGCTCGCACAATGCCTCACAACGCCCCTATCAGCCGTCGCAATCGGGGTCGCACCGGGCGAAACGCGGCCCGGTCACGACGCCCCGATGAGCCGCCGCAACTTTGTGAGCACGGTCTCCTCGTCCTCCTGGTAGTCCACGGTCCCGACGAATTGCGCTTTCGAATCAAGGAGATAGACAGAAGCGGTGTGGTCCATCGTATACCCCCCGCCCTCGCCCTCGACCTTCAGCGCGTACACCCGGTATTCCCTGATCACATCGTCGATCGCAGCCCTCGCACCCGTGAGACCGATGATTCTCGGGTCGAACGCCCGCAGGTATTCCGCCATCTGCTGCCGCGTGTCGCGTTCCGGGTCGACAGTAATGAAATAGACCTTGAGCTTGTCGGCGTCGGGCCCAAGGTCCTGAAGCCAAATCGTCATGTCTGCGAGGGTTGTGGGGCAGACGTCTGGGCAAAATGTGTAGCCGAAGAACAACGCCGAGGGATGGCCCTGGAGCGCCGCTTGGGTGACGGTCGTGCCGTTCTGATCGACGAGTTCGAACGGACCGCCGAGATTCGCGGCCACCATTTCGGTGGTCACGTCGCTGGCCTTGTTAGACAGGACCAGCCACGCGACGACGCCCGCGAGCGCGACAGCGGCGGCCCCCCATGCGCCCAGCCTCACGGCTCTTAAGCTCGCAACGGTCATTTCGCAGCCGCCCCGTGATCCATGCCGTCCATCGTTTCCGCCGACGGTCCCTTGGCGCCGATTGCCATGACGTGAAGCGACGTCTCGACGCTGCCCGCCTTCTCGAACGTCAGCCTGACCGGCAATTCGTCGCCCTCGTGCAGCGCGTCCTTCAGCTTGATGAACATGAGGTGCAGTCCGCCGGGGGCAAGAGTGACGCTGCCGCCGGCCGGTATCTCGATGCCGCCTTCGACCGCACGCATCGACATGACGCCGTCCTTCATCTCCATCACATGAATTTCGCCGGTTTCGGCGTACGGAGAGGCGACCGCGATCAGTCGGTCGGCTTCGGCGCCGTTGTTGGCGATGGTGAGATAGCCGGCCGCCGTCGGCGCACCGGGCGGCGTCGCCCGCGTCCACAGGTCATTCAACGCGAGCGACCCAACTATAATTGTGTCGGCAAGCGCGGGGCCCATGGCGCCGGCGATCAGCACCGCGACAGCTGAGAGAACGGTGGTTAGGCGCGACACAACGGCTCTCCCGGATGCAGAGCAGCTCGGCTGTTTCTAGCAGGCAGGGCCGGGGGAATCCGGGCAAAGCGTCCCGATGTCGCAGCAGGCTCAGGCGAGACGGGAGGCCGTCGGTTCGGCCGTGCGGCCGAGGGCGGCGAACACAGTGCGCACGATGCCGGCGGCGTCGAGGCCCGCCGCGGCGTACATCGCCTCCGGCTTGCCCTGATCGACGAACCGGTCGGGGAGGGCGAGCGTGCGTACCTTGATGCCGCGGTCGAGTGCGCCAGTGCCCGCGAGGTGGGCGAGCACGTGAGCGCCGAATCCGCCGACCGCGCCTTCCTCGACCGTGATCAGGGCCGCGTGTTCGTTGACCAGGCGGTCGATGAGGTCGATGTCGAGCGGCTTGGCGAACCGTGCATCGGCGACCGTCGTCGGCAACCCGTAGGTGTCAAGCTCTTCGGCGGCCGCCAGGCACGAGGCGAGCCGCGCCCCGAACGACAGGATCGCGATCTTGGTGCCCTCGCGCAGCACCCGTCCGCGCCCGATTTCGAGCGGCGCGCCTCGTTCCGGCAAGTCGACCCCGACCACTTCGCCGCGCGGATAGCGGAAGGACGACGGCCGGTCATCGATCACCGCCGCCGTCGCCACCATGTGCACGAGCTCGGCTTCGTCCGCCGCCGCCATCACCACGAAGCCCGGCAGGCAGGCGAGGAAGGTGGTATCGAACGAGCCGGCGTGGGTCGGCCCGTCGGCGCCGACGAACCCAGCGCGGTCGATGGCAAAGCGGACCGGGAGGCCCTGGATCGCCACGTCATGAACGATCTGGTCGTAGGCGCGCTGCAGAAACGTCGAGTAGATCGCCGCGAACGGTTTGAAGCCCTCGGTCGCCATGCCCGCTGCGAAGGTCACGGCGTGTTGCTCGGCGATGCCGACGTCAAACGAGCGATCGGGAAAGGCCGTGGCGAAGAGATCGAGGCCGGTGCCGGACGGCATCGCTGCCGTGATCGCTACGATGCGGTTGTCGCGCTCCGCTTCCTTGATCAGGCTCTCGGCGAAGACCTTGGTGTAAGACGGAGCGTTGGAGCCAGCCTTCGCCTGTTCTCCGGTGACCACGTCGAACTTGGCGACGCCGTGGTATTTGTCGTCCGACGCCTCGGCCGGCGCGTAGCCCTTGCCCTTTTTGGTGACGACGTGCACCAGGATTGGCCCGTTTTTCATGGCGCGGACGTTCTTGAGGACCGGCAGCAGGTGGTCAAGGTTGTGGCCGTCTATCGGCCCGACGTAGTAGAAGCCGAGCTCTTCGAACATGGTGCCGCCGGTCCAGAAGCTGCGCGCGAATTCCTCGGTGAGACGCAGCTTCTCGCGCACCCACCGCGGCAGCGCTTCCGCCACCCGTTTGCCGAAGCGGCGCAGCCTCCGGTAGGCGCGGCCCGAGACCAGCCTCGCCAGATACGCCGACATCGCCCCGACCGGCGGCGCAATCGACATATCGTTGTCGTTGAGCACAACGATCAACCGCGACTGCAAATGGCCGGCGTTGTTCATTGCCTCGTAGGCCATGCCGGCCGACATGGCACCATCGCCGATCACCGCGATGACGTTGTTGTCGCCGTGGTCGAGGTCGCGCGCCACCGCCATGCCGAGCGCCGCCGAGATCGAGGTCGAAGCATGCGCGGCGCCGAACGGGTCGTATTCACTCTCCGCACGCCGCGTGAACCCGGAGAGACCGCCGGGTTGACGCAACGTTCGGATGCGGTCGCGCCGCCCGGTCAGGATCTTGTGCGGATAGGCCTGGTGGCCGACATCCCATATGAGCCGGTCGCGCGGCGTGTCGAACACGTAATGCAGCGCTACCGTCAGCTCGACCACACCAAGGCCGGCCCCGAGATGACCGCCGGTGACCGAAACGGCCGAAATCGTCTCGCGGCGGAGCTCGTCGGCGAGGGCGGTAAGGTCCGCTTCAGGCAGCCTGCGCAGGTCCGCCGGGGAGCTGACCCGGTCGAGGAGCGGCGTCGCGGGAGTATTCGTCAAATGACCGAATCCACTAGGGAAATGGACGTTCACAAACTTGCACGCCCGGACGCGCGGCGCAATGTGGCCGATTCCCTATGCTGCGCTAGGGCAGGGGCCGGGTTCGGTGCTAGTCCACGTCAAGCGGCTCGCTGCCTTTGGGCTTGCCGTCGACACCGAGCCTGATCTTCTCGACTCGCTGTTCCGCCTGCTTCAGCAGCGTGTCGCAGTGCTTTCTGAGTGCCTCTCCGCGCTCGTAGATCAAGATTGACTCGGCCAACGGCACTTCGCCTCGCTCAAGCCGGCTGACGATCTGCTCAAGCTCTTCCAGCGCCTTCTCGAATGACAGCGCCTCGATTGCGGCAGGCTTGTCTTCGGGCATGGTTTCGATTTCCTCGATGGCCAAGCTAGAGCTTCATTAGGGCCGCGACGTGGGCGGCGACCGAGTCGGCGAGGCCGACGAGATCATAGCCGCCTTCGAGCAGGCTGACGATCCGCCCCTCCGCGTGGCGCTTGGCAATCTCCATCACAGCTTTCGTGGCCCAAGCGAAATCGTCCTCTGTCAGGTTGAGTCCGGCGAGCGGGTCGCGCATGTGGGCGTCGAAGCCCGCCGATATCACGATCAGGTCGGGCGCAAACGCATCCACCGCAGGCAGGATCCGGGCCTCGAAGGCGGCGCGGAACTCGGCTCCGCCGTCACCCGCCGACAACGGCGCGTTGACGATGTTGCCGACTCCGGTTTCCGACGGCGCTCCGGTACCCGGATAGAGCGGCATCTGGTGGGTCGAACCGTATAGGACTGTCTGGTCCGACCACACCAGCGCTTGCGTCCCATTGCCGTGGTGCACATCCCAGTCGACGATTGCCACTCGGCCGGCACCGTGGTTCTGCTGGGCGTGGCGGGCGGCGATCACCGCGTTGTTGAACAGACAGAAGCCCATGCAGCGGTCGGCCTCGGCGTGGTGGCCGGGCGGCCTGACCGCCAGGAACGCGTTGGCGGCCCGGCCGGCCATGACCTCGTCCACAGCAAGGCACGCTGCGCCGACCGCGTGACGGGCGACGGTGAAGCTCTCGTGCGAGACGTAGGTGTCGGCCTCGATCTGGGCGATTCCGGTTGGCGGTATCGCGTCGTGGATCTGGTCGATGTAGCTCTGGAAGTGCGCGCTGGTGATGACCTGCGTGTCGGCCAGCGGCGCCTTGAGACGGACGAGCCCGGCGAAACGTTCCTCGGCGAGCGCCTTGGTGATGGCGCGCAGGCGGTCGGGTCGCTCCGGGTGACCGGCCGGAACGAGGTGCTGGAGAAAGATAGGGTCTTCGATCAGCAGGCTCGCCAACGCGCTAGCTCTGGTTGTCGAGATGGGCGGTGAGAGCGTCGCGCGCCGGCGGCGATCGCAGGAGCTCGGCGAAACCGGAGGCTTCCTGGTCGATGCGCGCCACTACCTCGCGCCTGTCGCCGCGCATCAGCCGACGCGCCAGCCTCACCGCCTCCACCGGCAAGGCCGCGAGCGTTTCCGCCGCCGCACGCCCCCCGGGCTCGACGTCGTCTACGCCCACGACCCGATTGACAAGGCCGACCTGCAACGCCCGATGGGCGTCGAACTGCTGTCCCATGACCATCAACTCGAAGGCATGGTGATAGCCGACGAGCCGCGGCAGCAACAAGCTCGCCCCGGCTTCCGGCGGAAGTCCGAGTTCGGCGAACGACGCGGTGAACACCGACCATTCGCTGGCGACCACGTAGTCGCAATGCAGAAGCAGCGCCGTTCCGATGCCGGCGGAAAGCCCGTCGACCGCCGCCACCACCGGCTTGTCGACGGTGGCGATCGTCTTGATGAGGCGCAAGGCGCTCTCGCCGACGGCACCGCGCTCGGCGAACCTGCTGAGTTCGGCCACGTCGTGGCCGGCGGTGAAGATGCCAGGACCGCCGGTGATGACGATGGCGCGGACGCGCGAGCTGCTTTCGGCAAACGAAATCGCATCTGCCGACGCCTCGCACATAACCGCGGTCAGTGCGTTGTGCGCCTCGATCCGGTCGAAACGTATCGTCTGGACGCCGCCGGACACCTCGCTGATGACGTGATCGATCATTCCGCGCCCCTCTGCCCTGCCGGAAATCACCATAGCGCGTTCGCGATCACCGCGCGCTACCGACGCTGAAAGCCGCGCTTGCCGCTTGCCTCAGCCCCTCGGCGCCTCCGGTCACGGTCCGGGCTAGGCTGGCGGTCTCGCCCAGGAACGTCTCTGAGAAGAAGCGGGTCAGCGTCGCCCACCGCGCGCCGTCCGCGGATGGCATCCTCAACGCCGTCCTCGCCAGCAGCGCGCCACCGAGTGCAAGCCCGAATAGTCGCAGGTACGGGGTCGCCCCCAATAGGGCTTCTTCTGGCCTCTGATCGCCCATAGCGGCCGCGAGGAACGCGCTCGCCGCGGCAAGATCGTCGCTTGCGGCGGCGAGCCCCGCGCCGGCCCCGCCGAAGTCATCGCGGTTAACCGCCGCCACCGCGTCCGCCGTTTCGCGGATCTCCGCGACGACAGCCGCGACGGCGCCGCCGTCATCGAGGTCAAGTTTGCGCGTCACCAGATCGACCGCTTGGATGCCGTTGGTGCCCTCGTAGATTGCGAACACGCGCGCGTCGCGCAGCCGTTGCGCCGCCCCAGTCTCTTCGATGTAGCCGGCGCCGCCGTGGACCTGGATGCCGGTGGAGGCGGTTGCGATCGCCGCGTCGGTCGAAAACGCCTTAGCGACCGGCGTCAGCAGGGCCGCTCGACTCGTCCACCTGCCGCGCTCGGCCGCCGGTGCCGAGCGGCTCATGTCGATGGCGTGGGCACAGGCGTGGCAAATCGCCCGCGCCGCCGCGGTAAGCGCCTTCATGGTCATGAGGTCGCGCTGGACGTCGGGGTGCTCGATGATCGGCACCATCGTGTCGCGTGCGCGCCCGAACCGATGTCCTTGGCGACGCTCGCGGGCGTAAGCGAGCGCCTCCTGGTAGGCCCGCTCGGCGACGCCTACGCCCTGCACGCCGACCGACAGTCGGGCGATGTTCATCATCGTGAACATGGCGGCGAGGCCCCGGTTTTCGGACCCGATCCGCCAGCCGACAGCGCCCTTGCCCGTTTCGCCGTAGACCATGGTGCAAGTCGGCGCGCCGTGCAGGCCGAGCTTGGTCTCCAGGCCGGCCGCGACCACATCGTTGCGCTCCCCATCGTCGAGCACCTTGGGAACGAGGAAGAGAGAGATTCCGGCCGTGCCGGCCGGGGCGTCCGGTGTGCGCGCCAGCACCAGGTGAATGATATTGTCGGTGAGGTCGTGCTCTCCATAGGTGATGAAGATCTTCTGTCCGAAGAGGCGATACGAGCCATCGGCCGCCCGCTCGGCGCGGGTGCGGATGGCACCGAGGTCGGAGCCGGCCTGCGGCTCGGTAAGGTTCATGGTCGCCATCCATTCGCCGGCGACCAGCTTTGGCAGGTAACGCTGTTTGGCCGCGTCGTCGGCGTGGGCGCCGATCAAGTCGATCGCCCCAGCCGTCAGCATCGGACCGGTCGCGAATGCGGCGTTGCCTGCGTTCCACAGCTCCTGGACGGCCATCTGGACGACCACGGGCAGACCCTGTCCACCCCATTCGCTCGGTGCCCCGACCCCGTTCCAGCCAGCAGCTGCCCATCGCCGGTATGCGTCCCTCCACCCCGGCGCCGTCGCGACGCCGTCGCTGTGCTGGCTCGCGCCGACCCGGTCGCCCACCGGGTCGAGTGGGACGAGAACGTCTTGGGCGAAACGGCCGGCCTCGACGATGATCGCCTCGACTGTGCCGACGGAGAGGTCGCCGAACGCGCCGGTTTCGATCGTCTTGTCCAGTTCGCCCACCGTCGTCATCGTGGCGGCGATGTCCGCCACGGACGCTTCAAAGCCCATTGGCCTCCCCATTGTTACCGGCGATTGCTTGACGCGGCTTCATATTGCGCGCGAGAACCCGCCTCCGCGGTCGCCCGGCCCATTCGGGCGCAATCTGACCCGATGGTGCAGGGAAGCGCAAATTGCCCCGTATCTACGACATGAGCGACACCGCCATCCGCGACCGGGCGATTGCCGTTGCAGCCGAGGCTTTGTTGCATGGTGAGCTTGCCGCCATGCCCACGGAGACCGTCTACGGCCTCGCCGCCGACGCCGGCAACGCTCAGGCGGTCGGCGCGATTTTCCTCGCCAAAGGGCGGCCGCGCTTCAACCCGCTAATCGTGCATGTCGCTTCGGTCGCGGCCGCCCGGGGAATCGGCGCGCTCAATGGGGATGCCGCGCGGCTGGCGGAAGCCTTTTGGCCGGGACCCTTGTCCCTGGTGGTGCCCAAAGTCGCTGGCGCTGCCATCGCCGACATCGTCACCGCCGGGCTCGACACGATCGCCATCCGGGTGCCGTCGCATCCGATCGCCCAGGCGCTGCTCGCTGCCGTCGACCGTCCGCTTGCCGCGCCAAGCGCCAACCGCTCCGGCCGCCCGAGCCCTACCACTGCGGCCCACGTTTTGGCCGACCTCGGCGATCGCGTGGGCGTTATTCTCGACGCCGGGCCGGCGCCGATCGGGCTCGAATCGACCGTTGTCGGCTTCGCGGGCGGCGAGGTGACTCTGCTGCGTGCCGGCGGCGTCGCGCGCGCCGATATCGAGGCGGTTCTGGGTCGCCGGCTGGCCGCCCCGGTTCTCGATCCGAGCTCGCCGCTCGCCCCCGGGATGTTATCGTCGCACTACGCGCCGGAAGCGGCTTTGCGGCTCAGCGTGACCGAAGTTAGGCCCGGCGAAGCGCTGATCGCGTTCGGCGATGCGGCTCTCAAAGGCGCCGATCGGGCGGT
>Ga0315553_10002624_pt1 | contig 14330 bp, 12 predicted proteins | sample SalMarSW160140MG_FD_203099 | JGI IMG/M metagenome (GOLD analysis project Ga0315553, IMG submission 203099) | Salt marsh sediment microbial communities from the Plum Island Ecosystem LTER, Massachusetts, United States - Salt Marsh Sediment SW1601-40 ... | reverse complement strand
CTGAAGACGGTGGGTCTTACGGGGTACAAGAACAGAAACGCACGTACGCTGTCCGGGGGAGAGGTGCAGAGGGTGGCCATAGCCCGGGCGATAGCCGTCCAGCCGGAGGTTTTGCTCCTCGATGAGCCCACCGCTAATCTCGACCCCGTTTCAGCGTCGAAAATCGAGGATTTGATAGCCGATATCATCAGGAAAGAGACCATTACCGTTATTATGGCGACCCATGACATGTCGCAGGGACAGCGCCTCGCCGACCGTATAGGCGTGCTGGTAAACGGCGAGATGGTGCAGTCCGGCGACCCCCGGGAGATATTTGCTTCCCCGATGAACCGGCAGGTCGCCGAGTTCGTCGGTATGGAAAACATCATCGACGGCATCGTGAAGTCCAACGAAGGCGAGACGGCTGCTATAGACGTCAACGGCAGGATTATTGAGACAGTGACCGATTTCCAGGCCGGGGAGGAGGTCTCCGTATGTATGCGTCCGGAAGATATTACCGTGGCGCTTTCCAGGATTTCCAGCAGCGCCAGGAACTCTCTGGAGGGTAAAGTGACCTGGACGGTATCCACCGGACCGCTCTGCCGTGTGGAGATAGACTGCGGATTTCCGCTGGTGGCGCTGGTGACCAAGAGGTCAGCCGAGGAAATGGGACTGAAGAAGGGTACAGAGGTTTACGCTACCTTCAAAGCCGTTAGTATCCACGTCATCAAACGACATTGACACTCCGACGGCGTTGATGATATATTTTTCAATGCGTGGCAGCGTAGCTCAGTGGTAGAGCAGGGGACTCATAAGCCCTTGGTCGGCGGTTCGAATCCACCCGCTGCCACTTTTTTATTTCCCTGATTTGCGTGTATACTACTTTCGAGGAGGTACAGGAGAAATGGCTGAATCAAAATACGATTATCTCAAGACAACGGGAATTGTACGCGATAGTATTTACCCGCCGTTTAAGGGAATGATATATTACGCCCTGGAGAAGGGGAGTGACTTCCAGATTAGATTCACGCATGTCAGCGTGCCTTTTGAGGGGAAGGAAGATGCCCATAAACACGACTTCGCCGAAGTCTTCGTATTTGTCCCCTGTTCGGATGATTTAAATGCTTACGATGCGGAAAGTGAGATTTATATAGGCGAAGAAGGCGAGAAAATTATCATCAACGAGACCACCGCCGTACATATCCCCGCAGGACTGGTTCATTGCCCCATTATCCACAAAAGAGTCGGTACGCCCTTCTTCTTCGTGAATTGCCCCATCACTTCCGAATACTCGGCAGTAATCGGGGGTGAGAAGGTAGACTACCCGGTTGATAAAAAACTCTTTCCGCGTAAATAACGCAGGCGGTTCGAATCAACCCGCAGGTCCTCCAGACTCAAGCTGAATGTTTAACCTGCTTACCCCTGGTACGCACCCTGCCAGAGTCCCGTGAAAAAATAGCGGGCGTTGATTCCCAGGACGCGCGTATCGTAACCACCTTCCTGGACTACAAGGGTAGGCAGGCGGAGTGCTCCAATCATACTCCCCATTTCCTCGAAGTCCGCCGCCTCCAGCGTCCAGCTGCCGGTGGGGTCTTCTTTGGCGGTATCCAGTCCCAGCAGCACCACCAGATACCTGGGGTGGAACCGGGTTATCCTTTTCAGCGCCTCGCGGAGGGCTTCCCGGTGCCTCTCACCGCCGATATTCTCCGGCAAGGGGATGTTCATGTTGAGACCCCTGCCTTCGCCCCGCCCCTTTTCGCCCTTGAACCCGCTGAAATACGGGTAGGTATAGCGCGGATGACCGTGAATCGAGATGGTCAGGACGTCGGAGCGCTCGTAGAATATCTCCTGCGTACCGTTGCCGTGATGATAGTCCACGTCCAGAGTCGCCACCTTACCGTAACCGCTAAGGAGATGGGCAGCCACCGCCGCCGAGTTGAAATAGCAGAAGCCGCCGAAGTTAGCCGGCTCGGCATGGTGACCGGGCGGCCTTACCAGGGCGTAAGCCAATCTGTATCCTTCCAGCAGCTTCTTGGCTCCCGTCAGGGTGCAGTCCACCGCCCTCTTGGCTGCCAGGTAGGCGTTGCCGGTCAGCGGGGTAAAGGTATCGATGCAGTAATACCCGACGCGTATGGGCAGGTCCTTGGGTGGACGCGTACGGTTGCGTACCGGGAAGACGTAGGGATATATCGCCGTATCTTCGTCCAATTTGGTACAGACCTTCCATAAATAATCGACGAACCCGTGGTCGTGGACAGCACGGATATGCTTTTCCGAGTAGTGACGTAGCGGTACCTTTTGAAACAGGTCGGTCTTGTTCAGTTCCTCGATTATCACGTCTATACGCACCGGCGATTCCACGTAGCCGCGTTCCTCGACGTGGTGTATCCAGTGACGGTCATTTATCACCAACCTTATACGTCGGTCGGCGCGCGTGGTGCGGCTTACGGGCACGGGGGGCTTTTTCACGTATTTAGGCTGCCTCAACTGCACCGGGTCGTCCGTGAATGATTCGACGACCTTCTCGACGTACTCGGGAGGACAAACGCCCCGGTATTTCCGTTCCAGGATAGCCCTGACGATTTCTCTAGCCGTATCGCGGGGTAGCTCTATTTCCTGTCCCAGGTCGTCGTAGACCAGATACGGCGGATTATCGTCGCCGGGCTTAAGCGGCGTCTCGTAGGCGGTATTAGCGATGGGACGGGCGCCGTAGCGCTCGTAGAAACGCAGGCGCGCCGCATTCTGCTTCCTGATGATGGGATCGCGGCTTATAGCGGGGTCGTCCGGCAGGCATTCGAAGAATAGGCCGATGGTTTCAAGGTCGAGCGCTTCCTCGCGAATCCTTTCGTAGAGAGCCCCGCCGATGCCACCGCCGGTCTTCTGCGGACCCGCGGAGATATAGTCCAGATAGCAGAAATGCAGGGTCGGTTCGTGAAAAAGCAGGGCGAAGCCGTCCACGTGTCCCCTCTCGCCCTCTGCGATGAACAGGATGGAGCGAAAACGGTACTTCATGGGATCGCGGAGCTGCTCCGGCAGTTTTTTTATATCTCTCTTTGATAAAAGGGGGAACTGGGTGCGCAATATCTCCTGTACCTGGGATATGGCATCCTGGTTAGCCGGGGTAATATCGTCGTAGACTCGTCTGATGCGAAACATATCAACCTATCCGTAGTCCGTTGACGGCGTTAGCCGAGGCGCTTCTGTAGTATTAACTTATCGTCGCCGGGCGCGTAGAAGTCCGGGATGCGGCCGACGACTTCGTAACCGCGCCCGAGATAAAAACGGCGGGTTTTATCATATATCGGCGTCGAAGAAGTCTCGATGATAATCATCCTGCCGCGGGCTTTTTGAACAGACGACTCCGCGGTCCGCGTAAGCGCCGCGCCGATACCCTGTTCCCTTACCGCCCGGTCGACGGCTATCCAGTAGATATCCCAGGTGCCGTCGGTGCAGGGCGTCGGGCCGTAGCACACGTAGCCGGCGATACCGGGATTACCCTCGGCAACGAGGACGTTGTACCCGGAACCTTTGGGGTCGCGCAGGTAGCTGTCGATGACCTCTTCCGCCACGGTAACTTCATAGGACTTGAACTCACGCGTGTGCTTTAGAATATGAATCAACGCCGGTTTGTCGGCGGCGTTCATTTTTCTGATTTTCACGGCCATGATGTTTCTTCTCCAGCGCCAATTTTACTATTTTCTCGATGAATTTTAAATAACTCATACCGGCGGCAGCAGCCTGACGCGCCGCACCGGCATCCGGCGAAATATCCGGATTGGGATTGACCTCGATGACGTTTATCTTTCCCGTTTTACTCATGCGCATGTCCACCCGCGCGTAACCGGAACAGCCGAGCAGTCGATACGCCGCCAGAGCGGTATCGTGGATAGACGTCTGAATCTTGTGGGTTACTTTTGCCGGACAGACAGGCTTCGTCCCCTGATAATAAACGCTGTCCGGCTCCCATTTGGCTTCATAGGTGAGTATCGGGGGCATATCCGGGGGCAGGGAGTACACTATCTCCGATACCGGCAGCACGGTAAAATGCGTATTACCCATGACGGTAACGTTGAACTCGCGTCCGTCGATGTATTCCTCGACCAGCGCCTGCTCGTCGTAGGCTTCGCTTATCATTTTCACGCGTTTTTGCAGGGCAGGATAATCATAGACCACGCTTTCGGCGGTAATCCCATGGCTGGCGTCCTCGCCGACCGGCTTGACGATACAGGGGTATTTGAGCCTGAATATACCCATCTTCTGGGGACTCAACAGCTGGAAATCCGGCGTGGGGATGCCGTCGGCCAGGAGCATCTTCTTCACCCTGGCCTTGTCCAGAGCCAGTCTCAACACCGCACCCGAACAGCCGGTATAAGGCATTCCCAGTTCCGAGAGTATCTCCGGAACGATTGCCTCAGTTTGAGCCTCGCCGGGAAAGCCTTCGAAGAGGTTGAATACCACGTCGACATCCAGCGAAGACAGCACGTTTTTTACCTGTTCGCAGGGCGGCGCGAGGGAAACAACGTTGACAAAGTGCCCGAGTCCGATTAACGCCCGGTGCACGGCGGTCACACAGGGAAGCACGCCCAGTACGGCTTTTTCCTCGTGGGACCTGTTATAACGGGAAGGCAGCGGCCGGTTGTAGACGATGGCTAGGCGATGACGCATTGCGGGTACCTCTGAAGGGCGGCGTCCAGCACCGCGTTAATAAGTCCATCGTGAGTCCACCCGAGCTTGAGAGCCATGATTATCAGGTCGCTGTAGCTGCCCAGCCCGGGCAGCGGATTGATTTCTATAAAGTACGGCGTGCCGTCGCGGCCTAACCGGAAGTCCACGCGGGAGAAATCGCGGCAGCCCAGGGTCCTGAAGACTTTCAGACTGGCGGATTCCAGTCCGGCAAGGACTTCTTCCGGCAGATTTACAGGACATTCGTAATCGACCTGGTTCAGGTAGTCGCGCTTTACTTCTACCGAATAGACGAAGTGTTCGACGTTAGTTTTCGGCAGGATTCTCATCATGCCGACCAGCTTCGGGGGCGAGTTACCGACGATTCCCACCGTTACCTCGTCGCCGTCGATAAACTCCTCGACCATCACCGGCTGGCGGTAATCGTGTAAAAGTCGTCTGGCTTCTTCATCCGCTTCATCGATGTCATGGACTATGGATGTTAACCGGATGCCCTTGCTGGAGCCTTCGTAAGCCGGCTTGATAATTACCGGGAAAGAAAACCCATCCCAGGTTATCCGGTGCAGGTCTGCTTCATCGGTTATCACCATCCACTTCGGGGTAATAATGCCTTCCACTACCACCAGCTTCTTGGTAACGGGCTTGTCCAGGCATACCGCCAGGCATTGCGGGTCGGAGCCGGTGTAAGGGATATCCAGCATCTCCAGGACGGAAGGCACCTGGGCTTCCCGACTGCGGTAGCTCCCCCGGCCCTCGGCGATGTTGAAGACGATGTCCACCTTTGCACGCCGGACATTATCGAGGAACTGCTCCCCGCCGCCCAGCCCGACGACCTCGTGTCCCCTCGACTCAAAGGCGGCGGTGATGATTTCCACTGTTTCCGGTGAATCGTATTCTTCCAGCGCATCATCGACGGCATATTGCCCGTCGACGGCCGCTTTAAGGTCGTAAGATAGCCCTATCCTCATCAGCTTCTCCTCTTTGCCCTGACGGGAACCGGTACTTTAACATTGGACTCGGCGTCCGCCAGCAGGCTCTCCACGACACCGCTAACCGGTACTGCCGCGGCTGCCTCCGCGTGTTTACGGGAACCCGGATTACGGTAGCGGAATACCTTGCCCTCGTAGTTTTTAAGCAGCAGTTCGTTCTCCGTCATGGAAAGCACGTAGTTCGGCTGTAACGGCACCTTGCCGCCGCCGTCCACAAGGTCGACGACGAATGTAGGCACCGCCAGACCGGATGTATGACCGCGCATGCCTTCGATTATCCTGACGCCGGTCTCTACCGGCGTGCGGAGATGCTCCGTGCCCTGCACCTCGTCACACTGGAAGAGGTAGTACGGGCGTACTTTAATTTTCAGCAAGCCCTGGCACAGCTTAGTCATGGTCTCCACGCTGTCGTTGACGCCGCGCAGCAGGACGGACTGGTTGTTGACCGGAACGCCGGCTTTGAGGAGCCTGTCGCAGGCTGCCGCCGATTCCGGGGTAATCTCGTGCGGGTGGTTGAAGTGGGTATTCAGCCAGATGGGACCGTACTTCGAAAGCATGGCGCATAGCTCGTCGTCGATACGCTGCGGCAACACCACCGGGAACCGGGTGCCGATGCGTATAATCTCGATGTGCCTGATGGCGCGTATTTTCGAGATGATATCTTCCAGGTGACTCGTGGCAAGCGTCAGCGGGTCGCCGCCGGAAATCACGACATCCCTTACTTCGGTATGTCTCCGCAAATAGTCCAGCATGGCGTTTATCTCCGACGGGGGACGCACCCACCCGCCGTATCGCCACTCCCGCTTGCGCGTGCAGTGACGGCAGAGCATGGGGCAGATATCGGTAAGCACCATCAGGACCCTGTCCGGGTAGCGATGTACCAGGCCGGGCACCACGGAGTCCTCTTTTTCCGCCAGCGGGTCCTCCATACCAACGGAACTCATCGTCATCTCCAGTACGGACGGGACCGCCTGCTTCCTGATGGGGTCATCCGGGGTATCCGGGTCGATGAGCGATAGATAGTAGGGGGTTATGGAGAGGGGATAACGCTCCGTGACCAGTTCGAGTTGCTTCTTTTCCTCAATCGATAGAGGAATCAAGCGACTCATCTGTTCAACCGTGGTGATACGATTACGGAAGTGCCACTTCCAGTCGTTCCAGCAAACATCGGGCACGCCGGGGAAGAACCTGCTTCTACCGGCGGCGCTTCTACTAGGAGGTTCCTCTTCAGTCTCCGGGATAATAACCGGTTTACCGGGAGGTTCTTTTTCGGCTTCCTTGCTAAGCCGGGATTTGGTGGTGACTCCGGGGGATGCGGGGGTACTTTCAGGCTTGACGGCCACCGGTACTGTATTCACTTGTTAATGTCTCAACACTCCTTCTTTATAGCCGGACGGTTATTTTTCTGATTATTTGTTAAATACTCTTGAAATAACCCTAAATTCCTGTTATAATATACAGGAATTATAATTCCTAAATATAATTATACATCTATGGTGGAAATTGTCAATAGGTTTTATCACTAATTTTTATAGTAAAAATTTACCAGGTGACCGGAGTAAAACCGAGGAGGTGTAATCATGGCGGGATGGAAATTCTTGACCAATCATGCCCGGGTGTTGTGCCTGATAGCCCAGCAGCCACGCATTACCGCCCGCGAGATTTCAGCGACGATAGGGATTACGGAAAAAGCCACGCGTAATATCATCAACGACCTGGAAACTGACGACTATATTGCGAAAAAGAGAGAGGGCAGACGCCTAAGATACCGAATCGACCCCGATATGCCGCTCCGGCACGAGATGCAGCAGGATAGTGCCATCGGCGACCTGCTAGAAATCCTGGGCTGGAAGAGACGCCGCAAACCTAAAAGCTCAGGATAAGTAACGGGATATTATACCGATTCCGTCAATCCATGCCAAACTTAAAATACTGTAAATAATCAATTTCATACTGCCATGCAATTACCTAAGTTCCTGACCCCAAAGCCCACGATATCCGACCGGGACCTTTCCAAAGGACTCCACTGGCTCGCATTGGAAGGCGGATTTTCAATGGGCTTCTTCAGTATCACCACCAGCGGTTTTCTGGCAGCTTTCGCGCTGGCTCTCGGCGCCAACAACCTGCAAATCGGCATACTGGCAGCAATTCCTTTCGCCATGCAAGTCGTACAACTGCCCACCATCTGGCTCGTGGAAAAGGTGCGACGGCGTAAGTTTATCGCTGTTTCCAGCTGGTTCCCGGCCCAGATACTCTGGATACCCATGGCATTTATCCCCTTTTTTATGGACACCCCGGGGCGCGGCGCCATAACCATGCTACTCCTGCTGATGACCTGTCGCGGCTTACTAACGGCCGTCTGCAATGCCGCCTGGAACGGGTGGATACGCGACCTGGTGCCGCAGACGATACTGGGTCGTTTCTTCTCCCGGAGGCTGATTCTCGCCACGGTCATCGGGATGATATTCAGCCTCGGTGCTGCTTTCTTCGTAGACTACTGGGGGTCGATTGTCGAGGGCGGCAGGGTAATACACGGTTATGTATACGTCCTGCTTTTCGGGGCTATCTTCCTGGGGCTGGTAAGTCCGACGATGATGTCGTTGATTCCTGAGCCGCTGATGCAGCCGGCGCCCGCCCCGCAGCCATCTTTGTGGGAGCGCCTTTCCGCGCCGCTGCGCGACCGTAATTTCCGCCGGCTCCTGCAGTTTTTACTCTTCTGGGGGTTCGCTTCCAACCTCGCCATACCGTTCTTCGCCGTCTATATGCTGGTGCGGCTCGGCTTTCCGCTTGCCTCGGTCATCGCTCTCAGTATCCTAAGCCAGTTTTTCAATATTCTCTTTCTAAGGGTATGGGGACGCTATGTCGATCGGTTCGGCAGCAAGGCCGTTCTTTCATTGTGTGTCTCGCTCTACCTGCTGGTCATTTTCGGGTGGATATTTACCACCATGCCGGAGCGTTATTTCCTCACTATTCCCTTGCTGGTCATCTTGCACATCTTCGCCGGGATTGCCAACGCCGGGGTCAACCTGACGGTAGGCACGATAGGTTTTAAACTGGCACCGAAAGGAGAATCCACCTCATATCTTGCCGGTGCTTCACTGGCGATAAATATCGGGGCGGGAATCGGCCCGTTATGCGGCGGGTTCCTGGCAGATTTCTTTGCCGTGCGTCAGCTCAATCTGACACTATCCTGGATGTCTCCGGCCAGCCATGTTGAACTCCCGGCGCTGAGTATAATCGGACATGATTTTCTTTTCTTTATTGCCTTTGTCATCGGGGTTATCACGCTGGGAACGCTGGCAGCGATAAGGGAGGAAGGTGAAGCCTCAAGAGAAGCCGTTCTGGAATCGCTTTTTTATCCGACACGGGACCTGGAGAAAAAGGTCAGCCCTACACCTGCGTATAATATTTTCAGCAACTTTCCTTTTGCGTACCTGAAGCGCATACCGCTCCCCGGGCTAGACGCTGTACTGGGCGTTACTGCCTATCAGATTGCCGAGATGGCCAGAGCCGCTACGTTGGCAGCCGCCCGGGGGAAGAAACTGACCGATAAGCTGACCAGAACGATGGAGACAAGGCTTTCGCGTGTATGGAAAACGCGGGAAGCAGTCGAGGAGCACGCCGTCGAAATCGCTCAAGAAGCAGCCCGGGGTGCTATGCATGTTGTTGACGATAAACCGGTACCCGTTGAAGAACTGGTCAAGCCGGTAACATCAGGCGTCGTGGAGGTTACCGGCAAGGCCGGGGTAGAACCGCTCGAAAGCTTACTGGGAGCCAGCCGTGGTGTTATCCAGGGGGCATCGGAAACCGGTATGGACCTCGGTGAAGCGACAGTCCAAACGATAGAAGCCGCCAGAGAAATAGCGGCGACCACGGGAGTCTCGGAGAAGGCAGCGGTTATCCAGGCGGCGGAAGGAGCTTTACAGGCGGCTGAGGTAATCGGCCCGGAAGCCGTAGCCGAAGTGGTTGATGGGATACCTGAAGAAATATTAACAGAACGTATGCCCCAAGAACGAAGTACTGAATAAGTCGGTCGGCGGTTCGAATGCACCCGCTGCCACATTTTCAGGTTCAAGTCAAAGCGCTTGACCTTATTTATACACGCCGTATTCCTCGACGGCTTCCGTCATGGCGCGCAGGTTGTCCGGGTTTCCTTTTTCCACGCTGGCGCCGCCGGTCAGTATGAACCCGCCGCCCTCGCCGCAGACCTCGATGAGTTTGCGGCAGTATTCCTTGACCGCCTGGGGTGTGCCCGTCATCATCAGTGAAGTAGGCACGTTTCCGGCAATGCAGGCAACGTCCCCTAGTATCTCCTTCGCCTTGAACATGTCCGTTTTATCGAAGTACCAGACTACCTTTCCTTTCGGCAGGTCTTTAATGGTCTTCAGTCGGTTATTGTATTTCCCCTCGGCGAACAGGTAGGGTACGCACCCTTCCTCGACCAGTCCAATGATAACCTTCCTAAATGTCGGCCAGTAGAACTCCTCGAACTGCTTATCGGACATAAAGGTGTCGTCGCCTTTGTGGAGGGCGAAGAACACCATCGGTCTTCCCGACATATTAGCCATCTGCAGTCCGCAGTCTACGTTTATCGGGGTTAGTTTCTCCATGGCTTCCTTAAGCTTATCGGGCTGCCGGTACATGTCCAGCATGATTCCCCGCGTACCCCTCAGCGTATCGCCCAGGATGTCGAACGGGGCATGCGACTGGCCCCCCAGCAGCGATGGGTATCCGGCTGCTAGGGCTTCGCGGTTGAACTCATTTAGTGGCACCGACCAATCAGCCGATTCTTTACCGTAATCAATTATTGCCTGGAACATTGTCCGGACTTCCGGCATCACAGCCGGCATGAGAAACCGGTTGGGCATGCCCAGTATAAACGGCAGGGGAGAATAATGGGCCAGAGGCGCCAGCGACCCCAGGGTACGTGGCAGGTAGTAGCGCAGGCAGTAGTCGGACAGGTCATCGAGGAAGATATCGTACTCGTCCGCTTTCATATACTCGCCCTCGACGAACTGCTGTATAGAGGCATCGTCGGGAAGACCGTGTCCGGGCCACTTGGAGGAGAGGCTGTTGACGATTTCTGCAGCCCTTCCCGAGAACACCATCATGGGGCTGCTGAAGGTGTCCGATTCGAATTCGTTAAAGAATTTACGGTACGCCTGTACGAGTTTTTTATTGTCATACATTGCTTCTTTCAGAGTCATGCCGGAATTGTACAGGGGGAACCCCCCCGCCGGGAGTATGACCGGCACGCGGTCGGGCTTTTCGAGCTTGATGGCCTTGATAAATCTGGTTACTCTCTTCTTGTATCCGTTTTCGGCTTCCGGGCTGGAGAATTTGATATCGGGCGGGGAAAGCCAGCGCTTGAACCTCTCCTCGCGTTTTTCATCCGGTGTTAGTTCTGTCGATTCATTTGCCATGTTTGATTAACTCCAAGTCAGTTATATTTTTTTTAGATTCTCCTGCATTTTATCATATTTATGTAGCAGCTACACATGTCCGTGTCCGCCGTATTGGTAAACTCGGTGTCAGCACTCAAAAGAAATGGGCGACTCCCCTATTTGCAGGGGTATTCGTAGCTAGTATCATCAGACTGTCATGAGTAAAACCGACTTCGTTACGCCGCTGGCGCTGGCTCTGGAAGCGAGGGACAAGTACACCAGCGGTCACTCGCAGAGAGTATCGAATATCGCTTTGATGATTTCCCGGAAACTTGAAATCAAACAGGAGCATATCAAGAAGATTGAATTAGCCGGCCTCGTCCACGATATCGGCAAGGTGGGCATAAAAGAGTCGGTCCTGACCAAGCAGGACAAACTTACGCACGAGGAATACGCCCATATCTCGGCGCACAGCGTCATCGGCGAGAACGTCCTGCGCTCGGTAATCGACGACGAGGAAATCCTGAAAATCGTCAGGAACCATCACGAACGGTACGACGGCTCGGGGTATCCCGACGGCTTATCAGGCGGGGATATTCCGCTGGGTGCTAGGATTCTCGCCGTCGCCGATACGTACGACGCCATGACCTCCGACCGTCCCTACCGTAAGGCGCTCAGCCATGAAACGGCCATCGCCGAGCTTAAAGAGCAGTCCGGCATCCAGCTCGACCCCGCGGTTGTCGATGTCTTTTGCGAGATGGTGGACGGCACCGCAGTGACGGACCTCAAGGCCCGGGCAGTAGCCGTTTAGTCGCAAACCATATAAAAAACATCCCGGCAACTCTCGAAGTTCCTTCCTGTTCCTCGGTATATGGTAAAATGCCTTTGGTAGGTCGGACTTATCCGACTTTACAGTGATAGTGAACGGAGGTTCGTGGTCGTGGTACGTATCAAACCATCTGTCTTTCATCCTGCCCTGCTGGTGATAGATATGCAAAACGGCTATTGCTCACCGGGGGGTTCCTATGAAAAATACGGCGGGACTATTGGCGCCGACCTTCATACTTACCGGCATATCATTCCCCGTATCGCTCATCTTTTAACCATGGCACGTGAGTTTAAAATACCGGTGTTTTATACCATGCAGGTCAGAGAAGAATCGGGGATAGACCTCTTCACGAGACTGCACCGCATCATACCGGAAAGAAGGGCGGAATACCTGAGAATACCGGCATGCATCCGCGGGACATGGGACGCCGAGGTGATTAACGAGTTGAAGCCGCTGGATACCGACCACGTGGTAATCAAGCGGAGAGACTCCGCTTTTCAGGATACGGAACTCGACCTCTGGCTCCGGAGCAGCTACGTGGACACGGTGATAGTATCCGGCGTGGATACTGCCATATGTGTTGAAAACACTCTGACGGATGCCTTCAACACCGGCTATGATGTTATCCTGGTTGATGACGCTACTGCTTCCTCCTGGCCCAAGATTGGCAGGGCAACTGTCAGTAAGGTAGCCGGTTCCTACGGGTGGGTGGCTAAAACAGAGCGGCTGATAGAGTTACTGAAAGAACACCACTGCGGGGACGGGGCTTTCAGGTTTACTAAAGACTTCCTGTAATCATGCCGGGTCGCTGTCGAATCGTCCGTCCACCATGCGTAGCGTTCGGGCGGCAGCCTGAGCTACCTGGTTATCGTGGGTTACCAGGATAATAGCGATTCCGTATTCGGTGTTCAGGCGCTGTAAAAGCTCCGCGATTTCTCTGGTAGTGCTCGAGTCTAGGTTGCCGGTCGGTTCATCGGCAAGGAGCAGCGTCGGCTCGTTGGCGATAGCCCGGGCGATTGCTACCCGCTGGCTTTCCCCGGCGGATAACTCCCTCGGCTTGTGGTGCATCCGTCCCCCCAGCCCCAGCCTTTCCAGCAATGTCCCGGCGCGCTCGGTCCGTTCTTTTTCCGGCATACGTGTCATCTCCATGGGGAAGGTAACGTTTTCCAGCGCCGTAAAGGTGGCCATAAGGTTGAACGTCTGGAAGATGAAGCCCATCTGCTTCAGTCGCAGGTCGTCCAGTTCGCTTTCCTTTAACCCGGATACGTCCTGACCTTCGAAGAGCACGGTGCCTTCACTGGGCTGTTCCAGCAGACCGATGAGGTTAAGCAGGGTAGTCTTGCCCGAGCCGGAGGGTCCGATGATGCTGATGAACTCGCCCCGGTTTACCTTGAGGTCGACTCCGTTCAGGGCTTTGATTTCCTGCCCGCCGATGTTGAAGACCTTGTGTAGATTTCTGGTTTCTATAATTATTTCATTCATAGCGAAGCGCCTGCACGATATTTGTCTTGGATATCCGCCACGCCGGATACAGTCCGGCCAGCGCACCCACGACGATGGCGATGATGATGCCGGTCAGGAAGATGCGGGCATTGACCAGCGGGGCAAAGTAGCTCAAGCCGAAGAACTCGGACAGGACATAGTTTATCCCCAGCGACAGTAAATAGCCGCAGAGACAGCCGATAGCCCCCGCAATCAGGCTGGTTATCAGCGACTCGGTAATAATCATCTGGAAGATGAAACTGCGGTGTATGCCTATCGCCCGCATCGTGCCGATTTCCTTAACCCGCTCGCCGACAGCCATTATCATCGTGGAAAGAATGAAAAGAATGCCGATAAGCAGGGCGACGGTCGATAGTCCCACGTTGGCGGCTTCGACGATTCCCATGAGGTCGGTAAATTTATCCACCATGGACTTCTGGGTCTGCGCCGAGATGATGGGCCATCTGGCGCTTATTTCCCTGGCAGTCTCTTCCGCCAGCGAGATATCGTTTACCTTTACCGGCACGAAAGTCAGCTGTCCCGGCTTGGAATAGGCTTCCTGAAGTCCCTTGAGGGGAGTGTACAGCATACCGTCGTCCATGCTGCCGCTGGAATCGAGGATGCCAACCACCTTGAACTCTTTTCCCCTGAATTCCATCGAATCGCCCGGGCTTATTCCGGTAACAGCGGCTATCCCGGAACCCGCGACGATGGTAAATTCGTCATCTGGTCCTATATAGCGTCCCTCGGCGATTTGCAGATAGGGCGCCACTTCGGGAAAGTAGTCGGGCGTAACCCCATACAGGATGGGCATTGCCCCGGGTTTATCGGGCATGAAGTCCATCGGTATCGCTGTAAAGACCGGGAACGTCGTTTTCACGTTATCCAGTTGCTCTATATCGTCGAGGAGCGACTCCGGGAAACTCCCGACGAACGCGGCGACGTCGGGGTAGGGGTATGCCTCCGCTTCCTTGGGAACGATGA
>Ga0315553_10002623_pt1 | contig 14330 bp, 11 predicted proteins | sample SalMarSW160140MG_FD_203099 | JGI IMG/M metagenome (GOLD analysis project Ga0315553, IMG submission 203099) | Salt marsh sediment microbial communities from the Plum Island Ecosystem LTER, Massachusetts, United States - Salt Marsh Sediment SW1601-40 ... | reverse complement strand
GCTGAGACGCTGATTTACCTGCCTGTGGAGCCTTTTTTTGATCCTCCATGGACACCCAAGCGCGATGCTTCCTGGTTGGAGATCATCCGCTATTGGGTTGACGAACTTCGCTGGCGGCGCAAGCACTGGGGTAATGGCCCCTGTTGAATTAGGCGGCTTAAGATAGCGAATAACGAAAAGCGCTCGCAAGGGCGCTTGTTTTTTTGATGAAATTGTCCGCTATTCTATTACGCTATTACGCGATCGTGGCGATCGATTCTTCATCCTCCGGGATGATGATCGGTAAGCAGACGTCAAAGGTCGAACCGACACCCAACTCACTTTGCAATGAGATTTCGCCACCCATCATCTGTGCAAGGTTGCGGGCGATCGCCAAGCCCAGACCTGTACTTGACGCTACTGATTTCGAGCCACTTTTGCTTAAGGATCGGAATGCCTCGAAGACCTTCTCTTGTTGGTCTTCTGGGATCCCCGGTCCGGTATCGCTCACAACTAGGTGCCAGGTGGTTTCGTCAATGGGTTCGATTTTCACCTGCACCTGACCCTCTTTGGTGAATTTCACAGCGTTCCCAGCCAAGTTGACCGCGATTTGCGAGACACGCTCACCATCCCCTTTGAGAATTGGCGGCATAGCCTTATCGATCACGATGGACCAGTCAAGGCCCTTCTCCCGGGCGATAGGCAGACAGGTGCTCTCGATGAGGTTGACGATATCCTTGACGATGTAAGGCTCGCTTATGATCTCGAACTCGCCCGCCTCGATCTTGGAGAGGTCGAGCAAGTCGTTGATAATGAGCTTCAGGTGTCGGGCGCTGTTAACAATGTGCTGCTGCGCATTTTGCATCTTCGCGTTCAATGGTCCATAGGCCCCGCGCAGCGCCAGGTCGGCGAAGACGATGATGGCGCTTAAGGGTGTGCGCAGCTCATGGCTTGTACGTGCTGTGAATTGGGATTTCCGATCGCTAGCATCTTGAACCTCTTTGTTCAGGTGAATGAGGTCAAAGGTCGCATCATCCAGTGATCGTCGCAGATCTCGCGTAGATAGGTTATTGATGAATACCGAAAAAATGAAAGTTATTCCGATGACTAAAAGTTCCAAACCCAGGCTTACCGTGTTTGGCATCTGAAGTAGGAATTGGTGATCCAGTGTAATTAACCGGAGTGCAATGTAAACCAAAGCTGATGTTATCCCGATAACATAACCTTGAACTTGCGTTAACATCATGCCCCCGACGATGGTTAATAATAGAAGGGAGGGCACCACGACGGGCATTAATCCTTCGAGAATTATTGAATTGACCGTAACAAGGAGAATGTAATATAAAAGGAATAGCAATGCGCCAAGGGTTACCCTTCCCTGTGAGACGAACCTACGGGATATTAACGCTATTGGGATTGTTCCAATACTCACACCGTAGACGATATATGCAGCACTTGACCCCTCCGGAAGAAAGGTAACAGTCACAAAAATCGCAAAGGGGATTAGAGCGTAAAAGCTGCCATTAATAATTGCCAGGATCAACCGCTTACGCCGGGTAATCCCAAGACGCTCATAGGGTGAGCGTGTATCAAATGGATCCGTTACTTCCATCATGCCGGTTTTCTGACCTACCTTGTTTCAATAATAGTGTTGATCGGTTCTAGTGCATTGATGTTCTCGTCCGGAAGATATTTACCGCGGGTACCATGTCGAATTCAATCCCGCAATCAGCCGCCCATCGATATAAATCCTCTTTCCAAAAAAACCCATAGGAATCACGACTACTGCGAATGACTAAGTTTATATATGGATTGGCGTAGGGTTTGCCTGCTTGAGATCCAAAGATTAAACCACCGGGTTTTACTACCCGCACAGCCTCTTTGATAGCTTGCCCAGGATCCGAAGTCCAGTGCAGCATAAAGGACCAAAAAGCAGCATCAAACGTATTATCTTGGTAGGGTAGGGAAATCGCGTTTGCCTGCTCAAATGATGGGCGATTGTCGTCCGTTAGGGGTGGGTGACCAGGTTGCAGCTGATCGAGCAAGCTCTGAAATTGGTTTTCTGCCAACTCGAGCATGCTTGGAACAGTATCAACGGCGGTAATCTTGATATTGCCTCGAGATAATAACCAGAGCTCTGCTGTCTCAAGTCCATTTCCGCAACCGATATCTAGCAGGTGTTTCCCTTGAAGCCAGGTGCGTTCGGACGGTAAAAGGTATTCAAAACTCAATTCCCGAAAGGTTGAATAAACGTCCCCACTTAATAGATGGTTGAGAGTATTTACGACCTTCTTCTCATTTCGTTCAAAGACATCTTTAACACCCACTTTTTCTTTTTTCAGCCGCTCAAGGATGCTATCTTGCATCGCTTCAGCAAGTGCACTCAATTGGCGAATTCCGGGGTTTGCCGCACCAAGTATTTGTGCAATGTCTGGCATAGGCTCTGCGAGGTTACGAACATACTGATCATTGTCTAAGACAATAAGATTCTTCCTATCATGCGTCAAGACCTCAAGAAGCTCTTGGGCATACTCAGCATCCTCGAACTGAAAGTGACTCATAATCTCACCAAAAGCACATGGTTCGCTCAAATAATCAAACAACCCGATCTCATCCAATGCTTTCACCACGAAGTAACGAAAAAACTGGTCCGTTTGGCGACCGCCTTGCATGAAGCTGCCGAATGATCTGAAAAGGCGCCATAATACATTGATCTTGCGTAACACCTTGATGTTGTGCATGTACCACCCTTGCCAGTGATAGATTAACCAGTTTGACAGGTATGGTCGCATGAAATGGATGAATTCGCCAACTTCAAACGGCTTGGGATAAAAATCGTTGCAGCCTGCTTGAAGTGCAATTTCGCGATCGCCTATCATGGCGTGGGCCGTCATCACCAGGATTGGACCCTTTAGAAAGAGCGCCCGACTTTTCATGTACGTGTGACATCCCAGCGATTCATCTACGGCAAGCTGAGATCCATTAAGATCAACTCGGGATTATGCTCATGCGCTTTCTCGAGAGCGCTATAGCCACATCGAGCGACATAGATCTCCTGCTGACCCAGTACCAGCTCAAGCACATTGAGCAACACATTAACGATGGAGGCATCATCCTCCACAATTATGAAGCGTTTGGGTTCGATGCCCTCCACATCGATCTTTAATGGTTTGGATCGGAGTTCCTGGTCCATGTCTTCCCTCACGATTCCCCTGCCCACCATGCCCGTGGTTTTTAATAGGATGCACGCTCTATGCCATATGCAGAATCATTACCCCACTATGCTTTCCATATAAAGGCCCCGGAATGAGCTACTTACATTGAATAATCATGCTCGCAGAAAAACGTGACTGGAATTGCCCTCGCTCCACGAACACAGACTTATTCTCCTAAAATGTCTTAATACCATGGTTCAGCCATGCCAATGGAAGACTTCCGATTTGCTCAACAATAAATACAACCCATAAGAGTAAAGATGCTCTTGATACGCTTGAGGCGAAGCGTCGGTATAGGAACAGTGTGATCACGGTAATCAGAAACAGATTATTTAAGATGACAATTGCAATATCAGAACATCAGTGCTAGATCTAGCCATGTGAAATTTCTCGATCATCCAATCAACGAGGCCGGCTTTCCTGGGGTAGGATAAGCCAAGGGGAAGGGTCGGAGGGCGGATGAGCAAGGAGAAGGTAACACTCTCGTTGGCTCTTACCAATGTAAGAGCCGCTCGCAAGAGCGGCTCGATTTCTGAATAACCAAGAAGAAGATGTTGGGCTACTTATTTTTCCCCTTTACTTGGGCATCCTTGCTGATTGCGCGGAAGTGGGAACGCACGCAGTTCCAATCGCCGGCGCAGGTCGATTCAAACACGCTCCAAACCTCGGCCTCGCCGTACCCGTATTGTGAGGCGATCTTGGCCGCCGAGCGTTCGTCACGATCCGTCGTCGCTCCCTGGGTTTGGGCTTTATCTCGAAGCATCTTCTGTACGCAGCCCCAACTTCCCGCACACTCGCCGTTATAGTAGGCCAGTACATCGGCGATCTGTACTTCAAACTGCCCGGCAAGTCTCTCGGCGGTGCGTTCTGTTCGCTCCTCTGCACGGGCGGTGCGATCTTCCTCTCGTCCCATGGTGCGGAATTCTTTTGCACCCATCGCCAGGATGTCAGCGGCCGAGTACTCATCATTGGCCAATTTGAACGCCTGTCCGATCTCACCCCAGGATTGGTCGAAGGATTTCGCCTCCACGATATCAGTCCAGCCGGCGTTCATGCGATCAGCGAATTTTGCTGCATGGCTGAGCTCGGATAGTGTCAACCCGTCCGCAAGGTAGGCATCCAGGACGGCAGGATCGACCTCGAGTTCCCCAGCAAGTTTGTAAAATTGCCCCAGTTTACCGTTTGTGGCGCCAGCGTTGATCCTGGCCAGTGCGTCTTCGAAGTCCGCATCGTAGCGAACTGTAGCACGCACGGCGGAGCGGATCTCACCGACAGTTTGCTCCCCGCCGGTGACGAGCTCCAGTAAGTCGCCGATGCTATGCGTCTCAAGCAGCCCAGCGAACCGATCCAGCTGGAGCAAGGCTCCCCAGCCGCTGTAATTGAGATGCCAGTCAAGAATGTCTTCCCAGGTGAGCTCATCGATCCTCTGGGTGAGCTGGTACGCATGCCACATGCGGCCGAAGCCCACGTGGTAGCCGAACACTGCGCCTTCAAAGATGTCGAAGATATCCTTGCAGGTGTAGGTTTGTTCTGCCCGATCGGGGAAGATCGAGCTTACGGCTTCTGCGATCTTCAGCGCAGTCGGGTGGCAGGCGTTCTCAGAATCTTCTTCCGGGTCAACCACGACGACCGTCAGGGTATCGCTGGCTGTGAATCCGCACCCATCGGTTACCTGCACTTGGGCCGTGTAATTGCCGGCCTCGCTGTAGCTGAAGTTAGCCATTTCGCCCACCAGGCCCTCGTCAGCGATGCCATTCCCATCCAGATCCCAGGCGTAGCTGTACGGAGGTGTCCCAGCGGAAACGCTGGCGGTGAAGCGGATCGCCGCCTCGCCCGATTCGATCGTCAATAACGGCGGGAAGGGCTCGCTGCCGAGCGTCACGCTGGGACCATCCAGCGAGATGACTCCTTCACTCTCACCCAGTAATCCAGAACGATCCTCGACGGTGACATTCCATTCATATTCACCCTGGGCTGGGTATGTGTGGAGAAGATCGAGGGACGGATCTACCAATTCAGAGGCCTGGTAGCTCTCCTCGTCGCCGAATTCGATCAGCACGGTATAGGGAGCATCCCCTCCGAAAATCTCCAGGCTGAAATCGACTTGATCACACTTCACACTGGTCGAGATCGAGAGGGTAAGTTCATCCTCGGCGAAAACTGCGATGGGCAGCACCAGGATAAGAAGTAACCCGGTTAGCAGTGCGATGCGTTTCTTTGCCTTAACCATATTCATCACTCCCCATAGCTTCCGTTGGGATTTGTGTCCCGCTTCGTCGCAGGTAACTTGAATCAAATCGCGACCTGTAAATTTATCGTAGGATCTGATGGATTCAACGGTTAGAACCCTCCACTGTTACAGATCGAACCTGGTACTCGGGTCATGATTTTGGACCATGAGCCAGGTTCAACCCCTGCCTGCGTATGTTTTTCGCGGCGCAAGTTATCGATCCGCAAGGAACCAGGAAGCGAGTGGCCACCCGATTCCCATCGTGGCCAGGATGGCACTCGCGAGCTATTTCCGTCTTGAGCCCGTGTGCTATCCTCACACTGCGATGGCTGAAACGTTTGAGAGCGAATTGCGTTGTTATGACTGAGGAATGGCAGGACGCCTCCATCCCGGATGCGATCTTCATCGCACGGGCCCAGGCGGGTGAGGTAGAAGCGTTCGGGGAGCTGTACCACCGCTACCTGACGCAGATCTACCGCTACATCCGCACACGGGTCAGCTCGGAGCGGGATGCGGAAGACCTGACGGAGAATGTATTCCTGAATGCATTCCAGGTGCTGGGCTCCTATAAGGAGCGTGGAGTGCCATTCGGCGCCTACCTGTACCGGGTGGCGCATAACAAGGTCGTGGACCACTACCGGAATGGTACATCGTCAGAGCCGTGGGAAGAACGAGAAGGCCAGCTTGCGAGCAGTGAAGATACGGAAGCACGGATCATGCAGGTTGAGAACTTCCAGGAAATCGGAGCTGCGCTCCAGCGTCTACCGGAGACCTATCAGGAAGTGATCCGGCTACGAGTTCTCCTTGAGATGCCGACAGATGAAGTCGGGCGCTGGATGGGTAAAAAAACCTCAAATGTGCGTGTGCTACTGCACCGGGCGCTGAAGGCGCTGCGGCAGGAATTGGGTCAAACCGATGGGTAGGTACGAACGAAAATTAGCTGAGCTGCTCGATATGGGCCTCTCCCAGCTTCAAGCGGGTGAGATCGTTCCTTCTCGGTTCCCTTCAAGCGAGCAGCAGGTTTCAGAAGAGCTCGCGGCTCTCATCCAGATCGCAGTGCACGCTCAGCAGACATTGCAGCCTCCAGCTCCAGACGAGCGGTTTGTCGAGCAGACAGAACGCAGGCTTCTTAAAGAGATGCGGGCGAAACCCCGTGGCCAATCCCCGCAGGCCCGCCAAAAGCCGGGCATGCGGTTGCGGACAATCCCCGTATTTCTGACCTTGCTGCTGGTTTTTGGTTTTCTGACAGCCACCCTGGGAGTTGTGAACGCTTCGGCAGCCTCACTGCCTGGTGACCGCCTGTATCCTATCAAGATTGGCCTGGAGGATGTTCGCCTTACACTTAGTCTCAGCCCGGAAGGGGATGTCGCGCTTTTGTCCCAGTTTTCGGATGAACGGGTGCGCGAGGTTGACGCGCTTACCGATGCGGGCAGGTTCACCGATCTCGAGCCGGCCATCGAGCAATATTTGTCCACGCTTGACCAGCTGCTCACAGTAAAGGGACAGATCCAATCGAGCGGTGAAACGGAGGCTGTCGAGGCGGTGGAAGTGATCATCAGCCAGCAGATCGAAACCTTGCTCCGAGTTCAGGATCAGGTGCCAACACAGGCAAGGCTTGCGATCCAAGCCGTGATCGAACGTTCGCAGGCTTCAGATAAAGTGGAGCAAGCGGAGGGGCAAGAGAAGGAACAGCGCCAGGTCGAAAGGCAGGCAACTCAGGCCACACGCGAGCAGCAACGGGAGCAGGAGAAGGACTTACGGACCGCAGAGCAGCTCGCGGGCAAGTATGATGTGCCCGTCGATCAAGTCATCGGTCTTTTCCATGGAACCTGCCAGGAAGACTGGAAGTGTGTGCGGGAATGGTATCGCGAGTTGAAGAAGTAGTTAACACTACACAAGTCCACCGATGAATTTAGTTTCGGGAGGAACAAAGAAAGACGAACCAGAGTGATCAGCCTTGCCTTCCATCAAGTGGATTCTGGAATAGAACGCCTGTCAATCGATTGGTGTGTAACATCATGGTGATGGAAAAAAATCCGAAGGGTATTGAAAGCCAGTCACCTTAGAAAGGAGTGCGCAGTCCCCACGACTAACTGACAATGTCCATCCAGGTAGGATGGCTAAGTCGTGCCTAGAAATGAGATAGGAAATTGGGATGAATTTATCTGGGTGTCCAGGCCTTGGCGTAGAGTCAATTAAATACTCCCGCGGCAAGCTGGCAATGTAGGTATCTGTGAGCCCAAGTGTGTCAATCACCGAAACATTTGGTCCGGCAAGATAGGCAATTGTCCCTGTGTTCCGCAGGTGAATCGTAATTTGCCCACAGGTTACGGCAAAGATACGAAGATCTTCTGCAAGTTGTAAGTCAAGATAGGGGTTTTCGAGACGTCCTTGCTTCAAAATAGACCTGAGCTGGTATCCAGGATAATACAGACGCTCGTTGACAATACCATATTCGGAAATCGTAGCGCCAGGGTTAGGTCCGACACCATGAAGGAAAAACAGGACCAGAAAAAGACCTGCAGCGACACCTGTTTCGATTGGCCATGTCCTTCCTCTCACCCCCACGCTTTTTTCGACAATAGTTAGAGATCCAAGTACCACTGTTGCGGTGAGGACGGGCGTGAGCATTCGGCCTCTCATGAAATCCCCGCCTATCCAGACAACCCAGATACAATAGAAAAGAATGCCAATCACGCAAGCAATCCTCTCCTTCGACCTTGCTGCAAACATGGCAAATCCCAGGAAGACGACTGCACTAATAGCTGGGATCGTATCGTAAGTTAACCAATCTTGAAGATATCGAAGACCTTGTCCAACAGCTACGACCCAGTTCGGATAAATACCTAGCTTCGCGGTTGCGGTGTTTGGCAACACAGTCCCGTAAAATGCCCAAGCAAAAGCCAACCATCCGATAGCTGGCAGAGTGGTCCAAGCTAACCCGAAGAATCTTCGAACAGGCCACTTTCTTGCAAGTAGCACAATCACCAATGGAGTGGTGAAAATGATGAAATCTGGCCGTGTGAGGCAAAGGAGAGTCACGAAAAGTAAAAGCCGGCGTGGTCTGCCCATTGTGTGCAGCCACGCTTCTATAAGTATGGCAACGATGAGGAGATTAGACAGAGAATTCTCAAGGCCACTCGTTTGGAATGAGACCCATGGATCGCTCAAACCCCATAGGAGACTGGCAAATGCAATCAATATCACAAGCGTGTGCCGGTTGGGGACGCGTTGCGCAAGGGCACAGCCCAGGATTGCCATCGTTAGGAATGTAAATACCAAGCCATACACGATCGAGAGATAAATTGGGTCTGCCCCGATAAAACTCCCCAGAACGAGCAGAATGAACCATAGCGGATGTGTGAAACCTTGGACACGCTCGCCAAGATTGAAAATCGGTCCTAACCCATCAACTGTGTTTGAGACGTAGCGAAAAGTGATAAAGCTATCCTCAGAGACCCAAGCATGGTTAAAGACCAACGCAGTTATGCCCATTGCAAGCACGTAAATCAGCATTGTGTCTCTCGATAAAAACACTTTCAATCGAAAGGAGGTGATAGCCTGTGGTAGCTTCATATAGGACCCTGTTCCGATTCTATCGGTCATCCAAAGAATGCCAAACCAAGAAAAGCGACCAGGAAGTAGTCAATCCATAGGAGGAAATGCCTGACGTTTGCAATACATTTATGGAGCCATCGATATTACTGTCCCTCGAAGATCTCCGATGGCTCTGGACGGTCCTGCTGAGAGACACCCCCGTCCTATTATTACTGCAATCAACCAATAAATCCCCACATAATGAAGAGACCGCAAAGGTAGAGATTCCCTCCAATTGCGAGAGTCAATAGAATCAGGCGCTTCCAACCTGAGGGGAGCCAGTGAGACAAAGCAAAGAATATTGGAAAACCGACAAGGGCGTAGCGGGCCAGCCCATCGAGAGGTTCAAAACTGGGTGCGCTCAATATTGGAATCATCAGGAGAGTCGCTTCGGCAGCCGCCCAATCTCGCTTTCGGTTTCGATAGGCCCAGAGTATGGCACCAACCCCCAAGATAAGGGCGAGTAGATTCGGCCATCCCCGTAGGAGCCAGGTTCCCGGAGTCATCACATCCTCCAGGTTAATTCCTAGCCCGATACTACGACTTGACATGGTCCATTGCAGATCTTGGTACGACGGGTATCCGGCATGGACTCTCCATGCCATAAACAACATGATACCCAGCACAGGGCCGAAGGCTGATAGGAACCAGATTTTGCGCCGCTTCTCAGAATCAAAAGCATTCACGATTAATAATATGGTTAGAGCAAGTGCCGTTGAGTGAGTTAATCCAGCAACTAGCCCGAGAGCGAAGGTAATAAGCAGCATTTGCTTTTTCTGAGCTAAATATGCAGCAAGCGAGAAGAGAAGTACCAGTGACTGGGGGTAAGCTACTAAGAGAAAGAATGCCGCAGGGTAGAACACCAGGTTGGAGACGACAGGATATTTGTTGGCCTGAAAGGTCTCCATCTGTGCCAACTGGTCGATGAGGAAGAAGCTGCCGATCGCTGCGAGGTTGCTCACAATGAGCAATCCAAGCATGTTTTCCCCTCCCAAGATATATCCGAATGCCTTTCCTATGAGTGGGTACATGGGGAAGAAAGCCGAGCGTTCGTCGGGACCGTAGCCAAATTGAATGATGCGCAGGTAGTGAACCGAATCCCATCGGATCCAGATATCGAGCAGGGCGGCTCGCGCACCTTCCATCGCTGGCGCTAAGCCATGCAGCCATTCGCGACCTGCATCTGGTTGGATGAGTCCCATTCGCCAAATAGAATAACCCCAGAGAGAAAGCACAAATCGCCAAAGGCTCCAAATAGTAATAGCTCTCGTTAGAGACCGTCTATGTTTGTGCTCCATAAATTCCTCATAGGGTGAATGGTAATTGGAATGTACGGTCGCAGAACATTTGTGATAATAATTGGCCTGGACTTAGAGAGTAATCCGCTTAGGGATTGGGTTTAACTGGTTACGCTCATTGAACATAAAGGCTCCACTTTCTGCATTGCCTCAGCGGCGCTTCCCTGATCTCCACCGTCTTGTTTGGAATTCCTTCCCGCTCCCTATCTGGACATCCTCACGAGACCAGCCTCAATTATTAATTGACTAATAAATCTAGACTCACGAGCTGAAAGGTTAATCCAATGTCGATCCAAGTAGCTAGAGCTAATGGCTTATAGCCCAACCAACTGTGCAGCCTGACGTGATTGTATTCCCACCGCCACATTTCAATCAAGTGCCTGGCTTCCTTCACCCTGTTGAAGATCTCCCTAACGAGCAGTTCGTCCCGCCTCTCCCATTGTCTGAATCAACAAAGATTTTCTCTCAGGTACCACCTGGCTCGATAAATAATTTCCAGACACCGTGATTGGTCAGCCACTCTCGAATCCTTCCTGTTATTAACGCTGGCCCGCCGCCTGAAAGAAGTTGAGCTGGGACACCCCACTGACAGGACAATTCTGTATGACATTCCTGCACATCTATATGCCGGATATTCCTGGCCACGTGCGATGCGAGGCATCCACGCGATTACTCATCGATTATGTTCAGAATCCGGAATGCCCGGCCGTTACGCTCTTGCTCATGCACGAAGTCATAGCTCCACACATGGTTTGGGTGTTTGAAGGGAACCTTAGACATGAGCCGTCGTTCGCATCGAATAGATCTTTCAGGCACTGTTCGGCTTGATCTTCTTCGCGCACACAAGCTTTGACCGGGCCTTCGGGTACGGATTGAAACTCCCGGATTCGTCCTAGCACACTTACCTAGGATGGATCGGTGTACAGCCGGATTTATCATCAGAATGAGACCAATCTAGCTTGAGCGCGTCGCGACGCTCGGTTAGGTGTACTGAGATCGGGTGGAAACGCATGGGTGGTACAGCAAAAAGCGCCCGCGCGGGCGCTTTTTTTCAATGATGTGGAGGCGAAGCTTACTCTTCCGCTCCAGTTTGGTTGGCGAGGTAGATCTGAACGCCCATCTGCTTGATCTGCGCCCGCTGTTTCTCGGCCCAATCGATATGGCCCTCTTCCATCTTAAGAATCATCATCAGCAAGTCGGCCGTAGCCTCGTCAGCGACTTCGCTTGCAAGCGCGATGCCAGCGTTGTAGGCTTTAACCGCGCCTTGCTCGGCTTCTTGATCGCCGACGATGATCTCTTCGACATTGGCGCCGATCGTCATCGGCCGCAGCTTGGATACGACAGGCATCCCTTCCAGGAAGAGGATGCGCTGGATTAGCCATTCGGCGTGATGCATCTCGTCGATCGCCTGGCCTTCGATGGCCTTGTGCAGCTGCTCATAACCCCATTGGTCACACATTTCGGAGTGGACCATGTATTGGCTTATGGCTGTCAATTCATCTGCCAGGAGTTCATTCAGCACGCCCAGCAGTTTCTCATTCCCTTTCATGCGATAGCCTCCTTGCTATGTCAAGTTGTGAATAACTTCATTATAACCGCTTCGCCCGGGTTTGATGCTCATAGGTTAAGAAATCCAGGATGGAAAACCGAGCGGGGGTGAAGAACCTCCGGTCATCAAGTTATCGGGGCTGCCCTCGACATGCTCTCGAAGGCCCCCGGATCCGGTCAAGCCCAGGAGTCAGACATTTCAATATAATGGACTGTTGGAGGGTGTGCCGGAGTTAGAGATCGTGGATCGTTTTAGCAATTCGCATCATTGCACTCGAGACCATATGCTCGGGCTGTTCTGCGATAAGCAGTTGCCCACGCCGATAGGCGTTGGCAAGCAGATCGCCTGCCTGGGGGATCATACCGATCACGGGAAGCTTCAAATGGGACTCGATCTCCTCCTGGTTCAACGAGGAGGCCAGTGCGCTGCGATTGACGGCCACCGCTCCGATCAACGATGCTCCCGAGGCCCATTTCTTCACGATGGAGGCCACGTGTAAGCCGGCGTCGAGACACACCGGGGTTGGCTCTAACACCAGAACGACCGCATCACTCACCTGGAGCGCTGCCTGGGAAACCACATCCAGTGTGTGCCCGAGATCGAGGATTAGGAACTGCGCCTCCCGGGATAGATGATCGAGGATAAGCGAGATCGAGTCGGCTTTGGGTGAGGAAATCTCGGCTTCATCAGGGGGGTAGCATAGCAAGCGGATTCCGGTGGGATGCTTGATCAACGCGCTGCTCACAGCCTTGCGCGTGATCCGGTCGGGTTCACCGGCAAGCAAGCTCCCGATGTCTGTTGGATCAGTAATCCCCATCGTTCTGGCGAAAGTGCCGGCGGAAGCGTGCAGTTCCGCCGCCACGACGGTTGTCTCGCCTCTTCCCAATGTTCCAGCGACATTTAAAGCCAGGCGGCTCGTGCCGACGCCGCCCTTGACGCCAAGGAAGGAAATTACCTTGCCGCTATCACCCGAACTGGATTCGCGCAGTCGTTCGGTTCGCTCCAGGAGCGAGGCCACTCGGACGATAAACTCGCGCGGATCGACGGGTTTGGTCAGGTACTCGTCTGCACCAGCCTTCAAGCCGCTGATCTTATCCTCCACGGTTGAGAGCGCGCTCAGGAGGATGATGGGAAGTGCCTCGGTCTCGGGATCGGCGCGCAGTTCCTTGAGCAGCTCCATCCCGCTTATGCCCGGCATCATGATATCCAGGATGAGCAGGTCGGGCTCTTCCTCGGCAATCTTGGCGCGGGCCGTCTCGGCTTCCTGGGCGATGGCAACGGTATACCCGGCCGCCTCTAGCGTCATGCCAAGCATGCGCAGCATATTGGCTTCATCATCGACGATAAGAATCTTTTTGCCCATCGCAACCTGCGCTTTCCTACGAAAACCTCAACAAGCCCGGTATTCGGGCTGTTCGCTAGGCACAACAAGCCAGCATGACGTCGACCATCTACTGAATTTGATTGTCTGCTATTTTATGTGAGCGTGCAAGGAGTACGTAAGGATTGCCGCTTCATACGAAGTCCAGGCCAGGATGGTTGTGTGAATACTAGTGGCCTGATCGCAGCTTGGCGCGTATGGTCAGGTTTCCCCACGGCTGCGGCTGGCAACGATCTCGGCCATAATCGAAAGCGCGATTTCCTCCGGGGTCTGGGCTGCGATGTCAAGCCCGATCGGTGCATGCAGACGGGCCAGTGCCTGCTCGGAGACTCCGGCCTTCCGCAGCCGTTCGAGCCGTTTGGCATGGGTTTTCCGGCTGCCAAGTGCGCCAATGTAGAAGGCAGTGCTAGCAAGTGCGGTGATGACGGCTGGGTCATCGATCTTTGGGTCGTGCGTGAGAACGGCGACCGCAGTGGATGAATTCAGCCCGACTTCCTGCATAGCCTCATCCGGCCAGCGCTGGATGAGGCGGTCGACATGCGGGAATCGTTCCCGGCTGGCGAATAACCTGCGAGGATCGATGATGATCGTCTCAAACCCGAGAGGTTTGGCATAGGCAACGAGCGCAATCGCGATATGGACCCCACCAACGATGATCAAGCGCGGCGCTGGTGGGATGGGGTTTATGAACCACTCCCGCCCAGCCAGGTCTTGCTCTCCTAGGTTGAATCGTATCGGATGGCTTAAAGGCAGGGTTTGTTTCGCCTGCGCCAAGTGCGAGCGTATCTCTAGCGGAGGATCGTCGATCCAGGCCAGTGTTCTCCCAAGCTCCAGCCCGGGGCCGGCGATGAGCGTGGCCACGACGAAGGTGCGCTCGCTATGGGCTACGCTGAGCAAGCTCTGGAAGTTTTCCCTGGAGAGGGGAGCGATGAAGACCTCGATCGATCCGCCGCACGCCAGCCCGACCCCCCAGGCCATGTCATCTGAAACACCAAAGTGCAGCATGCGTGGTGGGGCGCCACCCAGGACCTCGCGTGCTACCTCGACGACGGCCCCCTCCACGCATCCACCGCTGACCGAG
>Ga0315553_10002622_pt1 | contig 14332 bp, 9 predicted proteins | sample SalMarSW160140MG_FD_203099 | JGI IMG/M metagenome (GOLD analysis project Ga0315553, IMG submission 203099) | Salt marsh sediment microbial communities from the Plum Island Ecosystem LTER, Massachusetts, United States - Salt Marsh Sediment SW1601-40 ... | reverse complement strand
AAGGGTCTTGAGGGCGACACGCCGAGCCATCTGGGTGTGCTCGGCCAGATACACCTGTCCCATTTCGCCGGAGCCGATCAAGTCGAGGAGCAGGTACTTGCCGAGGCGCAGTGCCGCGCCGCCCGACAGAAGCACACCGGCCTGCCACTGCGTAAGTGTGCCGCCAGCGACCAGCCGCCGGGCCACTTCTTTCGGCTCGTCGAGATGGCCGAACTCGCTGCTTGCGGCGGCGAATTCATCGCGCGACAGCAAGCGGCTGTCTTTCAACGCGACCAGAAACGCGCTGGACGTTGTGACGGACATGGCCGTAAGTGGACCCGTGCCGCAAGGCAGCCTGTAAACTACGAAACGCCGTACTTGTGCGGACCTCGGAACGCAAAGCGACCGGGTTGCACAAGCGAGCGCTGCGGTCGGTGTCCTGGGGGCCTCCGTATTACGACAAGATTCTTGCCCCAGACGCTGTGCCCAATTGTCGCAAGACGATCGGTCCTTTGCAACGCTCCTTCTATTCTATTGCCTCTATTGCCGCCGTCCTGCCGGGCGCTGAAAGGCCCACCTGTCTCCGTTCGCAGGAATCCTCGGTGGGCCGGGCGGATCGACGGACAGTCTGCGGCAGGCGGCAATCCAGCCTCACGACTTTTCCGGCCGCGACAGCCCAGTTGGTTCCGACCCGGAGGCGTCATCAGGCGCGCACGGATCGACCTTTTCCGATGGGTTCTTGCCGGAAGCCGGTACTTCAGGAGATGAGCGAGCGCCGGGCCTGCGCGACCCCGGTGTCCCCGGTAGCACCGGCAACTTGCCCGTACGCGCCAACTCGAAGTAGTTGGGGTCCTCCAGACCGAAGGCGTCGGCCACGCGGTTAAAGAACGCGAACAGGGCCGTGATGTAGACCGCCTCGGCAATCTGCTCGTCGGTCCAGCCAACTGAGCGAAGCCGTTCGACGTCTTCGGCCGTCGACCGGTACGCGTGCCGGGTAATCAGCTCCACGTACTCCAGCAGGGCCCGCTCCGCGTCGTCGAGCGGGGCCGACGCAACGTCGCCGCGGGACAGCGCCGCAATCACCCGGTCTTCCCCTCCCTGCAACTGCAGGAAGAATCCGTGGGAGCCCACTCAGTACGGGCACTGATTCAGACCCGATACCAGCGTGGCGATCATTTCTTTCTGACGGCGCCGGAGGAATCCATCGGAGAAGTGCAGCGAATGGCTGAACTGGATCACCGCGCGAAGAAAGTCGGGGCGCGGGCTAAAGCACTTGAGGATTCCCGGCAAGCGATCCCGGCCGGGGTTCGCCTGCTTCCATTCGGCATAGATCTTCGCCAGCTCTCCGGTCGCCTCGTCGTCTTCGAACCAATGGATCAACGGCATGTCATCACTCCTGGCCGCCGCGTCTTCCCCCGGTACAGCGAAGGTTGACACCGGTGTTGTCTTTCGTGCTCGCTCATCTGCATGGCTCGGGAAGAGGGCGCGAATCGCGTCGCCCACCGGACGCTCGGCACCCGCTCAATCGATGCGATTCCGTGGCGACGGTGTTCACATCGTCCACCAACGATCAGTCGGTCTTGCCGGGTTGCGTCACGATGTGCGTTTTGTCGACCTCAAGATCGGTAAGCTCTTGCTGAGTACCGTCGGGCCACTTGACGACCACGTTGTCGACCTTGTCGCTCTCGCCCAGGCCGAAGGTGACCGGCAGCTCGACTTGAGAAATGTAACTGCGTGTCGGCATCACCTGGCGGCGCTGCACATGGCCTTCAACGTGTACTTCGACCACCGCGCCGATCGCGTCGCGGTTCGACGTGGTACCGACGAGCCGAAATCGGAGCCAGTGATGTCCCAGCTTCTGCTCGTTGCGCAGCAGCCGGGGCGACCCGCCGACGGCGGTCATCACAATGTCAAGGTCGCCGTCGCCGTCGATGTCGGCGAATGCCGCCCCCCGCCCCACAAGCGGCTCGTGAAAGTCGGCGCCGACTTGCTCGGGTCCGACCTGCACGAATTCCGTCTTCTGGTCGGGGCCGGCGTTCCAGAACAATTGCGCCATTTGCGCATACGTTTGCGTCGGCTCGACGCGGTTGATGTCCGCTTCCAAATGGCCGTTGGCGCTGAGCAGGTCGATGCGGCCATCGAGGTCGTAATCGAAGAAGAACACGCCGAATGTCAGCTCGAGCCGTGTAGGAGGCCCCAAGCCCGACGCTACCGCCTCATCGGAAAACAGGTTTCCTTTCCCCTGCGTCACGTACAGGGCCGTCATTTCTTTGGAAAAGTTTCCAATCGCTACTCCCAGGCTATCGTCGTTGCGGATCCAAGCAACGTCCGTCCCCATCGCGCCGGTCGCCTTGCCCTCGGCGTCGAACGCCACGCCCGACCGCTTGCCGACCTCCTGAAAGGTGCCGTTGCCTAGGTTGTGGAATAGGAATTTGGGCACCGTGTCGTTGGCTACCAGCACATCGAGCCAGCCGTCGCCGTCGATGTCGACGATCGCCAGCCCGAGCGATTTACCGGCTGGTACGTTTCGTGGCGGGTTGGTGACCTGAACGCCCGCCTGCATGGAAACATCAGTAAACTTACCGTTCCCCTCGTTGTGATACAGGTAGGGAAAGGTGCCCGCGAAGTTCTGCGGACGGCCGTAGGCACGTCCCCCGCCAAGCAGCGAAAAGCCCTGGCTCTGGTCGTACTCCTTCGACCACGCCAGGTAGTTGCACACGAACAGGTCGAGCAGGCCGTCGTTGTCGTAATCGAAGAAGGCGCTCGTGGTGCTCCATTGGGCGTCATCTCCCGCCACACCTGCGTCGTCGGTCACGTCGACGAATTTTCCGTGGTCGTTGTGAAACAGGCGGTTCGGTCCCAGGGCCGAAAGGAACACGTCGACCCAGCCGTCGTTGTCGAAGTCTCCCACGGCCGCGCCCATGCCGTACATCGTGACGTCGAGCCCGGAGCTGGCGGTCGCATTTTCGAAACGGCCGGTGCCGTCGTTGCTGTAGAGGCACATGATGGGGTCGGGCTCGCCGGTCGGCGGCGTATCGGGCCAGTGGCAGGAGTTGACGAACAACAGATCGGCGTCTCCGTCGTTGTCGTAATCGAGAAAGGCCACGCCGCCCCCCATCGTTTCAGGGAGCAGCTTGTCGCCCACGGCGCCGTTGACGTGGACGAAGTCGATCCCCACGTCGTGGGTAATGTCGCGGAACTCCACCTTGGGAGGTTTGCGCTGCGGCGCATCGCGACGACGCGCCGCCACCAGCTCGGTGGAGTGCGGCGGCGGCTCGGGTGCGGGCCGGGTGTACCACCACACCGCCACGACGACGCCCGCCACCAACGGTACGATGAAAATAAGCGACCAGAGGAGGGCGCGACCAATGATCGCGTCGTCACCCTCCTCGGTCGCTTCCGGAGGTTGGATGGGATTGGGTTCGAGTTTCTTCTTTGCCGATTCGATGTCTTTGGTCATGGCGTTCGGTATTCCTATGTCGGGTTGTGGATCTCCCGGTCGGGTTTTCAAGGTCGGCTCTGCGAAACCGCTTCTCGCACCGCGTCGGGAGGCAGTTCCGGTGCCCCGCGCCGATGCAGCGGATAAATCACGACCGCCTCGGCGGCGTGATCGGCGGCCGGGTACTTCTCCCGCGCCAGGCGGATCGCCTCGTCCTGGGCGTTCTCGTCCGGCTTGTATCGCTCGTGCAGAGCGTCGTGCTCGGCGGCTCGCTTCTCGTCGCCCAAGAGCGCGTACAATTGAGCCAGGTTGTAGTGCGCCGTGAGATTCTCGGAGTCGATCGTGAGCGTCTTCTCGAATCGCTCGACCGCCTGCCGCAAAAGCCTTTCCCGCTCCTCGCGGCGGTCGTCCCCGTATTCCTTCTTGGCTCGCTCGAACAGCGTCGTGCCAAGCCGGTTAATGATCACGTAGTCGAGGCTGAAATCGAACTTTCGATCCTTCATCTCTTGCGTGCTGTCCTCCAGCACACTGCGGAAGTTGATGATTGCCTCGTCCAGGTGGCCCTGTTGGCGATTTACCTCGCCCGTTAACCACGCGACGGTCCATGGGGGCGCGGGGGGATCGTCGTACGACGCGGTGCGCGCCAACGCATCCACCGCCTTGTCCAGGCTCCCCTCTTGGATGTAGACGCGTGCCAGGTTCAGCGGACCGTGGTACTGCCCGAGCTTCTCGACCTGCGTGAACGCCTCGGCGGCCTGACGCAGCTCGGATCCGCCCGCCGACTTCCCCTCCAAGAGCAGACCGATTCCGTAATCGTTCCACCGCTGCCACTCGGGAATTTCACGCGGCGGGTTGGCGACCTCTTGGTCGCGGCCGGCAAGGGGGAACGTTACGCGGTCCACGGCCATCGTCGTGACCGGCAGCTCGTTGACGTACGGCTCGCCGGGCGTGTGCCCGCGAATCGGCCGGTCGCCGGGTTTGGCCGCACCGGTGACGAACTCCATGTACTCCTGGTCGAACTTGCGATATTGCAATTTGACTTCGACCGTAACCGGCTCGGTAATATCGGCGGGCACGTACAGGCCATAGTGCACGACCTGTCCAGCGCCCGGCGGAATCTGGTTGTTGTAGAGCGGGACGAAGATGTCCTGCGGGTTGCGGCGATTGATGCGGTTGCCTTCGCGATCCAGCACGAACACGTTGACGAAGTGCGACCAGCGGTCGACCTCGCGCTTCTCGTCCATCCCGCCACTACGGCCGATGACGCGTCCCGAAGCAATCTCACCGGCGTCGTCGAACGTCGCCCCGGCGACCACCTTCACGTCCATCCACACTTCGTTCGAATCGACCGTGCCCTGCGTGAACAGGTGGCCGAGCTTCATCGTGCGAATGACCGTTTCGAGCAGGTAGGTATCGCCCGGTTTGAGCGCGGGGACTTCGGGCCGAATGGGCGCGATCAGGCGGCCGTCGACTTCCCCTCCTTCGCGCATCGCAAAAATGTCGACGCGCATCGTGTCCTTGAGAAACTCCTGGTGAGCTTGAATGGTTTCGTCGCTGCCATTGAACCACGCCACCCCCGTGTTGGCCGTCGGAAAGAGGTGATTGTGGATGCTCAGTTCCTCCGCGCCTTCGAAGCGTTTCGCCCCAAAGTCGGCCGAAGGCTTCAGCGGCATGTGGCACTGGGCACAGTTGGTCTTCGCTTCGGGCGGATAGTAGAAGCTGCGGGCGCCGTGCCCCGACACACCGGAGAGTAGATACGGGTCGTAATGATTCTGACCGCGGAGAAAATCCTTGTAGTGGTTCAGCTCCTTGGGCAGGTGCACCTTGTGGCACGTCGAGCAAAACTCGGCCGTGCGGTGAAACGGCTTGAGGAACGTCTGCTTGTGGAACGACGGCTTGGCCTTCACGAGTTGATTGTTGAGGTACTGCAGCACCGGGTTTTCGCTGTACGCGAAGGGGTAGTGCAGCGGCTCCTCGATCGTGTAATCGGCGTTGCCCTTGTTGCTGTTGACGTTGGTGATGGCGTGGCACACTGTGCAAGTGACGCCGGCTTGCGACGACCGGCTATTGACCACGTCGAACTCGGGATCGTCGAACGCACCACTGAAGAACGGAACGGGATCGTGGCAGCCGGCACACCATCGCGAGGCCTTCACGCTACCGTCGCGCTTGAGCGACACTTCGCGAGTCTCCCGCACGCTGGCCAGGTAGGCCGGGTTGTTGAACGAGCTGAAGCGATGCGCGCTGTGGAACCAGCCTTTGAAGATGTCCGCGTGGCACTTCTTGCAGTACTCGTCGTTCATCAAGGCACGGGCCGGGATGAAGTTCCCGTCCGTCGTTCGGGCCAGCGACGGCTCGAAGTATTTCACCCCCTCTTTCGACCCGACGTGGTACCATTCGCGCGGGTCCTGCGATCGCACGATCATCATCACGATCACGACGCCCGCCACCGCCGCGGCAAAGCCCAGTCCGACGCGCCACTTGATCCGCGGACCCGCCAATCGGTGCAGACAATACAGCCAGACGGCGGCCAGCGGCGCCAGCACGTGCATCCAGTACACCGTCGAGCGAGCCACTGGTTGCCGCAGGTCGAATCCGCCGAAACGCATTAACAGAACGCCCGAGGCCAGCACCACCAGACTCACGGCAAACAGTGCGTAACCAATGCGCACGGCGCGGCGATTTCGCCGCTTGCGGGCGATCAATAGATGAACGATGCCAAAGAGGACAAACGGGCCGACCAGCAGCAGTCCCAGCACCACGTGCAGCAGAATCATGTTCAGGTAGAACAGATCCTCGTACGTCCGGCCGTTGACGTAGCCCAGCGCCGTGATGCCCGCCAGGTACACCGAGTTGGCGCCCAGCAAAGCAACCAGGGCGAAGACGATATACAGTACAATGCGCAGTCGCGGCCCTACCGCGCGAACGTAGGCACGCTTGGCTGGCGCGGGAGCGCCGGGCCGTTCTTTAACTTCCGTCATCGATTCCGATCCTCGCATTGGGCCACTGGGCGTCAGGCGGCGCCGCGCAGGCGCGGGACCACCGGCCCAATACCTTGGAAAGAGCCACCACCCAGGCTCGGGAAGAAACGCAGGGATTCGCGCCGCGCGTTGCGTCGAGCGTGAAGATCACGCCGCAGAGGCTATAGGACGCAATGGCGCAGCGCACTTTCCCAGCGCGTAGATTCCGCGCAGCCGGGCACCGCTAGCGTGGCGGATCAGACGCGAGGAGGGCGCTCGATGAGCGAACGATAGCCGTCGCTCGGCCGCAGGTCGAACGGATCGAGCATTCGCAAGAGCGGAGGCTCGGCCGCGCCGGTCGAGCGAAGAAGATGGGCCAATTGGTCGTGTACCAGAATCCGCACGGTTGGCGGAGCCGGCGCCGGCGCCTCAGGGGTCTGCTGCTTGCAATGTGGCCCATGGCAGGGCATGGGTCGCTGGCTATGGCTCGATCGCCCCAACGGCAGGTCCGAAGCCAGGGTGCCCGGCGAGTCATCGCTCATCCCGGAGTTCGCCCCGTAAACCGAAACTCCCGGCGAACCGAGCACGAGCACGTGGTCGCCGCACGTTGCATGGGCGGCGTCGACCCAGATCGCGCTGAGGCAAATCGCCGAAGCAACCGCCAGTGCCACGCGCAGCACATGCGCCCACCGACACTGGCGTGCGCCGTGACTGATGCGGTGCAAGACTAGAATTAGACGGGAAACCTGCATCGACGCTATTGGCCCGAGGTCGGATATCACGGAATAGAGCGGATCAATCTTCGAGTTGCGATAGCAAACAGACGTGCGTATGCGTGCAATCAGTCGACTCCGCTCTTCCAAGCACTGTAAATGGTCGCTCGGAATGTGTCAACAATCTGGCACTGTTTCATCACAACTGCCGATGGCTCGTCGGCCTCAAGGCGGCTTTTCCCGCCTGAAGGCGATGCAGGCCCACGGGGTTAGCCGATGCCGCGAAGTCATTTGCGGCGTCGTTGCCCAGCACCATCGCGCGTCGATCACGGCTTCCCTGACCGATCCCGCTGCGCCGAGGGTTCAAACTGCTGAATCTGCCGCCAGAACGTTGCATCGCTCTGTCGGCGCGTCTGATAGGTGCGCAGGTACTCTCGATGCGCCGCAGTGTCCGGAAACGACTCCGACGGCGGGTAGGGATAGCGGCTCATCGCCTGGAACGGGAGCGGTTCGACCGATTGCCCGGTAACGGTGTTCAAATCCGCATCCTTGTCCCAGCCCACGTTGTTTATCAGGAAGTCCCGAACCCAGCCGGATGGCAGCTCCTCCGTGGGCGGCTGGAATGTGACCGTCATCTCGTCGCCGGCCCCCATGACTACCATTCGGTCGTCCACATCGCGCAAGAGCGGCGTCACGTCGCCGTAGCGCGTGAAATACCCCTCCATGGGGGACCATTGCGGCTCCGTGCTCACGACGGAATAGTCGAACGTGTCGGGCCCGTTTTCGCCGGGCGGAATGAGCCGCGAGAAGCCGCGGTAGTGCAGATCGGCCGACTCCAAAACAAGCGGCGCCAGTTTCATCGGCGCCGATTCTTCGTCGACGGTAAAGAACGCCTCGTCCCAATAGATTTCGTTGGTGGTCACAATTCGCAGCCGGTAATCGTCCGTGAGAAACACATGGGACAAGTCGACGGCGATCGTCTTGGGTTTGCCGCCCGGGTATCCCATGAATGGCACCGTCTCGCGCCAATTGCCGTCTGCATCGGGCACCTGAATCGACGGCGGTCGCGGTGCTTCGAGTCGCGGGTCCTGCGAAATAGCGATGTTCAGCGACGTGTCGGTGGGGCGAATCCAGCCGGTGAGGAACAGCGTAATGCTCTGCGGACTGGCAAGCGGCCCCAAATCGAGCTCCAGGTAGTGCTCCGGCGTCAAACCCTGGCGCAACCGTCGAGCGAAGCCGCGCTGGTACCGCCCATCGCGCTGGGCGATCAGCTCCAGCACGTCGCGCCCCTGCGAGTCGCGAGCCGCTCGCGGTAGCCGCCGCTCGCGCACGGTATGCACCTTATAGGCCGCGATCTCCGCGGGCCCCACCTTCTCGTTGGAAAACACCTCGACCTCGGCCGGGTGATCGACCGCGATCAGCTCGATCTGATCGAAGTACCCTGCCTCCCACAACTCCTCGGTGACTTGCAACCGATAGCGCCCGTCCTTGAGTCGCAGCCGGTCGCCTGGAATCTTGAGGTATTCCCGCGGGCGGTCGGGAGCGAGCTTTCCTTCGGCGACCTGCAGGCCCAATGGCGCGGCCCAGAGCAAGTCGGTAAAGAACTCGAAACGCTCGCCCGTCCAGGTATACACGAAAGGACAAGAGCCCTTGAGAATCATCGGTTCGGTGATCGACGCATTTTTCTCGGGCTGGATGACCGCCTGCGGTATGCCGTTGGTGAGCAGGATGCGCACGATGCCCGCGCGTTCGTCCTGGCCGATGCCGAAGTGCGTCGTCTGGCGCGTGATCGTCTGGGCCTGGTAGCGGCCGAGCGCCTTGATTTCGACGGTCCCGCCGAGCGAGTACTCGTTGACTCGGCCGGTAATGCTGTCGGTCGAGCCCAATACGCGCAGCGCAAAGTAGTGGTTGGCGTTGCCGCCTTCATTGCGATAGAGCGAAACGCCCGACGCGGTGGCGATGGCCGCGTCGAGGTCGCCGTCGCCATCGAGATCAACTACGTCGCAAGCCACGATGCCCTTGGGCTCTGGATCGAAGAGTCTCAAGACGGCGGTGAACTCGCCGCTGGGACTGCCGCGGAACACGGCAACACCGTCGTCGCCCCAGGCCAGTATGTCCCGGTAGCCATCGTTGTCGTAATCCCAAAGTCGAAACCCCGTGAGCGACTGCTGCACCACGTTCACCGATCGCATGTGGTTCACCAGCCCTACGCGGGGAGTCGATGTGAGCGCCAGCGCCAGGCCCGTAGCGCCCGCCGTGAGCACATCCCACGAGGCGTTTCCGTCCGCCTCCAGAACGTCGATCACGGCAGCCTTGCCGGCAGCCAAGAAATTTCCATCGAGCGGCCGAAAGCGGAATCGGCCGTGCCGCAGGTTCTCGAGTAGTGCCGGCGAGTCGACCGCCGGGCCGCAAAGTAACACGTCGAGATCCACGTCGCGATCCCAATCGACGACGGCCATCGATGTGTACATCGGCTCAGCGGGCGGAAGCTGCGAGAAGCCGCTGACGTCTTCCAGCGTGCCGTCGCCTAGATTCGACCATACGGAGATGCCATCGGCTGACGACACGACCAGGTCCAGGTCGCCGTCGTGATCGACGTCGATCAATGCCGCCGCCGCCACGTCTCGCATCGTGTCCAGCGCGCTTTCCTGCGGCACGGCAGCGAGCCGACGCCCCTTGGCCGCGGCGTCGCGCACGTTGCGCAAAACGATCACACCCGAGTCACCGAACACCACCACTTCGGGATACGACGAAAAGTACTCCATCGAGGCCTCGGTGCGCTCGGTGTCCGAGCTAAGTCCGGAGTCGGGACTGCCATCGCGATCCAAATCGCCGATCAGCATGCCGCGCATGCCGTCTGGCATCGGCGCTTGCGCCATCGCGCGCCAGAGTCCGCTCTGTGGATCGGCCGCGTACACCGCGACGCTCTGCTCGCGTAGCACAATCGCATCGGGTCGGCGGTCCAGATCGAAATCGACAAAGCCGAGGTCGCTCACTCCCGGCAGAGCGGTCAGCGCGGCCGCACTCTCGATCGGCTTCATGGCCACGTTGATCGCGGTGGGCAGCTCCCGCTTGGGCCGCGCATTCGCCTGCCAGAACTCGTCGCTGAAGTCGTAGTCCACGTAAGCCAGCACGTGAGCATTCGCCCGCTTCGTGTCCGCTTTCACGACCTCCGCGTGGCTAGCCAGATTGCTCGCGAATCGGGCATATCGAACCGCGTCGTCCCAATTCTGCTGCTTGACGGCCTCGGTCAGTGCGTCCAATTGGGCACGGATGTCCTTGCCGGACGGATTCGCTTTGGACTCCAAAACGGCCAATGACGTCCGCGCCTTCTCCACGGTCGCTGCCAGATCGGGATCGCGGGCCTCCGCCTCGGCGACGAGGAGGTCGATGAGCACGCGCAGATTGTCCGGGTCGATGCGATGCGCCTCTTTCAGCGCGGCCAGCCCCTGCGCTTGGATGGCCGGATCGGACGAGTTCTTCGCCTGCTCGGACAGAATGTACCGCGAGGGCAAATCGCGCGGGTCCAATGCGGTCGCCTGTCCCAGCACGCGGACGATGTCATCGATGAGTTCCAGCGCGTCGCGGCGCTTCATGAGCATCTTGGCGATAAGGAATTGGGTAAGTGCCGAATCCGGATGCTTCTCGTGCAGCGATTCGATGGCCTGCTGAGCTCGCTGATAAGCTGCATCGAGCTCCTCGGCGGGCGTATGCTCTTCGTCGGTTTCTTCGAACGCCGCCACGCGGCAAATGGCCAGGTTCCGCACGGGGAGGATTTCGTTGGGCAGCGCTTGGGCCAGCTCGACGAAGCGCTTGTCGGCCTCGTCGTACCCATGGACGACGTTGCCGGCCTCGTCGGTGAGTGCGTTACCATTTTCCAGGTACGCGACTGCCTCGTCCTTAAGCTGCACGAGTCGCGACACCTCGGCCGGGTCCAGCGGCTTCGTTCGTGGGCGACGTTGCACGAACATCCACACCAGCAGCACGGTGACCGTGACGATCACGATCGCCGCCGCCATGCCAAATCGGAATTGCGGCGATCGCCGCGAAGGTCCGGATGACGGCTTCTGCGAATTCACGGCCGTTGCCCAGAAGAAAAGGAGAGACGCGTACGGAAGCGATACGCATGGTAGCGGAGCCTGGTTCACTTGAAAACTCAGGCGGAGCAACCTCGTCGCGAGCGCGGCGGCCATCCGCTGAGGCGAGCGTCGCTGGCGATGCGGCAATGAGATGCCACCGCACTTTCGCTCGAAGCGCTGCAGCGGGTGCCTGTGCGTCGTTCGCGCGTTGCAGGGACCCTACAGCGAAACGGACGAAATATCACACCGGCTCGACGCGCAGACTCGACAAGCTCGCGCTAGTAGACCTTCGACTGGTGCCCGCCGTCACCGTGGACGTGCCCGTCCTTGTCGCCGTGATCGCCGCCCGGGTGAGGCGAGGAGCCGCCGTGTCCCTGGTAGCCCCCTCCGTAGCCGCCATCGAAGTCGTACGGGCCGCCGCCGTAGCCGCCAGGCCCATAGGGACCGGTTCCCGGATAGCCGGGCCCATATCCCCCGGGCCCGTAGCCGCCGCGCCCGTAGCCCCCTTGGGGATAATCGCCGTAGCCGTAGAACGCATAGGGCGGTCCCCATAGCGGGTACGGCACGGAGTACGGCCGGAAGGGGCGTTGCCACTCGCCGAACGGGCGAACCGGGCGACCGTACTCTTCCACCACGAACATGTGATCGGAGAACCCGCCCACTTGCAGACTGCTCCGCGAGTGCCGGAAGCCGCTCTTCACGTACGTAGGATCGTACGCCGAGTAGACGGGGCCGATGGGCGTGTACTGCGTGACCCGCTGCCCCGACTCCGGATCGTGCGTGAAGTACGACGGGGCGACGATCCAGTCGATGGCAAACGTAGCGCGCGGCGCAACGGCGATCATCGCCGCAGCGACGCAAACGAGCGCGATGCGCTGCAGAGCGAACGTCGTCGGAAGGAGGTGCAGTACTTTGCGAATCGTCATGGTGTATATCATGGTGAGGGTCATCGTGTGGTGCAGGTCATCAGAGTCGATCAGGGTTCCGTGTTAGTTCCCTCGCCGCTGGCGTCCGGTGGCGGATCGGTTATCACCATCAGTTGCTCGGTCTTGGGGTCGTATTCGTAGCGTTTGCCCAGCGGTAGTTCGGGTAGCTCGATCCTGCCCTCGTTAATGATCTTTTCCATGAACTCTTCGTGGCTCGCGGGCGCCCTATCGTTGAGGGCCTTGAAGGTATTCATACCCGAGGGAATCTGAATCTTGAAGGCGATCTGCTCCTTTGCTTTCCAGTACTGGCTGGCCGGCTCGGTGATGATTCCGCCGCCGTAGCTCTTCCCTTTGCGCCCCACGCCGACCTGAGCGGGCTGCGGGTTCGGCGTGGCTACCGGTTGCTTGTCGCCGGCCTGCTTGCCGTCAGACTTCTCTTTGAGCTGCGGAAACTTGACCATTCCGCAACCGGCCAGTGCCACTGCCACGAACAAACTGGCAATCGATCCCGCAACTGTTGACCACCGTGTTGCCATGATTCAAGTCTCCTTACGTGGCGATTCGACCTTTTGATTTGGTTTGCGTTGTGCTCGATCGACGCGTTCACATCGGCTCATGGGGCAGTTACGGCAGCGTCAGGTCCCACTGCTCCATGTCGCGCAGCACGGGTTGTTTCGTCATGTCGTATTGCAGCGGAGTCAGCGTCACGTGTCCCGTGGCCAGCGCGGTCAGGTCGGTTTCGATTTCACTGGGGGGCGGAGCAGGCTCGTTCGTCGCCCAGTAATAGGTTCTTCCCTTGGGGTCTTTTCGCTTGATGAACTGCTCGCCGTATCGATCGACTCCCATCGGCACCACTCGCAACGTGCTCGCGCCGTTCAAGGCGGCGGTGGGAATATTCAGGTTGTAAAGCTGCGGGGCATCGCCCTTGCGCTCGAGAATCTGCCCAATGACGTGCCGGGCGATTTTCGCCGCCTTGTCGAACTGTGCGTGCTCGTCGAACTCCAGGGAAACCGCGATGCTGGTGATCCCGAAAAAAGCTCCTTCAATGGCCGCCGCCACGGTGCCCGAGTACAGCACGTTGATGCCGGCATTGAGTCCGCCGTTGATGCCGCTGACCACCAAGTCGGGCCGACGGGGACAGAACTCGAAAATGCCGATCTTCACGCTGTCGGCCGGGCTGCCTTCGACGGCCCAACCTCGGCGCCGCTTTCCTTCGTAAACTTCTTTGCAGATGAGGGGACTGAGAAACGTGATCGAATGGCTGGCGCCGCTCTGTTCGACAGCCGGCGCCACGACGATCACCTGGCCCATGTCGGCCAGCGCCCGCTCCATGGCCGCCAGGCCGGGAGCGTAAATGCCGTCGTCGTTGGTCAGCAGGATGAGCACAGCATCCGTTCGCGTTGCAAAGCTCCGTCGAGGCCCTTTGCCGGCTCGCCTCGCCGGCTGTTCAGCCCCATAAACTCCATGGTAATTGCCCACTCCTTCCGCAGCAACGAGGGGCGCCTCAAACCCTTGCCGACGTGACGATTGCGACGATGGAAACGACGTGCCTGTTTGATCGGTATTGCGGGCTGTTCCGACCGTAGGGGCGGCTGGCCGACCCGCCGATGCAACCCTATAATGCCCGGTCTCGCCGTGCACGAGCGCACGAGGGACTGCCGGCACGAAAAATCCCCGCCGCATAACGGCGGGTTTTTGTTTTAGAACCTGTTTCAAAACCGTCGGGGACTGGCTCATTTTGCGCAGTCCGCGGAGCAAAATGTGCCTGTCCCCTTCTCCGCTAACGGTTTTGCAACAGGGGCGTAACGACAATCGGTTTCGCGAGAATGAGTCCGACCAAAACGACTGCTTCGCCGCAGCGTGTGGAGCTGGAAACGCCCAGCGTGGCGGACGAGCGCGTCCTCGTTCTCGACTTCGGCTCACAGTATGCCCAGCTCATTGCCCGCCGCGTACGCGAGCAAAACGTCTACTGCGAGATCGTCCGCCACGACGTTCCGGCCGCCAAGATCCAGGAGCATCGTCCGCGGGGGCTAATTCTTTCGGGCGGCCCCTCGAGCGTCTATGAAAAGTCGGCGCCGCAGTGTGACCCCACGATCTTCGACCTGGGCATTCCGGTGCTGGGCATCTGCTACGGAATGCAGCTTGCCTGCCACGCGCTCGGCGGAAAAGTAGAGAAGGTCGCCGCTCGCGAATACGGCCGTGCCCGCTGCCAGGTGCTTGCCCCCGATGACCGATT
>Ga0315553_10002621_pt1 | contig 14337 bp, 9 predicted proteins | sample SalMarSW160140MG_FD_203099 | JGI IMG/M metagenome (GOLD analysis project Ga0315553, IMG submission 203099) | Salt marsh sediment microbial communities from the Plum Island Ecosystem LTER, Massachusetts, United States - Salt Marsh Sediment SW1601-40 ... | reverse complement strand
GTTCGCCTTTCAGCACTTTGCCCAGGAGAACCTGCCGCGGAGCGACCGCTTTGAACCTTTCGTTTTGGGTCCGCCGGCCAACACGCCCCGCCCCACGTTCTTCGACCCGCAGATGCGCGACCTGTTTTACGTCCGCTGGCAGGGAGTGGTGTGCGACGGTCTGATCGACGCCTTCAGCTTCACCGCCTCGTACTCGCGGCAGCGGGAAGCCACCACCGAGCTGCGCTCCCCCACGCAGTTCGACGTGGGGCAATTCGTGGTCGACTCGATCGGCTTCTCGCTCGCGGGCAGCCGCGACATGGGCGATCTTGGCATTCTCACCGGCGGGGCCGATTACTACTACGACGACGTCGACGCTTTCAAGTTCCGCCTGAACCCCTCCGACCCGAACGCGCCGCCACAAGTGCGCAATCCCCAGTTTCCCGACGACAGCATCTACGACCGCATGGGCGTGTTCTTGAACTGGGTCGTACCAGTGGCCGAGTGTACCGACGTGACCGCCGGCGTGCGGTACGAAAACGTCAACGCATCGGCCACCGTGAACGTAAGCAACACCGACATCCCTTTCGAACGCGCCTACAGCGATTGGATCGGCAGCGTGGGCATCGTGCACGCGCTCTCACCGAACCTGCGGCTCGTGGGAGGCATTTACGAGGGCTTTCGCGCCCCCAACCTCGACGACCTGACGACCGACAACACGGTGCAACAGGGGAGCCAGGACTTGCCCAGCCTCGACGTCGGGCCCGAGCACAGTTTCACCTACGAGGTGGGCATGAAGTTCGACGGGCCGCGGATGAGCATGCAGCTTGTCGAGTTCTGGACCGACCTCGAGGACAACATCCTCCGCGAGGACACGGGGGGCGGCAACTTCATCCGCGCCAACTTCGACACGTACATCAACGGCACCGAGTTCGTGGGCGAATACCTGCTCGACGACACGTGGAGCGTGTACGGCAACTTTTGGTACATCTACGGCCGCGACCGGGTGCGTGAGGAGCCGTTGAGCCGCATTCCGCCCACGCAGGGAATTGCCGGAGTGCGGTGGCGAGCCCTCGATCGATGTAGCTGGTTCGACGTGTACACGTGGCTCGTCCGCCGGCAGGATCGCTACGCCACCCAGAACCTGACCGACTCCCGATTCCCCGTCGGCGGTACGCCGGGCTACGGCACGCTGAACCTGCGGGCCGGCACCACGCTGGGCGACTGCGACCAGCACCGCGTGAGCCTGACGCTGGAGAACATCACCGACAAGGCGTACCGCGTACTGGGAAGCGGCGTCGACGGCCCCGGCTTCGACGCCATATTGGGCTACGAGTACGTGCGGTGAGCGGGCACGAATCCCCGTGCGTGGGCGGTTCGGGCACTGTATAATTGGAGCGCGGCTATCCCTCGCATTGGTCATTGGGATTTGGTCATTGGTCATTGCCATTCGCGCCATGTGCTGTCGCGTTCTCCACTCGCTGCTTCGCCCGACCGGCGCCAAGTCGGTGGTCACCTCGGCCGTCGTTCACGTGACGGTCGGCGCGCTGGCGGTAATCGGCAGCTTTTGGGTCAGCGCCACGGAGCCGGCCAGGCTGCCGGGGCAATCGCGGGTAATCGAGCTTCAGTTGATCCAGCAGCCGCCCGAACCGGAATCGCCGGTGGTGCAACTTACCGTGGCTGAACCGGTGTCGCTCGCGGACAATACGCCTTCGCCTCCCGAGGAGTCGGTGCTGGTAACTCCCGATCGCGCTCGACTCGCCAGCCGCACGTTCGTTCCCGAATCGACGGTGGCGGATGCGTGGGAGATGCCCGACCCGACTGATCCGCTGCTTTCGGAGCGCGTGGCGCAGCTCCCCTTGCCGGCTCGGCCCAGCGCGCCCGACTCGGCCGCTTCTCCGCCGACCGAGACCGCATCGCCCCTCGAACGAACACTGGCCGCGCGCCGCCCGCCGCAGGTCACCAGCGCGGCGACGCCGGTACCGCAGCAGGTGGGCAACGACGATCAGACTCCGCCCGACTTCTCGAACAACCGCCCGCCGCGGTATCCGCAAGTGGCCCAGCAGCGCGGGTGGGAAGGCGTCGTGATGCTGCGAATCACGATCGCTGCCGACGGTCGCGTGACGCGCGTCAAAGTGGCCGAGAGCAGCGGCTACTCGGTACTCGACGCCGAAGCGGCCAACACGGTCCGCACGTGGCGCGGCACACCGGCCCGCCGCGGCGGCAAGCCCATCGAAACCGAAGAACTGCTGCCGGTCCGCTTCCGATTGGATCCGCCCTAATTGCTCCGTGTACTGCGCGTAGATCAGTCCGCGTCAAACTCGGCAAGTAGGTCAGGCTGTGCCTGACGATTCACTGAGCGTCATCTCGTTGCCGAACCCGCAAAGCGGCGGAAATTCGGCTCATCGAGAAACACCGCCTGCCGCATGAGCTGGAACATCAGGGGCGTTTCCGGCCAGCCGACCGAGCGCAGAAGCTGGTCGAACTCTTTGGGGGGGCAGGTTCCTTTGAGGTCGAGGAGCATCAGCGCTCCGTCTCGGTCGAGCAAATTGCCGTCGACCTGCCACGGCTCTTCGCCCGAGGGGCTGACCCACACGAACGAGCCGTCGGGCTCGAGGTACATCCGCGGGAGTAACTGCAGGGCTTCGGCCGCCTGCTCGAAGCTCACCGACATGGGCGTGGCGAGCATGGCGGGTTCGATGCCCAAAGTCGGGTATTCGCCGCCATCGATCGCAATCTCCGGGCCCGGCGCAACCCGCGGCGGCAAAGCATGAACGCTGACGTGGAAGCGAAGCATGGGGCGTGCGGCGCGATATGAGAGGAATTGCACAAAATGGCGGTCGAACCGCTAGACGACGTGACGCATAAGGAAATGACCAATGACCAAATCCAAATGACCAATTTCAGCGCGAAGCGACGCTGCCGACATTGGTCATTTGGATTTGGTCATTGGTCATTCGCATGCGTCATTGCGTCATTGGCCTGCGTCGACCGAGCTTTCGAGCCATTTTAGGTAGGCGGCGTTGCCGGTGGCCACCTCGGTCGCCAGGATTTCGGGCACATCGTAGGAGTGCAGCTCGAGGATGGCCCGTTCGAGGGCAGGGTAGAGGTTGGCCTGTGTCTTGATCGTACACAGCCACTCCTGGGACGTTTCGCGCTTTCCCTGCCAATGGTAGTGGCTTTCGATGGGGCCGCTCACCTGCACGCATGCGGCCAGTCGCCGGTCGACGAGGGCCGCGGCAATGCGCTTTGCGTCGGCCTCTGAACCGGCGGTGGTAACGACCTGAATCGCTCGTGCCACGGCGGATTCCTTGGATGGATGGATCCTACCGGAAGTTCGCACTTGCAGAGCCAGTGGCAGCTCGGCAGCCCATCACCGATGCGCATTGGCGGCGCTGCGCGACGCGGCCGGCATGGCGAAATGCGGCGCTCGCGTCATGCCCACTGCCGGCGCGGTTCGAGCCGATGCCGCGCCACTCTGTGGCTCATCGACGCGGCGGACCACGCCGTCGCCACCGGGAACCGAAAGCGTGCCCGACCAAGTTTCAAACGGCCGCCCGCCTCGCTCATCTCCCTGATAGAAGGCCAGGCAGGTGAAGTGCTCGATGGGCATGAACTCGGTCGGGCCGTCGGTGTGCACGGTTGGGTGCAGCACGCGCCGCCACGTGCCCGCGTTGAAATACAACTGGTTGAGCACGAAGGCGTCGGCGTGGCTCGCTTCCAGCGGCACCGTCTCGGCGCGGTGTGTATGGCCGTACACGATGTAGCGAGCACGGCGGTTGCGGAAGTCGGCCTCGGCCAGGGCATGCCGGGCATACGCACCCTGACGGGCCTCCAGTCGTCGGCAGGCCGCGATCGCGGCGCGGCGGTCGGCCGCCGGTCCGGTTCGCAGTGCAAGGGCTTCCCGCAAGTCGTCGAGGGGCAGGTGGTTGTGCGCAGCCATGTCGCGAACGGCCGGAATTGCGAGCAAGGCGTCGGCCAGCTCGTTCCACAGCGATTCGATCTTTGCCGAGAGCGCCGCCGCCGGACACCACCGCGCCAGCATGGAGGAGAGCCAATGCGGCACGGCGGTGAGCGGCCGAACATGATGCATGTTTTCGAGGCCCGCCAGCGCCGCATCGGGCACTTCGCCGGCCAGCTCGTGGGCAAGCGACAGGTGGAAGCGGCCCAGAAGCTCGATCAGCAGGGCGTCGCCGATGCTGCTCTCGTCGCGATGGGCACTGAAGCTGATCGGATCGAACACGTCGCCGTGCCGCGCGACGACGCGGTGACGGCGGAGCACTTCCAGTAGCTCGCCGCTTTCGCTGGGATCGTGTGGCCAGACGCCGCCGGCGGATCCGGCCAGTCCCAGATGACGCGCAACTTTTCGGCGTAGAAGATCGTAGTCGGAACCGGCCGAGTGCATCAGCCAGTCGCGGTTGCCCACCATGTAGTGAATCCGCACGGCCACCGGCTGCTCTTCCACCGGCCGGCCCGGATAGCCCGAGTGCGTGGGCAGCCGCACCGATCCCTCGGCCGCCAGGGCCCGCAGCGCCGAGAGTGATCGGCTGTTGTGCCGCAAAATGTCGTCGACGATGCCGCAGACGACCTCGACGGTCGCCGGCGCCTGGGAGTCATGCCAGGGGCGCGTTGCGCTCCGCAGCCAGCGGGCCGAGTCTACGAGATCGAGCGTGTCGCCCAGCAGCACCAGGTCGATGCGCGACAGTGGCCGGTACACGCCGTCGGCCCGCCACGAAGCGTGCTGGGCCAGGTCGCGGATCCGCACGGTCAATAGGTCGAGCGCGGCCGGGTGCAGCGTGGGAGCGGCGGTTCCGTCGGTTAAATGCAGATCGCTGACGATGACGAGCATCGGCGTCGCCTTTTCCTTGGCGTCGGCACGGTGGCACGGTGGCGATCCGTTGCCACCAGCGCAGGGTGTAGCCCCAGGGAGCTATGGTTTCCCTCCCGATTTATCGTCCCCCGACTTTGCGGATCGTAAGGATTGTTGCGAAAATACCGATTGTGCGGCGCCCACCGTCTCCCTGAACCGCCGCAATATCCCCATTGCCACCGACGCTAGCAAACCACCCCGTTCCCCACCCCGCTTGCGGGTTAGCGCTCCGAAAAACACCCCCCCAACAACCCCCATGTGCGGTCGCTTCACCCTACGCACCCCGGCCCGCGTTCTCGTCGAGCACTTTCGCCTTCAGTCGGCGCCGCAGCTCGCGCTGCGATTCAACATCGCGCCCACACAGGAGGTGGCAGCCGTTCGCGCGAGCGCCGACGGAAAGCGCAGCCTGAGCATGCTGCGGTGGGGGCTGATCCCAAGCTGGGCCAAGGACCCGTCGATGGGGGCGCGAATGATCAACGCCCGCGGCGAGACGGTGGCCGAGAAGCCGTCGTTTCGCACGGCGCTGCGCAAGCGGCGATGTCTGATCGCGGCGGACGGCTACTACGAATGGAAAAAGGAAGGCAAGGAGAAACGGCCTTTCCACATTCACCTGCCGAAGGACCGCGTGTTCGCATTTGCGGGCCTATGGGAATCGTGGTCGGGCGGCGCCGCAAAGTCTGACGAGCAAGGCGCCGGCGGCAGAAGCGCCGGTCCGCTAGAGACGTGTACGATCATCACCACCGACGCCAACGACGCCACCCGCGGCATTCACGACCGCATGCCCGTAATCCTCGACGAATCGGACTACGACGATTGGCTCGACCCGAAACTGCAAGACGGCGACGAGCTCCAGCACCTGCTCGTGCCGTACGAGGGCAAGCTGTTCACCGACGAAGTAAGCCGCTTCGTCAACAACGCCCGCAACGACGACCCTCGCTGCCTGGCGGCGGAAGCGCAATGACGCGACTTCAAAACCGTCGGGGACTGGCTCATTTTGCGCAGTCCTAGGAGCAAAATGTGCCTGTCCCCTTCTCCGAGACGGTATTGAAACACGCTCTAGCTTTCGTCTTCCCGATCCATCAATTGCGCCATGCCGGTCGGCGTAATCGTGAGCAACTGATTGTCGCCGTAGATGATAGTCCCCTCCGGGACGCCGCCCATGAAGCGAATGCGACACGACAGCACCTTCTGCATCGGTTGCCAGCGAAACTCAAACGCGGCATGTGAGTCGAGACGCGCGTCGATGTCGACCAGCCGCACCGTCCGGTCCGTGCCCTTGGCGAAATCGTGAAACACGATCTCGCCGCCGACGCCATAGGCGATCATCTCGTCGTGGCACCACGCGAAGTCCTTGATGGGAGACTTGGCGCGTAGCGTGGTACGCTTGTCGCCTTCGAGGATCACGAGATCGTACAAGGGGGCCAGGGAGGCAGTCCCGCGTTCGGCGAGAAATGCCAGTCGACCGTCGGGCGCGTACTGGGGACGCGTGGCGCCGGTGTCGTCGTGCGATAACTCCTCAACATTGGCGCCGTCGGTATCCATCGCATAGACCTGCTGCTTGCCACTCCGGTCCGAGGCGAACGCGATGCGCTTCCCGTCGGGCGACCAGCTCGGAGAGCCGTCGCTGTTTGCGGTGTCGTCGCGCGACAACTGCGCAACATGGGTGCCATCGCGATCCATAACATAGAGCTGCCACCTGCCGTTGCGGTCCGACATAAAGGCGATGCGTTTTCCGTCGGGCGACCACTCCGGCGCGGTGTCGCTGTATGTCTTGTCGGTCAATTGAACGCGGCCCGTTCCGTCGGCTCGTTCGACGAAGATTTTCGCGTGGCCGCTTTCCACGTTACTGACAAACGCGACAAGCGATCCGTCGGGCGAAACGGTCTTGTGAAATCGACCTTTGCCTGCCTGAGCACTCGCGACGGAGCCAAGTACAACGGCGACAACGAGGGAAGCTGCGGTCGTTCGCTGGAAAGCCTTCATCGTTTTCTCCCGAACTCCAGGACGCGGACAGTTTCTGGGCATTCCGTAGCGTAATGCAAAACTCGTTTCCGTGGTGTAACGCGAGTGTAACTGGGAGATCGATTAGCGGCGTACCTTGGCTATCGAAGGCTTCTTCCCATCAACTTTGAACAGCAGATACGCGGCGTGGCACGCAGTCAGGCGATTCCCGCAGGCCGAGTCATATCATAGACGCTCTCGCTTCGCGCTTTCGCCCCTTCGCGTTTTCGCGTTTTCGCGATGGCTCCGCGGCAAACAAAGCCTCGCTTACCGCGGTACCCGGTGCAGTGTGTAGTGGGCTTCGCTGGGGAAGAACGGGCGGTCGGCACCGGCTAGGTTTTCGAGACGGAGTTCGTAGACGTAGCCTTCGCGTAGCTCGCCCAGGTGGATCGTAACTTCATTCGTATCAGACGCCACCTCGACCGATTCGATTCGTTCGGTGCGCCGGTCGACGTCGGAGCCGCCGTAGGCCGGGGTTGCGCGGCGGGTGTAGGACTCGATGTTGTAGTTCTCGGCTTTTCCGGCCAGTCGGCGATCGACCGGCGCGGTGAAGCGAATCGAAAATCCGCCGTTGCGCGCGCGAACTTCGGCGATTCCACAGGGGAGCGCGCCTTCGATCGGGCTCAGGCGGACAAGCTCGCCCACGTTGTTCCCGCCTCCCCAGCCGCTGTCGCGCATGCTGCCGACGTAGAGATCGCCCCCGGGTGAAACCGCGCACACCACGGGCCCCATCATCGGGGGTCCGACTGGCGGCTCGTCGAGACTGAACGGGTACGCAGCCCCCTGGTACACTCCGTCGACGCATTCGAGACTCATCCGCACCAGCCGCCGCGTGTCGTACTCGCAGCCGATTAAGTGCCCCTCGAACGGGCCGAAGCGGTCGCGACCCGTGCGCTCTTTCACGTCGGGCGGTGTGTACAGGAAGCAGATGCCGTTGACGCTGCGAGTCCACGGGTGCGGAATGTTGATCGCCGGCTCATCGGTTCGCCGCGCATCGCGAGAAGCCGTGTCGACAGCGTTGATGAAGCCAAAATCCGCACCGGGCCGCACGTGGTTCAGCTCGTTGAACGGGTTGTAGTTTCCCTGGTTATCAGTGACGAACAGTTCGCCCGCGCGGTCGAGCGCCAAACCCATGGGAAACCGATGCCCGCGGCTTAGGGGCTGGATGGCGAACAGGTGCGGATCGTCGGGCGTAGCCTCACGCGGCACCAGCTTAAGCACCTGACCGCGCAGATTCGCAGCGGCTGCCGGGCGTTTGTCCTGCTGACAGGCGAGCCCCACGTAGTAGTTGCCTTCGGCATCGCTCGGCAGGCCGATCGTCCAATCGTGATAGTCGTCGGTATGCCCCCAGCCCGAGGCGAGCACCTGAGTGCGATCGGCGCGGCCATCGTCATCGTGGTCGAATAGCCGCACGAGCGCGTACTTCGTTGTCACGTCGACGTAGTTTTCGCCCGTCGCCAAACCGTAGGGCGCGGCGAGATCGTCGCTGAACGGCTGCATGGCGTCTTCCAGGCCGTCGCCGTCGGTGTCGCGGGCTTGCCACACGCGCCCATTGAGCGAAGCGATTATAAGTGCGCCGTCCGCCTGCCACGCCAAAGCGGTAGGCATGATTTCGTCGGACAGCGGCAGTCGCACCGCCGTGTAGCCCGGCACGACGTGCAGCTCGCGCGCATCGGGCGCGGGCGGAGTCGGCGGAATCACGGGAAAACGATCGACCGGCAGGTTGCTCAAGTACCGCAGCTTCAGCGAAACGGTGCGATCATCGCCGGTCGGCGAGCAGGCGATGGTACCGTCGCGCTCGATGCGGCATTCGGTCGGTTCGACGACTTCGATCCGCAGCGCGCCACCGTCGAGAGCTAGCGCGCGACCACTGCCGGACAGCGCGCCTTCTTTCAACCGGTCGAACGAAACCAGCCGCAGCATAGCCGTCGCATTGTTGGGGAAACGCGATATGTCGAAAGTGCGCGTGAAGCCACTCGGCGGCGTATCCTGCTCGGGCCAGATCGCGCTAAACGACTGGCGCACGCGCAGCACAATCGGGGAGCGTTCATCTTCGTTGCTCGCGTCGTCGCGCTGGTTCGCGAAGCGCAATCGGTACTCGATCTCCACGCCGTCTGCCGTGTGCCGCCAACCGTCGAGCTCGGTGGGAAACTGACCGACTACGAGTGGAGCTTCGACCTTGCCATCGCGCACCAGGAAGAGCTCCGAGTCGGCAAAACCGCTTTGCAACTGGTCGCCGCCGCCCGGCTCCCAGTGCCACGACTTGCCTTCGGTTCGCAGTCGGGCAACGTCGCCGATCCACCAAGCGGCGAGCCGATTCGATTCCAGGTCGACGAGCACGCTATGCCGATTCGACAGGCCGACGGCGAGCGGCTTGATGTACGTCTTGCCGGCAACTTGGAAGACATCAGTTATTATCGCCGCCCGATCAGCATTGCCGCTGTCTCGAACACCGCATTGCCGCACGACACGTACGGCGTCGGCCGGCGGAGGGGAGAAGCCCGGCTCGTTCAAGACGTGCCACACGGCGGCAAGCTGCACGTCGAGGTCGTCGGCCAGAACGCCCCCCACCGGCAACTGCACGGCCGGCATTTCCATCCGCGGCACGAGCTGTGCGGGATTGCGAACGAACCGATCGAACCACTCGCGGCGGAGGCGGCTGCCCAGCATCGACAGGTCGGGCCCGAGCGTTTCGAGCCGCACCTCGCGAGGCACTTGTTTGCCGATGGCGTGGCAGCTTGTGCAGCCGAAGCCGTCGCTGGTCACCAGCCGCGCTCCGGCCAGGTGCAGCACGTCGTCATTGGGCAATTGCGGCGGATCGCCGTCGGGCGGCGGCTGTCGGTCCGAATTGACGAAGTGTGCGGTAAGCTGTTTCAACTCGTCTGGCGACAGCCGATAACGGGGCATCCGCACAAGCAGCCACGGGCGGCGCGGCGGTCCCGATCGACTGATCGCGGCGGCGAGCGCGTCGTCCTGCAGTTTGTCGCCTACGCCGAACAGGGCCGGCGGCACCATGGCAGGCGCCTCGGCAGCCAAGTCGCTGTGCGCCGTTACGATTCGCTCGACAGTCGGCGCGATACCGGGCGATGTATCGCGCGCGTGACAGGCCAGGCAATTCTTCTCGGCCAACAGCAGACGGGCGTCGATCGATTCCTGGGTGCCTTCCGGCTTAGCTTGCAATCGGGTGATAAAAAAGCGAATCGCCTCGCGGTCGACGGCGGCAAGCCGATAACCGGGGCGATGGCGCTCCGCATCCGGCCCAGCCAAGCAACCGGTTTTCCAATCGGAATCGGCTTGCAGCGGAATGCGCTTGGGCGGCGCTGGTCGCCCCGCCGATTCGGGCAGAACATGACACGCGACGCACCCGCTGGACGCAATGAGCCGGCGGCCGCGATCGAGGCGGGCATCGTCGACTTCGCCGATTTCACCGGTGCGGGCCGTGTCCGGTGAAGCCTCGTCGCCTTCTCGACCAACGAGCGTCGCGAGATAAACCGCCAGGTCGCGGCGCTCCTGATCCGACAACTCGAATACCGGCATACGGTGGTCGCGATTGATCGTCGCCGGGTCGGCCAGCCACCTGTCGAAGAATTCTGCAGGGCGCTTTCGGGCCACTTCTGTGAGATCGCCTCCGCCAAATAAGTCGCTTTCGCCCACATCGCCCAACGTGTGGCATGCCAGACAACCGAGCGTGAGCGCGAGACGCTGGCCTTTCGCGGAGTCGGGGGACTCCTCCGAGTCATCGGAATCGCCGTGACCGTCGGCTCGATCGTCGTCTTTCGATTCCTTCGCCGCGGTGAGCAAACATGCGGCCACGTCCGCCGCTTCGTCGGCCGACAAGCCAAACGACGGCATGCGACGCATAGGTCCCCGTTGCGCATCGTCCGACTTCGCTTCGACGTCCGTTTCGGTCAGCCACTGGATAAGCCAATCGGCGTGCAAGTTGCCTACCAGCCGGTCGAGTGCGGGCGCATCGAGCGGCGCACGTAACGATCCCTGTTCCGCGTCGGGATTCGCCAAGCCGGGCCATGTATGACATGCCGCACAGCGCAGCGCTTGTACGAATTCCCGTCCGCGCTGGAAGTGGACATTCGCCGACTCGCCGTCCTGCCCCCGCGCCGTTCCGCTGAATATGGCAATGAGAGCGACGGACACCGCCGCGGCAGCACGTCGATTGGGCCATAGACGAGGATGCATAACACGGCGACCAATCAGAGCGGAAGACGGCCAGCCTATACGACCGAGTCGATGATATCGTCGAGCTCTTGCGGCGTGATACCCAGCTTGACCGCGGCCACGGCGAACAGGCGGCGCTCCTCGTCGGCGATTTCGCCGTCGGCCGCCATGGTGCGAATCCACAGCCGGAGCATTTCCACGGCCTCGGGCTTGGACTCAGGCAGAACGACTTCCGGGTCAAGCTGCTTGGCGTTTTCGATTGCCTCGCTGACCTGCTGGTCGGTGATGCCCCAACGCTCGGCCCGCGCCACGAGGAATTCGATCTCCTCGCCGGTCAGCTTTCCGTCGGCGGCGGCCATCACCATCAGGTTTTTGAACAGCTCGAAGTGATTCACGATAGGGCTCCCACACTTCCGTGGTGAATGGGATTGTTTGCTGTTGCGGCCGGTCCTCTGTTGTGGCTGGTCTCCCGACCGCTGTTGTAGCCGGTCTCCCGACCGAGCCACTCTGTTGTAGCCGGTCTCCCGACCGAGCCACTTCGCACGACCGCAGGTCTCAATCGGGGAGACCTTGCGGTCGCTGCATCGGCGGGGTCGGGAGACGCGCGCCGAACGAGGGCGGGGTCGGGAGACCCGCGCCGAACGAGGGGCGGAAGACCCGCACCGAACGAGGCAGGGGTCGGGAGACCCGCGCCGAACAATATGAGTGTACCGCGCCGCGCCGTCGAGTGCTCGCAGGGTGCAATCAATTCTGGGATTACCGCGCGTGTCCCCGTTTCCGCATTTCAGATACGGCGCAAGAACCGCTCGGCGTAGCTTCGCACTTGCCGGCCGTTGAGCACGTGAACCATGCGAAGCTGCTGGATCGTCTCTTCGCCGAAGCCGCTCAGGGGGATGTGAATCCACGTCTTCTTGAACCGCCGGGCCAGCCGCCGCCAACCCGCGCCGGGCACGCCCGGGCTCACCAGCACAATCTGCCGGCTTTGGCCGTGCAAGCATGCCGCCGCCAGCAATCGCTCTTCCAGCGTTTCGGCGAAGTCGAGCCGCGGGTCGCGCCAGATGTCGCGAATCGCCACGGGCGGATACAGGAATAGCGCCCCGCCATACGTCGCCACCGCGATGCCCGGACCGACCAGCTCGCGGCGATAGTCGGTTGCGCAAAACGCGAGGGTCGATTCCTCGTCGTGCTCTGCGTACCAGGTGGTGCGCCACGGGTAATCGCGCGGATCGGCCGGCGAGTCGAACAGCATCACGGCGGCGTCGAGCGTGCCGCGGCTGGGCGGAAGCACCTTGACCCAGATATCGCCTTCGTACCAGTGCCGCAGCGTCTCGCGAATGTCGATGCCGTCGCGCACGCTGGTGGTGAACTTTTCGCTCTGCACGTGGTCGGCCTGCATGATGCACCGCGCCCGATCGAACACGTGCGAGCGAAAACTTTCGATGCGGTCGTCCTCGGGGGGCCAACTGCACTGACCGTAGGGGTTCCACCGCATTTGCCAACGCTCGACTTCGCGCCGCTCGGGGCGACGCACCAAATCGAGCCGCCGCCACGCAATCGGATGACCCGGTAGCCGGCTCACCAGCCGCACCACGTCGCCGTCGGGGAGCCGCCCTTTGCCGATTCCCGCGACCATCGATTCGAGCCAAAAGGACGATCCGCTTGCTCCGGGGGGCTCCGTGTCGGGACCGTCCGTCGCCGCCCCGAACGGTTGCGATGCCACTTCGTACTCTCGCGACTTCTCGGCCACGTGCAGGGCGAACTGGTCGCCCGCCACTTGCTTGGCCGCCACCACGAGCGAATACAGGTCGGGCGTCATGCGGCGATCCATCAACAGCAGGTTTCGCACGTATTTCAGACACGTAGAGAGCCGCTGCGGCGTGATGCGGCGAGCGCGGCGCTTCAGCTCGGCGCGGTACGAGTCGCGGGCGGCGAGCAAGAGCTGTTTCACGCCGTCGATCGACAGGTGCTCGTCGCTTTCGAGCGTGGCGCGGGCATCTTCGTACAGCCGGGTGATGAACGGCAGCTCGCCCAGGACAAACAGCAGCGTTTGCGGTTCGACGGCGTACGTGCGGACCGGCTCGACGTCGTCCGTCGGGGCGAACACCTGCGTCGGTTTGTGATACGCCTCGCGAATCCAAGGCCAGTCCAATAGCGAGCAGACGAGCAGGATCGAGCGGTAGCGCTCTTCGAGCTCGTGCAGCCGCGCGGCCATGTGCGCGATACGCTGGCGTGGGGCTGGCGACGGAGGGCGCGGAATCGAGGGGAGCACTGCTACTGCAAACCGCTCGATCGTGGTGTGTTTGAGCGCGTACGGATCGGGAAGCACGGCGCCGTAGGAGATGACGGTATCGGAATCGACGTCAATGAACGCACGCGGAATGTGCTCGCCCACGGCGGTGCGCAGGGCCGCAATCACCGGTTGGCAGGGATCGATGGGCACGTAGCTGACCAGCGGCAGCTTGTCTTCTGCTTCGTGGTCGGATTCTTCCTCTGGCGGGAGCCCTAGAGAATCGTCGAGCGAAGAACCGAATCGTGGCGTGTGCCGCTGCGTGACCAGCGTGACGCGCGGCAAGAGATCGATTGCCTCCTCGACTCCCTTCTGAAACGAAGGAGGCAGCGGCACCGCGACACAGTCGAACTTGTGCGCCAACAGCAACCGGCGCAATTCCCACGCGAAGTCGCCGCTGCCGTGAATCACCGGCGCGGTGAAAATGTGCGGACCGATATGTAGTGCGTCGTGCGGCACGAGTGCGACTTCCGGGCGTCAACCGTTATCGTCGTCGAACAGGTCGTCTTCGTCGCTCGCATCGTCGTCCCGGTCGGGGTGCAGTTCGTCTTCAGGGGGGAAGAAAAAGTCGCCCAGCCCCAGTGGCACCGCCTCGCCTCCCAGCGTGCGGCGGCGGCGTTTGGCCAACGCTTCTAGGTCGATTGCGTCATCGCCCAGGCAGCGGAGTAGCGCTTCGCGCCACGCGGCGTCCTTGCCCACGGGATGCTCGCCGTCCTGTCCCAGCCGCTTCATGGCGTAGCGCAACAGGTTGATTCCGTCGCGGGGCGAAAAATCGAGCTTCAGCTTGTGCGACTCTTGCAGAAACTCGACCGTCAGCGCCAGCACGTCGGCCTCGGCAAACGGCAGGTGATATTGCAGAATCGCCATCTCGTCCCGCCGCTCGGGAAATTCCACGGTGAGCGTCGGCTGGAGCCGGCTAAGGATGTAGTCCGGCACTTCGTAGGTGGAATCGTCCTGATTCATCGTCACCACGCAGCGGAAGTCGCGGTGGGCCGGGATCATCACACCCGCCACAATCGATTCCGCG
>Ga0315553_10002617_pt1 | contig 14358 bp, 12 predicted proteins | sample SalMarSW160140MG_FD_203099 | JGI IMG/M metagenome (GOLD analysis project Ga0315553, IMG submission 203099) | Salt marsh sediment microbial communities from the Plum Island Ecosystem LTER, Massachusetts, United States - Salt Marsh Sediment SW1601-40 ... | reverse complement strand
GTTCAATCTTCATGCGAAACTCCTTTCGTTAACTATATCAGAAAACAAATTGTTGTGTCAAAAATACCGGAGAGAAATCCCGCAGGTTTATTGGTGCTGCCCGTCGCGAGGGGCGCGCCACCCCGACCGAAGCTCAGTACACCTCTTCCAGAACGTAGAAGTAATTCCTATCCGTACCGAATACCATCCACTTGCCGGCGATGACCGGAGCGCTGAGCAGAGATCCCTCCAACTCCATCTCCCAGAGCAGCCGCCCGTTCTTGGCGGCCAGACAGACCAGTCGGGGCTTTCGCCCTTCGGTAACTCCCGCCTGGTAGGCCTCGTCTCCCTCGATTCCGAAGTAGATCCTGTTTCCTGCCACGGTCGGGGCGCTGGAGGTGGGCAGATCGAAAGATCGTGTCCAGGCCAGGGCTCCGTTTCCCGTCTGGAAAGCCCGTACCAGAGTATCGCCGCTGGTGTAAATGACCAGGTTTCTCCAGATGGCGGGGGCCAGGTAATCGAGGAGCTTCATGTTTTGGGAAAACATCGCCTGGGAGTCGACCCGGAACATATCTCCCCAGTCGGAGAGATCCGAGTACTTCCAGATCATCTGCCCGGTCTCCCGTTCGAAGGCGTAGTAATCGAAGTTCCAGTATTCCCCCCTGTAGGTGGCCGTAGAGAAGTACAGGAGATCTCCTCTCAGGGCGGGGAAGGAGTACCAGACAGCTTGAAAGAGCGAGGTGTCGAGAATCCACAGGTAGGCTCTCTCGTTCAAGTCAAAGGCTCCGAATGCGTGGGGACGGGTGGGCGGTCCGGGGGCGAAGTACAGCACGTCATCGTACACCTGGAAAGTATTGTAGTGCCATACCGGGTTGGGAAGGGTGAACAGTTCCTCACCGTCCGGGGTGACGAAGTAGGCCGTTCCTCCGTCGCTGGTGAAGATGATAAAATTCTCGTAGCCGACGATCGACGATTGAACCGTTGAATCCGTTTGAAAAGCCCAAATCTCGGCGCCGTCTTCCTGGGAAACGGCGTAGAGCTTGCCCATGTTGTTGCCGAAGTAGACATTCTGTCCGTCCGCAAAGGGGATCGAGTTGATCGCCCCCCTGGTCTTGAAGACCCAGTTCATATATCCGCTTTCGATATCCAGCGCGTAGAAATTACCATCCGTAGATCCGAAATAGATCGTATTCCCCAGGACCACGGGATTATTGAAGGCGTAGGTCGGTTCAGCTTCCAGTTGAAGCTGAAGCTTCCATTTGGCTGCCAGGGGCGGTCTCAGGGCATTGGCGGTGTAGCCCCGGCCCTGCTGGCCGCGGAACATCACCCAGTCGGAGCGGTGCCGGCAAGCGGAGAGCCCGAGCAGAGCGGAAAGCCCGAGCAGGCTGACTGCGATGATCAGGAGCTGTCGAGCCAATCTCACGAGTAGTACAACCCTTTCATGCTGAAGGCCCGCTGCAGGGCGGCCAGAAGACCGGGTCGCCGGTTTGCCTCGAGGATCTCCCTGTAGCTTCCCCGCAGAGCTGCCCAGGCTGCGACTCGCTCGGCAGGCTCGAGGGTTTCCCGGAAGCGCAGCATGGTGTAGATCTCGGCGAATCCCGCAAGCTCCGGGTGATCTTCCGCGTACTCCACCGGAGTCAGGAAGGGCCTCTTCACCTCGAATCCCCGCACCGCCAGCTTGATGAGCAGGAGCGTATAGAGGGCTTTCAGTCCGCGGAGGTCCTCCCGTCGAGCCACCGTATTCAGGTAGATCTCACGGGCAAAACGGAAAATGTAGATCCCCAGCAGCGTCAATACGACCAGAACGAGCAGGAACTGCAGAGCCAGGAGCCAGGGGAATCTGAAGATCCGGCGCTCCACCTGCTCACCCTGAATCAGGGGGATCACTACGTTCATCGAGTTGGGATTGCGTCCCGGCGGCGGCGGAAGCGCATAGGTTGTGGATTCGAAGTCCACCCAGCCGAAAGAAGGGATGTAGACCTGGACCCAGGAGTGGCGCTGGGCCGTGGTCACGAGGTACAGGTCCCGGAACGGGTACTCTTGTAGCTCGGGGATCGCTTCCCTCAGCATGAACAGTCCGCGCAGGTGGGCAAAGCTCTGCAGATCCCGAGAGGCGAGGTAGCCGGTCACTACCCGGGCGGGGATCCCCGCCAGGCGAAGAAGGATCGCCGCGGTGTTGGAAAACTCGGTGCAGTCTCCCTGCCTCTTCTCCGTGAGGAATATCTCCATCTTGCCCACCGAAGTGGTGTCGTCGAAGCCGATGTCGTATTGGAAGCTGGAGAAGCTCTTCAAGATCGCCTCGATCCGTTCGTAGTAGCCTGTTGTGTCGCCTACCGCCTCCTCGAGGAAGGAAGCGAAGATCCTTCGGCGTTCCTCCGATAGGGGGATCTGGAGGAAGGGGCTCATCCGGATCCGATCCGCCTGGCTCAAACCCGGGATCGCAGCCCAATCCCGCGGCCCGGAGCGGCTGATCTGGGAAGCCGCTGTGTAGGAGTACTGAAAGGGATTGTACTGCCTCTTGAGTACTGTAGGTTCGATGCTCTCCGGTCTGAAGGGAAGATAGCGTTCCGGCAGGGTCGAGAAGTAGGTTATCTCGGTGCTCTGGCGCAGCCGCTCATCAGGGAGATCCTGGTTTTTCCAGGTTTCCAGAAAGCGCAGGTAAGTCAGCTCATTCAGAGGGTCTTGCCTGGAAAAGAGAAATCCAGCCTCGGGATCGAAATCCCCAAAATAGGCATCCGCGGCGTACACGGGCTCAACCGGGCTGGCCAGGACCATCACGGCGTACTGCTTGCCCTCCGCTCCCTGTTCCAGCCCCGCTTCGTTCCACTGATCCGAAGGGATCCCCTCGAGGGCATTCTTACCGCTCCGGCCCGGATTCCCTTCGGTAGAATCCCCATCGCCCTGCTGCTCCCCCAGCAATTCCAGCCATTCCCCGTCCTCTGACAGGAGGTTTCCCCCGGGCCAGCCCGGACCTTGGTCGTCGAGAGGCACCGGCTTGGGTTTGATATCTCTTTCGATCCGGTTCAGGGCGATCGAGTGGCTTACAAAGTCGGGAGGCAGGATGAAACTCACCACCAGGAACAGCGGTACGGCGATCAGGAGAAAGAGGACCACCTCCCGAACACCCCGCCTGTTGCCTCTGGTGTGAAACACGCTCAAGTACAAAACGATCCCGTGCAGAAGAAAGGCAAGCGGAATGAGAATGAGAATGGCCTGGGTTATCCCGCTGGCCTGACGGGCCAGCTCTTCGGAAGCCCTCGAGAAGCTCAATATCCTGTAGGCAACCATCCCGAGGAGGAACGGTTCGAGCACGGCGACGGAGCGGCCGAACCCGTCTGTCTTGAACACGAGTGTGGTCAGGGCAAAAGCGGCCACAGCACCGAGGATGTAAAGCAGGGTGGAAAGCTCAAAGCCGGCGATAGCGAGGACGAAAATTCCGATCGGAGCGCCCGCGGCCAGAAGCCAGGTACGAATCCGGAAACGCGGAGGGGAGAGAAAGAAGGCGATGAACATCTGTGCCGGGACCAGTAGAAATGCGAAGATCAGTCCCACCCGATCGTAGGACACCACGATGGCCGGGTGCAGGATCGGCAGGGCAAAGGTGATCAGGTAAAGGGCAAGCCGGGAAAAAAAGAGAAATGTCTTCATCTACAGTACCCTCACGGACAACGCTTCCTCCTCCAACCTTCCAAGGGTGGGGGAGGGCACACGGGGAGCCTTGAGCCCCGCTTCCTTGCGCAGGATCCAGGATCCAGGCAGACAGGCGCAGCCGGGCTGAAACAGCACCACCGCCGTGCTGTCGCCCTCTTCCCCCGCCCCAGCAGCGGTGGTTCGGAAGACGTACTGTCTGGCCTGAGCCTGGGAGGATAGAAAGGTGGGTAGGCCGCGGTCGAAAGCCGTGGAAAAGACGAAGAGTTCTTCCTCGGCGGGGGATTGAAACGCCGCCCCCGCTTCCCTCTGGAAAAAGATTCCGGGAAGCTCCCATCCGAAGCGCTCGATGTCCTCGTCGCTTTGAAGGAGCCAGCTTCCCGCCCCGGAGGTGATCCGAAAATGCATCTCCGAGTGCTCCTGCTTCATGGCCCGCAGGAAGGCCATCAGCCAGCTCTTGATGATGTTCAGGTGCATGATCGAATCCAGATTCTCCCGTTCCTTGTCCCGGAAGTTGCGAAAGACGACGGGGAGGATCGTCGTCTTTTCCTGAGTCACCGGGGATATCCGGGTGATCAGTTCGTCCAAACGGCTGGAGACCTTCCAGTTGATATCCCGGAAGCGATCTCCCGGCAGATACTCCCGCATGTAGTATTTTTCCTCTTCGGAGCTTCGTTTCCGGCTGGTCTCTTCAAAACCCACAGAGGGCTCGGGAAGAGGGATGCTCTTCTGGGTAAAGGAGGCCGGTTGGATCGCAAGATTTCGCCTCAGCTCCTCACCGAAACGGGCAAGGCTCAGGCCGAAGATGTCCCTCACCGCGAATCCTCCGGTGCACGTGAACGTACCGCAGAGGGGAAAGTACACGCCAATGGGGTGGCGTGTGCCCTGGGCAAAGGAAATTTCCCGCCGCATCCGCAGGATCGCCTTTCGGCCTACCTTGAGAGTTCCCCTGACGGCAAAATGAACACGGAAGAAGGGCAGGGTGCGCACAGAATCGGTGATCAGGGCTTGACTCAAGCCCGCCCGGCGGGCGTACAGCCCGACAGAGGAATCCCAATGCCAATGGGCCTGTCTGCGCCGAAAGGCATTGGCCTGAAGCCTGGCTGTAACCGAAAGCGCGGTGAGCACCAGCAGCGCCAGCAGGGCCAGGAGTACTCCATAGGGATTTTCCTGGGCCAGTCCCCGGCCCAACAGGTACAGAGCTGCCAGGAGCAGCAGAGAACCGGCCAGTGTCAGCGGGTAGTGGAAGAGAAAATTCTCCAGCCAATGCCGGAAGGTCGACCGAATGGAAGGGCTGGGGGTCCTGACCAGGGGTTCGTTCATGCCGTGACGGGAACGGTTTTAAGGATCTCCTCGAGAAGGGGTATGGAGGACTGGGAGGCATCCTGCATCACCAGGCGGTGAGATACCGCGGTCAGGAAGATCTCTTTTACCAGATCGATCGTCACGTAGTCCTGTCCCCGCAGCAGGGCTACGGCACGGGCCAGCCGGGACACTTTGACTCCTGTGCGGGGGCTCGCTCCCATCAGCACATCCGGGTGATGTCGGGTCTGACGGATGCAGGTAACGATGTAGTCGATGATATCCGAGTGGATGCTCACGCTGTCCACCAGCCTCTGCCACTGTAGCATCTCGGTGGAGGTCACCACAGGAGCGAAACGGCTCCAGGCGTCGTCCCGACCGTGCTGTTTGATGATCGCCGCTTCATCCTGGGAATCGGGATAGCCCATGGACAGCTGCACCATGAAACGATCCAACTGCGGTGCAGGAAGGGGGAACAGATGCACGCCTTTGAGGTTCATCGTGGCTATGATGAAGAAGGGATCGGGAAGCGTGTAGGTCTTGCTCTCCACGGTGACGGTCTGCTCTTCCATGGCCTGAAAGAAGGACCCTTGAGTCTTTGGCGTCAACAGGTTGATCTCGTCGCAGAGAATGTAGTGAGCGAAGATCGGACCGCGAATAAAGGCCAGCCGGCTGGAGGTGCCGAGAAAGCGGCTGAAGCCAAGGATGTCCTGAGGCAGCAGGTCCACGGTGCACTGGATGCGGCTGAAGTACTTGACCCTGCGACTGTCCTTCGAGGAATCATCCTGCACCCATTGAATCGATCCGGCCAGAGCTCTGGCCAGGGAGGTCTTCCCGACTCCGTGAGCATCGGCCAGCATCACGTGACCGCCGGCGATCTGAGCGGCGATGATATACTCGAGTTTACGGGTATCGATATAGATGACGGATCTGATGTTTTCGATGAGGCGGGCGACGCCCCGGCGTACCGCCTGGGCCGATCCGACTTCTGATGCCTGAAAAACGGATTCTTTGTCGGCAGTATCCTTCATGTAGCATTGAAAATAGGAAAAATGACCATTAAAGTCAACATATGACACAGGGGATGCGGCAGGGACGTCTGCCCTTTGATCTGGATCACCCGTATTTGAAGAAGCAGCTCATCGCTTATATCGGGAACAAGCGCAGCCTTCAGCCCCTGCTCTACCAGGTGTTTTCCAAGATCGGTGATTGCGGGCGCAGTGGAGGCCGCTCCACCGGCCGCTCCACCGGCCATACTCCTGTGTTTCTCGACCCCTTTGCCGGTTCGGGAAGTGTAGCCAGGCTGGCCCGCTATCTGGGTTTTCGGGTGCTGGCCAACGACTGGGAGTACTACGCCTACGTGCTCAATTATTCCCATCTGTCTATCGGCAGCTCGGAGGCTCGAGGGCTGTTTCGATCACGGGGAGGACCGGAGGGGATGCTGGCGGAGCTCAACGCCCTCCCCCCGCCGCCGGAGGCGGATCGTTACATCTCCCGCTACTATGCGCCGGCCAGCACCGAGGCCGCCGACTACCGCACGGAGCGTCTGTTCTACACGAGGGAAAACGCCCTGATCATCGACGCGATCCGCAGCCGGATCGAGGAGCTGTATCCGGGGCGCGGGATCTATAAGGAGAAGCTTCTCCTCCTGGCCTCCCTGCTGTACCAGTGCGCCACCCACACCAATACCTCCGGGGTGTTCAAGGCCTGCCACAAGGGTTTCGGCGGGCACGGCCGGGATGCCCTGGGACGCATCCTTTCCCCGATCCATCTCCAGATGCCCGTCGTGATCGATGCTCCCGGAAAAGCCGAGGTCGACTGTCAGGATGCGATTCAGTTCGTCCGTTCCCGGCCGGCGGATCTGTGCTATCTCGATCCGCCCTACAATCAGCACCAGTACGGCAGCAACTACCATCTGCTGAATACCATCGCCCTGTGGGACAAACCGCCGGTGAACAATGAGCTTCGCGGCGACGGCCGGCTGAAACGCAAGGCCGGGATTCGAAAGGACTGGGTGAAGACCCGCTCGGCTTACTGCTATCGCCGCAGCGCCGGAGGTGCCTTTCGGGAGCTCCTCGAGGCAATCGACGCCCGGCACATCGTGCTGAGCTACAACACCGAAGGGATCATTCCTTTCGATGAACTGGTGGAGCTGTTGGCCGGCCAGGGCAGGGTCGAGCTTTACAGCAACGAGTACGTGAAGTATCGGGGGGGTAAGCAGAGCATCGCCAGGCAGGTTCACAATCTCGAGTTCGTGCTGCTCCTCGACAGAGAGCGATCGACATCGGCTGCGGATCGCGAACGGCTGGGGCGGGCTGTGCTGGCCAATCGGCTGGCGGTCGTGATGAAGCGTTCCTTCTGTCCCGAAAAGATACGGCGCCACTTCTCCCTCGGCTCAGGGAACCTTGATTCTCTGCCGATCCGGATGGATGGCAGGATTTTTCATCTACCCATGCCCCATCTCTACCGCTTCGGTCCCGAGGCGGCCGGAATGATCGATGCTGCGGTTGACCTTCCGCCGCTGCTGGAGAAGCTAAGTGCGTGCGAGTGCGCAGACCGGCAGGAGGAGATCCAGGTACTGCTTGAAATCCTCAGGGCTTCGAGCCGGCGGGAAGAAGCAAGCGACCGGGACGCGCTTCAAAAACGGATCCTCTGGCTGCTTCGCAAGTTCGCCCACCGCAAGTACCGGGAGCGTTTCGAGCGAACCGTAGCCGAGCTTCGTGCCTTTGCAGAGGAGGATCCGGAAGGTTTTACGCTGCTCCTCCGCGGTCTCGGGGAAGTGACTGTCCTGGCCCGCGCCCGCTTCGATGGCTAGCCCCATCAGCCCTGTCGGCTTGAGAAATCCGTGGATTGCTGTATCATAAGGTACGATGAGCACTTCACTGTCGATTAAGATCGAGGGTCGGATTTTTTCCGCCGAGCTGAATGACTCACCCGCGGCGGAACTGCTGCTGGAGGCGCTTCCTCTGACGGTACGCATGTCCCGCTGGGGAGAGGAGTTCTATGGAGACTGCGGCCTGGCAATCCACGCGGATGCCAGCGCACGGGAGCTCTTGGAGGTCGGTGAGATCGCCTACTGGCCGCCGGGCAGTGCGCTGTGCTTCTTCTTCGGTCCCACCCCGGCCAGCACTGATGAACGGCCTCGGGCCGCCTCCGCCGTTGTGCCGCTGGGGAAGTTCACCGGCGGCATCGACGCCCTGAAGCGCTTCGGTTCGAGCCTCGAGGCGGAGCTTTCTATAGAGTCGGACTGATTCAGTTCAATCAGGGGAGTTAAACCTCCCACAGTGCAATTTCCTCTTGATGCGGGCCTTCACTACCGTTTCACACCATACGCGAACATCATTTTAGGCATTCCGAGCCCTTTGTCATAGGAAATAGAAATTTCTGAGAATCCAGCTTCTTTCATCATCGCTCGTACCTCGCCTTCCGTCCAGATCCTCATCCCGTGCTTCTCAATCTCCTTCGAATGGTCTTTTCCATCTTCAGCATTGAACTCTATACTGACTACCGCTCTTCCTCCAGATCGTAGCACACGATATATTTCCTTCAACGACTTTAACGGCTCGGGAAATCCAATGAAACTACCCATTGTGGTACCTACGCTGAAACTGTTATCCTTCCAGGGCAGCTGTGAGGCGTCGCCCTGCACGATCTCTGCTGTTCCTGCTGCGATACGGCCCCTGAGCTTCCATTTCGCCATTTTGACCTGGACATCAGAGAGGTCAAGGCCAGCAACTCCCTGGACATGTGATGCATAATTTTTCAAGAAATTTCCGCCACCGCATGCAACCTCAACAAGATAATCTTTAGGCTGCAAATTCAAGGCCTTAGATACACGTTTGTATATCGGGCTGTGCGCTAACGGCATTATCCTAGCTAGTATCCAGCCAACAAATCCCCTGGGCAGCCCAGGTTGTGAAAGGTTTTTCCCCTGATCATTCATCTTTGCACCTCCTGAGATAACTCCAGTCTACAGCGACGTGGCTGCTGGAGCAATGATCAGGCGAGATCGATCAGCTGGTTTCCGGAATTCTGAACGCCAGGCGAGTCTTTCTTTTCGGTTTTGGTAGAACTCTCTTGATGGGGAGAGCTTTCATCATGCGCCTCATGCATTTGGGGATGGATGCGTTCGTGGCCGGGGACACTACGACTCCTGGGATCACCGCGGAGGATATACTGAGAAGGCACGCGAATCTCGAATAAACAATCTCTAATGCCTGCGGGCTGCTTGGAAAGAGATGCTGCCGGCGTTGATTAAGCAGAGGAAGGATGCTGCCTGTTATATCAAACGCAAGCCGCCTCCAGTCAGCAGGAACTGGCAGGCGGAAGCTGCGGTTTTTGTCCCAGGACCGCCGGAATAGCACCGGAACGGCTTCTTTTTATGGGCAAAACCGAGGAAATATGCCATAATACGGGACTTCAAATTATAATAGAGAAGGGAGAAAGACTGATGGCAAAGATAAATTTTGGCGGTACGGAAGAAGACATCGTAATGAGAGAGGAGTTCCCCCTGGAAAAGGCCCGGGAGGTGCTGAAGGACGAGGTCATCGCGGTAATCGGCTACGGGGTGCAGGGGCCGGCTCAGTCGTTGAACATGCGCGACAACGGTTTCAAGGTGATCATCGGCCAGTCCCCCAAGTTCAAGAGGGAGTGGGACAAGGCTGTCAAGGACGGCTGGGTTCCCGGCCAGACGCTTTTTGATATCGAGGAAGCGGCCAGCAAAGGAACCATCATCCAGTACCTCATCTCGGATGCGGGTCAGAAAATCGTGTGGCCCCTGCTGAAACCGTGTCTCAAGGAAGGGGATGCCCTCTATTTTTCTCACGGTTTCTCCATCGTGTACAAGGAACAGACCGGCATCATTCCACCTGACAACATAGACGTGATCCTGGTGGCGCCCAAGGGTTCCGGTGCCAGTGTACGCAGCAATTACCTGGCCGGAAGCGGGATCAACTCCAGCTATGCCGTATTCCAGGATGTCACGGGCCGGGCGAAAGAGCGGGCCCTGGCCGTCGGCATCGCCATCGGCTCCGGATACCTCTTCCCCACGACCTTCGAGGGAGAAGTGTACAGTGATTTGACCGGAGAGCGGGGCGTGCTCATGGGCGCGTTGGCGGGGGTGTTTGAGGCCCAGTACGACGTGCTCCGTGAAAACGGACATACCCCCAGCGAGGCCTTCAACGAGACCGTGGAAGAGCTGACCCAGAGCCTGATCAGGCTGGTGGCGGAGAACGGCATGGACTGGATGTACGCCAACTGCAGCACCACGGCTCAACGGGGCGCGCTGGACTGGAAACCGCGCTTCAAAGAGGCGGTGCTCCCGGTTTTCAAGAAGCTGTACCAATCCGTTAAGGACGGTGCGGAGACGGCCATCGTGATCAAGGCCAACAGCGCCCCGGATTACCAGGAGAAACTCGACGCGGAGCTGAAGGAGATCCGGGAATCCGAGATGTGGCGGGCCGGTGCGGCCGTGCGCTCGCTCAGGCCGGAGAACTGGAAAGGTTAGGGAGGACAAATTGGCCATCACTTTACGCAGCAACATCACTACCCAGGGACGACGCATGGCCGGCGCCAGGAGCCTCTGGCGGGCCAATGGCATGAAAGAGGAGCAGATCGGCCGACCGGTCATTGCTATCGCCAACTCCTTCACCCAGTTCGTGCCCGGACACGTGCATCTACACGAGATCGGGCAGCAGGTGAAGCGGATCATAGAGAGCAAAGGCTGCTTCGCCGCCGAGTTCAACACCATCGCCATAGATGACGGGATCGCCATGGGTCACGGGGGTATGCTGTACTCACTGCCCTCCCGCGACCTGATCGCGGACAGCGTCGAGTACATGTGCAACGCCCACACGGTGGACGCCCTGGTCTGTATCAGCAACTGCGACAAGATCACCCCGGGGATGCTCATGGCCGCCATGCGGTTGAACCTGCCCACGATCTTCGTATCCGGCGGACCGATGGAAGCCGGTGTGCTGGGAACAAACCACTACAACCTGGTCGACGCCATGGTGCTCAGCGCCGATGAGTCGGTCTCCGATGAGGAGATCCGGCAGATCGAGCAGATAGCCTGTCCGACCTGCGGCAGTTGTTCGGGCATGTTCACGGCCAACTCCATGAACTGCCTCAACGAAGCAATCGGTATGGCCTTGCCCGGAAACGGTACGGTTCTGGCGACCCACAAGAATCGTACGGGACTGTTCGAGCGGGCCGCCGCCCGTATCGTGGAGATGGCCGAGGCCTACTACTTCCGGGAAGACGACTCCGTCCTGCCGCGATCGATCGCCACCAAGAAGGCTTTCGAGAACTCCATGGCTCTGGATATCGCCATGGGCGGTTCGACGAACACGGTGCTGCATCTTCTGGCCGTGGCCAATGAGGCGGAGGTGGATTTCACCATGGCAGACATCGATGCGCTGTCCCGAAAGGTCCCCTGCCTCTGCAAGGTGGCTCCCAGCTCCTCCCATCACGTGGAGGATGTCAACCGGGCCGGAGGCATCTTGGGGATTATGGCCGAGCTGAACAGAGGAGGGCTGATGGACACATCGGTGAAGCGGGTGGACGGCCTGAGCCTGAGGGAAGCTCTGGAGAGGTACGATATCCGATCGGATTCGGTTACCGAGGAAGCGTTAGCGCTTTACTATTCCGCCCCGGGTAGAAAGCGGAACCTGGTCATGGGATCCCAGGATTCCAGCTACAAGGAGCTGGACCGGGACCGGGAGAAGGGCTGCATCCGGGATATCGAGCACTGTTATTCCTGCGACGGCGGGCTGGCCGTGCTCTACGGGAACATCGCCCGGGACGGTTGCATCGTCAAGACCGCCGGGGTGGACGCATCGATCCTGAGTTTCAAAGGACCGGCCAGAATCTTCTTCTCCCAGGAGGCAGCCTGCGAGGGGATTCTTGACGGCACGGTGAAATCCGGAGATGTGGTGGTCATCCGCTACGAGGGTCCCAAGGGAGGACCGGGCATGCAGGAGATGCTCTATCCCACCTCCTACCTCAAATCCCGACACCTGGGCAAGGTATGCGCTCTGGTGACGGACGGCCGGTTTTCCGGAGGGACCTCCGGGCTGGCCATCGGGCATGTGTCGCCGGAGGCTGCTGCGGGCGGCGGCATCGCCCTGGTGGAAGACGGGGACAGTATCTCCATCGATATTCCGGCCCGGAGCATCGATGTGGAGGTAGCGGAGGAGGAGCTAGCCGAACGGCGGGCCAGAGAACAGGCGCGCGGCAGCGAAGCATTTACCCCGGCCGGGCGCAGCCGGGTGGTCTCCAAAGCGCTGAAGGCCTACGCCCATCTTGCCACGTCAGCGGATCGGGGAGCGGTTCGCCGGACACCCGATTAGCCGCGGGCTCGGGGGTGGGTTTTGGGGCACCCTCCCGCAGCCCCCCGATTCGACCCCATCGCAATCAACCCAGCCGCAGCACGTTGGTGATGCAGCGGGGCATCTCGTCCCGCCGGTGGGTGACGTAGAGGATCTGCGCGGGCGTATCGAAGGCGATACAGTCGACCATGGACAGCACCCGCCTGCGATTGGCCGGATCGAGGCCCTGGCAGGGCTCATCCAGGGCCAGCAACTCCGGATTCTTCACCAGGGCTCGGACGATGATCACCAGACGCCGCTCCCCGTAGGACAGCTGGCTGAAGATCCGATCGCGCAAATCGGCGATACCCAGCCGCTCGATCCATTCCGCCGCCGCCGCCTGCTGCTGTTCGGTCGGCCGCCGATACAACCCCGTGGAATCGAAGAAGCCAGAGACCACCACGTCGAAGACCCGCAGATCCAGGCGGTAGCCCGCCTGAAGATGGGGAGAGACCAGCCCGATACGCTGCTTGATCTCCCAGATGCTCTCACCGCTGCCCCGCTTTTTCCCGAACAGGCGGATATCGTTGGCGTAGGCCTGGAGATTGTCCGCGTAGACCAGGCTGATCAGGGTGGTTTTTCCGGAGCCGTTCGGACCCAGGATCGCCCAATTTTCCCCCCGCCTCATGGTCCAATCTAGGGAACGGAGCGCCAGGGTTTCACCGTAGCGTACGCTCACCTGTCGGAACTCGATGATCGGTTCCTTTTCGACGTTGGCGTCCATGGATCGGCTCTTCACCGGCTCCCGGTCTTCCTCCTCCGCAGCGTACAGGGTTTCCAACGTTTCAGGGGTCAACACTTCCTGTCTTTTCCCCTGGGAAACTACACGGCAGTCCTTGACACAGAGCACGTGGGAAATATCCGGGATGACCTCGTCCTCCCGGTGGGTGATCAGAACCAGGTGAAGTCCGCTGCGAATCAGGTCCCGTAGAACCGTTTCCAGCCGCCGCTGTGAGGCGGCGTCAAGCCCGTCGAAGGGTTCGTCCAGAATCAGCAGCTCCGGTTTTCTCATCAGGGCCCGAGCGATGAGGGTTTTTCTGCTCTCGCCATTGGAAAGGACGCGAAGCGGACGGTCCAGAAGCTTGCCGATTCCGAACAGCTCGGTAACCCGTTTGAAATGAGCCGGGTCCGGCTCGGCAAGCCCCTCCTGGATCGTGTCGCTGGCTGTTGTCAGGCCGTACACATGGCCGCCGGCAAGCCCGGCAAAACGGCTCAGGTCCCTGTCTGCGTCCCGGGCCATGAGCCGCTGATGAAGCTCGAAAGAAACGAATCCGATCCCATCGTAACCGTTCCGGCTAACATAACGGTGAATGCGGCCTGCGGAGCAGGGCAGCTCACCGCAGATCGCTCGAGCCAGGGCGGTCTTTCCGGAGGCATTGGGTCCCAGGACTGCCCATTGCTGGCCCTCCCGGATCTGCCAGCTGGTACCCGCAAAGATGAGGCGGTCCCATAATCTTACCGTGATCCGCTCCAGATCGAGCAGCAGCCGTGCCGACGAGTTCGAGATATCCGCTACCGATCCGCCTGGTTTCGCCATAGACTGCCTATCATTCAACAGGTCGATCCCTTCGTCAACCCCGAAAGTATCGGTGCCATGCGGCGCAGGGGTTTCTCAGTCACCGCTTGTCTCGCCAAGGTTGTTAGTTGTCGATTTTACAGCCGGCAGCAACAACCTTTCCCGGCTCCTCGATGAAGTGAAAAGCGGCACGACAATCCTGATCCTGGATCGCAATAAACCGGTTGCCAGATTGGAACCCGTTGCGGCAGACAGCGATACGAACAGCGACAGGATTGCCCGCCTGGTTCGCCAGGGTTTGGTGAGCACACCCAGACACACTCTGGATCTCGAGGAATTCCTGACTTGGAAGAGACCCACGCCTTCCGGGTGGTGTGAACGCCGTTCAATTCTTGATTGAAGAACGGGAGGACCGATGAGATTCTGGGATTCATCAGCGTTCATCCTTCTGTTTGTCGAGCAGGACGATACAAAGTCCCATCTGTCTCTACTGGGCGAGGACCCGCATGTGATTGCCTAGTGGGGCAGTCTAGTTGAATGTGTCTC
>Ga0315553_10002614_pt1 | contig 14362 bp, 12 predicted proteins | sample SalMarSW160140MG_FD_203099 | JGI IMG/M metagenome (GOLD analysis project Ga0315553, IMG submission 203099) | Salt marsh sediment microbial communities from the Plum Island Ecosystem LTER, Massachusetts, United States - Salt Marsh Sediment SW1601-40 ... | reverse complement strand
TAATGTATGAATGTGAAGATCAGTATAACACTGATAGAAATAAGTTTGCCTGTAACCTTCTCATTCATTATCCCGACACCGGAAAGCCATTCGGGAAGGACCGGGACAGCTCTCAGGAAATATTCACTGAATCCCATTGCTGATGCAGCTATAGGTGCAGAGAAGCCCACCACAAAAGAGACCCAACCGCTGAGAAACCCGAATAAAGGATGAAAGAGCTTTGAAAGGAACAAGTATTCTCCGCCTGCACCCGGCATGGCGGCTCCAAGTTCACCATAGGATAATGCACCACATAAGGCTATGACACCACCAACAGCCCATAAGACAATCATAAGAACAGGATCATTCAAACCCGCCATCAGTAATCCTGATGTTGTGAATATCCCTGCCCCGATCATATTGGCAATGACAATATTAGTGGAAGGGAAAAGCCCTAATTTTCTCTGGAGTTTCTCTTCAGACATGAAGGGGAGATGTTACTTTTCAGTTCTTTTATAACTTATTGATACTCCTCCTCCGGCACTATTGACTGTAGTTTCATAATTCTTCAGGCTTTTGATATAATTCAGGAATACTGCCTGGCCCCCGTATCTTCCATAACCTCTTTCCGATATATTATGAGCGGTAAAGCACCCACCAACCTTAAGCTTAGGTTCAACATCAATAAAATAATTCTTATACCAGTCTTTATCAGCATCGCTGAATACAAAGTCGAAAGGACCTTTGAGATCTTTTACCAGCTGATGCGCATCGGCAAGTCTTGCATCAATATAGTCTGATAAGCCGGCCTCTTTAAAGTTCTGAAGTGCCTCCCTGTACCTTCTTTCATCAATTTCAATTGTGATCAGCTTTCCTCCGGTTTTGCTGAGAGCCCAGGCAATCCATATACCTGAATGCCCTGTTGAAGTTCCTATTTCAAGAGCTCTTGTATAATTATTTTTCAGAATGATATCGTACAGAAGCTGCCCGTCAACAGTAGGGACATTCATATCATACCATCTTCTATTGCGGCTGTTGAGAAAACTCCTGACCTTTGCATCAAGGGCAGGATCTTCCTTGAGAGTTTGTGACCATGCAGGAATAATCATACATAACAGGAAAAATGTAAAAACTGTTTTTAACATATTGCTCTATTTAAGATTAACGTAACTGATATCTTATCTTTGACATAAGATTTTATGTATTTATTCCGGGAAATTAAACAAAATGTTAATTTTATCCCAGGAAACATACCGGTATTAATCACAATTCTTAGCAAAATGAACTTTTCAGATTTTGTAACACATCATGGTAAAAGAGTAAACAAAGAGGCCTTTCTTCACCTTATACAGGTATCAAGGACCGACAAAAATATAAATAAACAAGAATATGAACTTCTTCATAAAGAGGGAAGAAAGTTCGGGCTTACCGATCCTGAGATTGACCGGCTGATAGCGTCTGAAAGAGATCATCACTATCATCAGCCTTACAGTCTTCAGGATAAATTTGATCATCTCTACCAGGTTGCCCAGATGATCCTTGCTGATGAGGTTGTTAATGAGAGGGAGAAAAAGATGATATGGAAATTTGCCATAGAGGCAGGATTCAGTTTTGATAAAATTGATGATCTTATTTTCCTTTTGATAGAAGGAGTTAAAAACGGGGAGGACGAGGAGAGGCTGTTCATTAAATTTAAGAAGAAATTGTTTTAAATCAAGTATTATATCGGCAGGCTAACCAAGATCGGAGATCTTTTTCAGAAGTATCATATCTTTTATATCAATATTCTTTCCGTCTACCTCAATAATACCTTCCTTCCTCAATTCTGTAAGAAGCCTTACAGTGTTTTCCTCGGAGATAGCCGACATTTCTCCAAGTTCTTTTCTGGTTACAGATAATCTGTATTTATTACTGCCATAAAAATTTGCCAGGTAAATAAGACTCTCTGCAATACGGCCTCTTATGTTTTTTTGATTAAGGCAAATAATTTTATTCATTATCAGGGCTACAGATCTGCCAAATGCTTTATTTAGTTTCAATAAAACATCATGGTTCTCAAGATATAATTTCTTAAGGAAATCGAGATCAACCATACAAATCCTGGCATCTTCAATTGCGGTTACAGAGTAAGTGTAATGAATGCTTTCAAAGAATGAAAGAAGGCCTATATATGAGGGAGGTTTCATCAGATAAAGTATAATATTGTGTCCGTTAATTCCTTCAATGTACAATTTAGCCGTACCCTCCACCAGGTAAATTGCATGACTTACATTATCTCCCTGCTTACAGATTTTCTCATGTTTCCTGAATTGAGCCTGTATTGCTCCTGCACCCGTAAAGGATTTACCTGTTAAAATTGCAGCTTCATAAATATCACATTTATGGTTACACTTATCACAAAATACTTTTCTTGTTAGTTTCATATTCCTGCGGCATGGATTCTTAATCTGTGTTTTAATCTATTTGAATTAGGATTACTGTATCTATCAATAATGTTCACTTACAGGCGGTTAATTCAATATAGTATCAAAGATAGTTGATTTCATTGGTTGATCAAAATCAATGATACATTGCAAGGTTTTAGGTGGTATATCCAATTGTAAAATCAATAAATTAGCTAACCTCAAAAGACAAAAACAATACAGACAAAATTATGGAACCTACAGATCAGTACAATTTCAGTATTTTCCGACCCCGGAACCTGCATGGAAAAAAGAACAGGAATGTTATTCTTTCTATGCTTTTAATATGGGTAGTTACAGTTTTTGGCTTTCAGTTCCTGTTGAAAGGAATCCAGGAACCAACACCTGAAAAGTCTCTTTTAATGTTTGAGTCGACATGGCCTGAAGCCGTGAAAGGGACTCTTAGTCCTGAAGATTTTCAGTCTTTCTTAAGATCTCTTGTTCTTGTAAGAGGCAAGAATACGGTTAAAGCAGAAGAGCAGGATGTCATTTCTGAAGCCATTACAGTAGCAGTATTTGATGTTGTTCCGGATAGTATAAGATCGGATATTCTTTTATTGATAGCCAACAAGACGAGGTTAAATTCAGAACTGGCGCAAGTGAAGGATCAGGAATATCTTAATATTAAGAAAGAGATTACTGAAATAGATAATACACTTATCCGGTTTACTGAACCTTATTCAGGATTCAGTTTAGGATCCCTTGAAGCAACCCTTCTTATTAGCAGCTTAAGGAATGAATATCCTGAATCCCTTTCTGATAAGGCTTTTACAAAGCTGCCTCAGATAATGAAACTTTACCTGATCCACAACCAATCAAAACTTACTGACACAAAATTTCTCGGTTTTCCATTCCATTATTTTTATACAGCCGTTTTTCTCCTGATATTATTTATAATCCTTTGTATTGTATATAATATTCTGATAGAGTGGCGACTGAAAAAACAAGGTGTTATAGAATAGTCTATAAAGAATATAATTATGAAGAAAATATATTTGATGCTGATAATGTTATTTTCTGTATTTACCTCATTAAATGCAGAAAGTCTGACGCAATTGGAAGGTAGTTTTAAAACCGTTCCTGCGATAATTCTTATAGCAGTTCTTTTAACATTTGTCCTTGTTGGTGTATTTTTCAGAGCAAAGGATCCTGCAGATTATTATGCAGCCGGGAGAAAAATATCCAGAGTAGGTTCAGGTATGGCCATAGCTTCCAACTGGATGAGTGCTGCTTCTGTACTTGGTATGGCTGGGATGATGTATGGCTTTGGATACAATGGACTTGCCTATGTTGTTGGTTGGACCGGCGGGTATGTATTGCTGTTAATACTTATGGCTGCTCAGATAAGAAAGTATGGGAAATATACGGCACCCGATTTTATTGGCGACAGGTATTATTCGAGAGATCTTCGTATCGCAAGTGCAGTCTTTACAATACTTATTTCTTTTGCCTATTGTGTAGGTCAGTTCGGAGGTATAGGTTTGATGTTTAAATGGATACTTGGGCTCAATTATACATGGGCGGTAATAATAGGATCATCTGTGGTATTGCTTTATACTCTTATTTCCGGAATGATAGGGGCAACAAAAAATATGCAGGTTCAGTATGTTATTATTGTTATTTCATTTCTGGTGCCGGTTTTTATCATGGCATTCAAATTTGACTACTTCTGGCTTCTTCCCCAGATAGGGTATGGAGCAGCGGTAACTGATATTGTACAGGGCATTCCGGCGCCGAATATTGCAGATGGAGTTGCTCTGATGAATGCTTACGGTCACGATTTTGCTATTGTACCCAGTCCTGAATTTGCCATGCCATGGGATCCTTCTACGGGAACCACATTCTTTCAATGGATAGCCATTTGCTTTTCCCTTATGGTTGGTACAGCAGGCTTACCACATGTTATTCAGAGATTCTACGTTGTTCCTAAAGTCACTGATGCAAGATGGTCAGTAGTATGGGGATTATTTTTTATCTGTTTAGTGTACTGGACCGCACCAGCCTATTCTGCCTTCGGAAAGTTACTCTCTTCAAACCCTGATGTAGGTTTTCTGGCGAAAGACGCCATCGTTGTTTATACAGCACAGCTCGGAGGAATCAACACCCTGATAGTTGGCCTGCTGGCTGCAGGTGCTATCTCAGCAGCATTTTCAACTGTTTCAGGTCTGCTTGTTGCAGGAGCCTCCGCATTTTCTCATGATCTGTATGTAAGGGTCATTAATCCTGATTCAACACCAAAGGTACAGCTGAAGATTGCCCGGATAGGTACTATTATTATGGGTGTGATGGTAACAGTAGTTGCACTTCTGAAACTGGGACTTATTGCACAGCTTGTTTCAGTGGCTTTTTCAATGGCAGCATGTACTATATTCCCTTTGTTTTTACTTGGTATCTGGTGGAGCGGCTCAAACCGGGCCGGGGCCAAAGCTGGCCTCTTCACCGGAACAGTTGTCACAATAATTTCCATTACATATTTTATTGTCGGTCTCAGCGGTGGTTCTCTGCCGGGACAGGAGTTAATTTCGTACTGGCTTAATGTATGGTATTTTGCCTGGATCGGTGCACCACTGGCAATTATAGCTAATATCATTGTCTCATTATTGACAAAACCCACACCACTGGAAATCAAGAAATTTCTTGCTGAACAGGTACACAATTAATGAAACTGAAAGAGCTTTTTAAAATCACCAGAGGGACAAAGGTGATCCTTGTGATCACCTTTGCCGTTTCCGTAACAGCAGTTATTTTTGCATTTTGCTATTACCGCTCAGTAAACCGCTCTGAGGATCCTCGTATTTATAATGCACGAAAACTGCTTACAATATTTGACAGTAAAGGAAATACGTTGAGTGTAGCCGAGGCATTTAATTATCTCGATTCTGCTTTTACTATATTCGATAACCTGCCTGATTATAAGTCCTCATTCGAAAAAGGTGTTATTTATAATAACAAATGCAGTGTTCTTTTAATTAAAGCATTATATGACAGTACAGCATCTGACCATGAGAAATCAATATTGCTGAATTTGTCATTGAATTACTGTGACAGCAGCATTGCGGTGTACAATAAATGGATAGATGAATGGGGCAATCTTTCAGAAGAGGAAATCAGAGAAAAAATAACTCCCATGATGAGTAATAACCCGGGTGCATTTCAGGGATTGAGTTTTGATAAGATTTTAAACCGGCGGGTCCGGAATCTTGTAACAGCACAGATTGAGACCCCAAGAAGGCTATCGGTTTGTATGACGAACAAGGGTACTATATTCAGACATATGATGCAGGCCGATTCAGCCTTTTTTTACTACAATCATGCCCTTGCATTATGGAAGGAGAACAGAACAGCAGAAAGCAACCTGAGTGTCCTTATGGGGGGCGAACCAGTTAAACCGTCACTTATTAAGTCACTCTTCCCGCCCGACAAAAACAAAAAATAATGTATATTTATATGTAAATCATATTGATATGAAGATTAAGTGTTATAATTTCTTAAACTGCCAATTTATGAAAAGATTTATTTTTCTGATCCTTCTAGTGACAGCAGCATTTATTAAAGTTATTCCCCAGGATGCCGATCCATCATGGGGGATTAAATTCACAGGCTTTGTAAAAAACGATATCTTTTATGATACAAGGCAATCGAGTGCCTCGAACGGGCTTCGTGAAGGTCATTTTTATCTTTATCCCGACAACTCTGTTTTAGATATTAACGGGAATGACATTAATGCAAATCCCTCACTTCATTTCCTTAGTATTCAGACAAGAATAAGAGGAGACATTACTGGTCCTGATGCTTTCGGTGCTAAAACTTCAGGAGCAATAGAGGCTGAATTTTTCGGCACCAGCGAAGCCGACCTGAACGGATTCAGATTGCGTCATGCATATGTTAAACTTGACTGGTCAACAACCTCCCTTTTGACAGGCCAGTATTGGCACCCTCTTTTTATTACAGAGAGTTATCCCGGTACCATAAGCTTTAATACCGGAGCTCCTTTTACACCTTTCAGCAGGAATCCCCAGGTGAGGCTGACACAAATGCTGGGCAAGGCAAGTATCTCACTTACAGCATACGGACAACGCGATTTCTCATCACCGGGACCTGACGGTACAAGTAATAAATATCTAAGGAACAGTGGATTGCCGGGATTAAATTTACAGTCACGCCTGCCCTTTGGAGACAACATTACTGCCTGGTTCGGGATTGACTATAAAAGGATAAGGCCCCAGCTGAGAACATCCTTTAATATAGAGACTACAACAAAAGTCGGAAGTCTGGTTGCTTTTGGGAATATTAAAATTAAAACATCACCGGTAAATGTTTCTTTAATGGGAGTATACGGACAAAATCCATGCGACCTTATGATGATAGGAGGGTATGCGGTTACCTCGGTAAATCCACTTACCCTTATCAGGACATACACCACCATCAATACTGGAAGTTTTTGGATTGACCTTGGAACGAATAACAAGACTACCTCATTCGGTTTATTTGCAGGCATGACAAAGAATCTGGGCGCCGGAGATATGCTGGCAGGACCAATATATGGACGGGGGAATGATATAGATCATATTTACAGAGTGTCACCGCGTGTTACCCTGACACAGGGGAAATTAAGCTTCGCAGGTGAGGTTGAGTTTACTTCGGCAGCATATGGAACAATGGGTACTGAAGGAAAAGTAACAGATACTCATACAATAAATAACCTGAGACTGCTTCTGAGCACAATCTACAAGTTTTAAATAGATTCATTGTAGAAGTCATTTCCTGCCTTAAGCAAAAGATTATTTACAGTTCTTATAGTCTGCCCGGTAAAATATCGAAAATCTTTACCGAGGACCTGAAAATCAACAAGATTGTCAGGTTCTTTTCCATTTGTTATACATATTGCCTGATGGTAGAGACGAATAGCCGTTAAATTCTTCCATGCTCCCAGAGCATCCCTCAGTAGTTTAACATCAAACTTCTTTACGGAATATAATTCGATAATTCTCTCTGGTGTCGACAGACTCTTTATCAGATATTTCAGTGAATAAAGTCTTATTACCCCGGTAAGAGGGAGCAGTATCTTTTTAACATCCAGATTATCTGTTGATAACAGGCTGACAGAAGGATTGTGGATTTTCAATGCATTTGTCATATGATGAAAATAGATATCATTGGTTTTAAGATCATTTTGCAGGAATAGCCTTATTTCATCAGCAAAAGACGGTTCCCCAAAGCAGAATCTGAAATCGAAAAATATACTTACCTCCAGCAATTCATCAGGTCCCGGATTTTTTATCCACCTGGTAAAATATTCTTTCCACTTGCTTAGCGGTTGACACCATAAGGGATTTCCTGCCATATTTCCTCCCTTGCATTCCCTGTACCCTGTTTCCTTGAGCAGATTATTGACTTTTTTCCCTAATCCCAGGAAATAATTATAAGCCCTTTTCAGATCTTCTCCGCTGACATCTTCGAAAATAATTGCGTTATCCTGGTCAGTCGATAATGATGGTTCATGTCTTCCCGAACTGCCTGATAAGATAAATGAGAACCTGCAGGGTGGCGGACCGGTTTCTTCAATACATATTGTTATAGCTCTTTTACATATTTCATCAGTTATTAAAGAGAGAAAAAGTGATACCGAGTACGGATCTGCATGTCCGAGTATCATCGATACTGCCAGTTTACGGCTTCTAAGGAAACAGCTCCTTAAAGCTGTCACTGACGAGGCATTGTTAATTTCAGAAATTATAATTTCAGGTGTAGTAAAAAATGAATTTATTAACTCGGTTGTGGTAATAATACCATCGATACTGTTACCTGTCGAAGATATAATCAGACACTTATCAGGAGAGTTTTGTATTTTACTGAATGCGTCAGAGATTTTAGCTTCCCGGCTCAGAAATATAGGAGGTGAGTTCATCCACCTGAATATTTCTGTTTCAGGTGATCCCCCCTCAGCGATTCGGAATCCTATGGCAGAAGAGTCAATGGTACCCATCGGCTCTCCATTCTGGTTTGTTATTATTATTGTCTGAATATCATTTTCTTTCATAAGTGATAAAGCACGAACAGCAGGAAGATATTCAGGACACATTACGGGCTTGTGCATAATGGTACTAACAGGAGCTTCCATTGTATAAGAGGCGCTGTAAGCACTCAGATCAGTCAGTGGATGATCAAATGTTGCAGCTGATGCAGAGAGGGGTTCGATAGATCCTTCACACCATATCCCTTCGGAGTCAGATTCGATAACAATTACATTTACAAGTACCCAGAATTCTTCTCCGCCCATTCTTTTCAGCAGTACTTCCTTCTCTGAAACGGGTTCTTTTGCAACAAGGGAATTTCTGAATTCTTTAATCTGTACGGGATCTGCAAAAAAGGAGTCAATTGGATAGGGAAGCAGCTCCTGTAATGTATTGAAACCGAGTAATTTTAAGGTGACACTTGAGGCATAAATAAACCTATTTTTCCTGCCAAATGTTATTTTGAAAAATCCAGTGGAAATATTATCGATAAGATGATTATCAGGGGGAAATCCGTCGGAGACAATCTTGGTTTTTACAGGACGGACAACAACAAGAACTGCCTTTTGGTCTCCAAGCAGGATTCTGGAAAAGTCACAATATGCACTTAAAGGTTTCCCGTTCTTCGATTTAAGGGTTCCTTCAAAATATCGCCTGGTTGTAAGATCAGTGTAAAGTATATCAGGATCGTTATATTCATTTAGCCATTCTGCGATAAATATGTTCTGCAAAGCAGTATTCTGAAGTTCTGATTCAGTAAATCCAAGCCACGAGAGGAGAGTTTTATTTGCCTGTAATCCCCGGGCAGACCATATAAGCACTCCTTCTGAGGCAGCTTCAGCAAGAGTCCGGTATAATTCTTTCGATTTAAGAAGTTCTTTTTCCGCCAGGTTTCTTTTCTTTTCGATTTTATGACTTTGCCTTGCAATGGCACTCAGGAGTATAACAATAACTAAACCTATGGTACCTGAAATGAGAAGGGCTCTCAATTCCATTTTTCTTATTTCAGAACGTACATCCTCAATATATATTCCTGTTCCTATTACCCATTCCCATGGTTCGAATATTCTTACATATGATAACTTTGGGACAATACGTGTTGAATCATCATTCCATTGCCACATATATTCCACATAACTTTCTCCTGTAACAGATGCAGCATTAATAAATTCGACAAAAATATATTTACCCTTTGAATCACGATAATCAGTGAGATCTTCCCCGATCAGATCAGGCCTGTAGGGATGTGCCAGCATTCTGGGATGCATATCCGTGATCCAGAAATAATCCTTCAGCATTTCCCCATACCTTATAGTACTTACTGCTTCTAAAGCCTGTGTCTGGGCTGAATTTCTTTCGACCATACCTTTTTTTTCCATGGAGTGAAAATAATCCAGTATACTATATGCCGAAGCGGTCATCTCGTGGATAAGATTTCTCTTTCGCTGCATCATTATTTCTCCAAATCCCGGAAGAAGATAAAAAAAGATAAGCCCTGCAAAAAGTATAACTGCCAGGAAGGCGGGCAGATCCACTTTAAGCATAATAGAGATTCTTTTTCTGATATTTTTCATTTTCTGTAAATCTATGAAATACCGGTAGCAATTATGCTTAACCTCCTTGAGAAGGTATCAAATATGGAAAAACCGGTTTTCCCCTTGTCACCAGAGAGCGGTGGAAGAAGAATTACAACGGGTTCTTCTCCAAGAAAAAAATTGTTATTTGGCAGAGAATGAAAAGCCTTCACCGATAATCCGCTATCCTTATAAGCAAAGCCGGCAAAGATAGAGTGTGAGTGACCTATAAAAGAAAACATCAGATTGTTAGAATTCATAAAATCCCAGTGCTTCTTCATCTGTTGATTTCTTTCAATATATATGGTAGTTGATCCTGTAAAATCAGGGTAAATGTAATGAGAAAACAGCATGGAATCTTTGGTTGGTTCAGGAATGATATATTCCGGGATCCTGCTGAGATAATCCGATTCTTTTTCTGATAAGTCATTTGGTGAATCATATTCATAACACCAGACCCTTCCGGAAGATATTTTTTTTCTTTCATGACCGCTCATAATGAACCATTTATCAGGGTACTCAAACCCATTCGACCAGGAAGGTAAGCGTGCAACAGAATTGAGATCATGATTACCTGCAACCACCCAGCGGAAATGCGATTCAACCAGTGCCACACAAGATTTTGCACTACGTCTCATTGACCGGTCATGAAACCTTGTATCGTAACCAACAATGTCACCAAGGCATGCAAGCTCATCACATTTATGTTCTTCTGCTACTTTAAGGGTCTCCTCAAGCATACTTACATTTTCGTGAATATCTGTTATAATACCAATTCTCATAAAACCTTCAGCAAACATAAGTTGTAATCATACTAAAGTTAACTATTTTTTTTAAAATATTTGTTTAGCATCTAAACAATTTATATTTTTGTTTAGCATCTAAACAAATATATCATGAACACCGAATTACAATTTTTAATTGACCAGTTTCTCAGGATCCTGCATCTCTATTCTGTCATTTCACGGAGGCCAGCTGACTATGGGACAGGCGACCTGCTCTATTTTACCGAGATACACACTATTGCTACCCTGAGCAAGAACAGGGAGATAAATATGACCCGCCTGGCAGAAATAATGGGTGTTACAAAAGGAGCAATTTCACAAACAATCAGAAAGCTGGTAAACAAAAACCTGGTTGAGAAGTCAAATACCAACAACAAAAAGGAATTTAACCTGCGACTCACCGAAAAGGGACTGGTTGCAAATAAGGGACAGATGTCATTTCAGAGGGAGATCTTCACTTTTGCTGAGACACTTTATGAAAAAGGTTCATTCCGCGACAGGGAGATGGTAACAGGGCTCTTTGAGGCGATAATCTATAATATGAAGCAGAGATTGAAAGCCCAGGAGGAGTCAAAAAAACAAGGATCATGAAGACCAGAATATACCTTATTCTTTTATTGATTCCGTCATTGCTGAAAGGGCAGCCGGTGCTGGATGATTATATCAGTTACGGTCTCGAAAATAACCTTGCCATGAAACAAAAGGAATCAGATTATGAAATAAGTCTGGAAGCACTGAAGGAGGCGCGTGGATTATTTTATCCGGGTATAAGTTTTAATGCACGCTATACTGTCTCTGAGGGAGGACGTGTAATTGATTTTCCGGTGGGAGACCTTCTTAATCCGGTCTATGCCACACTGAACAGCCTCACATCATCCAGCCTCTTCCCGGTGATCGATAACCAACAGATAAACTTCCTGCGTCCTACAGAGCATGAGACAAAAGTACGGCTTGTACAGCCACTCTTCAATACAGATATTTATTACAATTCCAGAATCAGAAAGGAGATGACAATTATTGGTGAGATGGATGTCGATCAGTACAGAAGGGAGCTGACAGCCGAAATAAAAAAGGCATATTATAATGCTGTTATGGTTAATGCAATTCTTAATATGCTTACTGACACGCGCAGGCTCCTGGTGGAAAATGTCAGGGTGAACAGGAAACTTATGAGTAACGATAAAGTAACTGCCGATTATCTTTATCGTTCCGAAGCTGAGCTCAACAAATTTGATCAGGAGCTTCAGAATGCCGAAAAGAACAAAAAAATTGCCTGTGCATATTTTAATTTTTTGTTAAACAGGCCATTAACCGACACCATCATTATTCAGCATCCATCACTGTTTCCATCGCTTTCGGCCCTGACAGATGATTTTACGTTAACAGCCCTTGAGAACAGGGAGGAGATCAGGAAACTTGAGAATTATGAAAAAATATCCGGTCTGCAGGTAAAAATGAACCAGTCGCAAAAGCTGCCCGACCTTTTTGCTGTTGCCGATTACGGATTCCAGGGCGAGGAATATGAATTCAACAGGGAGCAGGATTATTTACAGGCGTCAGCAGTACTTACCTGGAACCTTTTTGAGGGATTCACAAACAGAGCCAGGATACGACAGGCAATAATACAGAAAGAAATTGCAGAGACACAGCTTGAAGAAGTAAAAAAACAGATTGAACTGCAGGTCATAAATGCAGTAAGTGAACTTTCTGCTGCAGACAAGGGAATCGCAGCTGCAGAGAGCCAGCTGAAAAATGCCCGTGAGAGCTACAGGATCGTTGAAAAAAAATATGATGAAGGGCAGGCAAGCCTTATCGAGTACATTGACGCAAGGACCAGCATGACACAGGCTGAAGAGAACCTTATCATTTCAAGGTTTCAGTATCTGTCGGCTTTTGCTGAATTCGAAAAGATAACCGCAATAGATAAAACAGAATAAATAATGTAATATGAAGAGAACGATATTCTTAATATGCTTTTTCATAGTATTAACTGCAGGATGCAGACAAAATGCCGTGATAAGTCCAAAGGATGAAATAACCAGGGTACGAGTTGTTAAAATTACTCCGGAATCAGCAGCTGTTTCAATTCATTCAAACGGCATTCTGTCTTCTGCTGAAGAGCTGAAACTAGCCTTTAAAACGGGAGGCATTGTTGCAAGTGTCAAGGTAAACGAAGGAGATAATGTAGAAAAGGGAGACATTCTTGCGGAGCTTAATCTGTCTGAGATAAATGCCAATGTGAATCTTGCCCGGAACGGTTATGAAAAGACCCTGCGCGACTGGACCCGTGCAAAAAGTCTTTACAGCGATACCGTTGCTACTCTGGAGCAGTTTCAGAATGCAACAACAGCTCTGAATGTTGCAAAGTCGAACCTTGAAATTGCAGCTTTCAACCTCACTCATTCCACAATTAAGGCTCCAGGCGACGGTATTGTACTCAAGCAGCTTGTGAAGGAAAACGAACTTGTTGCCGCAGGTTACCCTGTATTTCTTTTCGGTGCAAAAGGAAAATTCTGGAAGGTGAAATCAGGGATTTCCGACAGGGATATCGTAAAAATAAATCCGGGCGATTCAGCAGTAGTCGTTTTCGATGCATGGCCCGGTGTCAAGTTTCCAGCCTTTGTCGACCAGGTGAGCGAAATGGCCGATCCAATGACCGGCACATATGAAACAGAGCTGAGCCTTGACGGCATGGAATACAGGCTGGCATCAGGCTTTGTTGCGGGAGTCGACATATTCCCGGTACGTAAACAGGATCTTACTTTTATTCCTGTAGGTGCTGTTGTTGAGGCAGAAGGGGGACGGGGCTTTGTGTATTATGTTACTGACTCCGGCACAGTTAAAAAAACAGGCGTTGATATTGTAACAATTTCAGGTTCCGATGTAGCAATAAAAGGTATCCCGGAAGGAGTAAATGAGATAATATCCGAGGGAGCTGCTTATGTGAAAGAGGGGATGAAGGTGAAGGTTGTTAAATAGATGATTTATTACAGGCAATATTAGATATGAGGAAGCAATACATTAAAACAGTGAAACTTCGTGTTTTCACTCTGTGTTACTCTGTGGTTTAAAGAATTAATTATGAAAATATCCGAATTATCAGTAAAAAACTACCAGTTCACCATAGTTGTCTTTCTTCTTCTGGTTTCGCTCGGTATCTATTCCTATTTAAAGATACCGCAGGCAGCAGATCCGGAATTCCCGGTGACTATTTTCCCTGTGATAGCTGTTTACCCGGGCGCTTCACCGGCTGATATTGAGGAGCTTGTGGTGGACAAACTGGAAAAAAGCATCAAGGAACTCGAGGATATTGACAGGATGACCAGCGAGATAGAGGAGGATGTTGCGATTATCGTCATAGAATTTTCCCCCGAGACTGACCCTGATATAAAATTTGATGATCTGCAGCGCCAGATAAATTTGGTAAGAGGCTCCTTACCGGAGGATCTATACAGTGTTGAGGCTTTAAAGATACAGGCAGGAAATACCAATATAATACAGGCTGCAATTGTATCCGGAACAGCTGAGTATTCGGAACTTGGCAAACT
>Ga0315553_10002613_pt1 | contig 14364 bp, 10 predicted proteins | sample SalMarSW160140MG_FD_203099 | JGI IMG/M metagenome (GOLD analysis project Ga0315553, IMG submission 203099) | Salt marsh sediment microbial communities from the Plum Island Ecosystem LTER, Massachusetts, United States - Salt Marsh Sediment SW1601-40 ... | reverse complement strand
AACATTAATGTAGATCAGTTCTTGGATATCAACGCCAGAATCGGCGGCTGGAAAGCACCCATTGACATGGTGCAGGAAGGCTATCCTTTCTTCGGGCCACTTGACCCGTTTAATTTTGACCCCTGGAGTATTCGTAATGCTAATAGAGCTCTAAATGAATATGGGGTTGCCCCAAGAACGGAAGGCAATATCGAAGCGATAGAGGCGGCATTTGAGTCAGGCATTATCTTTCTCGGTGAACTCGACGACGTCCCCATCATCGATATGCGTATCTACATGGATCCCTGGTTGGATATGCACAATGCACGGCAGTCTTTTTCTGCTCGGCAACGGATGATCGATGCCCAGGGCCACGCCGACAACCAGCTCATTTGGGTTTCCGATCGTTTTGCTCCCCCGAGGGACGTGACAGGGGAGGCCTTCGAGCTTCTCGATGAGTGGATAACTAACATACAGGCCAATCCTGATCTGGGTGTCGTCGGCAACAAGCCGGAGTCTGCTACAGATAGGGCTTATTTCTTTGATGGAAGCGAGGCTAGTGGACCTGATGTATGGGACGGCATTCTGGATGACGATCCACCTGGTCCCGGGACCACGGCTTTCCCACCGTTCTCTTCACCTCGTATGGTGGCTGGCGGGGACATCAAGGGAGATATATTCAAGACCTATCTCATACCGGTGGAAGAGGCGATAGCGAGAGGCTTCTATGATCCTATTGTCCTCACCGAGGCACAGATAGATCGGCTGAACGAGATCTTTCCGGATGGAGTCGCTGACTACAGTCAGGGATGTGTCGGTCGCCCTGAAGGGCTGACTAGGGACGATGTGATAAAAACTCTGCCTTAGAAGAATAACACATCCACAAGAATTGGTTTGGGCCAGAGAGCTTAGCTCTCTGGCCCAAACCACTAACACTCCTATCGAGTCCTTGGTGCTAGTATTTACCCGCTACCTCCTGTATAACGCTGACAGCCGACGACTAACTTCATTGCTTTATAGCCAGCCTCGACCGCAGCCAGCTTGTCTCGTATTGACGTTAATTTGACGTTAAAATGCTTAGGACGGGGCGGGACATAATTCGACTCTGCGAACAAAACAGGATTTTGATGATTGATACAAAGGTTCTATTTTACACGTAAGATGACCTTTTGGGACACCTGGCTTAGAATTAGAAGACCGCTGCTCTTTGAGTTGAACAATCCTGACGATTGGGCAGTCCCGGTGCACTCATATAGACAGGTTGATTAACAGGCAAGGAACCATACAAATAAGTTCCAGAAAACGATGACTGTATAGAATACCAGGAATACCACCGTGATTGTATATACAGCTCTGGGTTTTTTATTGTAGTTAATCCATAGTAGTAGCGTGGCTAAAAACGCGCCTGCCACCTTTATAACCAGAAACCACCCGTGTCCTACCCAGGCTCTCAGGAAAGGATTCGCCTCCGACCCGTGTCCGCCTGTCACCAGAAACTGGGTTATCAGTCCGTCCGCAACTACCACGCCAAATAGAGCGTAGAGAAGGTACCTGACGGTCCGACTTTCAATATGAAAAGCCTCCGCTACTTTCAATGCTTCATGTCTTAAATATGTGAAAACAAAATCTCCAGCTAACCGGTCTGCAATCGTATAGAAGGATTATCCGGGAGTCAATAAGACTTTGGATTGAACAATAGTACCAGGAACTGTTCAGCGTTGCCCCATCCCTGGCTAAAGCTGAGGTCTAATACCAAAATGTCATAGTTTTGTAACATTGTACCGTCCAGTTTTATGACTATTCCATATCCCGGTTGATAGACTGTTGCTGCGATGAACGCTGTAATACTCAGTATTCCTGATCACGAGAAGGAGGTACAGTTAGATGACAGCAGTTCACATCCCGGGCAAAAAGTCCCGTCGTATCATGCTATACGCCCTCAGTACATGTGGTTGGTGCCACAAGACAAAGAAGCTGCTGGACGATTTAGGAGTAGAGTATGATTACGAATATGTTGACCAGCTTCAGGGTGATGAAAAGGATGAGGCGGTCCGGAAGGTGGCGGAGTGGAACCCCAGTTGCAGTTTTCCCACCCTTATCCTGGATAATACGAAATGCATCGTTGGCTATAGGGGGGATGAAATAAGGGAGGCACTACAAAAGTGAATGAATAAGAAATAGCTGTAGCTGAAATCGATAGGCTGCATGAGAGGTTGTTCAGAGGAGCCGAGGGCGCCGGCTATCATCTTAATCCCGATGTAGAGTTTACAAAGCAGCTAATAAAGAGCCTTATTATAAATGAACGGAGATATGGCTATCGGGCCTGCCCGTGCCGTCTCGCTTCAGGAAAGAAACAGGATGACCTGGATATAATCTGTCCATGCGATTGTCGAGATCCCGATTCAGATGAATATGACACCTGCTACTGCGCACTGTACGTCTCCGATGCTGTGCGAAAAGGCGAAAAGAAGGCAGGTAGCATACCGGAGCGCAGACCACCATCAGCGAAGAGAAAAAGAGAAACCCGGGAAAAAGGCAGGAAACGAACCGGACTTCCACTGCCAGTATGGCGTTGTAAGGTTTGTGGTTACCTTTGTGCCAGGGAACAACCGCCTGAAATGTGCCCCATATGTAAGGCGGAGATAGACCGCTTTGAGCGGTTTATGTAGCCGAAAGGTAAGAAATAGAATAGCATAATCTTGATTGCGTGATACGCACATTCTGGAGATAGAAGATAGCTGAACTATCTTCTCAGTTGAGTAATTCGTATTTCAGTTTAACGTCGGCAGAGTCCTGTAATAATCTTTCAAATGATAAAACAAGGTATTCATTATGGCTTAACCGCCCGCGTCGCCATGCAATTAGGCATATACATAGTCAAGGGTTCCTTCTGTGACGGAGGAGTCCTGTCTTCGTAGAAACCCGTAATAATAAAACCAGCGGCCAGTTGCCCACCTATTTGATCGTCGAGGGTATGGCTAAATTCCATCGGCTCACCCTGTTCCAGCCGGCGTTTCTTTTCCTTTGCTGGTAGATCGTGAATGTCCGAGTAAGGAATGCGGTATTTCACTTTCAACACGCCGGTACGGTCGGCCAGTTCGTAGTCCACCAGGTAGGCAGCAGGGTTCATGAAACCCGCCAGCAATATACCGCCGTGCCGTAACACACGGAAGGTTTCGCGCCAGACTGGCCGCACGTCCGGCACGAAAGTATTTGAGACCGGATGAACTATCAGGTCGTAACTCATTGAATCTAACATATTGAGGTCCGCCATATCTCCTTCTATTAGACGAATACTCAGACCATCCCTTCCGGCTATGAAACGATCCTGCTGTAACTGCAGCGGTGAATTATCCAGGACAGTTACATTGGCACCTGCCGCCGCTAATACTGGACCCTGCTGTCCGCCGCCACTGGCGAGGCACAGTACATCCGATACTTTGAGTTGTGGAAACCAGTCTACGGGAATGGGTATCGTCGGTGTGAGAACAATCTGCCAGTCACCCCGACGTGCCTTTGCGATGGTCTCAGCAGTTACCGGGATGGTCCATTTATTGTTTTTTTTGACCTCGCGATCCCAGGCGTCTCTATTGTACTCTCGAATATTCATCATCCATACTGTTATCACTTTCTGTTATCGATATGAATAAAATGGTCCGGGTTAGATTGCAGCGTTGCATTATAACATTAACGTGATATCCTGAAACTTCACTAAGCCGGCAGGTGGTATAATCAGGAGGAATTTAAAGTGGAGGTGAATTATGGATACCAGGGAGATTGCTAAGGAGTTGGCGGTTGCCTGCTTGAGTCATGCACAATTTGCCGCGACGTTTCGACCTGTACCCACAGTCAAATACAAGAACGCTGGTGAAAGAGTGGGAGAGTTCTACAATGGTATCTGGAAAGCGCTGCAAAAGGATCTTTCGGATTCATCCGAACCAACAAGCTGAAACAGAGAAAATAGTCAGGGCATCTGAAGAAAGATATCGTAGAGCTGGAGCCGATTCATTTTTCAGTTTACTATCGCCAAATATAATTTAGACCCTTTCACAAACTTCACCGACCTGGCGAGCGACATGATTGCGATGTATGCTTTGCTTGATGGTTAGCTCATGAAGGTGGGCTCAGACCGAGCAATGAAGGAGGTTATGCACATGTGCAAGTCAGAATGCACAAAGGAATGCCAGCACCCGGAGAGGTTAAAGGGCAAACCAGGGGAATGCAGTCCTGAACAAATCAAAGAATGCCACGGGGAGGCGAAAGAGCATCCTTGTATAAAAGAGAAGTAGTCCAGCCAGCAGATTTGGAGACAGCCTCAAGCCATCCTCAAATTTCACCAAAATAGGCAGATTTCTACACCAGGTGTTGTAAGATGTTATCGTTGTTATCACCGTTGCCGTTTTTATTGCTATAGACGGTCTGTCCCGAAATAGTTATGCTACTATACAAGTAACTCTATATGCATGAGAAGGTAAAGACCATGAAGAAAGTAACAATCGTAGGGGTCGGTATTGCAGGGTTGTCTGTCGGCTGTTATCTGCAAATGAATGGCTATGACACCCAGATATTTGAAGCGCACAACCTCCCTGGTGGGGTGTGCACTTCATGGAAAAGGAAAGGGTACACGATTGACAACTGCGTTCACTGGCTGGTCGGCTCTAGTGCCAGCGACAAGTTCTACCGTCTCTGGAACGAACTGGTAGATATGAAAGGCGTGAAGTTCGCAGATAGCGAGGAATGGATGAGAGTGGAAACGCCGGATGGCCGATGCATGAGAGTATTTACCGACATAGACAGGCTGGAGCAAGAGATGCTTGAAAAGTCTCCAGCAGACGAGGGATTGATACGATCATTTACCGGTGCCGCAAGGCGATTCGTAGGATTTCATCTCCCTATTGAAAAAGCTCCGGAAGTATTTGGACCGATGGACGGGTTGAAGATGATATTCGGACTATTACCTTTCATGAGACAGTGGAAGAAATGGTCGAGCATATCCATACAGCAATATGCGGACCGGTGTAGCGACCCGCTACTCAGGAAAACCTTTGAATCCATGTTTATACCGGAAACCAACATGCTTTTCCTTATCATGACCATAGTGTGGATGCACAAAAAGAGTGCCGGTTTTCCTATCGGTGGCTCTCTGGAATTCGCGCGGCAGATAGAAAAGAGATACCTGGAGCTGGGAGGAAAGATAAGCTACAAATCAAGAGTGGCCAAGATTTCAGTGAAGAACGATGCCGTTAACGGGATAGTGCTGGATAGTGGTGAAGAATATACGTCAGATATCGTAGTTTCGGCGGCTGATGGCCACTCTACCATCTTCGACATGCTTGAAGGCAAGTATATGAATGCGAAGATAAAGGGCTACTATGACAGCTACGAGACCTTCCCTTCATACCTGCTCGTCTCCTTTGGCGTCGCTAGGAAGTTCGATGATTATCCGAGAGCCGTAGTCATGTTCCCTGAAAAACCATTGACCACTGATAGGATATCCAAGTATGAAGGAGTTTTAGTCAGGATATTCAGCCTTGACCCCACGTTGGCTCCCGAAGGGAAGACGGTGGTAACAGCCTGGATATTAACCAGGGAGCACGAATACTGGGACAACCTGAAAAAAACCGCCCCCAAGCAATATGAGGCGGAAAAGAACAGGATTGCAGAGGAGGTACTCGAATTACTGGAGAAGAGATTTGGAGACATAAGGTCGAGCGTGGAGATGACCGATGTTTGCACACCGGCAACTTTCATGAGGTATACGAGCAACTGGAAGGGGAGCTTCGAGGGCTGGCTGTGGACACCTGAGATAGGACTCGGGGGCATGAGTAAAATGCTGCCCGGGCTTGACAACTTCTATATGGCTGGACACTGGGTTGAACCTGGAGGCGGTCTACCAACAGCAATGAAGTCCGGCAGAGACTTAGCCCAGATAATATGTAAAAAAGACAAGAAGAAGTTTACTACTTCAAGATTCTGAAACTTCTGGCAGTGTGACTCATTAGTGGGCTTTTCGGAACTCGAGCAGCTGAGCGAAGGTTATTTTTTTGCTGCGCAAACCGAACTTTACATTGTTTGTGTACAATCCAGTTGAAGTACTACCACTATTATTATCCCATGCTGCATTGCCTTGACAGCTTAATCTGCCCAGCATATAGTACCCCAATAGTGTTGAATAAAACCGCTGGAGAAGGGAGGATACCATAATGTCGACTTCAATTGTAATGGGATATGCAACAATGGCACAAGGACAAGCTCTTGTGCCATTCACTTATGAGCAACCGAAACTCGGGGAGCATGATGTACGGGTTTCTATCACGCATTGCGGTCTTTGTTTTACGGATATTCATGGTATCGATAACTACTACGGAGTAACCACGTATCCCTTTGTGCCTGGGCATGAGATAGTTGGCTATGTATCAGAAATAGGCAAAGCTACGTCAAGCCTAAAGATAGGAGACCGTGTGGGTATCGGTTGGCTGGGGCGATCTTGTGGAGAATGTGATTGGTGCAAGAGTGGTGAAGAGCAATTGTGCATTGACATTGTGCAGGCTGGCACATGGGTACCTTATGGCGGATTTGCGTCCTCTGTTGTCGTAGACAACCGTTTCGCATACCTTATACCTGATGCCATGCCATCAGAAGTAGCTGCCGTGCTACTGTGTGCTGGCATCGCTGTCTACAATCCGCTCCGACTATATACCAAACAAAATGCGCAGAAGATCGGCATAATTGGCATCGGTGGTTTGGGTCATCTCGCCATTCAGTTTGCGCACGCTCTCGGCTACGAGGTAACAGTAATTTCATCCTCACCGACAAAGAAAGAAGAGGCGCTGGCTTTTGGTGCTGACCACTTTATTGCTTCGGATGATAAAACTAGCTTCCAGAAGCTCGAATTTAACTTCGATCTCCTTTTATGCACCGCTCACGGAAATATCAACTGGGAATGGTTATTGACGATCTTAAAGAAACGGGCCAAGCTGGTAGTGGTTGGTTTCCCAGATGTGGTATTCAATTCGACTGACCTTGTAGTACACGAACTGTCGATTACAGGCTCTTTCCTTAGTAATCGGGTTACCATGAAAGAAATGCTGTCTTTTGCACAAGAGCATGACATAAAACCCTGGGTAGAGTTGATGCCTATGTCGAAGGTAAACGAGGCAATTGAAAGGGTGAAACAGAACAAAGCACGCTATCGAATAGTTTTGACCAACGACGCAGCCAATGCGAGTAGATGAGACAGAATAATGAAAAGACAGTGATATATATCTGTAAATGAATAGCTATGACACCCAGATATTTGAACGGACGAAGACTTGAAGAATTTATCTGATACACTGAGAAAGCTCCGAGATATATCATCGAAATTACACTAGGGTATATTACCTGGGACTCAAATAAACTTCACAGACGTAAGGTCTAGCTCTATGAATAATAGGGAAGCAAACGTGCTCGATGACGACCGAATCGGTCGGTTGCTGTTGAAACTATCGCTGCCTGCATTTGCGGGCATGTTTGTGATGACCCTCTACAACGTGGTTGATACGATTTTTATCGGACACTACGTTGGTCCCCTCGGTATTGCCGCGCTTTCTATAGTTTTCCCCATTCAAATGCTGACAATGGGGATTGGGATGATGACGGGAATGGGTGGCGCATCGTTGATCTCCAGATTGATTGGAACCGGTAATACCGCCAGAGCAGAACATGCCCTGGGGAACTCTCTAACCTTTACCATCATAATCTCCGTTGCCCTAACTATAGCCGGTCTGTCAAATCCTGACTTATGGCTCAGGCTCATGGGTGCATCGGACACTATTCTACCTTACGCTCGCGACTATATGACAATTGTTCTTGCCGGTGTGGTTTTTCGAACCTTCGCCATGTCGCAAAACTTTCTGATAAGAGCTACGGGAAATGCACGTGTTCCTATGATTGGAATGATTATGGGTGCCGGTTTGAACATAGCACTTGACGCGATATTCATCATACCGCTTGGCATGGGGGTGAAAGGAGCGGCACTGGCGACCGTGATAGCCCAGTTAATTACCAGCCTGTACTTTCTGCGTTATTACTTGTCCGGCAAGAGTTTCCTGAGAGTCCATTTGCAGAACATGATTATTAAATGGGATATACTGAAATCAATCCTCGCCATAGGTATATCCTCGTTTGCCAGGACAGCAGCCCAGAGTTTAGCAGTAATTCTTGTTAACAGGACGCTGCTCGCTTTCGGCGGCGATTTAGCTATCTCTAGCTACGGACTTATTCAGCGCATAATGATGTTTGCCTTGATGCCAAGTATAGTCATCGGCCAGGGTATGCAGCCTATTTTGGGTTTCAATTACGGTGCAAAGCGCTATGATAGAGCATTGAAAGTAATCAAGATAGCTATTATTGCCGCAACAAGCTATAGCATCATTGCGTTCTTCGCCCTCTTTTTCGCTCCGGAGTTGTTTATTCGTGTCTTTACTACTGATAGTGAACTTATTGTTCTGACCGCTCATGCTGCCAGGCATATCTTCTTTGCAGTATATTTGATAGGCTTCATCATCGTCGGCTCCATAATATTCCAGGCGATTGGCAAAGCTCCTCAGGCATTCGTTACAGCAGTAGCCAGGCCGGCTCTGTTCCTGCTTCCTCTGGTGTTCATATTACCAAACTACTGGCAACTTGACGGCGCATGGCTGGCATTTCCGATTACAGATGCTCTGACTTCCATACTAGTTCTTGTTCTTCTCATCCCTGAGATAAAAATGTTCCGCAGGAGTCAAATGAAACACGTTTAGTCGTGATTTAATCCGTAAGAAAATCATTCCAAGTGAACGCTTAGAGGCTAATCTCACCGCGGATAATAATAGAAAGGTTATGCGCCGTAGGATTTTCTGAACGAGTTTTATTTGTAGTGTAAAATCAGAATAGAACCTCGTAGTATAAACCAATTATTGTTTGTAGGATATGTAATGACAGGGAAAGACGATACGATGACTGAGCCAGGTGATTTCTATCTAAAAACAGTCAAAGATTGCTTCGACGCCCTTAATACCAGTGAGAAGGGTCTTTCGAACGCAGACGCTCAAAAACGGCTGGTTCAATATGGTGAAAATCAGCTCGTCACTCTGGCAAAAACGCCTCAGTGGCTACAGTTCTTGCTGCAATTTAAGAATGTGCTTGTGATTATTCTCATCATCGCCGGAGTAGTTTCCTTTGCCATTGGCAGTTTTCGCGGTGGTTCCATTATGTTCATAATTGTACTTATAAACGCGTTTGTCGGTTATTTCCAGGAACATAAGGCAGAACGCATAATGGATTCCCTTAAGAAGCTGGTTCAATCTCCCGCCAAAGTGTATAGAGACGGCGAGTTGACTGAGCTGCCACAGTTAGAACTGGTACCCGGAGATATCTTATACCTTGAGGAAGGCGATAAAGTTCCCGCCGACATTCGCATAATTGAATCATTTGATCTGAGAACCAATGATTTCTCCCTGACAGGAGAGTCAATGCCACAGGAAAAACACAGTAACACAATAAAGAAGAAATCATCTCTGGCGGACCGTGACAATATGGCATTCCTCGGTACGACCGTGGCTACAGGTAATGCCAAAGGGATCATCGTCGCTACAGGGATGAATACAGAACTGGGGAGAATTGCGGGTCTGACACAGGAAGAAAAGAAGTCGAAATCTCCCCTGCAACTGGAAATGCAGTCTATTGCCAACAGAATCACTGTTTTCGCCATAATAATCGCGCTTATACTGTTTGGAGTCACCATATGGCAGGGGTTGGGTATTAATATTGCGCTCATCTACGCCCTGGGCCTTGCAGTTGCCGTTGTTCCCCAGGCGCTTCCAATGCAAATAACCGTAGCACTATCGAATGGTGTAGCCAATTTGGCCAGGAAAAATGCTGTTATTAAGAAATTATCATCTGTGGAGACCCTGGGATCGACTAATGTTATTTGTACAGATAAAACGGGTACGCTTACCAAAAATGAAATAACTGTGAAATACATTTGGTTTGATGGCCATCAATATGAAGTCTCCGGGGTTGGCTACGAACCAGAGGGAGACATACTAGATTCAGAAGGTAAGAAACTGACAGAGGGGGATATCGGGAAAATAGAAATCATGCTCGATACCGCCACCATGGCATCTAATGCGGAAATCCATGAACCTGATGATGATCACCCGGGCTGGTATCCCATTGGTGATCCCACCGAGGCTGCCCTCATCACCGTATCAACAAAGCTAGGGACACGCTCTCCTAAAGAGGACGAGGAAAACCCGGAGCTCCAGGAGTTCCCATTCGATTCTGAGCGTAAAAGGATGAGTTCTGTTCGACAGTTTGGTAGTAGGAAGGTCCTCTGCATGAAAGGGGCAATCGATTCCGTTCTGGCAGTGAGCAAATACATCTACAAGCGGGGTGAAGCGACTAAGCTCACAAAGAAGGATACTGAGATGCTGAACACGCTAAACGTGGAATACTCCAGGAAGGCAATGCGTGTCCTGGCATTCGGATACAGGGAATTAAAAGATGATAAGCATGATTACGAAATGGATGATGCAGAGAAAAACATAATTCTGTTGGGGTTGATGGCAATGAATGACCTTGCCAAGGAAGGTGTTAAAGAGGCAATAGAAGACGCGCATGAAGCCCATATCAAAACCTTCATAATGACCGGCGACCATGCCATCACAGCACAAGCTGTAGGAAAGCAAATTGGCCTCTCGCCCGAAAACAAAGAGGCAGTTGTAATTACCGGAGAAGAGCTGTCTGAAACCAAGGACGAAAAACTCACACAAGTTATGGAGGATAATGAAGCTCTTATTTTCTCCCGAGTTTCTCCAGAGGATAAACTGCGAATTGTAAAAGCGTTAAAGAGCAAAGGGGAGGTGGTTGCAGTTACGGGAGATGGGGTCAATGATGCGCCGGCTCTAAAAAGTGCCCACATTGGCGTTGCCATGGGGAGTATTGGTACTGACGTCGCCAAGGAAGCTTCTGAACTTGTACTGCTGGATGACAGCTTCTCAACACTTGTATATGCAATACGAGAAGGCAGAACTATTTACAACAATCTAAAGAAAACGATAATCGCATCTCTAACTAGCAACATTGGGGAGCTGTCTATCGTTCTCCTGGGGCTGGCCGGAGCAGCCTTGTTTGGCTGGCCAATCCCAATTCTTGTTATTCAGATACTGGCAATTGACCTACTGGCAGAGATTTTGCCACTTACCGCTCTTACCTTTGACCCGGGTTCAAAGGACATAATGACCTCTCCACCGCGAAGGCAGCAAGAACACATCCTGAACAGGTACACAATGTCTGAGATCCTGTTCCTAGGATTTCTCATGGGGGCTCTTGCCTTCATAAACTTCGTGGTGTTCATGGGGCGCACGGGTGCTGAGCTTACAATAACACACGTTCTGTACTCAAGAGCCACTACCTTAAGTTACGCTACTATCGTCCTCTGTCAGTTCGCCAACATCTTATCTAGAAGGTATAACTACGATTCGTTTTTCAACAGGAACTTCTGGAGCAACAAGAAGATACTGTGGTCAATTGTGATCTCAATTGGACTCACTATGACAGTAATATATACTCCTTTCATCAATGGGTTTTTAGGATTTGCTCCCTTGACCCTCAGCGATTGGGTAAGTGTCCTCGCTGCAGCCGCTTTATTCCTGCTAGCTCACGAAATCATCAAAACTTTCAAGCGTTCAAGAAGAAGAGTCCCTGAAACGAGAGTACAAGAATGATCGAGTGATTCGCGCTTCCGCACTGTCTTATACTTACTTACGTTTATTTCGTTACACTGGATTAGCAGTGATGGTACAATCAACTAAAACTGGACCCTCGCTAGCTGCTGACACCGTATATAGTAAGGGCTATAACATGTTCACAAGGTAGCACTCTGTGTGACGTGCCCAATTAGGGTTGTACAAGACTGACTTCTATGCAATCCAACTCAATTAAGAATAAGAAAGGGATAGAGGGTGGCACCGCTCATCAGCAAGACTGAGGTCAGAGCTCGGACACATTGTGGTACGCTAGTGGTTTCCCTGCTGATCAGGCAACAGTTGTTGTCTTCGGTCATGCTTTAAGGTGAGGCCTATTCTCGAATACTAGGCTGTCTTATTGTCTTATATTGGCTGGCCAAACCTACTTCCGGGTTGGTCTTACATCGTTCCTTATGTGTTTGTGTGAAACACAGGAATCGCATATAATCAGCGGTCATCGTCAATGAACATTGTATACTTCGTTGTTCATGCCATATTCTGGTCGTTTGGCTTTGTCTTCCTATTTCGCATTCCAGGCTGTAAAGGGAACCGCGATAGCACTGTTGAGCCATATCCCCGTGTGTCCGTCATAATACCAGCTCGAAACGAAGAAAACTCGCTTCCTGTTCTTCTTGCGTCTCTTCGGAACAGTGATTTCGTCCCCGATGAAATCATCGTCGTTGTCGGTCAATGCGAAGACGGGACCAAGGAAGTGGCCAAGGGAGAAGGAGTGACAATCATCGACTCAGAACCCTTGCCTGAAGGCTGGGTCGGGAAGCCTTGGGCGTGCTATCAAGGTGCCCGGCTGGCAAAGGGGGATATCCTGATTTTTCTGGATGCAGACACATGTCTTGAGAAAGGTGGCCTGAGAGACATAGTGAACACCTACCTCGAAACGGACGGTATTGTCTCAGTACAGCCGTACCACAAAACGAAGAGACTTTACGAGCAGCTCTCTGTGTTCTTCAACATAATCATGATGGGCGCGATGGGTCCTTTCACCATGATGGGCAGCCGTATCAGGCCGATTGGATTATTCGGCCCGTGCGTCGTCATGAGAAAGGCATATTACTTCGAAAGCGGCGGTCATGGTGCTGTGAAAGGCCAGGTAGTAGAGGATCTTGCCCTCGGAGAGAGACTCAAGAAGCACAATCTCCCGATTCACTGCTATGGCGGGCAGGGTACTATTTCCTTTCGTATGTATCCTAACGGTATAAGAGAACTAGTAGATGGGTGGAGTAAGGGTTTCGCCACCGGAGCTCGCAGGGCCTACATTCCCCTGTTTGTGGCGACTATTGCATGGATTGGCAGTGGTATAAGTGCGACAGTATACATAATTGGAGCAATATCGGGCATGCACGATACTGCAATCATGTGGTGGACGCTGGCCTATTTAGCCTATGCCATTCAAATCCAGTGGATGGCCTTCCGAGTTGGTACATTCAAGTTCTACACTGCGCTCTTGTTCCCGGTTGCGCTGCTATTCTTCATAACGGTTTTCTTTCGTTCGATCTTCCTCGTTGCAATCAGAAGGAAGGTCATGTGGAAGGGCTTGGCAATTAGCCTGAAAGACAAGGCGCAAAAGCAATGATTGGTCATCTGTCCGGTCCGTGGGCAATAGTCATCAATATTACGGTTTGGCTGGTGATACACTTAGGCGTTGGCATGTCAACCCCGAGGATGAGGCCGAACTTATTCAATCCACAATCATGGCTCTACAGGCAGCGGATTTGGGAGAGGGGCGGGAAGACCTACAAATCTCTTCTCAAGATCAAGAAATGGAAGCGGCTTCTGCCAGACGGTGCCGCCGTATTCAAAGGTGGATTAAGGAAGAAGCATTTGGAGAAGACCGATGCAGCGTATGTGCAGAGATATATCCTGGAAACATGTCGGGCTGAGTTCACCCACTGGGTCATTCTTCTTTTTGCATTTTTCTTCTTCGTGTGGAACGACTGGTGGATTGGACTGATCATGGTGGCTTACGGCCTTGTGGCCAATATGCCCTGCATTATCGCCCAGCGGTACAACAGGGTGAGGCTGCAGAGAATGTATGAAAGATACAATCGAGGTTGAGGACAGAGCCTGGGTATGAAGATTCATTTGCGCGCCCTGACACTGATTCCGCACAGACTACCGTAGTTCGCGTCAAAGTATGCTTGTATTACTGGTCGAACGGAGTCTGATACAATTAGATAATGGTCTTTGCGGCTGGTAATTGACAGTGAGCACAAGCACCCAGCCACCTTTTTTGAGGAGAGTGATTATGGGATACGATGTAGTAGTGATCGGTGCAGGGCTATCCGGCTTAGCTGCTGCCAGTCTGCTTGCTAAAAGAGGCCTGCGTGTGGCTGTGGTTGATAAGAACTACCAGCCGGGCGGTTCCTGTGGAATCTTCAAACGAAAGAGTATTATCTTTGATCAAGGGGCGGCCATGCTTTATGGCTTTGGAGAGAAGGGATTCAATGCCCATCGCTTTGTCTTCAACTGCTTGGAGGAACCGATCGATGTTATCAAGCATGATTTGCTGTATTGTGTGAATTTCAAAGGTAAGAGAATAAAATTCTGGGCAGATATTGAGATGTTTACTGAGGAACTGGCACAAGTGTTCCCGACT
>Ga0315553_10002611_pt1 | contig 14365 bp, 10 predicted proteins | sample SalMarSW160140MG_FD_203099 | JGI IMG/M metagenome (GOLD analysis project Ga0315553, IMG submission 203099) | Salt marsh sediment microbial communities from the Plum Island Ecosystem LTER, Massachusetts, United States - Salt Marsh Sediment SW1601-40 ... | reverse complement strand
ATTCGGAACCATTACAAACACGTTTATTGATTAGCAAAAACCGGAAATGGACCCACCTCTTTTTATCTGCTTGATTTTTCAGGAAAAAAGCTGTTTTTCAACAATGAACTATTATTAGTCTCCTAAGGTTAATCTATATCTCAAATTTTAAATAATAGATACTTACTAAATATCTACTGGAGCATGTTTAACAAATGGCGAAAAAAAACATTCAAGATATAGATTGGAATGACCCCGCTCTGAAGCGTTGGCTTGGCAACATAGTGAATAAAAGCACATTTTATAATTCAAAATCTGCTTTTCGGTTATATTCCCAGTTCACTGGAATGACCGCTTCACACCTAATTGATGAAGCAATAGAAGATTTTAAGAGAGATCCACGGGAACGAAAAGACATTGTTGTAAATCGGCTAATAAAATTCTACAAATGGCTAAGGACAGAATATCAGCACAAAAAAACTGTTGGTAAGGGCAAAACCAAGAAAGTGGGTAAGGGAATATCTGGATTATCCGCAGAAATGAGAGTGAACGTTATACGCGGTTTCTATTCTACGTTTGACATTACTGTTCGAATGAAAGGAAAGAATAGACTTCCCAAATCAAAAGTTGAAAACAAGCGCATAGTGTTCAAACCGGAAGATATTTGGAAAGTTAAGGCGCTAGTTGATCATGCTCGCACGCCCAGAGATAGAGCCATAGTGCTTTTTCATTTTCAGGGCGGTTTAGACGTTAGCACACTTTGTGATTTAAATTATGGAGATGTGGTGGAGCAGCTAGAAAAGAACAGTCACCCAATGAAAATTGAGACTATGAGGGTTAAGTCTGGGGTTGAGTTCTACACTTTCGTTGGGCAAGATGCGATTGATGCACTAAAGGCTTACTTGGCTGACATGAAAAGCAGGGGAGTCGAGTTCACAAACAAAACGCCATTATTTTTGCAAGAACGTGGAAAGAAGCGGTTGAAGACACACAACATTCAAACCATGATGAAAGACTTGGCTGTTAGGGCTGGCTTTGTAAGTGAAGCGAACAACGGCAATAGCTTCAACCCATTAGGCACACACAGTCTGCGTGAAAGTTTTGGCTCACTTATGATTAACAGTGGACTGCCGGACACTATTGTTGATTTTTGGCTTGGGCATGAGATAGGCGACATGGCTAAGGCATACAAGGAAACTCAGTTTGAGAACTTGAAGCAGATGTACTTGGAACGTGAGCATCTGCTTGCTGTATCCGCATCGAAGGGTGAAAATGAAAAGACTAGGGCTGAAGTAAAAGAAGTAAAGGACGACCTCTATCAACTGCACCTTGAGAATAAACAGATGAAAAAGGAAATCAAATCGCTTACTGCGCAAATGGGCAACATGTACAAGTTTGTTCACGAAAATCTTGACCCTGTGCTTGAAACATTTGATGCGCTTGTTGATACACCTGAGGGTAAAGCGGCTTTGAAGAAACTGCATGAAGATAGACTTGAAAGGGCATAGAGGAGTTAGTGGAAGCAAAGAAGGAAAGATAAGTGGAAATAATTTACGGGGAAAGAGACGCAGAAGAACACCAAAGGGAAAATGAAGCTAAAAGAAATTTCATAGAATATGAGAAACCTTAGGCAATTAACATTCTTGTAAAGTCCAGTCATAATTTTAAGGGTTAAATTTTAACCAACAACAACAACAACGGACGGGCCATACGACGGACGACGGGTAGTATACCACTTTTTACCCCCCGTATATGGAATGGTACCATAATGGAATAGGAATGTACATGGATGTACGGGGGGTAATTATTGTATGATGATGGGGGGTAAATAATGTGTGAGGGGTAAAAATACACGAGGGGTAAAAACTCAAGAAGTAAAATTGCCCCTCAAAGAAAAATATACGAGGGGTAAAAAGAGAAAACAAATTTCTGGTTAGTCTTCCCATCTGTAGGGTTTCTTTTTGGTTTTCATTTTTTCTAAATCGCAACTATAACATATTCCGTTATGGCAACAAATTACTTGTCCACAATTTGGGCATTCCCATTTTTTCTTTTCAGTTTCCAAAAATTTGACTAAACCATTCTCCTTAATGTACTGAAGATTGTCAACCATATTCATACGATAAAGTGTTTCATATTTTTTGGCAAGGTTTTTTATTAGTTCGCAGGGAAACTCGTTGCATTCATAACAGAACTCAACTTTGTGATTCAGTACCTTTTCGCATTTTTTCTTAACAAAAGAGCATTTCTTGTCTCTAGGGCGGCAACCTTCGCAGTAAGGTAGTTTGACTCCTTTAGCTTTAGTATCGTTTACTAAAGCAAGATAGTTGCTACACACATTACAGTTCATACCACAAGGTGCAATTAGTTCCGCTTTCAAGTTATTAACCTCAACAGCTAACATTCATGGTATTACATATTTAATTTCCATGTGTGCTCGAGGAATCAATATGCAAGCACCTAAAAAACAATTTGAAACCGTTGATGATTACATAGCAAAATTCAATCAGAAAGTCCAAAAAATTCTAAAAGAAATAAGGCAAACAAACAGAGATTCAGCACCAAACGCCAAAGAAACAATCAGTTACCAAATACCCACTTACAAATTAAATGGTAACTTAGTTCATTTCGCGGCTTATGAAAATCATATTGGATTTTATCCCACGCCATCAGCACTAAAAGAATTCAAAAAAGAACTTTCTCAATATGACATTGGAAAAGGCACGATTAAACTGCCCATAGATGAACCGATCCCAATTGACTTGATAAAGAGGTTAGTCAAATTCAGAGTAAATGAAAACTTAGCTAAGAAGTAATTACTGAAAAACTTATTCAACTGCTCCCGCAACTACTCCTTTTTTCATTCTTTAAAAAATCTTATCAATTCAAGAAGACTAATTTATAATTTAGTTTCGGAGGTGAGTTAATGACGGAAGATTTAATCTTGGCTACAATGCCTATGATTCCCAAATATGAAGTTGAAGATGTTCTCGGGGTTATATATGGTTCTAGCACTAGGACTCGAGGCGCGGGTGGTCGAATAATTTCAGGCATTCAATCACTTACTGGAGGAAAGGGCACGGCATACGCAGAGGAAATTGAAAAAGCCCGAAAAGAGGCTCTGCAAGACTTAAAAAATGAAGAAAAAAACTAGGAGCTAATGGAGTCCTCGCAATAGACTTTGAAACCGCAGAAATTTTAGAAGGATTTATTCTTGTAACTGCTTATGGAACAGCCGTAAAATTGAAGGAAAAAAGCTCTTCATAATGGTAGAGTAAACAGTTCAACGAGTCAAGGAATGGCTGTTTGTTCAACGTTGGAGACATCTCCACATCTCCCGCAATCCGAAATCTAACTTCCAATTTCTACTTTCTCCAAGAATTGATTATCCAAACTAGGCTATAAAATTTTATGGAAGATAATTATAGACATAATGAATTTTAAATTTTAACCCCAAACCCACTTATGACTCTAGTTTTCTGAAATAAAAAATTGGAAAGAAAAACACACTTCTACTTCCATATTTTACGTTTCTTAAGCATATTTGCAGCATTAGAATTTTCTTTTTCCAATTCTCTAAGAGTTACTTTCTTTATGTTAGCTTTTGTAACAGGAGGATCAATTTTATAGAGTTTATATTGAACCCTATTAATAATTTCATTTGCTACTTTACTATCTACTCCAATTTCATTTAAAGTCTTTAAGATTTTCTCAGCTTTGAATTCCTCAATAGAGCCAGATTCACATTCAACACTCAATTCAGGTGGTTTTGGTACACTTATTGGTAAAGCAATAACTAATTTTGCCTTACTATTTCGTATCATTTCAAGGTCAGTTGGATCAGAGAAAATTGTTATTACTTTTTTCTTTTCATCTATTCCTTTTACTTCAATTCTCTCAATAATATGCTTGTTTTCCAGAAAAACTGTCACATAGTCTCCTATTGCCAGCGTTGAAGGAAGTAATTCACACTCTATTGGCAGAGCAATTTTATCTCTTGGAAGTATTACGCTCAAGCCTTCATCTTTCGCTGATACCGATAAATGTGTTATTCTGCCATCTTTAGAAAGTTCTATTTCAGCATCTCCTAATCCCCAGTCTGTTATTAGCCTTCTTTTTACTCGTTTTATTATCGTCTCCGGTAGAAGGTCAGATGGAAGTGTAAATTCTCTTTCTGATAGCTCCATTTTTAGTGAATTAGGTAGTTTGGGTTTTGAGACAATATCAAATATTAAGCGTTCATGGGGGAGTTTGATTGTTGTAAATTTTTTGTTTCCATAACCAATTCCTTTTAACATTTCTGTTCCTTTCTTTGGAATTTTAGCTGAAATTTTATCGCCAGTGTTTATTCCCCAGACAACAAATATGAGTACTGTTAAAATTTTAATTGCTCCTCCTAAAGTTGGTTGCTGGAAAATATCTAATAATCCTCCAGTGAAACCCCAAAACCCAAGACCAAATGCTATTCCGATAAATGTCGGGATTTTTTCGTTTGTAAAAAACCTGTAAAAAAATGAGAACATTAAGACTGCAAAAAATGCTATTGTTCCGGAAATTAAACCATCTAACAATCCAGTTAAGGGATCCAGTAGGATTTCAATCATTTGTTACTCTTTCAGTATCAATGGTATATTTAGGAATTTCTGAAAGTCTACGAGAATCATTACTATTAGGTAGTGTTATTTTTTCCCTCATTTTTAGGATTAAATATTAGTCTAAACCCAAAAAATTCTACTGGAAGGGCTGTTTGTTACGAAGTGGTGATATCACCACTATTCTCCCGCAAACTCCCCCTTTTTGTTATTGTTGGAGTGATCCAGAAACATTCAGTTAATGGTTAACATTTCTCTGGAAGGCTTTAAACAACCCCCTCTTTTTTGAAATTATCTTAAATTTTAATCTCAAACTCATGTGTGTTCGCTATGAATTCTTCCAGAGGTAAGCATACTGATGTTACTAACCTGTGCTCACTCTACCAATAATTAAAAAAAGGATAACTAACTAAAAAGTGGTTGAAATGAATATTTTTGAAATCTTAGCAATTTGTTCCACACGTTGATAAATTCTGCTTTTCATGCTTTGAGCTGCTTTTTCAGTAAAAGTAAAAGCAACAATTGAAGCGGGTTCAACTTTCTTAACTAAAACCAAGTATGCAATATAACGAGTAATTGTTTCAGTTTTGCCTGCACCTGCTCCTACAATAACCCGTGTATGTTTTGAATCAGAAAGAATCGCATCCTTTTGTTCTAGACTAACCGGAAACGGTTGCGTGCGCGCACAATAACATATTAACTCAATTTACAATAACTAAAGTAGTTGGTGAATATGATGAAAGTGGGCATGCTAACTTGGGAGTTTCCGCCAAGAGTCGTAGGTGGAATAGCCCGTGCCTGTGAAGGTTTAGCTAAAGAGCTTGTTCAACAAAAGCACGATGTTCACCTTTTTACTTTGGATTTTCCGGGATCACCAGACTACGAAGAAATGGACGGAATCAAAGTATATCGGACCTCGACAGAATTGGGGCATCCTAATTTTCTCACGTGGGTTTTGATGTTTAATCACTTTCTGTCAAAGAGAGTGGCGGATGTTACTAAAGTAGTTGATTTTGATGTTATGCATGTTCATGATTGGTTAGCTGCTTTTTCAGGAATTTCGTTTAAGCATTATTTGAAAAAGCCTATTGTTCTCACGGTACATAGCACTGAGGTGGGAAGAGCTCAGGGTCTTCATAGTCCGGACTCGTTCTCTATTAATGGAATAGAATGGTGGGCAACATACGAGGCAGACAGAGTCATTGTGTGCAGTCATTCTATGAAAACTGAAATCTGTGATCACTTTAACCTGCCCCACAACAAGGTTGATGTTATTCCAAATGCGATAGATGCATCAAAGTATCATACATCTGCTGATCGGGGAGCAGTTAGACAACGTTATGGAATAGGTTGGGGGGAAAAATTGGTTCTCTGTGTTGGACGTTTGGTTCCTCAAAAGGGTGTAGAATACTTTGTTAGAGCAATTCCCTTAATAGCCAGACGTTTTCCAGAAGCAAAATATATTATTGTTGGGGAAGGATGGTCACGAGACCTCATAGAAGCCGAAGCCCGCGCCAGTGGATATGCTGATAGGATCAAGTTTACTGGTTTTGCTTCTGACAAAGAAGTTATTGACCTCATGACCAGCGCGGATGTTTTGGTTGTGCCTTCCATCTATGAACCGTTTGGTATAGTTGCCCTTGAGGGGATGGCTACGGGTGTTCCCGTGGTGGCCAGCCGAGTGGGTGGCTTAGTTGAAATAATAGATCATGATCGTACAGGAGTTTTTGTGTATCCGAGGAGCCCAGAATCTATTGCGTGGGGGATCGACAAAATATTGTCTGACTTTGATCATGCCAAATGGATAACCGAAAATGCTAAAGAAGAACTCCACAGGTCTTATAGTTGGGAAGCAGTTGCTATGAAGACTGCTGAGGTTTACAAAAAGGTGGTGAAATAATTTTGGGCGATAATTATTCTTTGCGGTCATACAATAATGATCAGCCCAATCAATTGCGCCTTCTTATTATGCTCAACAATATTGGGGCAACTGAATCATCCAAAGCATTAACTATTAAACAGATTTCGGAGTGGACCCGAATGGAAGCTCCAGAACTTGAGGTTCACCTTACAAAGCTGATTGAGCTAGGTTATGCTCAACATTTTCGGTCAGAAGAAATCGACAAATATCATCTTACAATTGATGGCATCCGAAAAGTGTTGAGCAGATACAGCTAAAGACAGTGTTTAGGTAGAAGAATCCCTAGGTTTTTTTGGTTTTACAAGTTCAGAATATAGTTCAATCGTTGATTTTGCAGCTGCTTCCCAGCTGAAGAGTTCAAGAACACGTTTTCTGCCGTTTTGTCCTAATTGAATCCGTTTCTTTGGGTCTTCGGTGGCGCATATTATTCCCCAAGCAATATCTGAGGGATCACTTGGGTTGATGTGGAATCCGCATTGATCTGGACCACTTATGCTGACGATTTCTCTCATTCCGCTGGTGCCTGCGGCGCCGACAACTACGGGCTTCTCCATGCTCATAGCCTCAAGGGTGACGATTCCGAAGGGCTCATAGAGGCTAGGAAAAGCTGCAACGTCACATGCTGCGTAATGGGCTATTCGTTCTTCTTCAGGTATGAACTCGAAACGGAATTTTACAACGTCTTCAAGGTGCAAGTTACGTACTAGTCCTTCCAGGTAGTCTTGTATGTCGCCTAAGCCGACGACCACAAGTTTTGCGTTGGGGATCTTTTGTAAAATTTGAGGCATTGCCCTGATTAGTTTGTCTACGCCTTTGATCCACACTAGTCTTCCAACAAAGAGTATAATCATGTCGTCGTCGCTGAATCCATATTTGCTTTTGATTTGTTTGATTTGTTCTTTGCTCACTTGTTCAGGGCTATACTTTTTTGGGTCTACTCCATTGTAGCAGATTCTGATTTTCTCTGCAGGGAAGCCGATTTGTACTAGTTCATCTTGCATTGCATAAGAAACGGTTATGACCATGTCCGCTAGTTGGCCCCCACGGTTTTCTATGCTGCTTACTACGCCTGAGCCGTTGCCTAATGTTCGTCCTCTTTCATCGGAGTGAACATGAAACGCCAAGGGTATTCCTAGTTCCTTTTTTATTGTGATGCCGGCGATAACTGAGAGCCAGTCGTGGGCTACTACCAGGTCAAATTTGAAGTTATCTTCCTTAACCAGTTCGTTTACCAGTTTTGAGGCGCTTAGGTAATTGTACATCAAAATTTTGGAGAAGAAATTTATTCCTCTTCCCCATTTTTTGATGTCTTCTGCGATTACGTCAGGTAGGGAGTCGGAAACATCGATGTGGATTGGACGATGGACTTCTATTCCCCGCATAAGCTCTCTTGTGGGTAAACTTCCTTGGTCATCATTCATTGTAAATACAGTAACGTCGTGACCAAGCAAAACGAACTTGCGTGTTATTTCTGCGGCATAGGTTCCTAAGCCACCGACAATTTTGGGGAGGTATTCGTAAACCATGACAGCTATTTTCATTTTTTCACCTTTTTGATTTTATTTGTTTGAAGACTAAAGTAGCAGGAATATCGTGTTGTGCTGTGAATTTAATTAGTCATGTTATTTAATGGTTGCTTAGGTTTCCTAAAGAATGACGATTCATCTTTTTTGGCATATTCAAGCCTAAACTCAAGTAAATTTGTTCGTTTTGCGCAGTTAAATTGTTACGAGTCTTCTGTGGCCGGACATAGGACAAAAGCCGAGCGGGCGGGCAGATAGAGGCTGAGTGTGTGTTGTTTTCGTGCTTTGGAACCGCCTACAATAGTGAAATGGGTCTGCTTGGGTTGCAACCGACCGTGCCCCCCGTATTCTGGTGCATCACAGTCTAGGATCATCCGGTATTTTCCAGGATGAGCTTCAAATCGATAATCAGTAAAGGAACTATGGGGATTAAAATTGAAGATAAAGATTAGATCGGCTCTTTTGAAGATGATTACTTTGTTTGTGGAATCTTCATGCAAGAGTTGTAGGTTGGAAGAGCCAAGGAGGCGGTGTGCCCTAGCTAATGCAATCATGTCGTGGTCAAAATGGGCTAACAAATTATATTTTTGGTGAACATCGTCTGCGAGGTGCCATTGTCGTCTGGCGTGCTTATATGACCAGTTGTTTCCTTCGCGGGGAAAATCGATCCAGTCGGGGTGGCCGAACTCGTTCCCCATAAAGTTAAGATAGCCGTGGCCGGCAGTGGCCAAGGTTATCAAACGGATCATCTTGTGTAACGCTATTCCCCGGGCGACCATAGAGCTGTCGTCATCAGCCCTCATATGATCGTACATGTTCTCACCGATCAGTCGAAAAATAAGCGATTGGTCACCCACTAACGCTTGGTCGTGAGATTCGGCGTAACTAATGGTTTTTTCATCTTTCCTTCGGTTGGTAAGTTCAAACCAGAGATGGCCTATGGGCCAGTCCTCGTCTTTGAAATCTTTTATTAGACGGATCCAGTAATCTGGCACGCCCATTGCGAAGCAATAGTCAAATCCAAATCCGCCCTTTGACTGGGGAACAGCCAAACCTGGCATGCCGCTGACGTCCTCGGCTATGGTGACGGCGTCAGGTCGGATATCATGAATTACTCGATTGGCCAGCGCCAAATAGGTTAGTGCATTTTCATCCACGCTGCTGTCGAAGTAATCATTGTACGAAGTGAATACTCTTGCGAGACCGTGTTGTAGGTAAAGCATGCTGGTGACGCCGTCGAATCGAAAACCGTCAAACTTGAATTCGTCTAGCCAGTATCGGCAATTTGAAAGTAAAAAATGTAGAACCTGCGGTTTATTGTAATCGAAGCAGCGTGAATCCCATGCCTTGTGTATTCCGCGTGGTCCGTCATGAAAATACTGAAATAGTGTCCCATCGAAGCGACTTAGCCCCTCCACTTCGTTTGATACGGAGTGGGAATGGATCAGGTCCATGAATACCGTGAGACCTTGGGCGTGAGCTGTGTCGATCAGGATTTTTAAATCCTCTGGAGTTCCGAACCTTGATGATGGTGCGAAGAAGCTTGATACTTGATATCCGAAGGATCCGTAATATGGATGTTCTTGAATGGCCATCAGCTGTAATGTGTTGTATCCTGCGTTGATGATTCGCGGAAGCACTTTAAGGGTAAATTCTTGGAAGGATCCGATTTTGTCTTCTTCCTGTGCCATACCGACATGCGCTTCATAGATGAAGGGGGGCTCTTTTGGTCGTTTGAAATTAGGTTTTTTCCAATGATATGTCTCTTGAGGTAACCATACTTGGGCGCTGAAAATCAGAGTTTTTGGATCTTGCACCACCCGTCGTGCATAGGCTGGAATGCGATCGCCTTCGCCCCCAGGCCAGTGAGTATGGAGTCGATACAGATCACCACGCGCCAGTTTATTGGCATTTAGGTAAATTTCCCAGACGCCATCGTCACTGATTTTTTCTAGCGCAAATTCTCTGCGCGTTTGCCATCCAGTCATGTCTCCGATTAGAAAAATTGATGTAGCGTTTGGTGCCCATTCACGAAAAACCCATTCGTTTCGGCGGAAATGCAGTCCAAAATATTCGTGACCGGACGCAAAGTCTTCTAAGCTCATTTTATCTTGTGTTAGATTCTGCTCTGTCTCTTCGATAAGCTCTAGCCGGTGTCTAATCTGATCCGAAAATGGTATGAGGTACGAGTCGCTTTTCAGCAGGCGGCTCAGTCGGCTTTCTAGACCCCTCATCAAAACACCTTATTCTGCTTTTTGATATACTGGCAATTTAACTTTTTCAGAAGTGTATATGTGTTCAACAATTCTTTTTAAAAAGAACCCATTACTTTATGGTTATGAACCTCAGCAAATGTGCAGGTAAGGAGTCCAAACCTAATATTATTATTTGCCCAATTTGCAAAGCTACTATAAAATGTAGCTGTCAAGATCTTGAGTTAGCGTCTAACTTTTATTTCTGTGCTAACTGTGGTCTTACATTACCTAGATCTAGATAAATGTGTGCGCATGACGTTTTCACACTAAGGTTTGATACGTCCATATCCCGTTTTTGATTTTCTTCATGAGGCTAGTTCAGCAACGTCCTCATAGGTCTGCAAGAATTTGTTTCGGTATGTCATTCCTGGCGGTAGTGTCAACCCCGGATTTACTTTGGTCCTAACGAGTTTACATCCCTTCCTGATGTGGACACAGTTGCCTATAACAGAAGTTGATTCTATACAAGTAGGATTGCTGCGGGTTGACTCTATAATGACTTTCCTACCCAAGATGCTATCTGACAAACAAGCGGAATCCCCAATCCTAGCAGCATCCATAACTGCAGTTCTCTCCAAGTTAACATGCTTACCGATTATACAGAAATTATCAATGTTCGAATCCTGAATCTTCGAAAAATCACCTATTCTCGTGTGTCTACCAATTAAGGCAGCACCATGCACGTAAAACCTGTTTTCTTTATATTTTCTAATTATCTCTTCCCGCCTTTTTATGGAATCCTCGCTATATCCCTGAACCCAAATATTCCTATTCGGCAAGATTCTTTCTTCCATGACTCTAATGTCCGATTTCCCATTAAGAAAGTCGTACATTGCTCGTAGATACATTTCTGGATTCCCAATATCATACCAAACATCTATCCCATATCCATAAACAGGAAAACCATTATCCACAAGATATGGTATTAAATCGTAGCCAAAATCAAATCTCCCTCTCTCGGCAACCAACTTATTTACTTCATCACTTCCAACTATCTCTCTAACTTCTGGTGATAGAAGATAGATACCAGCATTAACAAAATTGCTTGGAGCGCCCTCTTTTGACGGCTTTTCAACAAACCTTTTAATTTTCATATCCTCGTCTAAATCGGCTACGCCATATTTCTCTACGTCTTCTACCCTCGCCAAGGCAATAGTCATTAGTGCCCCATTTTTTTCATGGCTTTCAACTAGGGAATTAAGATCGATTTCAAAAAGGCCATCACCCTGGACAACAAGGACCGGATCTTGAACATCATAATATTCCATGTTTAGCCTGTATGAATCAGCGCTTCCACAATCATCCAGGTTTGGCTGATGTTTTATGTGAACTCTCGGTGTGATATTATATTTTGCAGAAAAACCAATTCCTTCCCCATACTGATCAAAGAGGTTCGTGTAGTTGGTGTAACCATATTCTCCGAAAATAAAGTTACTTACCCCTTGTTCAGCCAAGGTAGCCATGGAGAATTCGATTAGCGGTCTATTCAAGAATCTTATACAAGGCTTTGATATGTCGTGTGTCAGGGGTCTTAGTCTCTTAGCCTGACCACCTACCGGAAGAAAGCACCGTAGTTTTTCTATGTTCATAAATAATATTATGTTCGAACTAGAATTTATTTTTATAACTACACAAAAAGGTTTATGCTTTAAATTTTTCTCCAAAATTTTTATATGCACGCGCAAATGCGCCTGTTCTTGTCAAGTTTCCGTAACAATTTTCTCGAGATTTGTTCCAAAATAGGTTCAGCCAAAGATGGTACAATTTAAAATGCAACACTGTTTCTTTTCATGCGTTTTTTGCTTCAAATAGTTTGCGCGCGCTTAGCTGATCCACATTTGAGACAGTACGAACGCGCGCGGCGCATCCGTACGAGTGGCGAACGGTTATGCATGCGTGAAAGCTATAAAGAGAATTTAACTGGGTTATTGAGTTAGTTTTTTTCGGCTATAGCAACAAGCCGTTTTGTTTTAACGACACTGTCTGGGTTAAGCGAGATAGAGTCAATGCCATTCTCGACCAGAAATTTGGCGAAGTTAGGATAATCGCTGGGCGCTTGACCACATATGCCTACCTTGCGGCCCGCTTTGTGGGCGGTAGTAATCAGATCAGATATCATCTTTTTAACTGCTTCATTGCGTTCATCAAATAGGTAGGAGAGCTCACTTGAATCCCGATCCACACCCAAAACAAGTTGGGTAAGATCGTTAGATCCAATGGAAAAACCATCAAAACGTTCAGCAAACTGCTCAGCTAATATTACGTTAGACGGTATCTCAACCATAACATATACTTCTAGTCCGTTTTCACCACGCTTCAGTCCGTGTTCCCTCAACACATCCAAAACCTTGTCTGCTTCTTCAAGAGTTCGACAGAACGGAATCATAATGAGAACGTTAGACAATCCCATCTCCTCGCGGACTCGTTTGATGGCGCGACATTCGAGGGCAAAACCTTCACGATAACGGTCGCTATAGTACCGGCAGGCACCCCGGAAACCGATCATAGGATTGTCTTCCTTTGGTTCAAATTGCTTCCCACCAATAAGATTGGCGTACTCATTCGTCTTGAAATCACTCATTCGCACAATAACTGGCCAAGGATACTGGGATGCAGCAATTTTAGCAATCCCCCGTGCCAGATGCTCAACAAAATATTCTGTCTTGTCTTTATAGCCTCGGGTCAATTCCTGGATTTGTTTGCGCGTTTTCTCGTCCTCTAAATCATCAAAACGAACCAGAGCCATAGGGTGAATCTTGATGATGTTATTGATTATGAATTCCATTCTGGCAAGACCAATTCCCTCGCAAGGCAGCTTCCACCACCGCAATGCTATGTCAGGGCTTCCCATATTCAGCATTAATGAGGTTCGGGTCACTGGGATGCCGTCAAGACTCACCTTCGATTCCTCAAATTCAAGGATGCCCCCATAAACATAGCCGGTTTCACCTTCAGCACAAGAAATAGTTATCTCTTGATCATCATTCAAAATTCTTGTTGCCTCTCGTGTTCCCACAATTGCCGGAATTCCCAACTCTCTGCTAACAATAGCAGCATGACAGGTGCGACCACCATAATCTGTTACGATTCCCGCTGCCCTTTTCATGATTGGCACCCAGTCTGGGTCTGTCATTTCGGTAACTAAAATGGTACCATCTCTAAAAAGAGCAATGTCACTCGCGCTTTTGATCCTGCAAACTTTCCCAGCGGCGATGGCATCGCCAATACTAATACCCGACAAAAGTATTTTCCCCTGCTTCTTTAGCAGATAGGTTTTCAACGAACCAACTTTCTTTCGGCTTTGAACCGTTTCTGGACGGGCTTGCACGATAAATAACTCACCAGTTTCACCATCCTTGGCCCATTCTATATCCATGGGAGTCTTGTAATGTTTTTCAATGGTGCAAGCCCAACGTGCCAACTCTAAAGTTTCTCCATCTTCAAGAACAAAGGATTCACGCTCAATTTTAGAAGTATTCACATTCTTGACGGTCTTACCCTCGACTTTGGCATATACTACTTTCCTTAATTTGTCACCCAAGGTTTTCTTGATGATGGGAGCTAAATTTTTTTTGTCCAGTAAGGGCTTAAAAACCATGTATTCGTCTGGTGTAACTATGCCTTGAACAACTATCTCGCCAAGTCCCCAAGCAGCATTTATGACAACTACATCACGAAAACCAGTCTCCGGATCAATAGTAAAAATAACTCCGGCATAGGCCTTATCAGAACGCACCATCTTCTGCACGCCGATAGAAAGAGCGACATTTATGTGTTCAAATCCGTGTTCTTCACGGTAAATGATTGCTCGATCAGTGAAAAGCGAGGCGAAACACTTCCGGCATGCCTTTAACAACTCTTCCTCACCCCTTACATTCAGGTACGTATCCTGTTGACCCGCAAAACTCGCCTCAGGCAGATCTTCAGCTGTAGCACTACTTCTCACCGCCACATCCACCTCATCACTAGCGTAACGCCTGCATAATTCCCGGTAAGATTTTCTTATCGCCTCAGCAAGCTCTTCAGGAAAACAACCACCCAAAAAGAGATCCCGTATTGATTTTCCGACTTTCAATACGGGATCTCTTTTTGGGT
>Ga0315553_10002609_pt1 | contig 14370 bp, 12 predicted proteins | sample SalMarSW160140MG_FD_203099 | JGI IMG/M metagenome (GOLD analysis project Ga0315553, IMG submission 203099) | Salt marsh sediment microbial communities from the Plum Island Ecosystem LTER, Massachusetts, United States - Salt Marsh Sediment SW1601-40 ... | reverse complement strand
CTAGTTCTATTGCAACCCATAACCATGCATAATCTGAGCCAATCTGCAACATTGTTTCCTTTACCAACGAATGTTTGTTGTCTCCTTTACCAACGAATGATAGGATACTGATTCTGCCAAAACAATGTATTGATATTGAATAATTTTATTAAGCGTATGTGCGAGTATTGTCGCTTTTAAAGCACATGATCTTTCTTTTTATTCAACCAATTTATAGGCATGAGTCTATACAAGTATGAATATTGATAGTATGAGTATTGATAGTATGATCTCGCCAGCAAGCATTGCGGTGTTGGGTGCATCAAATAGGAAAAGCAGCGTCGGCTATGCGGTTATGACTAATATCATATCGGGGGGATATGCTGGCAAATTGTATCCTGTTAATCCGTCAAGCGATACAATACAAGGTTTGAAGTGTTACAAAAACATAGTTGATATAGAATACGCAGTAGATCTTGCAATAATAATTACACCAAGCAATGTTGTACCTCAAGTACTTGAAGAGTGTGGTAAGAAAGGAGGAGTAAAGGCTGCAGTTATAATTTCTGCTGGATTTAAAGAAATAGGAGAACAAGGGAAGATTCTAGAGGATAAGATAAAAAGAGTTGCCAAACGTTATGGCATGAGACTCATAGGGCCAAACTGCATTGGTTTTATTAATACGGATCCAAAGGTTTCGTTGAATGCAAGTTTTACCAAAGGAATGCCAAAGTCTGGAGATATTGCACTTGTTTCTCAGAGTGGTGCAATCTGTGTTGCAATGCTCGAATATGCAAAAATGAGGAATATGGGATTTTCAAAAGTTTTTAGTTTAGGAAACAAAGCAGATCTTAACGAAAATGATCTTCTGGCAATGTTTGCAAACGATGATTCAACGAAAGTAGTTTTGATGTATATTGAAGACCTAGTCGACGGAAGAAAATTTATAGAATTTGCTTCACATATAACTGGAGAGCTGGAGAAAAAAAAGCCTATACTTGCATTGAAGGTAGGGGAATCTACTATTGGCTCTAAATCTATTGCATCACATACAGGTGCATTAGCAGGATCTCAAGAAGCATATAAAGCGATTTTTGCACAAAGTGGAGTCCTGAGGGTAGAAACTTTAGAAGAGTTATTTGACTATGCAATAGCATTCGCATATCAGCCAATTCCAAAAGATGGTGGTGCTACTGCAGTAGTGTCAAATGCCGGAGGTCCAGCTACAATAATTGCAGACGAGTCTTCAAAATATAATTTGAAGTTAACTAAATTAAGTGAAAAAACTGTAAGCGAATTATCTGAAATACTTCCAAAAACAGCGTCACTAATCAATCCAATTGATATAATTGGCGATGCAGATCATACAAGGTATGAAAACACACTCAGAATTGTATTAAAAGATCCGAATGTGAATTCATGTATAATTGTGTCCACTCCACAGATGATGCTAAATATGGAGTCGCTGGCTGATGTCACAATAAAGATAAACAACGAATTCAAAGAAAAAACAATACTATCTTGTATGATGGCAGTAGCTGGAATAGAAAATGCATTGGCAAGACTTGATGAAAATAAAATACCACAATACTCTTTTCCAGAATCAGCAACTAGAGCTATTGTTACCATGCAATCATATAGGTCTTGGGTTGCAAGACCCAGGACAGATGTGAAAGCATTTGAAGTGACCAGAGATGATGTTAGAAGAGTATTTGAGAAAGTCAGAAGTCAAGGGAGAAATTATGTACATGAGGCTGAAGCAATGGAAGTGCTAAAATCTTATGGATTCCATATTCCTAAATCTCAATTGACAACAACTGAAGATGAATGTGCCAAATTATCTGAAGAAATCGGCTATCCAGTAGTGCTTAAAGTATCCTCGCCTAATATCGTACATAAAACTGATGTTGGTGGCGTTGAACTTAATTTGAAGAATACCCTGGAGGTACGGGAAGCGTTCCGAAGAATAATAGAGAATGCTAGAAGATCTGAAGGTGATGCAAAAATACTAGTAGGAGTCAATGTCCAAGAATTTGTCGCAAATGGTAAGGAAATGATAATAGGAATGAAGCGTGATCCGCAGTTTGGTCCTTTGCTTATGTTTGGATTAGGTGGGATATACGTTCAAGTTTTTAGAGATATTTCCTTCAGGCTAGCTCCAATAAAGGAATTGGGTGCACGCCATATGATTGAATCAACAAGGGCCAGCAAGCTCTTACTAGGAGTAAGAGGAGAGAAGCCATCAGATATTGAATCCATAGTTGAATCTCTGCAACGAATGTCTCAACTTGTTATGGACTTTTCTGAAATACAAGAGATAGATATCAATCCATTGCTAGTGTTTGAGCAAGGAAAGGGATCTAAGGTAGTTGATGCTAGAATAGTTATTTCTTAACCGTGCTACCAGTCCAGGCATTAGTTGCATTAGTCATCTCTATTGCAGTTACATCCTGCTCTGTTCTATACCACTGAAATACTTGCACGGGACATGCTTCAATACAATTTTCTTATTTAATTTGTGAACTGAGAATAATTCTTCTTTAATTGCTGATATTTCATTTGGCATACTCATTACAATTTATCTCTCATGCATGTTAATCTGCGCATAGCCTTACGTAATGCCTTCAATCCCATAATGGTATCATGTATTAATGATTGAAAAAGACAGGAATCCAATTAGCCTTCTTGACTTGATGAGGAATTGCCTTAATTGTGTAGTTGCAGCGGCATTTTGTTCCTTCCCACTCTACAAATATTTCACATATTAGAGTGAATCAATAAAATCTCTGAACTCATGGGCATGAACATCCTTCGTCTTCTCCCATACTCTCTTAAATTTCGGTATTGTCATTATCGTTTCGGCAAGGCCTTTCCAGCGAGACCAAATTTCAATATCTATCACATCTCTTTTGTTAAGGCGAAATAAAAATTCAAATAAATCGAGAAACGCCACAATGATGTAATATTCATCAGGGCTATCTACCACGGTAAATCGCTCTGCAAAAATTGGACTCTCTTCTGCCATTTTTGTGAATGTCTCTGTGCTCTCAAGTTTAAGTCTAGCGTCCATTATTCTAGAATATATCTGCTGCTCACTTTGCGCTTTCAAACTTTTCATTTGTTGCTCAATCTGCATCTGCATATTTTTCCTTATGGTTGAAAAATTCATCAGTGCCATAACGAAGAGTCCTGCAACTATTGCAACAGAAATTAATGGCACATATGTTAAAAATGAATCCACGTCAGTTTACGTTGAACGGATTGAGTTATATTGTTTTTTGTACAATAGTCAGTCAAGGCATTTGCATCAGGCCTACCAAATACTGATACGATATCTACGATAGTAAAACATGCTCACCGCAATACTATTCCATATTCATCTAGTTCTTAGATGATAACAATCTTCTTTGGTTACTTCTACGATATGCTATATAATATCTCGCAGGCCAATATATGATACCATTTAGAAAATAAAGTTTAGAGGATAATTTCAGAAGCTTTCTGTCGATATTTCAGAGCAATCCCTTTATGTCATAGGTTTCATTCAAATATATAATGGAATTATCTAGAAAAATAGTTCCTCTCTCTGGGACGGCTACAAAGAGGTACATTTGATCTGAAAGCTGCAAGAATCGTTAAACTAAAAGAACCATTAGAAATAAAAGAGATTGAGCAACCAAAAGGTTCACAAGCCCTTATCAAAGTCCAATCAGCAGGCGTCTGTCATAGTGACATTCACCTATGGGAAGGTGGGTATGAAGGTCCTGGCGGACAATTTTTGATGGCTACAGAAAGAGGGGTAAAATATCCATTAACACCTGGACACGAAGTAGCAGGATATGTAGATAGTTTGGGTGAAGAAGCTTCTATAGCATTGGAAGGAAGCATTAGTAAAAATGACAAAGTATTAATTTATCCATGGATAGGCGAAGGACTTTGTCCAGCATGTAGGATTGGTGAGGAGAATCTATGTGATAAACCTAGGTCACTGGGTATCTATGCAGAAGGGGGATATGCAGAATATGTTTTGGTACCAAGCTATAGATATCTGATCAAAATGGGCGCTGATGACGATGATCATGATTTAAACACCGATTCAATCGCTACTCTATCATGTTCCGCACTTACAGCCTACGGCGCGGTAAAGAATGCCAACCTAGGACCAAATGATAATGTTGTCATTGTTGGAGCAGGTGGATTATGGTTAATGGCTATCCAACTAGCAAAAGCAGTTACTGGAGCGAGAATAATTGCCACGGATTTAGATGATGACAAGTTAAAACTCGCAAAAGAAAATGGAGCAGATAACACCATCAATTCAAAAAAGGAAGACGCCACAAAGGTCGTCATGGAGTTAACTAATAAACTGGGAGCAGATGCAGTGATTGACTTTGTTAATGCTTCCAAAACAGCAGAGACTGATATGCAGCTGCTCAGGAGAAGAGCGAAATTGGTGCTGGTTGGGCTCTTTGGTGGAGAGCTAAGACTAAATTTAGTTACTATGCCAGCTAGAGCATACAAGTTAATTGGATCGTATACCGGAAGCATAACAGACCTGATAGAACTTGTATCATTGGCAAAGAGAGGAGTAATAAGACCAATTATTTCAAATCGATTCAAATTAGATCAGGCAACAGAGGCGTTGACAATGTTAAAGGAGGGTAAAATTCTTGGAAGAGGTGTAATAAATCCTTGAATGAAAGAGTAGCAGCAGCAGAATTAAAAACAATAAATCCTGCAACGGAAGAGATTATCAATCGCTATGAAATAATGACGAGAGAGCAGATAAATGACAAAGTAAAGAAAGCACGAAATACATTTCAAGATTGGAAAAAAGACGCAGGTAAGAGAGCCGATCTCCTTCATGATTTTGCTAATGAACTAAGGAAAGATAAGGAGAACCTTGCAAGGACAGCCACAACTGAAATGGGAAAGGCTATAAAAGAAGCAAGATCTGAAGTTGAAAAGTGTGCTTGGGTGATCGAGTATTATGCTGATAATGGACAGATCCTTTCAACTGATGAAATTATCAATACTGATGCTAGGAAAACTGTGATAAGGTTTCAGCCGATTGGAGTAATAGGCAGCATAATGCCATGGAATTTTCCTTACTGGCAAGCATTAAGATTTGCAGCTCCTTCATTAATGGTTGGCAATACTATCGTATTGAAACCAGCTAGTGCTACCACTCAGTGTGGAATTGAAATAGAGAAGGCTTTCAATAGAGCTGGTATACCAGAGGGAGTGTTTCAAACTCTAGTGGGCGATTCCAGTATTGCTGGACCACTGATTGATTCGGATGTTAACGCAGTAACATTTACGGGAAGCGTTCCAGCAGGTGCTAAAGTTGCACAGAGAGCTACATCACAGGTGAAGAAAACTGTCCTTGAGTTGGGAGGTAGCGATCCTTTTATAGTGTGTGAAGATGCTGACATTGAAAAAGCATCAACGGGAGCTATAAAGGGGCGTTTTATTAATTGTGGGCAAAGCTGCATTGCATCAAAGCGGTTTATTGTAGTAAAGAATATAGCAAATGAGTTCATCGAAAAATTTATTGAAAAAACAGAGGGACTTAGAATGGGAGATCCTCTATCAGATAATACAGATATAGGACCTCTTGTAAATGCGAATGCCATGAAGAAAATAGATTCTCAAGTTAAAGAGGCAGTTAGAGAAGGAGCTGAAGTTCTCGTAGGAGGTGAACAGATAGGGAATAAAGGTTATTTTTATAAACCAACAGTTCTCGGTAATGTTAACCAAAAGATGTCTATAGCACAGGAGGAGGTATTTGGCCCTGTGGCTCCAATTATTGTAGCTAGTGACGAAGTTGAAGCTATAGAGCTTGCCAACGATTCTGAGTATGGTCTTGGGGCAAGTATTTGGACTCAAGACCTTGATAAGGCAGAGAGATTCTCAGATAGCCTGGAATCAGGCATCTTATCAGTCAATAACGTAGTATCTTCTGATCCTAGAGTCCCATTTGGAGGAGTTAAGAAGAGCGGCTTTGGTAGAGAGTTGTCAAGATATGGCATGCTAGAATTTGTTAACATCAAATCTGTTAGGTTCTATGATCAATTAATTCACAATCATCATGTGGAGTGATATAGTAAGTATTGACATCTTAGAGGCTAGAAAATTAGAATATGTCTGATACCATAGAGAATGTGTTAGTACTTCAGGGTGGAGGTTCTTTGGGTGCCTTTGGCTGCGGAGTTTACAAAGCACTTGCAGATAATAATATAAAAATCGACATAATTGCGGGTACATCGATCGGTGGGCTAAATGCTGCTATAATTACAGGCAGCCAAGAGAATCATCCTGAAAGGGAACTAGAACAATATTGGCTGGAATTAGCAGAGGGAAGTGCGAACTTAAATTCTCCTTTTATAGAATGGTTGACGAGATATCCAATTACAACACTATCACCACCAGCACCAACCACACACCATTCAACAACAACACATATCTTACAAATTAAAACATTAATGTCATTTTATAATTCAGCGATTTATGGAAATGATAAAGTCTTTGTACCTAGATGGAGGCCTGAATTCGCATTTACGGATCCACAGTATTTTATACCTACCAAATGGACATATCTGTATGACCACTCACCTTTAGTGAAGACTGCTGAAAAGTATATTGATTATAGCAAGTTGCAACCCAATGGTAAACCTAATTCACGTTTGATAATAACTGCAGTTAATGTGTTGACTGCAGAACCGTTAATTTTTGATAGTACCAAACAACAAATAACTTCAAAGCATTTACTAGCTACAACCGGATATCCGTCATACTACTTTCCCTGGGTGGAAGTAGAAAAAGGGGTATATGCGTGGGATGGTAGCTTACTGAGCAATACTCCATTAAGAGAGGTTATAGATGCATCCCCAGTCAATGACAAACGAGTCTTTCTTATAGAAAATTATCCAAAAAAATGTGATAGCTTACCGGATCACTTGCTTGAAGTAGAACATAGGGCACGAGATATCATGTTCAGCGATAAAACTTTGCATAGTATACAAATGTCCAAAGCAATAACTTTCTATCTTAGTTTCATTGATGAGCTTTATCATATGATCGAAAGTGAGCTTAACGCTGAAAAAAGAGAAGAAAATAAAGAAAAGTTAGAAAAGATTCGTGCAAAATATAAAAAAATATCAGAGCAACATGGTGCGGAAATAAAGGGTGTATATTACATAGCCAGGAGCGAGCCCTTTCCATCTCTTCGCGAGAATGCAGATTTTTCAGTTGATACGGTAAAAGCTTCAATTAAGGAAGGAGAATTAAAAACTAATCGTATTCTAAAAGATATCAAAATGGATTAAGGGACTTCTCATCTCATACTATAGGAGAAATGATAGCTCAGAGCGGACGATCATATGTATCTCCCGAAAACTCAAATATTCAAATCCGAAGTAGTGAAATAGAATCGCCTATTACCTTTCAAAACGCTGATTTCTCTCTCAAGATCATCAAAGAATTGGTATCGAGAGGTGAGGGAAAGATCAATGAAGAGTTAACATACTGTGAAAAGATAAGGTGAGATTTTGGCAGACAACAGTAAAACAAGAAACAGAAACCAACTTCAATAAGATTAACTTTAATTACTTTTCATTTTCTGAGATCAAAAGGGACGCACTTACAAGCGAAAGACGACTCACATACTATTTTTAAGATAGTAAATTATCTCAAATAACTACAATAGAGTGCCATATTGTATCCTATGCTATGCATGTAGAAGTTCTTCTCGACTCGCTACTTTTGCTATTATCAATTATTTACGCCTACCAATTCCTTATAAGTTGAATAATCATTATGATATGTAATGACTCGATTCAAGACTCCCTTAAAGAAAAACGAGTTACAGGAACGGAAGCTGGTAAGAACGGATGTTAGCGACCGCTCAATTGTATTGACAACGATAAACGGAACGGTCTATGCTATGGATTAGTTATCATCAGATCAGAGGCTTGCAGGAATTATCATCGGATCAGACTTTTTGATAAAAGCCACCACCATCTAATGAAATTAATCCAGTACTATTACAAGAAGGACCACAAAAAGTTATCGAGGAATTTTTTTACCAAGGGATTAAATCTAGATTGTTATATTGATATTATTATTCGTATCAAATAATTAGGATATCTTCCACATATTTTTCGAACTTATCGAATGACTGTCGACGTAGCAATTCTACGTCTCTAATTGAACCATAGTATCATCATTCTAGAACTCACAAAATCGAAGGGATAGAAAAGTATCATGTGATACTGAGGTTAGCTGCAGAATGAAGTTTTTCCAATAAACAACAAGCACTCGCATGACAACAGGATAGTGAGTAATCCATTAGATAAGTATATGTCAGTTATATAGAAGGATCTGACAATATTTTATACCGAGGGCATAATCTTGATTCATAAAATCTACCTACCATATATTTTTACATCTCTTGAAGTGCTACAATACATCTTGATATATTCAGAACGGAAATATCGGTTATCTATTTTCTTTTCAGCTAATAGCATCAAATATCTATACAAATCAATATTATATACTACTCTAAAATCTTTATTTCCTTTGCCTCCGCTTTGAATCCTATTTTTGCGTGAGTTCCATCACAGTATGGCTTATTATTAGATCCACCACATCTACACAGAGCAGTAGTAACATTACCATCCACCACTATTAGGTCAGGTCCATTCTCTGTGCATTTAATTTCTATTCTAGGCATAATTAATTTATTAATGGAATAAGTATATAAATTAATCATGTGATTATGTGGCGCCGTTCAGTTATCGATAGAGCTAAATCTATGAATATCTTCTCATAGCATTTAGCTTTTCAATGGAATAGAATATACACAGAACTAGATTTACGCTGAGTTCAAACGGCCAACGTATGTGGAGGATTGAGCGATTTCAAATCAAATTGTATTATTTGGACTGGACTTGTCAATTTATATTCATTCTAAGTTATAGGAATCCTATTTGTTCTCTTCTCTAGATGTGGATGATGAAGGCTGAGCAGCCCAATTACTTTCTTTCCTATACGATTTCTTGAGCCAAATTGGTGTAATTACGGTAGTGAGAGCTACCATGATTATGACAGTGGTATATATGTCAGAAGTCAATGCACCAGTTGACACCCCTACTCCTGCCACAATCAATCCCACTTCTCCTCGTGATACCATTCCTTTTGTCCTGTCTTTTAGAAATATAATTGAAGGGAGTCCGCATCCAACTAATTTTGTCGTTACAGCTATGGCGATTACTATGCCCGAAAGATACAATACATTTAGATTTACTCCGCGCAAGTCAACCTGTGCTCCGATTATGGCAAAAAAAAGAGGACCAAATATTATCAACAGTTTTTTCGCGTATTCGTCGACTCGTTTAATGAGGCGTGTACTAGCTACTGCCATACCCACAGCAAACGCTCCAACGATTGGTGATAGCCCCACGAACGCGGCTATGCCTGCAGCTCCAAAGAAAGATGCAGTTACAATACCTTCTATACTGCCTTTAGATTTCCATAACCTCTCAACGTGAAGCAATTTTGGTATCAAAAATATGGACCCAATCAATAGCGCGGCAAACAGTCCCAATATTTGGAGTATAAGGAATATAACATCCATTATTTCCGGAGAAGTATCTCCTGTTTGAACCATGGTAGTTACAACAGATAATACAGCAATAGCAAGGATATCATCCACTATAGCCGCACCTAGTATCAATCTGGCTTCTTTTGTCTGCATCTTTCCTAATTCAGTTAATACTTGGACTGATATTGCGATACTTGTCGCCGTAAGTGCTGTTGCTACAAGCATAGACTCTAGCGCTTCTAACCCAAATAATGTTAATACAATAAATCCCACAAAAAATGGAAGAATAACACCAAGTGATCCTACTGTAAGAGAAGCAGCTCCACCCTTCAAGAATTCTCGTGGTGTAACCTCAAGCCCTGCTACAAACAAGATGACAATGGCTGAAATCTCTCCAATATTACGTACAGTTTCTTCAAGTGCTACTAAAGGTTCACCGTCAAAGTAAAGTAATCCGCCTATGGCAAAAGGCCCTACTATTATTCCAGCTAAAAGTTCACCTAGTACTACCGGCATTTTCAGTTTGTGAAATAACTCCAAATAATTTTGCAGCAAATAAGAGGATGGCAAGCGAAATTATTACATGAATAAATTGAATACTATTTGCCTCCAGCGCCATTGTATCTATCCATCTGTGTTCATAATGCCTTTAAATGCTATGTTATTGGTCTCTTTAGTCAATGGAAAGCTGCGGGCATAGGGTCTGCTTTCGCAGTGTATCTCACAATACATTATTTTTTGTCAAGAGCTGCAAATTCTTTAAATCTAGACAAGAAACAACTCAAGGGTGTTGATTCAGTTATCAAATTAATCATGATTGTCATAACGATCACTATTATATTATTTCAATTCTCTTCAATTAGCGGAGCAGCAGCAGGTGCAATAAGTGTAGCGGTAGGTACCGTGATAGGTTTTTCATCAAGAAACACTATCAGCAGTGCGATAGCAGGAATAATTCTATTATCAGCACGTCCTTTTAAACTAGGCGATAGAATCAAGCTGTCAGAAGATGATAGTCTCCTAGGAAATGTCGTAGAGATTAGTCTAATATATACAAAGATTAAGACCGTTAGAAATGAACTTGTAACTATCCCCAACCAATCATTGCTGCAAAATCAGATAATAAATTATAGTGGTTTTAAATATTTAGCAGTACCGGTAGAGATATCCGTTGGTTATGAGAACGATAACTTCAAGGCATTACTAATTGAAGCTGCTTCAAAGACATCAGGCATCATCAGCGATAATCCAAAACCTTATGTTATTTTGAAAGGATTTGACGACTTTGCAGCTGTTTATGAACTGCGGGCATATACTGAAAGAGTGAACGACTACTTTAGAATACAGTCCGATATTAGAGAGAATATTTATGATATATTTGTACAAAAGCATATTGACCTCACAACACCAGATATAGTGTATTTTAATAACAAGAAGATGAGAAAAGAAGAAGATGCATTAGATAAAATCAATACTTCTGATAGTAGTTGATAGTAGTTGTAGTGATATTATCAAGATGTTTCTTTTTAAAATGGATAATAATAGTAACAATTGAATACATCTGTCTGATTAAACAATTAATATACAGACAATACATACATTGGCTCAACGCTTTAGATGGTGGTTATACAGATTCCAGATTCCCTTAAACAGTAGCACAACATAAAACTACTAGTGAAACTTTCTGGCTAAAACCTCTTTATTATGTGTTGTCCTACCTATGAGTGTATGATCATAACAGGAACTTCAACATTATCAATTACCTTTCTGGCTGTACTTCCAAAAGACCTTATTGATGAAGAAATCGTATCACTTGTCATTACAATAAGATTAACATCTCCGGTACTGGCAAGATTAACTATCTCATCTTCGACTGATTTCCCGGTCGTTAGTCTGTATGATACTTGGCCTTTGATTCCAGCAGCTTTACAAAGATTCAATTTCTCCTCTATCATTTTTTTTGCCTCGCCTTGTGCAGTAACAGTTATTCTTTGTACATCTTTTTGACCTTCTCTTCCTTCATTATCTCTATTCCTATCTTCACCTGCTTCTATGCCTTCACTACCTCTATTAGAGCCTACGAAAGTGGTATCTGAAATATCTTCAATCTTTTCCATTACAAATAATATAATAATCTCAGACCCTGTGGCATTTGCCAGATAAATTGCATGCCCCAATGCATTATCAGACATTTCGGTATTATCATGAGGAACTGGAACTAGAATCTTCTTGTATGCAGATGGGAGTATGGAAGAAGAGGAGGAGGCAGAGGAGGAGGAAGACGAATGGTCGAGCTCTGAACTAGATACAGATGATGGCTCGTTAGGACCAACGTCAGCATTTTCGTCGTCCAGCTTCTTATTATGGTGGTCATCAGCCATTATCATGTGTATGTGCTTTAGACTATAGCAATCTGGTATTTAACAATTTTAGATAAAGATATAGAACCTGTATGTAGAACCAAGGGACATATGTTATCCCCTCACAGCAACTGGTACTGGTAGCATATGTTCCAGCTTAAGTGCTTTTACAAATCGTACATACCAACCATCATCTCTGTGTCAGGAGTATCTTTCTTCAGGATAGCATTTTGTAGTGGATATTTTCTTTCCATTGTTGTACCAGTCGATGTAAGATAGAATACACCTGTCGATACTTTCATGGTCAATGGTACTGCTTCTTCCCAATCTGTGTATCAGAAATCTCTTCAGTCCTTTCTGAGCATTTGAAAGCTTACCCATGGTTTGTGGGTGATGTATTGATGTCCAGATATGTCTCCCTGTTAAATGCTGATCACAATATTTTCTCATTGTAGAGTTTCTTCTATTAAACTGGCTACCATTATCAGTCAAAAGAGAATCATATTTTTGGTCATTTAATAGACGCTTCATACCATCTACTACATTGTCGTCTGTTTCATTCTCCAGTCTTGCAGCCCAGAGTTTTCTGGAATGATCGTCTTCCATAGTTAGTATTGGTATTCCATTGAATCTTGTGAGATCAGCCTGTACTAATTCATCAGGCTTATCTCGTTCAAATGATTTGTATTCTTTAATGATCTTTTTCTCTGCATCAACCAGTGAATGTCTGGCTAGGATGTTGTAAGCAGTAGTCTTGCTGATACGCCGATTATTTTTGTGTTCTATATCCAAACTCTCATTAACTATGCTTGCTAGCTGTTCAGAGCCAAAACCAGTGGCTTTTCTTACTTTGATTATCCTTCTTTCAATCTCTATTGGTGTCTTGTTTAAGATATTGTATGGCTTTCTGGATTTAAATCTCAGACCATGTATGCCTTCTTCTCTATAACTTTTTACTATTCTCTGTAGTTGACGTCTACTTCTATCAATCATACGAGCAGCTTCCTGTCTAGTTATTCGGACAGTGTCACTAACCAAAGTTCTAGCTACTGCATGATATCGCTTTCTAACAGACTCTTGTTCATTCTTTAATATGGCTATATGCCATTCTTCTAGGTACACCTCTCCCTGTACAATAATCATTTGTTCTCACTTTGTTTATTGTGCAGGAGGGGTGACACATGTTACTTAGCTTACCAGGCGTTCGGACGAGAAACACGTATGAGGATTCGAACTTCTAACTCCTGCTATACAATTCTTTTATTATCAAGCTTGATCCTGATGACTTTCGCATGACTCAGACCTCAGTCATGCGAAAACATTATACCTCCTGCATACTTCAGCCGTCGAAGTACTTGTGGTCAGCATTTCCAGCACTATGTTGGCCTTCTCTACTCCAGTCCATTTTCTACATGGCATATAGTGCACCCTCCCAAGTGTATCTTAAAAGTGGCCTAAAGTTGCCCAGCTGGTATGGGATACAGATCAGCATAAAGTAACTATCTCATGTCGGGATTAAAGAATCGCTGTGTTTTTACCGCAGCATTCCCTAGCACTTCTGAAGTTTCATTGACGATAGTCCCTGCGGATTCTGATGTAGCAACTTTTTCTGTAACGTTGCCTATGAATTCACCTGTCTCAGTTATAGCTCCTCTTATTGATCTTGATGCTTCCTCTTCAGCTGTAGTTGTCGCTGGTATAGTGGTTTGGTTTGTCGTCAAGTTGGTCTGGCCATCTGCTGAATCTAATGTTACAGGTGCTGCTATTACGACTTCAAAAGATATGAAGATTGCAATTGCAATGCTACGGGGCATCCTCAATCTTAATTTCTTTTCACCCATAGATTACCTATATAACGTTAAATTTTATATCCTTTTCAGATTGATGAGACAGAACATGAGATAGTTCATTGTGAACAAAGAATGATTAGGAGCAAAATAGTATATAAACCTAAATAGTTTATTGGTTCCGCATAAGCTAATAACTAAAACAAGTACTTGCTCTATTTGCTTGTTATACTGATGTCCCAATAGATTCTGCGCTGATTTTTTAATATGCAGCAAATTCATTTCGTTTTTTAGTGTTATGATGGTTCATGGATGGAATGGAGTAATGCTGTCGAAAATCCTATCGAAAAATAAGCGCCATTAATTTATTCATGATACACTCATAAGTGTAAGAGAATTTTAACTTGCTCGGATGCTAAATACTAGAGCTATTCTCCAGTTCTAACAGTTTTGCTATTCATGTAGAAGTTTTAACTTAGCCAATTAACTGATCTGAACTTTGGACAAGTTTAACCATTCATCCAGGGATTAAGAAGATCAGCTGAGAATAACTTCTTGATGAGACTTCAGACAATGGACGCTAATACTGTCTAGTAACATACTGAATTTTGACTGAGCAAACGAAAATTCAAAGTCCGTT
>Ga0315553_10002607_pt1 | contig 14378 bp, 21 predicted proteins | sample SalMarSW160140MG_FD_203099 | JGI IMG/M metagenome (GOLD analysis project Ga0315553, IMG submission 203099) | Salt marsh sediment microbial communities from the Plum Island Ecosystem LTER, Massachusetts, United States - Salt Marsh Sediment SW1601-40 ... | reverse complement strand
CATCGAGAATTACTTTAGCAAAATCAAAGACTTTCGATCCGTGAATACGCGATACGACAAAACAGACCTGAGCTACAAAGCCACGATCAACCTTGCCGCTATCGTGATCGCACTGAGATAATTGTCCGCGGACTCTAACAAAACGAACGACCGAAGATCAGCAAAAAAGCCTAGCCCTGAAACGATCCGATGATTTTGCTTGCGGTAGAGGGGGAAGTCCGTCATCGACCTTTCTTCTCCTGCAAGCGTTCCGGCGCACCTTCAAAGATGAACGGATTAAGGAAGATGCGTTGCTCGAACAGGTTTCTCTCGACCGCGTTCAAAGAGGCATCTTTGCACGCCTCTTCCCAATTTGCGCGGAGCGCGTCGATCTGCTGTGCGATGATGTCTTCTGCCGCTTTCTCATCGAGCTGGAAATGCGGCGCCGCTTCCAGACATGTCGCGAGATTGCTCATGCGCTTGTCGTCAACGATCAGCATGGACTGGCTGGTGCAATGAGGATTCTGGAGCCACGCAGTTCGTGCACCAGCAGCTGCCGTCACCGGCGGCACAGTGCCGCCGGGTGTGGCTTTCCGGTGGAAGGCGGCCGTCAGTCGTCCCAATCTCCGTCGAACGATTCATCAGCCGTCTCATGGACATGGCGTTTGAGGTCCTTGCGATCATGGTCCTTATAGCCGTGCTCTGTGCCCTTCTCGTCGCGGGTACTGTCGTCCTGAGAGGCAAGTTTTTCGGTGGCTTGCGGAACTTTGGGTCCATGACTATTGCTGAGGTCATCGTTAGAAGCCATGGAGGCGCCAGCGGTAGCCATCAAAGCAAGCGCCAGAGCCGGTGCAATCAGAAGCTTATGCATTTTTGTCATCTCCATTCAGTGTTACCGGAACGGCAATAGCCGTCCATAGAGACGATCATTGCATAGCCTCCCTGACGCTCTCCCTTTGATTTGTGTCAGAGAATTGTCAGGCGGATTTAACTATTTATCTTTTTTTATGAAGCCCTCTTGGAGCCGCAGAACAATTGTGTTCATTCTCGCATGTCTGCTTGCGGGCGGAAACATCGCTTATGCAGACGATCGGGAGGAGGACGGCGATCATGATCGTGCCCGCCACGCGCTGGAGGAAGGGTATGCGCAGCCGCTCGGGGATATCATGGAACTCGTCGGTGACCGGCTCGGCGGGAAAGTGGTCGGTATCGAGTTTCATGGAAGGGACCATCACTATATTTATGAGTTCAGGATCATCACGCCTGCTGGTGAGCTCCGCGAGGTGTATGTGGATGCCCAGACGGGCGAAATTTTAAAGAGCGAGGGCGATTGATGCGCATTCTCCTGGTTGAGGATGAACCTCGGATCGTCGCCGATATTGTCGCCACTCTGGAGGCTGAGGGATATGTCGTCGAGACTGTCGGCGACGGGGAGGAAGCCTGGTTCCGCGGCGACACAGAAGATTACGATCTGATCGTGCTCGATCTTGGCCTTCCCAAAATGGACGGCCTTGCCGTCCTGAAACGCTGGAGAGCCGCAGCCCGCACCACGCCGGTTCTGGTGCTCACTGCGCGCGGAAGCTGGGCAGAGCGTGTCGAAGGAATCGATTCAGGCGCGGATGACTATCTCCCCAAGCCCTTCCGCATGGAAGAGCTTCTGGCTCGCGTCCGCGCCCTCATCCGGCGCTCGGCGGGGCTCGGCACTTCCGTCATCGAAGTCGGTTCATTAAGCCTGGATGTGCGGCAAATGCGCGTCAAGAGAGACGGTGTTCCGATTATGCTCTCGCCCCTTGAATACAGGCTCGTCGGCTACCTTCTGCATCACAAGGGGCGGATTGTTCCGGGGTCGGAGCTGCTTGAGCATCTTTATGGTGACGATGACGCTCATGATATCAACGCACTCGAAGCCGTATTGAAACGGCTGCGCAAAAAACTTGGCCCGACGGCTATCGAGACCAGACGCGGCTTCGGCTATATCATTGCAGACGAGGAGGCATGAATCACGGCTCCCTGCGCATGCGCCTGCTGCTCGGGGGAGCGGCGTCGATCCTCGCTGCGCTGATACTGTCGGCCCTCGGGCTGATGCTCCTGTTCGAGCGCCATGTCGAACGACGTGTCGAGGCCGAGCTCGGCGTGCATCTCGACCAGATTGTTGCAAGCCTCGATCATGGCACCGGCGGTTCGCTCATCATCAAGAGACCGCCTGCCGATCCCCGCTTCGCCATACCGCTGTCAGGACTCTATTGGCAGCTTAATGCTGATAGCAATACCATCTTGCGGTCACGCTCCTTGTGGGATGTGCAGCTTGCGCTTCCTCCGGATGACCTTGCAGATGGCGCCGTTCACAAACATCGCATCGCCGGACCGGCCGGTTCGGAGCTGATCGTTCTTGAACGAAGCATTACGCTTCCCGCACGTCTTGGCGGCGGAGGCATACGGGCTGCAGTGGCGGTTGACACAGCCGATATCAAGGCAGCCGTGCGCTCCTTTGCAATCGATCTCCTGCCCTATCTTGCCGTGATCGCAATCTTCCTGATAAGCGCCGCTTATGCGCAGGTTGCGATTGGATTGAAACCTCTCGATACGGTTCACAAGCAGCTCACGACCATCCGGCAAGGGAAAGCACGACGGTTGGGGCGGGCATTCCCGGACGAAATCCTGCCGCTTACTGCAGAAGTCGATGCCTTGCTCGATGCTCGCGAGACGCAAATCGAAAAAGCGCGTGCCCGGGCCGGTGATCTTGCCCATGGCTTCAAGACGCCGCTGCAGGTGCTTGCCGGCGATGTCGCGCGATTGCGAGTCAAAGGGGAATGCGATATCGCGGCCGAAATCGAACAGGTCGCAACAGCGATGCGGGGCCACGTGGACCGTGAGCTGACGCGGGCACGGATCGCGTCAGGCAACCGGGATGCGCGTGCCGGCATCGCCGAGGTCGTCGAGCGTGTCGTCGCAGTCATTCGACGCACGCCAGAAGGTGCCAGGCTCGACTGGACTGTCGACATCCCCACGGATGCGGTGGCCCGGATCGATCCCGACGACCTTGCTGAAGCGATAGGAAACCTCGTTGAAAACGCGGCACGCCATGCACGAAAGGCCGTGTCGATCCGAATGCGCCGGGAGGGCGATCTCACCCTTCTCAGCGTGATCGATGACGGAGCGGGCATTCCCAAGGAACGGCTTGATGAGGCGCTTGCGCGCGGCGGCAAGCTCGACCGGCTGGGGGGAGGCGCGGGGCTCGGCCTGGCTATCGTCCGCGAAATCGCCGAGGCCTGGGGCGGATATTTCGAAATTCATACGAGTTCCGCTGGCGTCGAAGCCAATTTCGGCATACAGAGCTGATCTTTCTCCAGAAATTGTCCCTTCTTGCGGCTCCGCGCAGCCACGTAGCCGGTCGAGCGAGCTTGCCCCCCACCCCGTGAAGCTGACAATTCGCTGACGCAGGACGTCAGCGGTGTCTCAGGGCTGCTTCAGTATCTTGGCGTCCACCGGACAGCTCGAATTCTTCCACCACATCAGACGGAGATGCTTCATGCGCAAATTCCTGATCCTGGCTGGCCGTCAACTTGTGAGCTGACGCTGTCATGAAACCGGAAATCACCGCGGAACGAAACACAAGGCCCACAGTCCTCGTCTGGCACAGCTCCATCCGCCTCTTCCATTGGTTCCTTGTCGCATCGATCGCGATCGCTGCTGCCACAGGCTTTCTGGCCGGTGCCAGTTGGGTCGATGTTCATCTATGGGCAGGCGTCGCGGCAGCAACTCTCGTTTCCTGGCGGATTATTTGGGGTGCGTTCGGCGACACGCACGCCCGATTTGCCGATTTCCTTGTAGGCCCGGCGAAGATATTCAAGCATCTCGGGAAACTTTATTCGGGGACAGCCGAACGCCACCGCGGACACAATCCGCTTGGAGGCGCGATGATCCTCGCGCTGATCTTCGTAATCATCGTGATCACTGTAACCGGTCTGCTCGTCCTTGGCGGCGTGCTGAAGACCGGGCCTCTCGCCTTCGCATCCAGCTATGCGACAGGCCAGCTTGCCCGCTATCCGCATAAACTCCTCGCGATCTTCCTTCTTGTACTGATCTGTCTACACGTCGCCGGCGCATTCTACGAAAGCTACCGGACGCGTGAGAACCTCATACGCGCAATGATCAATGGCAGGAAGGAAGTCCGTGAAGCGGATCACTCGCCGGTGCAGCGGAGAGAACGCCCTTTTCTGGCAATGCTGGCAGCGGGCGGACTGTTTACCATTATGGCCGGAACGGTCTGGTGGCTTGCCGCAAAACCGGGGCTCGGCGTGCCCTCACCGACGCTCGATCCGGTCTATGCCGAGGAATGCTCCGCCTGCCATATCCCGTATCATCCAAGCCTGTTGCCGCGTGCGTCCTGGGCCGGGCAGATGGAGGGGCTGCAAAACCATTTCGGCGAGAATGCCGACCTCGATGCAGCGACGAAGGCTTCGATTTCAGCATATCTTCAGGAAAACGCAGCCGAAACCTATGACACCAAGCCCGCCCATGTGTTTCGGCATGTCGACGCCAAAAAGCCATTCACCATTACCGCGTCACCTTACTGGGTTCGCCGCCACCGTCACGTACCGGATCGCATCTTCACAGATAAGGCGGTTGGCGGCCGCAACAATTGCGAGGCGTGTCACGCCGATGCCCGGTCCGGCCGCTTTTATCCCGGTTCTATTGAAATCCCTGAGGAGATAAATCCATGAGACTGATGATCTTTTCCGCTGTGGTTGTTGTCTCGGTGAGTGCCGTCGCCATCGCCGCCTCGCCGCGCCAGGTGATTTTGGGTAACTACGCCAAGATGGCCAAGGTCGCGAGCTTTTCGCGGGAGCGAGGCAAGGCGTTTTTCGAAGCAACACACACTGGCGGCAAACCTGCCACCCCTTCCTGTACGACGTGTCATGGAAAGGATCCGCGCAAGATGGGGCGGACACGAGCCGGCAAGGTCATCGATCCAATGGCAGTTTCGGCGAATCCCAAGCGTTTCACCGATCCCAAGTTTGTCGAGAAGTGGTTTACCCGGAATTGCGACACCGTTCTCGGCCGAAGCTGCACTGCTGCCGAAAAAGGTGACTTTATCGCCTACCTCTCAAGTCTTTGAGGACAAGGAAAGGACACTCCCATGCGTATCCCTCTATCACGCCGCATTGCGCTGTTTACTGGCGTCCCTCTTGCTCTTGCAGGCTTGGTGCTCGTGACCGGCCTGATGGCAAGATCTCAAGTCAAGGCCGAATCCCGATACGAGCATGAAGGTGGGGGTGAGGGACAATCTTTCCCGCCAAACAGCGGAAAGATAGTGCAAAAAGAATGCTCGGCATGTCACATGGCTTATCCTGCGGGTTTTCTACCTGCACGATCGTGGCAGGCCATAATGGCGGGGCTCAAGGACCATTTCGGTGAGAATGCGACCCTTGACGAAGCAACCGCAAAAAGCATAACCGACTTTCTCACCGCCAATGCCGCAGACGCTGATGGCCGGTATTCGCGTGTCCTGCGTGGCCTTGGTCCCAATGATGTGCCGCTCAGGATTTCGGAAACGCCATGGTGGATTCGCCGCCATCAAGGCGAAGTCCGCCCCGGCGCGTTCAATGATCCGCGCGTCGGTTCAAAAGCGAACTGCGTTGCCTGTCACTGGGGGGCTGATCAGGGCTACTACGGGGACGACTGAGAATTACGGCCTGTCCCGGTAGGTCCGCTCAAGCGCGGACCAATGCCTGACATCTATGTCAGGCAACCGGGATCACTCAACAGGTCCAAACGGTTTAGGGGAACGTCGCGATTTGTGTTGGAATTTGATTTGGCGTGCTCTCCGGTAAGCTGAACGAAACGGATCAGGCGGCGAGATCAATGGGTAGATCGGCCGACTTCGCCGCGTGGGTCTTCCAGCCGTCGACTTTTCGCATGCTTATTTGTCCAGAGGCGAGCAACGCCCAGAACATCATGGCGGCGGTTTCGGCTGATGGCAGAACAGTTTGCGTCTTGATCCTGCGCTTGAATTCCTCGTGAAGGCGTTCGATGGCGCCTAAGCGAGCGCTTGTCGCGATGTCTTGCTGATCGCGACCAGACAAGCGTCGCTCACGATAAACGATGGGGTGGACGCCCCCTGTCGGCCCTAATGTGCCAAAGTGGTGGTGTGGGATCAGATCGGGGAGGCGTCCATGACAGAAGTGCATATCATTGGTTTGGATCTGGCAAAGCGCGTGTTTCAGGCTCATGGCGCTCCATCAGACGGAACTGTCGTCTTCCGTAAGAAACTCTCGCGTAACCAAGTCCTTGCGTTTGTATCTGTAAGCGGCGGTGCATCGTCGCAATGGAGGCTTGCGCCAGTGCTCACTATTGGGGACGCGAGATCGGCGCACTGGGGCACGAAGTTCGACTTATCGCGCCGGCCTATGTAAAGCCTTTTGTTAAACGCCAAAAGAATGACATGGCCGATGCGGAGACAATCTGCGAGGCGGCATCGCGGGCGAATATGCGGTTTGTTCCGGTCAAAAGCGCCGAGAAACAAGCATCGGCTGTGGCCTTTAAGACGCGCGATTTGCTGGTGCGGCAGCGATCGCAGATGATCAATGCACTTCGCGGACAGGTGGGAGAATTTGGCGTCATTGCGCCACAGGGTATTGCGCATGCCAGTAAGCTGGGGACGTGGATCAGGAGTGCAGACTGTAGCTTGCCTGAGGCCGCGCAAAGGATGTGTCTTATCCTTGTCGAGATGATTGACCGCCTATCGGAACAAATCAGTCAACTGAATGCTGAGATTGCCAATCGGGCGCGCCACGACGAGACCTCACGCCGCCTGACTCAAACCAAACAGCCTCCGGAGAACCTGGGGCGGTTCACTGCCGAAGAACGCTGTGGGAGTTAGTCCCACGCTTCCACATCGACCTGCTGCACGATCTTTCCGTTCGCGTGATGGACGATGACGTTTTCTATGATCCGGTTGCCGCTCGCCATTGTGACAATGACGCAAAATGCCGCCCGTGTCGGTCCCAGCACTTCGTCCTGAATAGAGAGCTGCACATTGCTGGCCTTGACCCGGTCCAGGAAAGCTCCGATCTGCTCCCGCCCAACCATGCGGTTAGGATTCCGCGGCGGGGAACTGTGGCGGTATTCGATCCACTCCGCACCCTCATCGTAAAATGAGAGCCACGCCGCGATATCCTGCATTTCGAATGCATGCTTGAAAGCGTCGAAGTCAAAACCGCCCGCGGATTCCTTCGTCATCTCTACCTCCGCGCATCAATTGGGTTAATCACTCTCGGCGACGGCTAGCCCCGATACGGCGTAGGTGACGCCCATGCCGTTGCCCAAATCCTCCAGCATGTCCCGCATCCGGTTGAGATCTTCGATCATATCTGCGCGGGCGGCGACAATGTCCTCGAACATGTCCCATTCGCCGATAAAGCAATAGGAGCGCTCTCCTGTCTTGACGAGTGCTGCCTTTCGAAGTCCGGATTTGACTTCGTGACCCGGTGAACGATTCATTGCGAGAAATTCACTTTCACGGTCTGCTTTCACGCGCATATGAACCACGTTATAGGCCGTCATGGCATCCTCCACGTCTCCTGAATTTATCAGCCTACCGTCATTAAGCTACGGACTTCGATGACAATGTAAACAAAGTTAAGCCCTCAAAGGGCACTTCCCGCGCCGACACCTTGGACCGCTGGGCGCGACGGGCGCGCCGACCGAAGAGCCCACGCCGGACACCACCACCGAAACCGAACCCGCGGCCAAGGCGCGCACGCCGCGCGAGGGCACGAAGCAGGCCACGCTGATCGCAATGCTGCGCGCAGAGACCGGCGCGACCATCGAGGAGATCACGGCCGCCATGGGCCGGCAGTCGCACACGGTGCGCGGCGCGATGGCAGGAGCGCTGAAGAAGAAACTCGGGCTCGAGGTCACCTCGGAGAAGGTCGAGGGGCGCGGACGGGTTTACCGCATTGACCGGGAGGGCTGAGTCATGGCGAAGACGACCATACACAACCGTCTCGTCGCCTCGCTCCAGCAGCGCGCGAGACGATAGTCGCCGCTCTACATCCACCTGCTCGACTGCCCGATCGGAGCGGCCCGTGCCGCTTCCTCAAGATGCCGTCTTCGGTTTGTAGAGCGTCATCCGGTAGCACTCCATGTGGCGTGCATGGAACTGGTAGGCGAGGGCCCACAGGTAAAGGCGGAACTTGCGATACTCGAACTCGCCGAATTCCTGGCGCACGAAATCCTTGTTCTTTTCCAGATTGAGCGTCCACTGCCTGAAGGTCAGAAAATAGCTCCAGCCATCATTGAACACCTCGACCAGATCGAGCGGCGTCTTCTTCAGCTTGTTGAGAAAATCATCGAGGACGAGGTAGGAGTGATTGCCCGGATAGATGTAGCGAGCCATGAAGGAGGAGAACTCGTACTTTTGCCGCGACGCGCTGCCGTCGAGGAAGACGGCGCCTCCAGGTTTGAGCAGATTGCAAAACTTGGTCAGCACGCGCTCATATTGGGGCAGGTGTTCAATCACACCCATGATAACAATGGCGTCGAATTTGTTCTGCGGCTCGTACGTCAGGAAATCGGCCAACAGGATGCGGAAGCGGTCCGAGACGGTGGAGAGCTTTTGTGTGAGATACGTTTGCGATACCGTCGAATTGGTGATGCCCGTAAAATCGGTGTCCGACTGCAGGGCATGGCCGGCAAATGCGCCCCAGCCCGGGCCGATCTCAAGCACGCGCTTGCCCGGGCCGAGTTCGCAGCGCTCGATGGCATAGTCGAACTTCCGCTCCAGCGCCGTCGCCAATTGCTCGTCGCCGCTCTCGTAGACCCCTTGGCTGTAGGCCGGATGGGTCTCGTCGAGAAAGCTCAGGAACAGTCGCGGGTCAGCGTCATAGTGAGATTTGATCGCCTGCTTGTTGGTGTAGACCTGCCCGAACAGAAGCGGCTGGAGAAAGCGCCAGCAATTGGTTAGAAAGTGCCTGTCGTCGAGCGCGGCGCGCACCGCGAAAAGCTGCAGCATATCGCCGTCGAGGTCAATGTCGCCGCGCATATAGGCCGCGGCGAGATTGCCCTGGTCGAGACTTCGCACCGCCTTGAAGGCCCGGTCGTTGCGAAGGGCCGCATGGAATACAGGTTCGCCGGACCCCACTGTGCGCACCTGGCCGTCCGGTATTTCGATCGAAAACGGTTTGCAATTGGCGCCGACGCGGGCGATGAACGCATCGACCGCAGTCTTGGCGATGGTCCCCGACATGTCAGCCTCTAGGTTGCTGCTCCGTTGTCTAGGTATTGCCATGTGGAAGCCTCGCAGTTGCTTGAGCACGACTCCGAATGGCCCGAGACGCAATCCGCGTGCATTCTTCTACGATGATCCTGTTATTATATTACGGCCGGCTGGCGCTCCATGACGAAGCAGGCGATCGGCCACATGGCCTACTACTTCAACAGCCAACGCTTGATGCGCCGCTACGCCAGCGAAGCCTTGCCACGGTGATCGAGCCCATGGAAGGCAGGCTTGCGCGATTACGTGACGACGGGCTCGACTCGTAGCCGGCGTGTCGGACCGCCTCGGAAACGCCTCCTTCGTCGGCGTCGTTGCGAACCGTGACCTCTTTGTTCGTAGATCAACGGCAACCTCCGGCCGTGAAGATGGCCTCCATCTTCAGGTCTGCGCCAGCGTCGCGTGCAGCCCGAAGATCGGGAAAATCAGGATCTGCGTGACGACCGCGACGCCATAGCCGAGGACGACGTTGGCGACGGCTTCCACCAGCGACATTGTGCGGCTCTGCTTCATGCGGCCTTACTCTTCCCGCGCGCGGAAGCCGGAGAGTTGCCTTCGGAGTCGGCGTCGTCGCCCAGCCGCGCCGCCTTCACCTGCGCGAAGGTCCGGCCGTCACCATCGAGGACCGCCTCGCGGCCGGTGTCGGCCTGCCAGCGCTCCACGGCGACATCGACATAGGCCGGGCTGATCCCCATCGCGAAGACGCGCCGCCCATTGGCGTCGCCTGCCATGATCTGCGAGCCGGAGCCCGCGAAGGGTTCGTAGCAGAGCCCGCCCCGCGCCACATGCTGGCGCATCGGGATCCCGAACGCGTCGAGGGGTTTCGGCGTCGGATGGTCGGGCCGGTCCTGCTTGGCGAAGCTCGGCAGGGCCCATGTCGACGGCAGCGTTTCCTCTGCCACCTTCGGCGGGCGCTTGCCCTTGATCCAGCCCATGAAACAGGGCTCGTGCTTCCACAGGTAGTGCGACCGGGTCAGGACGCCCCGGTCCTTTACCCAGATGATCTGCTGGTGCACGAAGGCCCCGGCCTTTTCCCAGCAGGCTTCGAGCATCGCCTGGCGGCGGGAGGCGTGCCAGCAGTACCAGGCCGCGTCCTCGGCAATCGCCTCGGCCACGGCCGCCGCGATGAAACCGTCGCGCGGAGTCCAGCGGCCACCAGAGGTGCCCAGCGTCAAGGGATTGTTTTGTCGTGGTTTTTCAGAAGAGTGCGGGTAGATACCAGGCGGGGTGGCTTCCCAAAAAACCGGCCCTGTCGCTAGCGATGTGCCGCGCTTCGCCCGCCAGCATACGAATATCGCCAGGAAGGAACCAGAAATCAGAGGCGTGGGGGGATGGACCCCGGCTGGACCCCGGAAGCCAGCAGCATCCGCGTCAAAGCAAAGGGGAGAGCGAGCCCCTCGGCGCACTCTCCCCATCTTGTCCTCTGGATAGCACGATCATGTTGCAGATGTCGAAGGGAAAAGTGTTGCAACACATTGGAGTCACTGCGCATTCAGCCGAGCCGCGATCTTGGTCAGCGCAAGCTGCCAGCGCCGCCATGCCGTGGTGCGGTCGCAGCCCATCTCGCCGCTGATCTGCTTCCACGGCACGCGGGCCGCGCACGACCACACGAGCTTGCGCTCCTCCACGCTGATCCAGAGCACCCAGTCCGATGTCTGCTCGAGCCTGGTGATCGCGGCGGCCGACGGCCAGACCCGCATCGGCTGCGGTTCCATCGCCGCGATCTCTCGCCGGGTCCGGACGACCTCGGGCCAGACGTTAAAATAGCCCTGCGCCTTCACTGGCGGCAGCTTGCGAAGCGTTCGGAACGCCTCCTCGAAATGGTCGGCGACGCAGTCGGCGGTCCACTCGTGATCAGCCATGGCGCGCCTCTCGTTCCGAGGGGCGCGGGCCATAGAGCTTCTCACCAAGCTGCCGGACCAGTTCGCGCTCAGGCCAGGACAGCCGGTCGTCATCCGCGGAGACCGCAAGAACACCCTGTTCTCGCCACCCGTCACGCTTGACCGCATCGGGGTCGCGACGCTGGCCGCCATAGCCGGGGGGATGAAACCGCATGGTCTTCATCGCTGCACCTCCGGCATCAGGGCGGCATAGCCGATGACATCGACGAGGCTGTCACGATGCGCCGGGTCATGGGCGAGACGGACCATCTTCAGGTCGATCATGCAGAGCACGACCTCGGCCGGCGTGAAGGTGCGGCCGAGCGTCAGGCTCCAGCGGGCGGCGATGGCTCGCAGGGAGGCAGTCGCTGGGCCATAGGTTTCGGCGCGTGCTTCCAGCACGTGCGCCGCGTGATGGAGAGACATGCCGCTCGCGATGGGACTGGGGGCGTCGGTGACGGTCTTCGATTGAGACGAGACCGCCGCCCCAACTGACCTGTCCCACGCTGGGCTCCGGCCAGCTCAAACACTGGCCGATGAGCGCCGGATTCTAACTTAAGAGCTGGTGTCACTCCGCGGGGCAGGCCAGTTAGAAAACTAAAAAACACTATAAAATAATGGCTTAACAGGACAGTCTGGCGGAGAGGGAGGGATTCGAACCCTCGGAACGCTTGCGCGCTCAACGGTTTTCGAGACCGCCCCGTTCAACCACTCCGGCACCTCTCCGAATGCGCGCACTTTCAAAAGGGCTTCCACGGAAATGGAAATGGGAGCCGCATTTTCCAAAGCGCGTGCAGATATTGGCGCAGTTTTATCGCGTCGGGCGGGTGGCCGCAAGGGCGCTGCGCGGCGAATAACAGACCCTTGCAACTCGAAATAGCCCCGGCGGCGAGATCATGCCACGTCGGAGAGCGGTGTCGGCGAGGGGGAGGCCGGCGGAAAAAGCTCGTCCAGTGGAACGGACCGGCCGTTCGCCTGCACGATCCGGCAATGAAAGCGCTTCAGCGCCCGCGGGTGAGGCACGCCGCAGGAATGCGCGATAATGCCGACATCCTTGCGCATCTTTTCCACGAAATTCGCAACGCGCACGGCTTTGTCCGCCGGGTTGAGACCCCGCTGGAGCCTGGGATCATGTGTGGTGATGCCGGTCGGGCAGGTATTCTTGTTGCATTTCAGCGACTGAATGCAGCCGAGCGCGAACATAAACCCGCGTGCCGAAATGACGGCGTCGGCGCCGGCGCAAAAGGCCCATGCGACCTCGGCCGGTACGATCAGCTTTCCGGAGGCGAACACCTTGATGCGGTCGCGAAGATCGTATCGGCAAAGAATATCGATCACGATCGGCAAGGCTTCCTTGATCGTCAGCCCGACATTGTCCATGAGCGGCATCGGGGCGGCGCCGGTGCCGCCGTCGCCTGAATCGATGGCGATGAAATCGGGTGCGCTTTCGATCCCGCGGCGATGGACCTCCTCGCAAAGCCGCTCGAGCCAGCCATAGGCGCCGATCACTGATTTGAAGCCGACCGGCTTTTCGGCCACCCGGCGAAGGCGCTCGATCCCGTCGAGAAGCTCCTGCACATTGTCAATTTCCGGATGGCGGTTGGGCGAAATGGAATCGCTAAAAGCAGGGATTCCGCGGATTTCGGCGATCTCCGGGGTCACCTTCGCGGCCGGCAGGATGCCGCCCTTTCCCGGCTTGGCGCCCTGGCTGAGTTTCAGCTCGATCATGCGGACCTGTTCATGCGCGGCGATGGCTCTCAGACGCTCGGGGTCGAAGCTCCCATCCGCATGGCGCACGCCATATTTCGCCGTTCCGATCTGGAAGACGATGTCGGCGCCGCCTGAAAGATGGAAGAGAGACAACCCGCCCTCGCCGGTATTGAGCCAGCAGCCGGCCATTGCCGCGCCTTTCGACAGGGCCTGAACGGCAGGCCTGGAAATCGCGCCGTAGCTCATGCCGGAAATATTGATGATCGAGGTGAATTCGTATGGGTGCTTCGTATAGGGTCCGACGGTGACGGGCGGCGTCTGGACGGCGTCTTCCTGAAGCGTCGGAAACGGGCAGTTGACGAAGATTACCGTGCCGACCGGATTGAGATTGCGTGTCGATCCGAAGGCCGTGGTATTGTCCGCGCCCGCCGATGACCGATAGACCCAGTCCCGCTCCGCGCGATTGAACGGCAGCTCCTCCCGGTCCATCGCAAAGAAATATTGGCGGAAAAATTCGCCCAGCGTCGAGAAGAGATAGCGGAAGTGGCCGACGACCGGATAGTTGCGCCGGATCGCGTTCTTTGTCTGAGTGATATCGGCAATGAACAAAATGACAATCAGCAGAACGAAGACGCCAACGGCGAAAACGAACAATGTCGACAGGAACTGCAGCCCGTCCATGGTGAATTGACCGATGAGGCTCACGGCTCTCCTCCCCTGAAGTCCCAGATCAACCCCCGTTCAAGTGGAATCACTTGAACGGGGTTAAGTTGATCGATGCCAATAAGTTAGCGCAACTGTTCCCACGTCCATTCGGACGCGCGTTGCGCTGGCCTAAAAAATACGAAATGAGGGCGGCGGCGAATGCGCGCCCGCCCCGACGCAAACCACAGTACCACGGCAGATTTCACATGCGTGTCACAATGTCGCGCAGGCGACGTGTACGGCCTTTGGGACGGCGAAGCTTCGCCGCTGCCCATTTTCCCTGGCCAAGCTCGGCTTTTGACGGATAGATCTCAGCGACTCGGCTAAGTGCCGGGAAAAGCGCGAAGAAGGGGGCGTGGAGATCTTGGACTGGCTGAACTGGGACGCGCTCAAGGCATTTGCGAATTCGAGCTTTGCGACGTCCTTCCTCGGCGCGATGGCCGGCGCATGGGGCGGCGCGTGGGCAGCGCAAAGAATCGCCGATCGCGCGAAAATCCGCGAGCAGTTGTTGCAGGAAATCCGAAACAGCAATCTGGCGATCGATCTGGCGCACAGCATTTGCAGCGCGTATCTGAGCTTCAAGAGACAATACATTTTGGAGCTTTATCAGCGCTATCAGCAGCAAAGAAGCGCGGTACAGGCCCATCATCGCCGCTTGCAGACCGGCGAAATACCGCCCGGGACGCCGCTCGACATTGGTGGTCTTGACCTGCGGTCGCTGAACGTCCTGCATGTTCGGATCGACAGGTTCGAAGACGTGCTGATGGAGAAACTTTCCGTATCCGGACGGCCGAGACCGCTTCTCACAGCGCTCACGCAGAGTATTG
>Ga0315553_10002606_pt1 | contig 14382 bp, 13 predicted proteins | sample SalMarSW160140MG_FD_203099 | JGI IMG/M metagenome (GOLD analysis project Ga0315553, IMG submission 203099) | Salt marsh sediment microbial communities from the Plum Island Ecosystem LTER, Massachusetts, United States - Salt Marsh Sediment SW1601-40 ... | reverse complement strand
GCGAGGAGATCGCCAGTGCACTTGAAGAAATGATCAGAGGAGTTCCGTCTACCGTCTGGATAGACTTCGTGGCCTTGGTGTGCTTCGTGGCGGAATAGGCACTACAGGGGCCAGTGAGAGCCGATCTGATAAGTGGCCAGCGCCCCCACGTAGGCCAGCGCCGTCATATACGTGAAGGCCAGCATCGGCCAGCGCCAGCTATTCGTCTCGCGACGCATCACCACGAGCGTGGCCGCGCACTGAGCGCAGAGGGCAAAAAACACCATCAGCGAAAGCGCCACCGGTACGCTGAACACGGGACGCGTCGTGCCGTCCCACGTTGCGCTGCGCAGCTTGTTGTGCAGTACCACCGAACGCTCGTCTTCCGTATCGCCCAGATTGTAAATGACACCCAATGTGCCGACCACAACCTCGCGGGCGGGAAACGACGCGATCGCGGCTGAACCGATCCGCCAATCCCAGCCCAGCGGCCGCACCGCCGGTTCGATGACGTGTCCGGCGCGGCCCAACAGGCTGTTGCGAAGACGCGCACCGGCCAATTCTTTCTCGACGCGGGCCTCTTCGGCCGCCAAACGCGCGACGGTTTGGGGATCCTCGCTTGCTTGTTCGCGCTGGCTGGCCAGCGCTGAGAGCCGCTCCGCAAAGGGAGCTTCCACCTCGGCGCTGCGGGGATAGTTGGCCGCTGCCCAGACCAGAATCACCACGGCCAGGATCAGCGTACCGGCGCGGCGCACGAACGACCAGCCGCGCTCCCACATCCGCAGGAGCACGATCTTCATCGACGGCCACTTGTAACTGGGCAGCTCCATGACAAAGAGCGGCGCATCGCCCGGAAGCACGGTTCGCCTCAACACGATAGCCACGACGACGGCGGCAAGCACACCGACCAGGTACATGGCCGTCATCGTCAAGCCATGTAAACTGAGCCAGCCTCCGAGATACGTTCGCTGCGGGATGAATGCCGCGATCAGCAGCATGTAAACCGGCACGCGCGCGCTGCAACTCATCAGCGGAGCGATGAGTATGGTGACTAGACGGTCGCGACGGCTTTCGATCACCCGCGCCGCCATGATGCCCGGCACCGCACAGGCGAACGAGGAGAGCAACGGGATGAACGACTTGCCGCTCAGTCCGATCTGCGACATGAGTTTGTCCGTCAGGTAGGCGGCCCGCGCCATGTAGCCGCAATCTTCCAATACCGCGATAAAGAAAAACAAAATGAAGATTTGCGGCAGAAAGACCAGGACGTTTCCCACGCCGGCGATCACGCCGTCGACCACCAGCGACTGTAGCAAACCGGCCGGCAGCAGTTGTGCCGCCGTCGCGCCCAGTTGATCAACACCCCAGGCGATGCCGTTCATCAGCGGGACGGCCCAGGAGAACACGGACTGAAAAACGACGGTCATCAACACAATTAAGATGAGCGTGCCCCATAGCTTGTGAGTCAAGACGTGGTCCAACCGGTCGCTCCACGTATGCTGCGGTTGCTCCGAGTGTTGCACTACACCCTCGAGCACATTTTCGACCCAGCCGTAGCGGGCTACCGCCTCGACGCCCGGTACGGTCAATCCTGCTCTGCTGAGCCGCTCTCGCGCGGCGGCCACTTCCCTCTGCATGTTCTGCTCGGCCGAGGTATCGCCGTTGATCAGCGCCTTGGCCACGTACCCGCTCGTATCCAGCAGCAACCGCTCGACCAGATAACGGGGAGTGGGGGCTTTGCTCGACGCGCTGAACAGCGACGAGAGCTGGCTGACTTCCTGGCAGAACTCCGGCGGAAAAGGGCTGACCGGCGCCGGTCGCTGCTCATCCAGGTGCATCAAGGCCTGGCGCAGTCGGTCCAGACCAATGCGACGATTGGCCTGCGTGGCGATGACCGGCACGCCCAATTGCCGCTCCAGCCGAGCGACGTCCACGTCGAGTCCGCGCCGCTGGGCCACGTCGTACATGTTGAGCACAACGATCGTCGGCAGGCCGAGTTCGAGCACCTGGCTCACCAGGTACAAATTGCGCTGCAGGTTGGCGGCATCGATGATGCACAGTACGGCGTCAGGGCTCGAGGCGGCCACACCCCGGCCCAAGAGCACGTCGACCGCCACCATCTCATCGGGCGAACGTGGCGCGAGACTGTACGTGCCCGGCAGATCGATGAGCGCAAACGCCTGCCCGTCGATCCGCAGCCTGCCGATCTTCTTTTCCACGGTGACGCCCGGATAGTTGCCCACCCGTTGGTGCACGCCCGCCAGCGCGCTGAAGACGGTCGATTTGCCCGTGTTCGGGTTCCCCACGATAGCAACGGTTGTGGAGCGAGTGGCAACGTCGAGCGACATGATTAGTGGTGAGTAGCGAGTTGGGAGTGGCGAGTAGCTAGTGGGTAGTAGCGAATGGAGAGTTAAAGAATTGGTAACACTTTAGCGGTCTGAAGCGAATGGCCACAAGAAACACAAAGAGACACGAAAACCAAAATGATTAACGCAGAGGACGCCAAGCACACGGAGGACCGCAGAGAGAAGATGATGCCTCCGAATCCTCTTCGTGCCCTTCGTGACTTCGTGGTGATTCTTCCCTTTTTATTCGTGTGGATTCGTGTGATTCGTGGTCTTGTTGCTTCAGATGGCCGAATAGATACAAGAATTGCGGAATTCGGATTGCGGAATCAAAGACTCCACGTACCACAAACCGCATTTGCGACACTATTCTTCCACTTCCACTCGCTGGGCTTCACTACGCCGCAAGCTCAGACGATATCCGCGAACTGTGATCTCGATGGGGTCCCCCAAGGGCGCCGTGCCGATCACTTGCACGGTCGCACCCGGCGTGAGCCCCATTTCCATCAGTCGCATCGCCACCGGGTCGCTGCCATCGACGTGTTTTACGGCAACCGATCGGCCACGTGGCACTTCGGCCAAATGGATCATCCGACCTTCTCCAGGGCGACAATCACTTCGACCAGATCGCCGTCGCGAAAGCAGAGCCGGCCGCCAGATGCTTGCTTGTCACCCAGTCGCACGATGCACGGGTTGCCGCGCTGCACCATCTCCACCCGCGTGCCGGCTCGCATACCCAATTCGCCCAGCCGACGAACCGAGTCGCCATCGCCGCGTACCTGGCTTACCTGGCCAGACTGGCCGGGCCTCAGCATGCTCAAAGGAATGATGTTCTGCATGTCACCTGGTGCCTCTCGGATATGTCGCACGAATCATCGCGTCTCGGTCCGCTTGGGTGTCAATGCGCCCGGGCAGATGCAAAAGAAAGAGAATTCCTCAGTAGACAAAACCTGTGCTTCCCACTGTACTTATTCGGCGTGATCTTAATGAGACTGATTCTCAACAGGACGCAATTTAGCTTAATCTATCCCGCTGCCGCTGGCAACGGCCGAAACGAAGGTTTTTCGCCGGCCTGGGCGATCCGAGAGCAATCCTCGCTCGCTGGTGGTCCTGGCGGGTCTCCCGGGAGGGCTAGGCTTGGAACTACCTGCTCAGAAACTATCCCGGAAAGTGCGGAGGATTGTGGTGACAGGCGGCTCGCCAGTCCCCCGATTCAGGAAGAGATCGCCGGGTGAGCCGCCCGCAACGAATGAAAGCATGATCGGCTTTTGATAGCAGTGTCGGCCCTGCGTGAGCGAAAAAATGCAGAAACGGGGCAAAGTTTGCGGCCTGGTTGTCCGATGATGACGGTGGTATCGATTTTGACGGCCTGCAGTTTCACGGTCCGCCCGGATCTGCGGGTCACCGAAGTGAAGATTTTGACGCACGAGACTCGTACCATGACGTCCCCCCGTCCCGGCGAGCCGCGGCGCACCAGCGCCGTCTGGATAGCGTGGATGCTTGCTGCCGTCGCCACGACCGGCTGCCAGGCGTTCATGATGCCCATCGACAAGCGGCCCATCACTCCGCCCGGTCCCAGTGGCGAAAGCGATGTGCCGTATGAAATGTCGAAGGCGATGCTGCCGACCTATCGGATTGCACCGCCCGACGTGATTGAGGTCGAGGCCGTGAAAATCGTGCCCAAGTCGCCCTACCACATCGACACATTCGACGTGCTCCGCATCAGCACGCCGCCGAATGCGTTGCCGGAAGCACCGATCAACAACGTCTTTTCCGTCGATCAAGAGGGCAAGATCGATTTGGGCCCCGTTTACGGCAAGGTTTCGGTTATTGGATTGACCATCGAGGAGGCCAAGCGCAAGATTGAAACCCATCTGCAGCGGATTGGTCGCGAGGCCGAGCTTTCGGTCGGGCTGTATCAATACTCCGGCGGACAGGAGATCACCGGCAGCTTGTTGGTGCAGCAGGACGGCACGATCAACTTGGGCAAGTACGGCACCATATCGGTTGTCGGCTTGACGGAAGAGGAAGCAGCACAGGCGATCGAGAAACGGTTGGAAAAGTTTCTGCAAAATCCGGAAGTCAGCGTTTCGATATTTCAATACAACAGCCAGGCGTATTACGTGATCACCTCGGGTGCCGGCCTGGGAGACTCCGTGCGACGTTTTCAAATCACGGGGAACGAGATGGTACTCGACGCGGTAGCGAATATTCGAGGCTTTTCGACCAACTCGTCGAATAAGTTGTGGGTCGTTCGACCCACTCCCGGCGGGGAACATGCGGACCAGATTTTGCCGGTAGATTGGGATGCCATTGTTCAACGCGGCGACGCGACGACGAACTATCAGCTATTGCCCGGCGATCGACTATTCATTGCCGAGGATCCGCTGGTGAAGGTGGCCAATGATATCGAACGCACCTTGAGACCGGTCGAACGACTTTTCTCGTTCCTCAACCTGGGTACCAACACGCTTAACTCCATCAAGCGATTTGGTTTGTTACGATAAGCCGCGGCATCCCTTGTGGAAAAAATCGCCGTGTCCGACGCGTTTGTCGGTCGTGACACCGTATGGAAAATGCTACTTACTTGCTGGAAAAGCGCCACGGCGTAAAATGGAGTGGATAGCTCTCTTGCCCGGGGCTGCGACATGTTCTCGGGTACCGCAAGAGAAAGGAGATAGTGATGCGAGTGGTTACTTTGTTTGCCGGTCTGTTGGCCGCTTTAATGACGATGGTTGCCGTCGCACCGGTGTCCGCCCAGTTGTATGATTACCAGGAGAAACCATTCTCTTATTACCGTGAGGAATCTCCGGTCAGTCCCTATCTCAATCTGTTTCGCGACGACTCGGATGGGATCTCGAACTACTGGACGCTGGTGAAACCTCAATTGGAACAGCAGCGATTAAACCAGCAACAACAGCGGATTAACGAGCAACAGCGTCGCGTCTCTATTCGCCAACAGCAACAGTTGCAGTCGATCGCCGTGCAGTATCGAAACCGGGATCAGGGCCAGATCCGTCCGACGGGAACGCCGGGGGGGCTTCCTGCCTCGGCGCGATTCATGAATTACGGCCACTACTATGGTGGCGGTCGGTAAGGTTCACGGCGTTGAGCGTTGCCATAGGCGGCTGACCGTGCGATAGACCCACCCGCGGCAAACCGCGATGAAGCGCGCCATGGTCGCTATCGCCACGTGGCCAGTGCAATCATAGCCAGAGCGGCCGTTTCGATGCGAAGAATGCGCGGTCCGAGATGGACCAACTGCCAGCCGGCGGTGAGAGCGGCTTCGACTTCATGGGTGGCCAGTCCGCCTTCAGGACCGACAGCCAGGTACGCTTGCTGGGCTGGTGGGTCATCGAGTCGCGGCAGCCGGTTCGCCGCAGAGCCGCCCAGCGGGTGAGCCAGCAATCGCCTCACGCGCGCGGGCTGGTCAGCAGAAGTTCGATGCGTTTTGTTGACAAACTCGAGCCAGGCAACCGGCTCGGCGATCACCATCAAACGATTGCGGCCGCATTGTTTTGAGGCCTCGACGACGGTTCGCCGAAGTCGCGATAACGAAGAGCCGCCCGGGCGAACGACGCTGTGCTCGGTGATCAGCGGCACGAGTCGTCGCACGCCAAGCTGCGTAGCCGCTTCCACGAGCCAGCGCTGCCGATCTCCCTTGGGCATCGTCACACCCAGTGTGACATCGATCGGCAACTCGCGATCGACGGACGCACGATCAAGAATGGTCATTTCGACCGTTGTACGCGTCGTCGAGGCGACTTCGGCAGTGAACTCGGAACCGCTGCCGTCGAACAGCACAACCGAGTCGCCCGGCTGGCAGCGCATCACACGCAGCAAGTGATGGGCTTCACCTCCCTCGAGCAGCGCGCGTTCGCTGGTGATGGGGGACTCGACAAAGTATCGTTGGGTCATCGGTCTGAGGTCAAACCATACGGGACTATGCTACCGAACGGTGTGCCTGGTTCAGCTGAGCGAGCTGCCAGGACCGTGCGGCGTGGCCAGTTTTGCTGCAGCCGCTCGACCCATTGTACCGATTACGACGATACGGCGGTATTGCGTGCCAGCCTCGCACTGGGCGGTGAACCAACCTCGATCAGTCATTGCAGAAATGAGCACTATGCATCTATCGCAGGCCGTAATCAATAAAATGTCCGTCGACAACAGGACGTTAGGCGGTGGAGTGGGTCAACGGTTCCTTTACCGCGAGGCGGTCCACGAGGAAGCGATCGCCCGGCTCGACTATCTGATCGGCGAGCGACGACGTCTCGGTTTGCTGATCGGAGACCGGCGTACCGGCAAGACGCTCTTGCTGAACGTATTCGCCGATCAATTGCGTCGTCGCGGCTGGCCGGTGGCGGTGTTGAACCTGGCGGGCATCGGGATCGATGAGTTGGATCGCGAATTGGCCTTTCAACTGGGCTTTTTGCCGCGCCAACGCGATCCTCGATTTCGCGACTGGCAACGGTTGCGCGATCGGCTGATCGCGGGTGGTCTGGATCGACTGCCCGCGGCGTTGCTGTTGGACGACGGCCACGCGGCTGAGCCTGCCGTGCTTCGACAAATCGCGCGGTTGGCCGAATTAAATCGTACGTCCGATGCGCGGCTGACGGTCGTTATCGCAGCCGCAGCGTCTGAACTCGGCAGGCTCGGCGCGCGTCTCTTGGACCTGGCGTCGCTTCGCATTGATCTGAACGCCTGGGACCAGGGTGCCGACCCAACATCAGCGCATCACGGTATGTCGGCCAAGCGAACCTCGCCGTGCGTCACGGTCACGCCGTCGTCATCGTAGGTCACGCTCCGATAGCCGCGAAAAACTTTCAGCAGCTCCATGACCCGGCTCACCTGGTTGAGCGTGTCGCGCAGCTCGGGCGGGTCTTCGTCATCCTGCTGTCGATAGGCGACAGGCACGGCACTGCCGGTTCGATCGGCCGCGACAAGTCGCCGCTCTCCGTCGCGACGGGCCAGATTATTATTCTGCTGATGGCTGGTTCGCATCGCGTACTCGATCCACGGATGCGCCGCATCAACCAGACCCGCAAAGTCGAACACGACGGCCGCGTACAGCGGTTTGTCGGCCCGCGCGATCGGCCCCTCGCGATCAATGGGCTTGTCGCTCAACAGACGCTCAGCGTGGTCCGGCGAACTGGTAAGCACCGCAACCGTCTCGCTCAACCCGGCGCTCGGCGCAATCTGATTGTCGAGGCCAGCTTCCGCCGGCAGGTCGAAAACGTACACTTTGCCGACGGCCGTTTCACGCACCTCCGGCTCGGGGATCTTGAAATCAGGCGGCAGATCCTGGCCGCTGAGTTCGCTAATCGTGAGGACCGCGTCGCCGAGAATCTCGCGATACTGCTGGATCGCTTGTTCCAATCGCGAGGCGTCGCTCACACCCAGCACCAACGCCGGTTCGATCATCGGCAGTGCGACCTTCGCCTCGGGCATCCGTTCGTGCCACTGGCGGCTGGTGATCTTGGCGTCGACCACCAACGCGTTCTGTCCGTCGGCCAAGGCGGGCAGCAACAGCGAGCCGGTCACTTTGTCCAACCGTACCAAGAGCGGCGAGATCTTGTCCATTGCCTCGCGATACTCCTGTCGATCGTCCTCATCCATTTTCGGCAGGATGATTTCCTCGACGTATCCGTGTGCCTTGACGAGCCATTTGACCATCGACTCATAATCTTCGGGCGACGTGGTGGCGCGGGAAACGATCGCCAACAGCGGCTGGCCGCCGACGTGGTTGAGCAGCGTGAGCGGACGCGATCCGTCCAGCCGATCGTGCTCGCCCCAGTTGTAGGTGAACGTCTCGATGCCGCGAGAATTCATCATACTCACGGCGACCAGGGCACCCGGCTCCTCGACGTGTTGTTTCAATTCGGTTGCCAGGCTGCGGATGTCGGCCCGGGCACGTTGTTGGGCTTCGGGGCTGAGGCCCGATTTTGGCAACAACTCGATCGTCGCCTCGGCCAGACCGTCGATCTGCTCGCGCGGATTCGACACTGTTTGCAGGAGTGCGCGGCTGGTGTAGGTGACGCCGGTAACGCGTTTGTCAGCGTGGGGAGCCAGCCGCTGGAGCTCCGGTCGTTTGGCCAGCGGCGAGGTGCCGCCGAGAGATTCCAGATGCTTGTTATCATTCCCGATCGAGACGATGACGAATTCGTCGTAGACGCCGATACTGATCACCAGCGTCATGCTCTTGAATTTGTCGATCAGCTTATCGAAGTCAGCCTCGTCGAGCGGGAAATCGTCGCGGTTCAATTCTTCCCAGGGCAGCAAGGAACCGTCGAGCCGCAGTGTCAGATACTCGGTCGATCCGATGCTCTCGCGTTTCAAATGCGAGGCGAGGTCATGCTGCTCCAGGATCCCTTGGAGCAAAGTTTCCAAACGATCGAGCTGGTTGCCCGCTTCGGGGGCTTGGGTCGTCCGAAATCCGGTGACAACATTGGGAATCTGCAGGCGGTCGAGATTGTCCAACAACACTTTCAGACCCATTTCGGCTTGAACGCGATTCGCGTTTTCGGTTTCACCCCGCGCTAACGCGGTCAACGGGGCGAACTGGGTGGCATTGTTCACCTCCACGACCAAACCGAGGACGTCACTGCAATCGGCCATGCCACAGACGAAAATCTCGTCGGAAACCATGTCCTTGATCAATTCCAGCAGCCGCTGGTTTTCGGGCTCTTCGAAAAAAGTAGTCACTTTCTGCCACGGTGAATCGGGCTGCATCATCGCCATTTGGGCGAACATCTTTCCCATTTGCACGGCAGGCAGCGCGTTCAGCTCGGCCCAGGCGTCGCTGTTCGCCACGATTTCAACCTTCTCCTTGTTGCGGAGCGTGGCGGAATAGAACGCCACGTCGTTGGGCACAATGGCCAACGATTGGGCAGCCTCGGCGGGCTGAGCCGCTACGACCGACGACGGACATAGGCTCAACGCGGTCAGAGAGAGCAGCACCACGAGCGTCGGCAGCCGACGACGGAAAAGCACGGGTCGAACGTTAGACAATGGCATGGGAAGGCTCCACGGGTTGGTAGCTGGTGGCTAGTAGCTAGTTGTTGGTAGCTGGTAGTCGGTTGTTGGTTGTTCGTAGTGAGTAGCCGCGACGCTACGCGTCGCAGGAAAAGGTCGACAGGCCGATAGCCGACAGCCCTTTTCCAAATCTGAAATTCCTTCGCCTTTCGCCTTTCCTCTTTCGCCTATTCCCAAGCCGCGCTCCGCTGGCGCGTCGCGGCTAACGGTTTCGCTTTCCCCCTTCCCCATGCCACCTTCCCCCTTTTGGCAATTGCTTTTCATTCGTGATTTGCAGGGAAACATGGACGTTGTCAAACAGTCCTTTATTGGGGGACCCGGGTCGTGTTCGAAAAGTGCTGCAGCACGGGAAAAACAACCCGTTTTCAAACAGTTGTCGGTTGTTGGTGTAAGTTTCCAGTTATCGGTATCGCGAGAAGCGCCGCTCGCGGCAGAGCGCTCCGGCCTGCGCCAAGCCGCAAGCGGCATTCCGCAAACTGCAATCCGCATTTCGCAGTTCTTTCCTACCATAAGTGGTGGCCCAATTTCCAGTATTGGCGGGCAAATCCGCTCACTTTTTTTGGGCAGGACGGCGAAACCGCAGGAACCGGGCGTAAGACCGCCCCGCAGGCGAGCCAAGCACCAAGCGGCGGTCCGGCTGATTTCGAGGTCGGGCTGGGCCGACCCGTTGCGTATTCGCCCCTTGCTCCCCGCGCCAGAGACCGGCATGATGCAAGCACTCGTGGGCGATTTCTAGTGCGAGTCGCACGGACATGTGGAGTTAGGTTGCTGGCAAATCAGCCTTTTCGTTGGGAAAGCCTGCCACACGTACTAGAAATCCTCTTTAGCGAGATGTCCGAACGGGAGGGCCTGGTTTTGCAGATCGGAGTGACGCAGATCGATGACACGTTTGCCGAGGCATTTGGCATGCGCTACGTGCGGCTGGTGGTCACAGCCCACGACGAGCACTGGCTGGGGGCGGGCGTGGCCGAGTTCACCGGCTACAGCGCGTCGGTGATCGCCTGCGACGCGGAAACCGGCGTGGAACGCTACCTGACGCCGGCCGAGACGCCGGACGGCCGGCCCGGTGCCGCGATTCTGGCGTTTGGATTCTCGGACGAGGCGCTGGCGGCAGCCGTGCCGAACCGCACCGGCCAGTGTTTGATGACCTGTCCGTCGACCGCCGTGCTCGACGGTCTGCCGGAGGCGGAAAAGCGGATCCCGCTGGGCAGGCACATCCGCTTTTTCGGTGACGGATATCAGAAGAGCAAACAGGTGGCCGGTGCACGCTACTGGCGGATTCCTGTGATGGACGGTGAGTTTCTGGCGAGCGATTCGCTCGGCGTGGGCAAGGGTGTGGCCGGCGGCAACATCATCCTGCAAGCAGAGTCGGTCGAAGCGGGCCTGTCCGCCGCGCGGCGAGCCAGCGCAGCAGTGGCCGAGATCGAGGGCACGATCACACCCTTTCCCGGCGGCGTGGCGCGCAGCGGCAGCAAGGTCGGTTCGCGTTACAAGGCGCTGAAGGCGTCGACGGCCGAGGCATACTGTCCTACGCTCCGCGGCCGCGTGGAGACGAAGCTGCACGACGGGGTGAACGCGGCCTACGAGATCGTGGTGGACGGCGTGGACGAGCCGACGGTCGCACGGGCGATGACGGCGGCGATACGGGCCGCGGCGGGAGATGGCATCATCGCCATCGGCGCCGGCAACTACGGCGGCAAGCTCGGCAAGTTTCACTTTCACTTGCGCGAGCTGGTGGCACAAGCGTGACGGTTGTGCGGGAGGATACGGTTTTTTACCACGAAGCCAGGAAGGCACGGAGGGCGCGAAGTAATCCGTTGTTCGTTGTTGGTTGCTAGTTGTTGGTCTCGCTCGGTCACTGGCCACTGGAAACTTGATGCGTCGCAACCGTCGTGGTGAAAAGAGATGACGAGACTCGTCAACGAGCGAATTACCCTTCGCTCACAGCGTCGTAGCTGTCGACGGTGGCCGTTTGCAGCGGGCTGTCGAAGCGGCTGCCGGGAGAGAGCCAGACTTCTCCGAACAGTTCGTTCTGCTCGGCATAAATGTGGTGATCGTGCACCAATTCGAGCAAGGCGAGCAGCAGGCCGATGACGGTCGACTTGTGCATGTTCTCCTGAAACAGGTGTGAAAAGGCGAGCCGGCCCTCGCGGGCGATTCGGTCGTGTATCTGCTCCATGAAGACGCGAATCGGCGTCTCGTCGTAAACGATGTTCGAAGGCTGGGTGGCCGCGTTGTCTCGCATCATGCGACCGAAGGCGCTGACCAGGTCCCACAACTCGACTTCGCGGATCGGCTGCTGGGCCGGATCGACGCGGCGCGGCGGCAGATCGTCCGACACGCGGGAAAAGCGCTGCTGCCACTGTTGGCCGCGCTCTTCCAACATGCTGGCCGCGTCCTTGTAACGCTTGTATTCGAGCAGCCGCTGCACCAGTTCGTGCCGGGGATCGTCCAATTCATCCTCGACTTCGTCGCCGCGAGGCAAGACCACGCGCGACTTGATCTCGATCAACGTGCTGGCCATGTCGACAAAATCGCCGATCGCATTGACGTCCAATTGCTCCAGCACGGCCAGGTGGGAGAGAAATTGATCGGTGATGAGCGCAATGGGAATATCGACGATTTCCACTTCGTGCTTGCGCACCAAGTAGAGCAACAGGTCCAGCGGACCACGGAAGATGTCGAGATCGACGCGGAAGTTCATGGTTTGTGGCTGTCAGCGTTCAGCCGTCGGCTTTCAGCTATTGGCCGTCAGCTATTCACTCTCGGCTTTCGGCGGTAAAGATACAATGCCTGCGGTGCTGGGCGGCAGGCCGTGCTGTAGCAAAACCCGACTGTCCCCCGCTTCGACGCCCCCCCCACCAGGCATCATGTGCATCATGTCACGGCCGACACGTCAAAGCAAGGCCAACGGCCAGGATATGCCTGCTGCCGGGCGGGCGGTGGAGAGAATCCCGGCTGGTCCATGGGGCATTGAAGCGGCGGACCTGATATAATGGGGCCGGATGGGAGAGGCTGTGCGGGGCGGGAGAAGAAAGGCAAGGAAATGAGCGCGAGCATGGCACCGCGCGTCGCGGCAATGTCGGGACGTGTGAACAAAGTGGAAGGGGCAAGGGTCCGACATCGCGACGCCGGCCTATCGGCTGGGCGTGCCACGCCGCAATCCTGCTTTCGACTTGGGAAAGAAGCGGGAGATTCGTGGTGGGCCGATGATCGAAGTCAGGCACAAAAAAACGCAGGCCGTTCTGTTGCGGATGGATGCCGAGTCGCTCGCCGGAAAGAAAATCTCCGGCGCCAAACTTCGCGGCGCCAATCTTAGCGGCGCTGATTTATCCGGTGCCAATCTGGTGACCACCGATCTGCGTGAAGCCGATCTGCGCGGCGCCAATCTCTCCGGAGCAACGCTCAACGAGGCCAGTCTTCGCGGCGCCAATCTGAAGAACGCGACGCTGGAAAGTGCCGATTGCACCAGCGCCAATCTCCAAGACGCAAATCTGACCGGCTGCAACCTGTCGGGCGCCGTTCTGCGGTACGCCGTGTTGGCCGGTTCGGATCTTGCCGGCGCCGACCTGACCGGTGCCGATCTGAGCATGGCCGATCTGCGGGCTAGTTTTCACAATTGCAAAGCACGGCGGGCCGATCTGCGCGCGGCCGATTTGACCGGTGCCGACCTGGTCGGTGCCGATCTGTCGGAAGCCGACTTGACCAACGCCAAGCTGACCGGTGCCAAGCTGGTGGGCGCCAAAATGCACGGCGCGATCGACGCGGCCGGCCATCGCTGCGGCGGGGCCAAGATGCAGAAGATCTCGCGACCCTGGTGGCGGTTTTGGTAGAGATCACGTTGCCGGTTGCCAGTAATTGAAAGAGACCAACAACTAGCAACCAACAACGAACAACGGATTACTTCGTGTCCGTCGTGCCGCTGGTGTGCAATCCCTTCAGTTCCACGAACTGCGCGTGGTCTTGCGGAGCGCCGAAAGGTATAATCGCGGCCGTTGCTCGTTTTAGGGGCTATTCTTTGCGGTGACGTGCCGCATCGTGTCGTGTGGGCGGTCGGACAGCTTTCGGGAGATGGAATCGTGGACTACGAACGGCTGTGGGCGCCGTGGCGGCTGGAATACGTCACCGGCGACGAGAAATCTCGTCGCGACGCGGCCGGCAAGCCGCAATCGCTGTTGCCCGGTGCCGACGAGGACTGCTTCCTCTGTCGCGACGTGGCCCAATACGACGAGCCGGCAGCGGCAGACCGCGCGCATCGCGTGGTTCACCACGGCACGCATACCGTTACGGTGTTGAATTTCTACCCCTATAACAACGGTCATCTCTTGATCGCGCCGCGCGGCCACAAGGGCCGGTTGGACGAACTGACCGATGCCGAACACCTGGAAATCCAGCGGATGATCACCGCGACCAGCGACGTGATCCGGCAGGGCATGCACGCCGACGGATTTAACATCGGAGTGAACCTGGGCCGCACGGCCGGGGCCGGTCTGCCCGATCACGTGCATTGGCACGTGGTGCCACGGTGGCAAGGCGACGGGAACTTCATGCCGACGCTGGCCGGAGTGCGGGTGATCCCGCAGTCGCTCGACGCGCTGTGGGAGTGGCTGTCGCAGGAACTGTCCGCACGCGTGTAACGGCTGCGCGGCGACACATGAAACGTCCCCCGCGGGTGCTCTGATTGAACAGGAGGAAACAGAGCAAACAGAAAACATGGCTCTGTTCCCTCCGGATGCCATTCCACCGAACAAATGCAGCTACTGTTAATGAATCGGCAGCAATTGGTAGATGTCGGGGCCAGCATGTGGATCGTCGACTTGTCTGCTTCTTGGGATCTCTTTGAACCATTGCGACCTGAGCTGCCTTCCGAAAAGCGGCTTATTACTTTCGACTGCGGGAGGCAACGAAGCTGTTTGAACCTAGGAGACGGAGAAAACGGAGCAGTCGCACTTTCAGTTATCTCTGTTACCTCCTGTTCATCCGAATTCCTAGAACCCGTCTCCTGCTGAGCGTTCGGTCCTGCCTC
>Ga0315553_10002605_pt1 | contig 14382 bp, 13 predicted proteins | sample SalMarSW160140MG_FD_203099 | JGI IMG/M metagenome (GOLD analysis project Ga0315553, IMG submission 203099) | Salt marsh sediment microbial communities from the Plum Island Ecosystem LTER, Massachusetts, United States - Salt Marsh Sediment SW1601-40 ... | reverse complement strand
GAAAACTCAAATTCTTTCTGTATATATTTTTGATTTTATCTTTATTGGAAATTATAAAAAGAATGCTAAGATAAGTAAGATTTTGGATGATATACACAAATCACTTGGAGATACTCAATTAAATCGAACGAATATTTCAATTGTAGACTTCGTCACCCTCACACCTATCCTTGAAAAGACCAAACTTAAAAACCTCAATCTAATTTCCAAAAAAAAGAAAGAAGATATAAAGGAAAAGGATAAAGAAAAAGAAGTTATGATTATCTCAAAGGATTTTACGACACTCTCTGAAAAGGTTGAAGATGAAGATTTACGCAAAAAATCTGGAAAAACTTATGAAATACAGGAGAAAAAAGAACGTATTTTGGATGCTCCAAAAGCTAAAAAAAAAGAGAAAAGAAGGGAATCGAAAGCAATGAAATATGCTGCGGATGAAGAGGCTATTGATGAAGACATGTATATGGAGGAAGCTAGTAAATTCGACTATGCTCCAAGTGAATCGTATAGTTCAACTCCCGCACCACCTTCCCAACCTTCTATAGCTCCTGGTGGAGGTCCTCCAAAAGCAGCGAGAGCCCCCGAAGGCAGGCTTGGAGATACCCTTAAATCAGAAGAAGAGGAAAAACCTTCACGCGCAGCAGAACTTGTTTCGGAAGAACCTCAAGAAACAACTTACGAGATAAACATGGGACTTCAATATTATTCTGTTATGATGGAACAATCGAGTTATCTGTTTTATGTTTACCTTTCCCATAAGGAGCTTAAAATCGTTGATGAGGAAGGGAAAACAGTTTTTGAAACATCCTTTAAAATTGTTACTACGAAGAAAGAACCCCCTATAGTAAACTTAAAAGTTGAAGGAGAAGGATTTGAAGTTCACCCATTATTTGGCAAGGTTGAAATTAAAAAAGATGCTATCAACCCCCCAGTAATGATCTTTTCGGTACTACCTGTAAAGAATAAGAAAAGAACTAAAAAGGAAAAAAGGACGAGTGAGAGACGATACTTACATGTTTACATCGAATACGAGGAGAATGTTATTAATCATAGCGTCTTGTCAATAATCGTACAACCTAAGCATTTTCGATTAGATATCGGTCCATTTCATCTAAACATAAGCAAAAAGACGGCAGCGGTAATTTCTTTTGTTTCTATAATAGTAGCCGTTGCATCGTTAATATTTACTCTATTTTCATTTAGTCCCTCTTCAACTATTATTGATGTTATGGGAAATTTTGCTCCAGGACTAGGCTCAATTGTGTTTATCGCAATCTTTCTTATCACATTATTTAAAGAAGGCATTCGTCCCCTTAAAGAGAAGATTAGTTATTTCTTAAATTTTGACAATACGGGGCTAATTAAATAGAAGAACTAACTCTAATAATTTTCATATTTTTTTTTTATATATTCCCAAAAACTAGTCTTTAATTCGCTTAATTCCTTATCTTTTGATTTGATAAAGAATAAATCTCTTTTTACAATCTGCGGAAAGCCCTTAATTTCTAAAATTTTAATTAAACCTGCCTTTTCAGCATTAACTGCCATCATTTCACTCATGATACTAATATAGTTTGATTCACTTACAGTCGAAATAATAGAATCGTTATCGTTCATTTCTAGCTTAATTTTCAACTTCTTATAATCTGGAAATTGGTGTTCAAACGCGTTTCTCATCCCTGAACCCTTTTCTCGCCACACAAAAGGGTATTTTATGAGATCTGATGGATTAACTTTACCTTTAGAAATTTCTAGTAATTTATGGTCAGGAGAGCTTATGAATTTAAGTTGATCTTCTCCAATTTTAATCACATCAAAATCATCCTTACGATAATTGATAAAACTACCGATTCCCGCGAAATCAGCTAGATTTTTGACGATATTTTCTATAGATTTCAGTGAATTATTAATTTTAATTTTAAAATTCACTTTGGGATTATTATCTCTGAACTCTGCAATATTTCTTGGTAAAATATGAGACCCTGGTGTAGTGGATGCCGAAATTACGATTTTTTCAAATTTTATGTTCCCAAACTCTTCTAATTCTATAACGCACGAATCATATAAATCAATAATTTTTTGTGAATAATTTAATAAGATTTTTCCAGCTTCTGTTATTTCGAACTTTTTTGTACTCCTGTTAATCAAAGTTAGTCCAAAATCTTTCTCTAGTTGAGAAATTTGATGAGAGATAGTACTCTGGGAAATTGGAAGGTCATGTGCCAATTCTGTGAAGCTTTTATAGTTCGCTAATTTTATAAAGGTTCTTAGATATTCAATATTCATCGTTCTATTATCTTTTCCTTAATGACAAGTTAAAAAAAATTCTCTTGTTCAAATAAATAACGCCTTTACAATGTTAAAGAATTTATCGAAATAATAAATAAATTAATACGTAAAAATTAATAAATACTTTTTAATTTCAATGATATAATCTATCGTTTTAAAATAATTAAAAATCTGACCCAACATGACCGATAAGATAAAAACTTTTACAATTGTAATTGGTAATGGTGGTTATACTTCCGAAAGACCTTATACAATGCTAAGATTTGCATATACATCGTTGTTAGAAGGACATAAAATAAATATTTTTTTAGTAGAAGATGGAGTGTTTGTAGGAAAAAAAAATCAGAATCCCTCATCTTACGACAACCTTGAAAAGTGGCTTAAAGATGTAATAGAGGAAGGTGGAGTTGTTAAAGCTTGTGGCGTATGTACTAAAGCAAGAGGCGTTGCAGATGAGGAACTAATTCCAGGTATAGAAAAAATCACAATGAACGGATTTGTTGACATGTGTGTACAAGCAGACAATGTATTATTCAGTTAAAAGTGAAAAAGGTGATATATTATAGGTAAATCTTATACATTGAATTGCAATGGATTAGTTTGCCCATTACCAGTAGCAAGAACTAAAAAAAAATTAAACGAAATGGATTCGGGGGATATCCTAGAAGTAGAAGGTGATTTTGGAGAATCAGGGGAGAATGTTAAGAGGTACGTCGAAAAACATGGAGACTCTGTACTAGAGTTTAAGATCACCGGGGAAGATTACTACATCAAAATTGAAAAAACTTAATTGAACTTATTTTTATTATCTTTTTAATTTAAATTTTAATTATTCAAGAAAAAAAAATTCTATTAGTCCAATCTATTATGGTCGAAATAGTTGAATACTCATCTTTTGAAGAAAACATTGGGAAAACGGTAAAAGTTAAAGGAGTTATAGCTAAAGCAATCTGGCAACATCTCACTATGTGTACAAAAGAATTTCCATTTATGGAATACTTTGACTTAGATGAAGATCACCAGATTGTAATTTACAGTAAGGACACAATTGAATGTGAAGGAAATCTTGAATTGATCGGAGAATTACTGAAAGTAAAAAGTGAAACTAAAGATCCAAGAAGAAAAATTCACGATGATATTTATTTTGAATATCAGCTAAATGTAGAAACCTGGAAATGTAGCGAGAGTAAGTAAATATAAATATCGAAGAATTCGAATATCCGCAAAATTTGTGGTTAGCGAAAAAACAGACTTGCAAAAACAAGAATCACGTAACCTAAAGCAAATAAGGCAGAGAATCCTATGATTGTTAGAATAATTTCATATACATTTACTACTTTCATCATAATTTCCCCCTAAACATGTTACTAATTCCAATCTAGTTAACCAAATAGATTATTTAAATCTTATGTATATAGTCTTGGAGAGCCTTAAGTGAAAACCTTAAGTGAAAAATGGGATATTATCAGAAACAATAAAGAACTGGTCATAGATCTTATTACTAATTGTTCACATAGTAATTTTATTAATATGACAAAAAGATTATATGATAATGAAATAGATTATATCCATAATAGACTTTTAAAAAATGATTTATTTTGAAAGAAATCACACATAAAGGATTAGCTCGATTAGTGGGATTATATGGTTCTTATCCAATAGATTCCAATAACTTAAAAATACTCGAATTTTCATCAGTAGAACCAGATCGTCTAAACAGAGAGGAAATAGGTAAAAGTCTATTCAAAGCGATAAAAACTTCAATCGGATGGCTTGTTGACCATACTGTTAAAGCAAAGGAATTGTCTATCCAATATATCGATGAAGCTACTAAAGCTTATAATTCCGGTGATCAATCTTGGTCTCGTTGGCTTGGCTGGTGTTTTCATTTTATTACTGATTGGGCAACTCCATATCATTCTCCGACATCAAAATCCAATCCTATTTTAAATTCAACAAGTGATATATTTAAAAAGGCGTCTGAAAATGATGACGGGTTATTTTCGACTACATTAAACATAGTTTCTAACCTTATCAAATTCAAAGTTGAACATGATAATTTTGAAGATATATGCGAAAAACGCTGGCAACAAAATGAAACCATTGTTAAAAACAATTTTATTAAATTTAAGAATAACAGAATATCTTTCGTGGATTTAAAAGTATTCATTGAGATGATGGATGATTTACGCCTTAAATGTGAAAATTTATCTCCTGATTGGATTATAAATAGCACAAATCAAGAATTTGCACATTATATGACTGAGATAGCTATAGTAATGAATGTTGCTTGCTGTATAGTTTTAGGATAAAATTTAAAGATAATTCTTCTATTCCTCAATTTTATGTCATCTTTTCCTTCTTCATATGGATTTATAATTGGAAAGAAGAAGATTTCGTCAATGCTTGACGAACTTGCGCCTCGTTTCTTTCAATTGCTTAATTAATTCATCACATAGGTGACTTGCGTGAGGTATTTTCAATTCTGTCATTGCTTCACAAAAAAACATTGGTGCTTTTTTCAGGTCATTGTGCACTTTCTGATTGTCTTCCATCCTTGACTCTCGAAAATGGTTTCTATATTGTTATAACTTGATTTCTCCTTTGTTATTAATTTAATAAGAATTAATATAACAATAGTTTTAATATATTGAAATTTAATTAAAGTATATAAATTATAATACAAAATTGTTAAAATTTAAGTTGAAGATTAATGAATAAACACAATTTAATTCTAATGTTACCACTCGTGGGATTTGTATTAATAGTGATAGCAAATATTTTTCCTTTTTTTATTAATGAAAATGTATCTACAGGCAGTTTTTCTAAATTCTGGCTTTTAGACATACAATATTCGTATGTAAGCCTTGACAATGGAGTTGGAATCGAGCAACTTTATTTTCCTGGTACTTTTTTAATTTTACCATTTACAATAGTGATTATCTTTGCAACAATTTTATGTATTATCGCTGAGATCTCAGTTATTACTAAGAAAAAACTATGGAATTTTGCCGAAAAAAGGTGGAAGAGACTTGGAATCATATCATTTTTTATACATTTCGCGTTTTTAATCATATTTTTTGTATTATTTAATGATCTTGGTCTATTTCCAACTTTTGATCCTGAAAAACTCTTAGATGCTTTAAAAGGTTTAATTGGACAAGGGAGTTTTTATAATTTTACATTTGCAATTTATTTGCCTTTTATAAGCAGTATTCTGTATATACTTGCGGCTATGTTATCAAAGAAATACAATCCAAGGGAAAAATAAGTATAAATTAGATAATTTGCGAATAATTTATATTTAAATTTTATTATAAAAAGGAATAGACATTGGTTAAAAAAAAATAAAAGAATTATATATCTTTAGCTTGAAATCTCTCTTCTCTGTATACTTAATACTCCATAGGTTAATAATAATATTGCTATGCTAACCCATATCAACAAAGAAACGAGGGGCAAATAATAATTTGTCTTTTGTAGCCCTCCTAAATTGATATTTTGATCAGGGTCAACAATTCCTAAATATGAAAATACACTATAAAGTTGAGCAAAAGTAGATTGCCAACCTATTGATGGAGGAATTGCATTAAATAGTTCTATAAATAATACATAAACATTTGCTAAATGATAGCCTAAATCGAAATGATATAATTGAAGGTTTTGATAATCAACATGAATTAATTCTCTTAGAACCATAAATCCAATGAATGATATTAATATAAGAAAGATAATAGAGATTGATGAATTTCTTGGACTTTTGAAGATAGAGGAAAAAGATAAAGTTATACTCACAAAAATAAAGGTTAATACAACAGAATAGAGAAATACTGAAATTAAAAACGGTGTGATCCCGATAAAATGATGGATATTTCCTGAGTACCGCAAAACAGAGATTACTCCTATTAGTAATAACGCAGTAAAACTTAAAAAAAGACCATGTAAAAATAATGCAATATATTTACCAACAAATATTTTATATCTCTTTATAGGCTTGCTTATAAGGATCAGCATCGTCCCGGTATTAACTTCTTCAGAGATAAGATGTGAGCCAGAGATTCCAATAATACTGGTTAAAATTATGCCGAACGTCCAGAAAAATAAGGGAAAAGCTAAAACAACCGCGATATATGAAGATGCATGATGGATAGAGATAGAACCAAAATCTACACTAATAGGAGCCAATACAAGTAGAAGTGGATATAGGAGCATTAGTATCATACAAATTAAAAATTTAAGCGGTGAAAATATGTCATGAAACGTCTCTTCAATTAAAATTAAGGTAGTAAACGATTTGTTTGTGCGTACTTGTTTAAACCGTTCCATGGCTGCCTTTAATTTTAATGAGAAATTAAACACTTGTTTTGATTCACCTCAATTAAATTGCTTCATTTATAAATCTCATAAAAATCTCTTGTAAGGACAATTCCGGTTGAGTAAAGCTAAAAATCTTAACTTCATGATCCAAGATTATTTTCTTCATCAACTCCTGAAGTTTCTCTGAATCCTTTGATAAAATATGAATTTTATCTGTGCGATCATCAATCCACGCTTTTAGAATAAAATCTTTGGTTTTTAATTCCTCCAGGATTTTAAGATTTTTATTGGTATGTAAGATGTATACATTCCCAAGAAATTCTTTTTTAATTTTTACGAGAGAATCGCTTAATATGATCTTACCACGGTTTAATATAGTGATGGTATCACAAATTTGCTCCATTTCAGATAAGATATGACTTGAGACAAATACGCTCATAGTTTTAGATAACTCTTTTATTTTTGCGATAATAGCAGACCGCCCCAAGGGATCCAAATTAGTTGTTGGCTCATCTAAAATTAAGATTTTTGGATCGTGAATAATTGCTGCCGCCAGTGCAATTTTTTGTTTCATCCCTCCAGAGAATTTTCCCAGTTTTTTATATCGCTCATTTAAAAGGTTAAAATACTGCAGTAATTCTTGTGCTTTTCGTTTTGCCTCTTTTTTCTTTAACCCCCCAAGACGTCCCATATAAATTAAATATTGCTCTGCAGTTTTGCGTTTATATAAAATAGGGTCTTGAGGTAAATATCCGATCAATCTATGTGCTGTTATTGAGCCTGCTTTTTCTCCACGTAATCTTGCTTCGCCTGCTGTTATTGAAAGTGCCCCAACCAACATATTTATTGTAGTGGTTTTTCCTGCTCCATTGGGACCAAGGAATCCATGAATTCCCGGCTTTACTCGAAGATTAATTTGTGATACTGCTTCAAATGCTGCTTTTCGCTTTTCATAAATCTTGGTTAAATCGCGACTCCATATTTCAAACGATTCTAAGTGTTTTTCTTGAATCAATTTTCATTCTCCCCTTCTTTCTTTAAAGTAGCATCAATTATTAATAGCTCATTTCCTCTTCTTTTTATTATTTGGTAATATGTAATGAAGACGCACGCAAAAACAGCTGATATCATAATAATCAGACCAAGAAACAAAAAGTCAGCAGGAACATTTATTGTTACCGTATCTATTGCAATAACACACCCATCCCGACTATACATATAAATATCAATCTTTTTTATACCACTACCTAAAGAAACGAAAAGGTTAGTAGATGTAATAGAGCCATACTCATTTCCATTAATAAAGACCTTGAAATAATCATAATTTCCTGTAGTTTCCCATTTAATAGTAAAATCGTTGGTTTGCATTTTTAGTCCTTCTTCCAGATTTGAAAAATGAACAGTAAACTTTGAATTTATGCAAATAAATGTCTCTCCGTAGGTTATGATGCCATCTCTCTTCCCATCTTCGTTTACATCATCGAGAGGATAGAAAGAATCCATATCTAAATTAAACCTAAAGAGAGTTTTCTGATCAATCGGATCTAAAATTTCTAACGTCTTTTTATCAGAATAAGAATATATATCCATATATAGTGAATATAATGTTTTATCATATACGTATCGGCTCACTAACACATCATCATTTCCATCTCCGCTAAAATCTCCGATATTTTTGATAAAATCAAAAAAATCAATACGTGAAGAGAAACCCCAATCCTTCATAATAAAATGAAAGGGTTCAAGGATCCATTTTTTAGCGGTAATCTCAGTAGCATCATTTTCCGAACTGGAAGAAATATCGTAATATGAGATATTCGCACCTTTAAACGGAATAAAAGAATTACCTTTATTTATTTTACCCATTTGTAACCCAATTATTGCATCTGAAATCCCATCAGTGTTAACATCACCTATAGAAGCAAATGGTAATTTGACTCCTCCTTCGAGGGATAATTGATGATTATTGCCATATTCCTTCCAGTGTTCAGACACTGGCGGAGTGTAAGTAAACAATACTTTAAATTCATTCTCTCCAGAATTTCCGCTATATATCCGAAGTTCGGTTGTTTGATACCCTCCAAAGCGATTTGGATATGTTTTTAGATAATAGCCTACATGATCAAGGTAATTATCACCATTAAAGTCATCATAGGAAAGTAATAATTTATACCCTGTATTTGGAATATTATCCTCTGCAATTCCTCCACTTGAAAGTAATTGGTCGGTAGCAATTCGACTGGTAATTGTTGTCGTACTTACATCAACAATCTTAATACATTTATCAATACTCACAGAATCTCCTAAAATGAGTCCAATCTTCTTCCCATCTTTCGTAACGTTAACTTTACCAAGAATGTCATATCCAGATGAGTTGATACTCCAATGGAAATTAATTATAGTTTTTGATTCATCATAATTGTCAAAATATGATAATTGTATGTCCCAGTGAGGGTTTTTTATTAGCTTAATAGAAAAATAATGAGTGGTCCCTGTAACAAACGTTCCGCTTAGGATCCAATAATTGAGGGAATAATTCATCGGTAAGATAGTAAGGGGTTGATAAGGGATATTTGTATGAGTACGACTCCATTTTGTATAACTCTTTTGGTATTTACTATCAAAGAACCTTAATTTGGTATTAAAAGAATTATTGGTAATATCGTTACCAATTACGACTAAGACATCCAGATATTTATCACCGGTGCCATTAATTACTTTAAAGGCTTGAACCTCTAAATTTAAGAGGTTAATATCTGTAAAATAGTTTTCCGAGGATAGATTATAATCATAAATATAATATCTATCATATTGATTTCCGTATAACCCCCAATAAAAAGCACCAATTCCAAAATTTTGCATTATTGCTTCAAAGGCTTTATTCCCATTAGTTACATTTAACCGAATAGTGATCTGTTTATTTGAATCGATAAAATCCGAGAGTGTCGTTTCGTTTTCATAATCAAAATGCAACCCTTTTTCACGATTATAAGTACCTCTCGTCATTACATACATTTCATCGTCTCTGAAATCGGTGGAAAAAGTAAAGTTATTATAATCATTTCTATACCCTCCATTATCAGAATTGTTAAAACTTCCGTACAAATCAGGGTATCTGGAATCCCAATATATATTTCTGCTCCAATTGCATAAAATCCATTTCCCACTGGATTCATTATAAATTTCATATGTACAATTATACCAATTGGGATTTGCTGAGTCGTTAACCAACAAACTAGTTTGTATTTTCATTGCGGCAAATCGATCGAGTTGTGAAAGAGGATATTCCATTAGCCCTAATTGCTTCTCACCGCTAAAATTTAGAGGGAATGTAAGATTTACTGAAGTAGCCCATAAATTACTCCATGGTTGTTCCTGGGCTCTAATGGTGTAGTTTCCCACTTTATCAGATAAATCAAGAAGACTCCCGGAAATATAGTCACCATATTCAACGCCTATAGATTTGGCATGAAATAATGACGAAGGAGACCACTCTTTATTCCACATAATTTCATCTGAGCCATTTATCCAACTTTCTGGAAGTTGGTGATTAGTTCTTAAATAATAATCTCCCCCAGAAGATGAGAGGTTGAGGGGGTTAGTATAAGTTCCCAAATTGGCATAATCTCGATAAAAGTTGTAATTAAAATCTACTAATGTCGTGTTCCAAAGCACAACTCCATTTGAACCATCAATTATTATTAATTTTGTGTAATTACTTAAAAGTACTCGATAAATTGCTTCTTCTCGTTCCTTATCATTTAAATTAAGGGAGGAATTGCCTGAAAGGTTTTTTATTATATTTTTTGTGCTATTAGGCAGCTCTGAAGGGATCATCCATGCGGCATAATCATCTATACTATCATCGTTAATATCTCCAATATCTAAAAGATCTCTTAACCCTTCATAATATTGAGGAAAGGGTAAATTAAATTCCCATAGGATCTCACCGGTTTTCGCATCCAAAGTTAAGAGTTCATTAATTAACCCATTTGCAACTGTTGTATCCCCCCAATTAGGATTAAAATCTTTAATTTTTTTATACAGTAAATCCTTTACTCCATCTCCATTAATATCTTGGATTTGGGATATTTTTGCTTCTCCCGGTTTTATAGCTCTTACCCACATTACATTATTATTTTTGCCATCAATTAACAAATATTTACCATACTTACTAATCGCAAACAGATCATCAATCCCATCATGATTAATATCTCCTACATTTAAAAGATAAAAGGTCGTTGTTTGGATACTATACATAATATTAATATCAAAATCCCTATACATAAACGCAGGATCCGTAAAATTTGATCCGTCAATAATGAAATCTTTATTACTAATTTTAAATCCATATATTCCTGCTGAATCTTGAGCAGATTTACCAGGTACTTGAACTACATATAAAAAAAACCTAATATCAGAACCAGTATTTATGATCGTAGGATATGAACTAGAATATAAATAAGTCGAGTCATAACTAAACTGTTCAAGGATTTCAAGGTTTCCATTATTAATATTAAATATTGTACCATTTATTCTATTATCATTTTGTTGAAACAACATATAATCGAGCCGACACCCCATAACTAAAAAATCTTCTTTTCCATCGCCATTTATGTCCGGAATAGTAAAAAACTTTGCTCCTGCAATTTGAAATATTCTCTCTACACTTGAATAAGGAGAGGATATATCTTGTGAGTTATAATCAAGATATGAGTTTCTCCAATCCAAATTAATATCTGTAAGGGAAAAGAACTTAAAGCTATCAAGCATTATACCTAATTTTCCCGAAATTAGCATCACTTCCCCATTATCAGAAGCAACTAAAAGATCATCAACATTATCGTTATCAATATCATTTATGATAACAATATCGTCAATAGAATTAGGCACATCAATTTCCGAAAAACCTTCTGGAGATATAGTAATCATCCTTATAGGAGGGATGTTATAACTCCAAAATTTTTGCCCATCTTTTTCATTGAGAGCTACTAATTCTCCATTTTCTGAACCAGCAATAATCATATTATCTAAAAGTTTGATTTTCCATATATCATTGGTTAGATCTTTACTATTTACCCACAGTTCGCGACCTGTCTTACCATCTAAAACAATCACTTTATACCATGCAGATATTGCCACGTCTGATATTCCATCATTATTGATATCGTTAATAGTTTGAACATCCCACGTATATGGAGTGTAATATTTCGTATTGAAAGTAGTCTGATCAACACTTTTTACTTGTGGTCTATAAATCCACAATTCCTCACTATTTTTGGAAGAAATTGCAATAACATTAGGATGCTCTTGGTCATAAACATTTAACACAATATCATCAGCATTATCTCCTGAGATATCATCGATTAAATCAAAATCAATAACTTCTCCAAAAGTTATATAGCTCATTTCAATATACCCATCCAATGAAATCGTGGCTAGACTACCATCCATACCAATAACAACGTATGGGTCTCCCCCCTGGGTAAAATTAACTAATCTTGGTTGCATTGTTGATCCCGTTCCAATTAAGCCTTGACCATATTTCCAGAGAATTGCATCTTCTTTAGGTTCCTTCGGTTGATTCTCGGAGGTAAGAGCTAAATTAGAAGTACTTAAATAAGATAAAGAAGATTCGATAACCGGCAGAATTAGCATAAATAATATTAAAAAAATTTCCAAACTATGATAGAGGCTTCTTAATTTCATTGTAGTTTTAATTTCGACCAAGTTTTAATTGAAATTAAAAACTTTTTGTTGTTTTTAATGCTCATGTCTTTAGCATATTTAAAAATGATATGTAAATATTTAAATTATTTTAGGTTTTTTAGATTAGATCTTAATATAACATCGTATGAATTTAAATCATAAACTTTATATACTCATTTATTAACTTATTTATTGACTAAAATTTTTCACAAAAATGTAAATAAAATAAAAATTTGTATAATAAATAATTAATTAAAATTATTTTTAAATTGGAAGGATTATAATGAAATCTATGCAAAAATATACGATCTTCTTAGTAGGGGTATTTATTATTACATTATCTATTTTTCCTATGTTTGCAGCAGCTTCTTATCCCCCTGAATGGATATATGCTGAAGATGATAATGTGATAAAAGGAACTACAATTAGTGGGTCTTACATGAATACTTTTTCTCACGATTTTTCTTATCATACTATTAAATGCGCCTCAGGAGGTTGGTGGGGTCCTTGGGAAGCAATAGTATCTTATGAATTTTATGGTAAATGCAGCCTAGTGAAGATATGGGTAACTGTAGATCCATTAATTTATGGGAATTGTTTCTCTGCAACAGCGTATTATACGACGGGTAGTCCACAATATTTGGGGTATTTTAATCCTCAAAGCTATTATACTTTTAGTTTAGATAGTAGTAGAATTCTTACAGAGATTAGGATACGATATTACCTAGGTTGGAACATCGTTATAACTAATCGATATATAAAAATTGATTATATAAGTTGTTATTGGACAGGGCATCTGTAGAAAAAGTTCTTGATTTGATTTAAATAATTAATAATCATCATCATCATCTTTTCTTTTCTTTTTATTTTCTTACTAAATTTAGGCTTTGACCTTACATAGTAAAAATTATGAAAGATAAGCAGAGGGAGAAAGAGATCATTGACAAGGTCTTTAGTATCTTAGTAAGCAAACAATACTTAGTGGAAAATTACCCTCGAAGAGCCAGCGGCTCGGAGTCTATGCAAACTTCTTTTGCGGTCGGACCTCACTACCAAAGGGTGTTAAAAGACTATTACGATTCCCGAGATAGTTCGATAATTACTTACGAACCGGTGGAACTAGAATCCGAGCATACATCTAGTTTAGGACAAACGCATATTTCTGAAGGAACGCCAGATAAAGAGTTTTTAGACCCGATTAAGATAAGAAGCGCCTTGACAAAACATTTTGCTCCTATTTTATATTACGAATACTTTACTATGCATAAAAACATGAACTACAAAAAATACGAGAAGGTGCTTAAAACAGCTCGGGAATTGCTTCCAAAGTTTTTACACAGCGTTTACAAGGAATATTACAAGGTAAACTACGCAACAAAAAAATTAAAAATTAATTTTTACTCAATTCTGATAATTATTTTCTTTTTTTAAGAATTATATAAACAACAGTTATTAGTACGACTCCTCCTGCAGCAGAACCAACAACAATCGCTATGATGACTCCTAGTGGCACACCCTCACTTGGAATACTTTTGATAATTGTGATTTCTTTAATTACTTCATTTCCTGCTCGATCGCAGGCATAGAATGTAATGATAACATTCCCTTTGGGTAAATTATTCCAAGCTTCCTGGTCAAATGTGGATTCGTTAGTAATGGAATATGTAGTTAAACCACCATCAAATGAATACCATAACAGGTCTGGATTATCCTCTATAACGCTTATGTTAAAAATAGGTGGAATTTTACCAAATTTTTAACCTTCAATGGGAGAGTTGAACATAATAACTGGAGCTACAGTATCTTTTATTAAATCAATTTATACTTTTATACTGCTTTAGTTCGCTTTTAGAAATGTTTAAGATTAATCGCTTACACTGCATAAAGTATTTGCAAAGGACGTAAATTTTTATTGAGGGATACCGAAACTTCAGCGTTAGAAAATCGTTTACTATAAAATCGCTCATCGTCTTTTTTAGGTAAAAAATTCTCTTTTAGAGTCTAAAAAATTTAAGGAAACTCGTATATTTAAAATTTTAGAGTTGGTAATATTTTTAAATAAAAAAAATA
>Ga0315553_10002603_pt1 | contig 14384 bp, 10 predicted proteins | sample SalMarSW160140MG_FD_203099 | JGI IMG/M metagenome (GOLD analysis project Ga0315553, IMG submission 203099) | Salt marsh sediment microbial communities from the Plum Island Ecosystem LTER, Massachusetts, United States - Salt Marsh Sediment SW1601-40 ... | reverse complement strand
AGGTCACTTCCGCCGACGGCACCACCATCGCCTACGAGACCCACGGCACCGGCCCGGCACTGATCTGCGTCGACGGGGCCATGTGCTACCGGGGCTTCGGCTCGATGCACCCGCTCGCCGAACTCCTCAAGGACCGCTTCACGATCTACCTCTTCGACAGGCGCGGGCGCGGGGAGAGCGGCAACACCCTGCCCTACGCGCCCGAACGCGAGGTCGAGGACATCGCCGCGCTCCTCGAAGCTGCGGGTGGCGAGGCCTTTCTCTATGGCATTTCCTCGGGCGCCGCGCTGGCGCTCCGCGCCGCCAGCGCCTTGCCGGGCATCAGCAAGCTCGCCCTTTACGAAGCGCCCTTTGTCGTCGACACGACCGAAACCGCCATGGCGCCCGATTTCCGCGCCCGCATGGAGAGCGCCATCGCCGCCGGCCGGCCGGGCGTCGCAGTCAGGATGTTCATGGCCCGCGTCCGAGTGCCCTGGTTCGTCATCCTGATGATGCGGCTCAGTCCCGCCTGGAAGCAGATGACGGCCGTCGGGGTGACCCTCCCCCACGACATCGAGCTGGTCGAGACCTACCAGCGCCAGCAGCGCCTCACCGGCGCCGAGTGGGCCGGCGCGAACATGCCCGCCCTGGTCATGGGCGGCGGCAAGAGCCCCGCCTGGATGCAGAATGCGCAGAAGGCCATCGCCGCCGTCCTGCCCGACGCCACGCACAAAACGCTCCCCGGCCAGACGCACATGATCAAGTTCGAGGCGCTCGCCCCCGCGTTGCGGGAGTTCTTCTGATGCGCTTCACCGCCGAACTCAAGCGCACCGGCGCCAATACGACCGGCATCGTTGTCCCGCCGGAGGTGCTCGACGCGCTGGGCGGCGGCAAGCGGCCGCGGGTCAGGGTGACGCTGAACGGTTTCTCCTTCTCCGTCACCCTGGGCTCGATGGGCGGCAGGGTGATGATCCCGGTGAGCGCCGAGCGGCGCGGGGCGGCGCGGGTGGAGGGCGGCAGGAGCTACGATGTCGCTATCGAAATCGACGCCACGCCCGAACCGATCGAGATACCGGAGGATTTGGCGGCGGCGCTTGCCGCGGCCGGGCTGACCGAGACGTTTGCAAAGCTCGCGCCCTCGCACCGCAAGGAACATGTCCGTGCGATCACCGAGGCCAAGGCCGCCGAAACGCGCCAGCGCCGCATCGCCAAAGCGGTCGAAATGGTCGCGGCCAGGGCGAAATAGCGCCGCCCTACTCCAGCCTGACCAGCAGGTCCTTGGCGTCGATCTGGTCGCCGGGCTTGGCCAGCACTTCGGCGACGGTGCCGCCGGCCTCGGCATGGATGGCGGTTTCCATCTTCATCGCCTCGATCGAGGCGACGACGTCGCCGCCCGCGACCTTGTCGCCCACCCTGACGACAAGGGTCGAGATGACCCCGGGCATCGGCGCCCCGATATGGGCGGGATTGCCGGCCTCGGCCTTGGCCCGGGCGGCGATCGTGCCGGCCCGGGCGCGATCGGGCACCGATACCGACCGCGGCTGCCCATTGAGCTCGAAGAAGACCCGCACCATGCCCTTTTCGTTGGGCTCGGAACAGCTCAGATACCGGATGACGAGGGTGACGCCGGGATCGAGGTCGACCAGGACCTCCTGGCCGGGCTCGAGACCGTAGAAATAAACCGGCGTCGGCAGCACCTCGGTCGGTCCGTAGAGCGCCTGCGCGGCCATGAACTCGGTGAAGACCCTCGGATACATCAGATACGAGGCCAGCGCCCGATCGTCGATCTCGGTCTCGGTGGTGGCGGCGGCATCGCCGCGCTGATCGTCGAGATCGAGTTTCTTCAGATACGCCCCGGGGCGCTTGGTCAGCGGCCGCTTGCCCTTCAGGATCTTCTTCTGGAGCTTTTTGGGAAAGCCCCCCGCCGGCTGGCCGAGATCGCCATGGAAGAAGCCGACCACCGAGTCCGGAAACGCCACGTCGCGCCTGGGATCCTCGACCTCGGCGCGGCTGAGCCCCGACGAGACCATCATCAGCGCCATGTCGCCGACCACCTTGGAGGAGGGGGTGACCTTGATGATGTCGCCGAACATCTGGTTGACCTCGGCGTAGGTCTGGGCGACCTCGTGCCAGCGCGCCTGCAACCCCAGCGCCCGCGCCTGCTCCTTGAGATTGGTGAACTGGCCGCCGGGCATCTCGTGCAGATAGACCTCCGAGGCCCCCGATCTCAGATCGCTCTCGAAGGCCGCGTACTGACCCCTGACCGCCTCCCAGTACAGCGAGATTTCGCGGATCGCGGCGGCATCGAGCCCGGTGTCGCGCCGCGAGCCTTCGAGCGCCGCCACGATCGAGCCCAGGCAGGGCTGCGAGGTCGCCCCCGACATCGCGTCCATCGCCGCGTCGATCGCGTCGGCCCCGGCGGCGGCCGCCGCCAGCACCGTGGCGGCCCCGGCCCCGGAGGTGTCGTGGGTGTGGAAATGGATAGGCAGCCCGGTCTCTTTCTTGAGGGCCTTGACCAGTTTTTCCGCCGCCGCCGGCTTGGCGAGCCCGGCCATGTCCTTGATGCCGAGCACATGCACCCCGGCGTCGGTCAGCTCGCGGCCCAGGCCCAGATAGTAGTCGAGATTGTATTTTGCCCGCTCGGGGTCGAGCATGTCGCCGGTGTAGCAGATCGCCCCCTCGCAGGCCTTGCCGGTCTCCAAGACGGCGTCGATCGCCACCCGCATGTTCTCGACCCAGTTCAGGCAGTCGAAGACCCGGAAGATGTCGACCCCGGCCTCGGCCGCCTGGCGCACGAAGAAGCGCACCACATTGTCAGGATAGTTGGTGTAGCCGACCCCGTTCGAGCCCCTGAGCAGCATCTGGGTGAGGATGTTCGGCGCCCCGTCCCGGACCCTGGCGAGGCGCGACCAGGGGTCTTCGGTCAGAAACCGCATCGCGACGTCGAACGTCGCCCCGCCCCAGCACTCGAGCGAGAACAGCCCCGGCAGCCCGTGCGCGTAGCTCTCGGCGATGCCGGCGATGTCGCAGGTGCGCATGCGCGTGGCCAGCAGCGACTGGTGCGCGTCGCGCATCGTCGTGTCGGTGACCAGCACCCGGGACTGTTTGAGCATCCATTTCGCAAGCCCTTCGGCGCCTTCGCGCTCGAGAATCTGGCGGCTGCCCTCGAGCTTCGCGGGCGGCTCGAATTCCGGAACCTCCGGCGCCGGCGCTTCGGCCGGCGGAAGCGGCCGCCCGCGCGCCTCGGGATGGCCATTGACGGTGACGTCGGCGATGTAAGTGAGGAGCTTGGTCGCCCGGTCGCGGCGCGGGCGGATGTCGAACAGCTCCGGGGTCTCGTCGATGAATCGGGTGGTGTAGGTGCAATCGCGGAAGCTTGGGTGGTTGATGACGTTTTCGAGGAAGGCGAGATTGGTCGACACCCCCCGGATGCGGAACTCCCTGAGCGCCCGGTTCATGCGCGCGATCGCCTCCTCGGGGCGCGGCGCCCAGCAGGTGACCTTTTCCAGAAGCGGATCGTAGAAGCGGGTGATGACGGCGCCCGAATAGGCGGTGCCGCCATCGAGCCTCACCCCGAAGCCGGTGGCACCGCGATAGGCGGTTATGCGGCCATAGTCGGGGATGAAATTCTCCTCCGGGTCCTCGGTGGTCACCCGGCACTGCAGCGCGTGTCCGTGCAGCGTGATGTCGGCCTGCTTCGGCACGCCGGAATCGGCGGTTCCGATCTCCGCCCCGTCGGCGATCCGTATCTGCGCCTTGACGATGTCGATGCCGGTGACTTCCTCGGTGACCGTGTGTTCGACCTGGACGCGCGGATTGACCTCGATGAAGTAGAACTCGCCGGAATCCGCATCCATCAGGAACTCGACGGTGCTGGCCCCCGAAAGCTCCACCTCGTTTCCCATCCTGAGCGCCGCGTCGGTCAGTCCCTTGCGGGCGGCTTCGTCGAGATAGGGGGCCGGGGCCCGCTCGACGACCTTCTGGTTGCGCCGCTGCACCGAGCAGTCGCGTTCGAAAAGGTGCACGAGGTTGCCGTGGCTGTCCCCGATCAGCTGCACCTCGACATGCCGGGCATGCCCGATGAGCTTTTCGAGATACAGGTCCGACTTGCCGAACGCCGTCTTGGCCTCGCGGCGCGCCGAATCGAGCACGTTGCGAAGCTCGGCTTCCGAAGCGATCGTCCGGATCCCCCGGCCGCCACCGCCCCAGACGGCCTTGAGCATCAACGGATAGCCGATCTTTTCGGCCGCCCGGGCGCATTTGTCTTCGTCCTCGGGCAGCCGCCCCGTCGCCGGCACCACCGGCACCGCGCACTTGTGAGCCACCTTGCGGGCCGAGATCTTGTTGCCCAGCGCCCGCATCGTCTCGGCCCTCGGGCCGATGAAGACAATGCCGGCCTTCGCGCAGGCCTCGGGAAACTCCGGGTTCTCCGAGAGAAACCCGTAGCCGGGATGGATGGCATCGGCCCCCGACAGCGCGGCGACCCGGAGATATTCGTCGATATCGAGATAGGCCTCCACCGGCCCGAGCCCCTTGCCGACCAGATAGGATTCGTCGGCCTTGAACCTGTGCAGGGCCAGCCTGTCCTCGTTGGCGAACACCGCCACCGTTCTGAGCCCCAGCTCGTTGGCGGCCCGGAACACGCGAATGGCGATTTCGCTGCGGTTGGCAACGAGGATTTTCTGAATGCTCATCGATCGGCCCCAGGCCACGAGACCGCCACGCGGTCCGTCTCAAGCCGGCCACGGATCGCTGACCGCATCAACTCATCGGCTGCGCCAGATGGGCGCTGAGATGATTGAGATCGTATCCGGCCTCGGCGGCGGCCGAAATGATGGCGTCGGCGCTCAGCGATCCCGCCTGGCTGAGCGCCCACAAGGTTGTCGAACGGGTTCCGGACCGGCAGTAGCACAGGACCGGACCGCCGGCCTCGGCAAGAACCCGGCGGGTGGCCTCGATCATCTCCTCGCTCACCCCGTCCCGGCCCACCGGGATGGTGTGATAGGCGAGCCCCGCCGCCCGCGCGGCTGCCTCGATTTCGGCGCCGGTGGGCTGATCGGGGGCCTCTGCGTCGGGGCGGTTGTTGACCACGGCGACGAATCCGGCCTCGCGGATCGGGGCCAGATCCGCGGCGTCGATCTGTCCGGAAACCGAGACCCGATCGTTGATCTTCCTTAGGTCCATGCCGAAAAGTACTTCCCCGGGCCAGTGGGCGGCGATCTTACCCATTCGCCGAAGCGGTGCGCAACCATTTGAAGTCCCCCGATTGACGCCCTCGCCCGGCCGGGATTTGATGTCGCCAACGCGGGCGGCGGAGCATCCCAGGTGAGCGGATACCTGTTGGCGATCGACCAGGGCACGACCTCGACGCGGGCCATTGTCTTCAGCCCCGAGTTGAAGCCCCTGGGCACCGCGCAGGCCGAATTTCCCCAGCATTTCCCGCATTCCGGGTGGGTCGAGCACGACGCCGAGGACATCTGGCAATCGGTCGTGACGACAATCGCCGAAGCGCTAAGGAACGCCGACGCCGCGCCCGCCGACATCGCCGCCATCGGCATCACCAACCAGCGCGAGACGGTGGTGGTCTGGGACCGGATCAGCGGCAAACCGGCCCACCGCGCCATCGTCTGGCAGGACCGGCGGACCGCCGCCAGGTGCCGCGAACTCGCCGACGGGGGCGAGGAGGAGGCGATCACCCAAAAGACCGGGCTGCTGCTCGACCCCTATTTCTCGGCCTCCAAGCTCGGCTGGCTGATGGAGAATTCCGAGCCGGTGCGCGCCCTCGCCGCCGCCGGCAACCTGATGGCCGGCACCGTCGACAGCTGGCTGATCTGGCGCCTGACCGGCGGCACGCGGCACCTGACCGACGCCACCAACGCCGCCCGGACAATGCTTTACGACATCCACGAGGGGCGTTGGGACGCGGCGCTGATGGACCTCTTCTCGGTGCCGGCGGGCGCCCTGCCCGAGGTTTGCGACTGCGCCGCCGATTTCGGGACCACCGACCCGGACGTCTTCGGCGCCGCCGTGCCGATCGCCGGCGTGGCCGGCGACCAACAGGCCGCGACAATCGGTCAGGCCTGCTTCGAGCCGGGCATGCTCAAATCCACCTACGGGACGGGCTGCTTCGCGGTTCTCAATACCGGAGAGCAGGCAATTGCCTCCAATTCCCGCCTGTTGACCACCATCTGCTACCGGCTCGGCGGGGTGACAACCTACGCGCTGGAAGGATCAATCTTCGTCGCGGGGGCCACGGTGCAGTGGCTGCGCGACGGGCTCGGCATCATCTACGCGGCCGAGGAGGTCGGCGAGATGGCGTCCAAGGCCGACGCCGGCCAGCAGGTCTATCTGGTGCCCGCCTTCGTCGGGTTGGGGGCGCCCTACTGGGACGCGGAGGCCCGCGGGGCCCTGTTCGGGCTCACCCGCGCCACCGGCCCCAACGAGCTGGCGAAGGCGGCGCTTGAATCGGTGGGCTACCAGACCCGCGATCTGATGCACGCCATGCAGGCCGATTTCCCTGCCGACGAAGCGACGGTTTTGAGGGTCGACGGCGGCATGAGCGTCTCGGACTGGGCGATGCAGTTCCTCGCCGACATCCTGCAGGCGCCCGTGGACCGGCCGACGGTCGCCGAAACGACGGCGATGGGCGCCGCCTATCTCGCCGGGTTGCAGGTCGGGCTGTGCCCCGGGCCGGCCGAAATGGCTGAGACCTGGTCTCTCGACAGGCGCTTCGAGCCGATGAAGTCGCCGCAATGGGCGCGCGACAAATATGCCGGCTGGCAGGACGCGGTGCGCCGCACCCTCACGCGGTAGCGGAACCACCCCCGGCCATGGAGGCCGGGAGTGGTCGGATCAGCTTCTAGATCAGGCCGTTGTCGCTGAGGAAGCTCTGCGCGACGTCCTCGATCGACTCCTTGTCGACATCGACGCGGGCGTTGAGCGCCTGCATCGTGGCGTCGTCGATAACCGCCGACATGGAATTGAGAAGGTCAGCCAGCCCGGGGTTGGCCTCCAGGGTTTCGGTGCGCACCACCGGGGCGATCGCATAGTTCGGGAAGAACCCCTTGTCGTCCGCCAGCACCCGGAAGTCGAAGGCGGCGATCCGCCCATCGGTCGCAAACACCAGCGCGATGTCGACCTGGTCCTCGTTGAGCGCCTGATAGGTGAGGCCGGAATCCATCGCCTTGAGATCGGCGCGGGTGGTCGCGAACCCGTAGGCTTCCTCGAGCCCCGGCAGTCCGTCCGGCCGCTGCGGGAATTCGGCGTTCACCGCCATCACCAGCCCGCCGCCTTCGTTGTAGGACGCGGCGAGGTCGGAAAGCGAATTGATCCCGTCGGTCGCCTCGTCGGAGCCCCTGACGGCCAGCGCGTAGGTGTTGTTGGCGTTGGACGGATTGAGCCAGGTCAGCCCCTGCTCGGCGTCCATCTGCTTGACCGTCATGTAGGTCTGGTCGGCGTCCATGCGCTCGGAGACCTTGTTGTAGGTCACCAGCGAGGTGCCGGTGTACTCCCAATACACGTCCACCTGCCCGTTGACCTGGGCATCGCGGACGACCTGCGAGCCCATGCCGTCGCGCTTGTCGACCTGGTAGCCGTTGGCCTGCAGCAGCTGCGTTGTCATTTCGGCGAGCAACAGCTGCTCGGTGAAGTTCTTGCCGCCAACGACGATGGTCTGCGCCTGAGCGGTCGCCGCCATGGCGATGCCGATCGCCGCCGCCGCGAGGATTTGCATGATCCGTTTCATTTGACTGTTCTCCCTTCGAGTTTCAGGTTTCCCACCCGCGCCGGCGCCTTTCAGCGCATTGGATTGACGCCCCGTGGGATGGTCCACAACTGCATCTGGCTCATGACGAAATCGACCACGATCGCCAGCAGCGCGGTAGGGATCGCGCCTGCCAGCATCATGCCGAATTCGTTCAGAGCAATGCCGCTGAAGATGAGTTCGCCGAGCCCGCCGCCGCCGATCAGAAACGCCAGCGGCACCGTGCCGACGTTGATCGCGAGCGCCGTGCGGATGCCGGCGTAAATGACAAACAATGCGTTCGGAAGCTCAACGGTGAGCAAAATCTGCGCCCCGCTCATGCCCATGCCGCTGGCCGCTTCGATCAGATGCGGCGGCACCGCCCTTATGCCGGCCAGCGTGTTGGCGACGATCGGCAGCAATGTGACGGCGAACAGGCCGAAGATCGCCGGTCGGTCGCCGATCCCGAGCACGCTCATCGACAGCGCCAGCACCGCCAGGGTCGGCACCGTCGCGCCGATATTGAGCACCTGCAGCGCCGTGTCGCCGTAGCGCTTGAAGGCGGGGCGGGTGAGCAGCACCCCCAGCGGGATGCCCACCGCGACCGCCAACCCGCCCGAGATCGCCACCAGCGCGATGTGCTGGCGGGCGAGAAAGACGACGTCGTCCCAGCGGTCGAAGATCGCGGGCAGCATCTCGCTTTGCCAGGCCCAGGCGCCCATGACGAACACCGCCACCAGCAGCACATTGCGCCAGGCGCGCTGAAGGCCCGCGGTGACCATCGCGTCATCCATGCTTCTGGGCCTCGCCGAGCAGGTGGGTGATGCCGCGCAGCGACACGTATCCCTTGTAGTGGCCGTCATCGTCGACGCAGGCGAGCCAGGTCACGTCGTGCCGGAACATGGTCGAAACGGCGGTGCGCAGGTTCTCTTTCACGTCAATCGTGGTGGGCAGCGCCTCGTGATTTTCGCCGACCTTGCCCTTCCGCGACCCGGCGGTATCGAGTTCGACAAAGCCCCTTGCCCGCCCGTTCGGGCCGACCATGACGATGGCGGTGTGGCCGTGCTCGTCCATCCGTTCGGCGGCCGTCTCGAGACTGTCCTGGGCGGTGACGCTTGGCGGCTCCGCCATCATCGCCTCGCCCACCGTGACCAGCTGCAGGCGCTTCAGCGTGCGGTCGGAGCCTACGAAATCGGAGACGAACCGGTTCTTCGGATTGGCCAGAATCTCGTCGGGGGTGTCGTATTGGACGAGCCGCCCCTGGGTGAAGATGGCGATGCGGTCGGCCATCTTGACCGCCTCGTCGATGTCGTGGCTGACGAACATGATGGTCTTCTTCAGCGTCGCCTGTATCTTCAGGAACTCGTCCTGGATGATGGCCCGGTTGATCGGATCGATGGCGCCGAACGGCTCGTCCATCAGCAGCACCGGCGGGTCGGCGGCGATGGCGCGCAAGACGCCGATGCGCTGCTGCTGGCCGCCGGAGAGCTCCTTGGGGTAGCGCTTGAGAAAAATGGCCGGGTCGAGCGCCACCGACTCCAGAAGCTCCGCCGCCCGGGCCCGTGACTTCGTCTTGTCCCAGCCCAGAATGTCGGGGACGATGCAGATGTTGTCTTCGATCGTCTTGTTGGGAAACAGCCCGATCTGCTGGATGACGTAGCCGAGCGTCCGGCGCAGCTGCACCGGGTCGTAGTCATTGGTGTCCTTGTCGTCGATGAAGATCTTGCCCGATGTCGGCTCGATGAGCCGGTTGACCATCTTCATCGTCGTTGTCTTGCCGCAGCCGGACGGGCCCAGGAGCACGCAGATCTCCCCTTCGGGGACCTCCATGGACACATGGTCGACGGCCAGCTCGGTGGAGCCGGCAAACACCTTGGTGACGTTCTCGAGCCGGATCATGTGGTCGCCCTTGCGGTTTGTCTGAGCCCCGGCGAGGTCAACAGCCACTGCAGTCCCAGCAGCGCGTAGTCGGCGACGACCGCCAACACGCCCACCGCGATCGCGCCGGTGACGAGCTGGCGCGGATCGGTCTGCGAGATGCCGCGGGAAATGAAGGCGCCAAGGCCCCCCGCGCCGATATAGGCGGCGATCGCGGTGACCCCGATATTCATCACCACCGCCACCCGCACCCCGGCCATGATCACCGGAACCGCCAGCGGCAGCTCGACCTCGCGCAGCCGCTGCATCGGTGTCAGCCCCATGCCGCGCGCCGCCTCGCGCAGCGCCGGATCAACGTTGGTGATGGCGGTATAGGTGTTGCGGATGATCGGCAGCTGTGAATAGAGCAGCACCGCGATCACCGCCGGCAGGTAGCCGATCCCCTGGTGGATCAGCGACAACACCGGGATCATCATCCCGAACAGGGCGATCGAGGGGATGGTGATGATCACCGAGGCGACGTACAGGACCGTCTGCGCAACCTGTTCGGAGCGGGTGATAAGGATGCCGATCGGCACACCCGTGAGAATCGCCAGAGCGACCGCCACACCGACAATCTGGACGTGTTGGCCGGTGCGAAGGAGGATCAGATCCCAGTTGTCGATGGCGTAGTTGAGGATTTCCATGGACTGGAACAAAATTCCTCATACGCCCGCAAATTGCAAGCAGATGGGGGCCAGAATTATCGGGATCGCCGTGTCCCGCCATTTTTCTGTATATTTTTTGGTTATTTACGACCTCGACAGAGTAGAAAAAGTGCTTCTCAAGTATATCTTTAGGCTGTTCGCTATGTACTTTGGGAATGCTTGCCGCGGGCGCCTCCGACGGACCCGGCGGCAGGGTTATTTGAGGCTCTCCGGCAGCCAGGCGCGCCAGACCTCTTCTCTTGTGTCGTAGAAGGTCCGGGCAATCTCGGCCGGCGAGCTGCCCTCTTCGTTGAGCATCGCCAAGAGTCGGTTCATCTCCTCGAGCGGCATGATCGCCTGCTGCAGATAGTCGACCACCAACGGCGCTTCGTCCTGCAGCCACTGCGCGATCGCGATCACCACCGGCTCGGGCGGAAACGCCGACGGCAGCGGCCGGTTGCACTCTTCCATCGCCAGGCACGGCCAGGCATCGGCGTTGTAGCGACCCAAATCCAGGGGCTTGAGTGCGAACTGGCTGATCGCGGCGTTGGGCTGCCAGTAATAGACCACGATCGGCTGCCGGCGCGAGATCGCCTGCGCCAGGATACGGTCGAGTTCGAACCGGTCGGCGGGAACCTGGGCCTCGTAGACGATATTGATATGGAAGGCGCGCATCAGGTTGGCGTTGATGATCGAGCATGCCCAGTCGGCCGGGCAGCTGACGAACCGCGAACGGGTCTCATCCTGGAAGATGGCGCGCAGCGGCGACAGCTGGGTGGCGGAGGTGAGTTCCGGATGATCCTCGGCGACGAAACCGGGAACAAACCAGCCTTCCATCGGCCCGCCAAGATAGGTGTTGGCGACCGGCCGGACGCTGCCGGCGCTGGTTGCCGAATTCCAGATCTCCGAGATCCGCGAGATCCACAATTCCGGGGCGATCGCCGGCTGCTGGGTGGTCGCCATCGACGAGCCGGTCGAGGCGGTGTCGCCGCTCACGACCCGCGCCGCGCACCCCATTTGCTCGAACAGGACGATCGAATGGATATGCGCCAGGATCGCGGCGGACGGCCACGGCATCTCCGCGATGGTAATCTCGCGGCTGCCGCACAGCGAGGCGACCTCCTCGACCGGCTGAAGGCCGCTTCCCGCCTCCTGGCCCGGCGCGCCGGCGGCCAGCCCGATCAGCCCCACCGCCGCGATCAGCGCGCTGGCGCCAAACCTGCCTCCAATCACACTCGCAATCCAATTCACAGCACAAAAATCCCGCCGAACCTCGCAGACCCCCCCGTCCCGCGCAAGCCAGCGCCGCCGCGGCGAATTCGGACCAACGGGCGTTAGGGTTGACGGCGGTTTCGCCTTCGGCGGGCCGCAGCGAAGGCACGAAACGGGTGACTCCAAAGGCAAAATCGGCAATGCTTGCCGCAGCGGCGCCCCGTGTGGCGCCGAATAACCAGCGACGTCCCGACCGGCCGGGGAAGGCTGGCGGAGCGCGCGAAGATCTCAACAGTGAGGGAAACCATGCGTCAAAAAGCATTGATTCTGACCTCGGCACTGGCCGCCGCCATGCTCGTGGCGCCGGCCCAGGCCCAGACCGTAAAACTGGGGATCGTTCTGGCGTTCACCGGACCGCTGGAGGCGTTGGCACCGCCGATCGGAGCGGGCGCCGAACTGGCCTGGGCCCAGGTCAACGAACAGGGCGGTCTTCTGGACGGGCAACAGATCGAAATCATCCAGGGTGACACCGCCTGCGAACCGACCACCGGCGCCAACACGACCGACCGATTGGTCAACACCGAAGGCGTGCTCGCCTTCGTGGGCCCGATGTGCACCGGCGATACCACCTCGTCGATCAACACGGTGGCGGTCCCGACCAATACGGTCATGATCTCGCCTTCGGCAACCAATCCGGCCCTGACGACCATCGAAGACAACGACCTGTTTTTCCGGACGCCTCCCTCGGACGCCTATCAGGGGCAGGTGCTGGCGCGATTGCTTATGGGCAAGGGCATCGAGGACATCGCCATCGCCTATGTCAACAACGACTATGGCAAGGGCCTGGCGGATGCGCTCGCGGCCGCCTACACCGACCTCGGCGGTTCGGTGATGGCCAACGAGGCGCATGAGGAGGGCAAGGCCGACTATCGCGCCGAGCTCGGCTCGCTGGCCGCCTCCGGCTCCACCAACCTGGTGCTGATCACCTACGCCCAGGGTTCCGGACAGACGATGCTCCGGCAAGCCACCGAGAGTGGAGACTTCCTGCAGTTCATCGGTGCCGACGGCATGATCTCCGACGATCTGTTCACCGGCATCGACACCAGCCTTGTCGAGGGCATGATCGGCACCAAGCCGGGGGCGCCGCAGATTGCCGGCGCGGACTTGTTCAATGAGCAGGCCACCGCGGCCGGTATCGATCCGACGGCGATCTACGCTTCGCAGGCCTACGACGCCGGCTTCCTGCTGGCGCTGGCGATCGAGAAGAACGGCTCGGCGTCCCGCGACGGACTGAGCGCCGCGCTCAGGGAGGTGGCCGGCCCGCCCGGCGAGGTGATCCTGCCCGGCGAATGGGAGAAGGCCAAAGCGATCCTGGCCGATGGCGGCGACGTCAACTACGAGGGTGCCACGGGCAACCTCGACTTCGACGAATATGGCGACGTCGCCGGCACCATCTTCGAGATGGTGGTCCAGGGCGGCACCTGGGTCGAGGTTGACGTAGCGATGTAGGCTGCCGACCCGAGCAAGCGCAAAGCCCGGGAGCGATCCCGGGCTTTTTCATGCGCGGGTGGACTGCTCGGGCTCTTCCCGGCTCCGAATGCGTTCCGGGATCAGGCCCTTCGGCGCGTATCTCAGCGCCAGCACGATCACCAGCCCGAGTACGAACACCCGCATCTGCAGGGCACGCACTTCGACGTTATCAATCGTCGGCAGCCCGGCAGCCGCCAGGCCGTCATTGAGCTCCAAAAACAACAGCTGCGACAGCGGATCGGAGATGTTCCAGATCAGAATGATCAAGACGCCACCAAACAGCGCCCCCAGATTGTTGCCGGCGCCCCCGACGATGACCATCACCCAGACAATGAAAGTGTAATTGATCGGCTGAAAACTGCTGGGATCGTAAAGCTGCACGTAGCCGGTCAGGATCGCCCCGCCGATCCCCATCAGCACCGACCCGATGACGAAGATCTCCAATTGCCGGCGCTTTACGTTCTTGCCCATCGAGGCCGCCGCCACGTGGTTGTCGCGGATCGCCCGCATCATCCGGCCCCACGGCCCGTAATAGGCCCGCTGCAAGAGCACGTAGAGGACGGCGATGACGACGAGGGTAACCACCAGATACATCGAGCGCGACACACTGAGCGCCAGGGTGTCGTTCGTCACGCCCATCGCCACGACGTCCTGCTGTTGCGGTACCGGCCAAGGGATCGGCGAGACGGTGAGGGTCCCGCGGGTCAGCCAGTCCATGTTCTTCATCAGCGCCCGGACGATCTCGGAGATGCCGATCGTTGCGATGGCAAGATAATCGGTCCTCAGCCCCAGGCAGATCTTGCCGATGAGAAACCCGACTGCCCCCGCGAGCACCCCCCCGACGACCCAGCCGATGAGGACTGGCAACCCCAACCCACCAACGAAACCGGCTTCCCGTTCGATATAGACCGCGGCCGGGTCGACTTGGGAGCGGTATCCGAAATAGGCGATCGCCCAGGCGACGATGAGCAGGAAGGTCCGCAGCCGGCCTTTGATCCCGATCCGGTGTACCTGCATCGTTGCCAGAATCAGCGCCGCGCCGATCGCCGCCGCCAGCAGTGCGCGCGCCAGCATCACCGGGCCTTCGGAGCCCCAGAAGTCGGGGTTGACGTCATAGCCGACGAGCACCGTTGCGTAGCCGCCGAGCATCACAAATCCCATGACCCCGAAATTGAACAGCCCGCCATAGCCCCACTGTACGTTGAGCCCGAGCGCGATCAGTGCGTAGGCCAACGCAGTGATGAGAATCTGGATGGTGGTGGGGACCTTGAACCACATCCCGACCAAGACGATCAGGACCGCCAGTCCGGCCAGCATCAGCCACTCGCGGGCGCCCATCATGTCGAGGCCCCCCGGAA
>Ga0315553_10002602_pt1 | contig 14388 bp, 14 predicted proteins | sample SalMarSW160140MG_FD_203099 | JGI IMG/M metagenome (GOLD analysis project Ga0315553, IMG submission 203099) | Salt marsh sediment microbial communities from the Plum Island Ecosystem LTER, Massachusetts, United States - Salt Marsh Sediment SW1601-40 ... | reverse complement strand
TGACCCTGTGGAAGGGAAGCCCCGCCGGGTAGCATCCAGCGTCCTGCGGGCGCTAGAGTGACGGCGCGGTGACGGCGCCGCGGAGATGGAGGTGGCCACATGGCTGGATCGGTCAACAAGGTTATTCTTATCGGCAATCTCGGGGCCGATCCGGAAGTTCGCCACACCCAGGATGGCCGGCCCATCGTCAATCTGCGGCTCGCGACCAGCGACAGTTGGCGCGACAAGTCGAGCGGCGAGCGGCGCGAGCGCACGGAATGGCACCGGGTGGTGATCTTCAACGAGGGGCTCTGCCGCATCGCCGAGCAATATCTCAAGAAGGGATCGAAGATTTACGTCGAGGGGCAATTGCAGACGCGGAAATGGCAGGATCAGTCCGGCCAGGACCGCTACTCGACCGAAGTCGTGCTCCAAGGCTTCAATTCCCAGCTGACCATGCTCGATGGCCGCCAGGGTGGCGGGGAGGGGCGTGACACGGGCAGCGGCAGCGGCGATTTCGGCCGCTCCAGTGCCCTCGGCGGCGGGCAGTCCTTCGACAAGGAGCTCGACGACGAGATCCCATTCTAGCCGCGGTCATACCGACATCCTGAGGGCAAATAAAAGCCCGGCGACGCGATCCGCCGCCGGGCCCTCCAAGGGCTTTCCTCCACAAACTAGTAGGTCTTGGTGTCGCTGTCGGTCTTGGCGGAACCTTCGACCACGCTCTGCTCGTTGAGCAGCTTGTAGTCGGGCGCCGAGGTCAGCGTGTCCTTGTTCAGGTCGAGCATGACCTTGACGTTGTTGCCCTCGTCACGCGTCAGCTTGAGGTCCTCGAAGCGGACGGCGACATCCTTCTCGCCGAGGCCGAGGAAGCCGCCGACGCCGATCAGGGCGGCAATGACCTTGCCGTTTTGGTCGGTGACGAGATCATTGACGTCGCCGATGGTCTCGTTCTGGGCGTTCACGGCAGGCTGGCCGATCAACGTGCTGGCGAGGATATCACCGGGATGCTGCTCGTTGAGGAACTGAGCCGTGGCCTTGCCGGGCTCGCTCGGCTTCATTGCATCCGACGAACTCCCTGGCGCGGTCATCTCCGAGGACTGGCCAGGCATGATGCCGGTTGGCTTTGCGCCCGGATTGGCGGGCATCGCCGAAGGCTGCGCCGGCGCGTTCATGGCGGGCTGCTGCTGCATGTCGCCAGTGGCGTCCGGTGCCTGCGCCAGCGCGGGGCTCATGCCCAGCAACATGGCGGCGGCCGTGGTCGTGAGGAAACGGGTCATAGTGCTCTCCTTTCGTCGTCTCGCCACAAAAAGCACGGGACAAACCCGTCCCGCGCCACTTGCGACCACAACGCCGGCGACCTCGCGATCGTTCCCGATTTTTGCGCTTCGGACGGTAGTCCGTATACGGAATAAGACGCTTGGTCGCGGTCCTTTCCGAGCCCGGGTCGCCTTCAGTCAACCTATTGTTTCAAAAGCGTGATTCCGCGACAAAACAACCCCTCAGAAAGCGCTCTGAGCAGTTGCACAAAACCCTCCAAATCGGCTATAGAGAAGCGCCTTCTCCGTGCACCGCGAGAGGGTCCGACGCCGGCGTAACACGCCGCCTTAGGTCTTCTCACCAACCGCATTTTTACAGGTCCATCCGGCCTTGGCCGACAACGATCAACTTCCGGGATCGGGCGCACCAAGCCCGTCCGACATCCGCCCGATTTCGCTCATCGATGAGATGAAGCGGTCCTATCTCGATTACGCCATGAGCGTGATCGTGGCCCGCGCGCTGCCTGACGTGCGCGACGGGCTTAAGCCGGTGCATCGCCGCATTCTCTATTCGATGCACGAGAACAACTACACGCCCGATCGCGCCTACAACAAATCGGCGCGCGTCACCGGCGACACCATGGGCAAGTATCACCCCCACGGCAATCAGGCGATCTACGACGCGCTGGTGCGCATGGCGCAGGACTTCTCCATGCGCGTGCCGCTGATCGACGGGCAGGGGAATTTCGGTTCGGTCGACGGCGATCCGCCCGCGGCGGAGCGCTACACCGAAGTGCGCCTCGCGCGGCCCGCCATGACGCTGCTCGATGATCTCGAGAACGAGACCGTCGACTTCCAGCCGAACTATGATGGCCGCGAGCAGGAGCCGGTAGTCCTGCCGGCGAAGTTCCCGAACCTTCTCGTCAACGGCGCCGGCGGCATCGCCGTCGGCATGGCCACCAACATCCCGCCGCACAATCTCGGCGAGGTGATCGATGCCTGCATCGCTTATTTCGACAATCCCGGTATCACCATCGACGAGCTGATCGAGATCATCCCCGGCCCCGATTTTCCCACCGGCGGCATGATCCTCGGCAAGGTTGGCATTCGCTCCGCCTATCACAAGGGCCGCGGCTCGATCCTGATGCGCGGCCGCGTCGCCACCGAATTGCTGCGCAAGGATCGCGAGGCCCTGGTCATCACCGAGATTCCCTATCAGGTGAACAAAGCGTCGATGGTGGAGAAGATCGCCGAGCTCGTGCGCGAGAAGAAGATCGAGGGCATCGCCGACATCAGGGACGAATCGAGCCGAGACGGCATGCGCGTCGTCATCGAGCTCCGGCGCGACGCCATGGCCGACGTGGTGCTGAACCAGCTCTACCGCTTCTCGCCGCTGCAGTCGACCTTCGGCGCCAACATGGTGGCGCTGATCGGCGGTCGCCCCGAGCAGCTCAATCTCAAGGACATGATCCGCGCTTTCACCGACTTCCGCGAGGAGGTGGTCGGGCGACGCACCAAGTTCCTGCTGCGCAAGGCCCGCGAGCGGGCCCATGTGCTGGTTGGCCTTGCCATCGCCGTCGCCAATATCGACGAGGTGATCGCGCTGATCCGCAAAGCTCCGGACCCGGCCTCCGCGCGCGAGCAGTTGATGGCGCGGGATTGGCCGGCGAAGGACATCGTTCCCCTGGTGGAGCTCGTCGCCGACCCACGCCACAAGGTCTCGAGCGCCGGCACCTATCGGCTGTCGGAGGATCAGGCCCGCGCCATTCTCGACTTGAGGCTGCAGCGTCTGACGGCGCTCGGCCGCGACGAGATCGGCGGTGAGCTGAAGAAGCTCGGCGAGGAGATCACCGACTATCTCGCCATTCTGCGCTCGCGGGCGCGGATCATCGCCATCGTCAAGGACGAGCTGACCAAGATCAAGAACGACTTCGGCACGCCGCGGCGGACGGAAATCCTCGAGTCCGAGGCGGAGGTCGAAGACGAGGACCTGATCCAGCGCGAGGACATGGTCGTCACCGTCAGCCACAAGGGCTACATCAAGCGCGTGCCGCTTTCGGCCTACCGGGCACAACGCCGGGGCGGCAAAGGCCGCGCCGGCATGGCGACCCGCGAGGAGGACTTCGTCTCCCGCATCTTCATCGCCAACACCCACACCCCGGTGCTGTTCTTCTCCTCCCGCGGCATGGCTTACAAGATGAAGGTCTGGCGCCTGCCGGTGGCGGCGCCGCAAGCGCGCGGCAAGGCGTTGATCAATCTGTTGCCCCTCTCAAAGGATGAAGGCATCACCACCATCCTGCCGCTGCCCGAGGATGAAACGAGCTGGGACACCCTCGACGTGATGTTCGCCACCAATGGCGGCACCGTCAGACGCAACAAGCTGTCCGACTTCGTCGAGGTCAGGCAGAACGGCAAGATTGCCATGAAGCTCGACGCGGCTGACCGCATCGTCGGCGTCGAGATCTGCGACGAGCACAAGGACGTGCTCCTGACCACGGCCGACGGCCAGGCGATCCGCTTCCCCGTCACCGATGTCCGCGTGTTCAAGGGCCGCGAGTCGGCGGGCGTGCGCGGCATCAAGCTCGAAGGCTCCGACCAGGTCATCTCCATGGCCATCCTCACTCATGTCGAGGCGTCGCCGCCGGAGAGGCTGGCCTATGTCCGCCAAGCCAACATGATGCGCCGCGGCGGCGGGGAGCAGGAGCAGGATGTCGAGAGCGAGGGCAACGGCCACGAGGAGGTGGTGCTGAGCCCCGAGCGCTATGCCGAGCTCAGCGCCCATGAGCAGTTTGTGCTCACCGTTTCCGGGAACGGCTACGGCAAGCGCACCTCGGCCTACGAGTACCGCATCTCGGGCCGCGGCGGCAAAGGCATCATCGCCATGACCGTCAATCAGCGGAACGGCAAGCTCGTCGCCTCGTTCCCCACGGAAGAGAGCGACCAGATCATGCTCGTCACCGATCGCGGCCAGCTGATCCGGATCCCGGTCGATGGCATCAGCATCATGGGCCGCTCGACCCAAGGCGTGATCGTGTTCGATACCGCCGAGGACGAGCGCGTGGTCTCAGTCGAGCACATTCCCGACGTCGAGAGCGGCGAAGACGAGGCTTAAGCGGCGTCGATCGCTGCCGGCTTGCGGTCGCTGTCAGTGATGGCCGTCAGGGACTGCGCTGCGGGCGTGAGCGCGGCGAGAGCGCGAACATCGCGCACCACGGTGCGCCGGCGCTCCGAGCGGGCGAGGATACCCTGACTGCGCAGGCCGGAGATGATCCGGGACAAGGTGTCTGGGTTCAGCCCGAGATAGTCGGCAAGATCCTTGCGGCTGAAGGGCATGTCGAATCCGACTTCGCCTGCGGTCAGGGCGATCCCAGACCTGAGAGCGAGATACGTCAATACCGTCGCGACGCGTTGCTCGCCGGTAAGCCGGCCGATGGTGGCGATGTGAAGCGCCTGCTGCGCCGTACGCCCCGCCATCGACGTCTCGAGGAAGCCTGCAAGGGCGGGGTCGTGACCGGCAAGGGCCTTCAGCGCCGACCAGCGCAGCCGCCAGATCTCCGTCACGGACACCGCGGTGAGGCGGCTGTTGGCGTGGGTAGGAACGAAGCTCGATCTGAGGACGTCGCCTGGAAGCAAGAGATCGACCACCTGCCGCGCCGTTCCAGGCAGCGTGAGGTCGAGCACGAGCGCGCCCGAGCGGACGATGAACGCCGTCTCGGGGCCTTCGACGCTGAGCGCCACGGTCTGACCGCGGCGAAGGCGAAGCTTGCTCGCCTGCGCGCCGACGGCGGCGAACATCCCATCGGGGTCCTGCGGTTTTGCCGCGCTCGCTGCCTCCGCTCTTGGCGGCTGCCTGGTGTCGATATCGGTGTCGCTTGCCATCTGGGTGTTCAAGGCGTTTGGCGCGGGACTGACGTCCGCAGCCGTGGAAACCCCGCAATCAGCCCTCGAAATTTCCACGGCGGCGATGATCTGGATCAAGGAAAGACCGGCGCCGGGCGGCCCGAACCTGGCACCGCGTCGCCAAAACCGGCATTCGGACGCGTCCTCCCGTCGTTAAGGGTGCCGTCGGCAAGTCTTGCGGCCGTCACAACAGCGCGTCTAGAAGAGGGCGATGACGCGCATCGGCCTCTATCCCGGCAGCTTCGACCCCGTGACGTACGGCCATATCGACATCGCCAAGCGTGCGCTGGCGCTGGTCGATCGCCTCGTCATCGCCGTCGGCACACACCACGACAAGCAGTCGCTATTCTCATCCGACGAGAGAGTGGCCATGGTGATCGAGGCGCTCCGGCCCGTGGCCGACGAGGCGGGCGCGGAGATCGACGTCACCGTCTTTGACACCCTGACCGTGACCGCGGCGATCGAATTCGGCGCCGATGTCATCATCCGCGGCCTCCGCGACGCCGCCGATTTCGACTACGAAATGCAGATGGCCGGAATGAACGCGAGCATGGTCCCGAGCGTTGAGACGGTGTTCCTGGCCTCGTCGCCGGAAACGCGCTACATCGCTGCCAGCTTTGTCCGTCAGATTGCCGCTATGGGCGGCGACGTGTCGGCCTTCGTGCCGCCTCCCGTTGCCGCCGCTTTGAGGAGGAAATTTTCCGCATGATGCTGCATCGCGTTCTCGTTGTAACCGGGCTGTTGCTGGCCATGGCCTTGGTGCTGCCCAAGGCGGCCACCGCCGCCGATCCCCTCGACAATGTGCTCCTGCTCGACCTCAAGGATGGGCGGGTGACTATTCTGCTCAGGCCCGACCTCGCGCCGAAGCACGTCGAGCGGGTGAAGAAGCTCACGCGCGAAGGCTTTTATGACGGCATTATTTTCCACCGTGTCATTCCGGGCTTCATGGCCCAGACCGGGGATCCCACCGGCACGGGCACGGGCGGCTCGAAATATCCCGACCTTCCCGCCGAGTTCAGCAACACCGCGACCTTCGAGCGCGGCACCATCGGCGCGGCGCGGTCGAGCGACCCCAACAGCGCCAACAGCCAGTTCTTCATCGACTTCGCCCCGGCGTCGTTCCTCAACGGCAAGTACACGATCTGGGGCCAAGTCATCGACGGCATGGATGCCGTCGACAAGATCGCGCCTGGCGAGCCGCCGGCCAATCCGGACAAGATCATCAAGATGCAGATCGCAAGCGACGCCGACGCGGCGTCGAAGAAGGCGGCGACCGCCGTGCTCAAGGCGCAGCAATAGGGAGAGCGCTCATGATGGCGAAACCGGAAGATACCCTGATCATCGAGACGAGTTGCGGCCCCGTCACCGTGGCGATGCGCCCCGACCTCGCACCGAACCACGTGGCGCGCATCAAGGCGCTTGCCCGGGAGGGCTTCTATGACGGCGTCGTCTTCCACCGCGTCATCGACGGCTTCATGGCCCAGACCGGCGATCCGACCGGAACCGGGCGAGGCGGCTCTGGCCAGAAGCTCCAGGCCGAATTCAACAAGGAGCCCCATACCCGCGGCGCCGTGTCGATGGCGCGGGCGCAGGCTCCCGACTCCGCCGACAGCCAGTTCTTCATCTGCTTCGACGACGCCAACTTCCTCGACGGCCAATACACGGTGTGGGGCCGGGTGGTCGATGGCATGGAGAATGTCGACAAGATCAAGCGCGGCGAGCCGCCGGCCAATCCCGACAAGATGCTCTCGGTGAAGGTCGCATCCGACGTCTAAAGAACACAAGCGAGGAGACGGCCGATGACGCTCTATGGTCTGTTGCTGACCGTTTGCGCCTTCGGCGCAGGCGCGTTGATCTCGTTGCAAGCGCCGATCAATGCCGAGGCCGCCGCGCGCCTCGGCAATCCGATCGCGGCGTCAACGCTGTCCTTTTTCGTCGGCACGGTGGCGCTCGTCGCGATCACCAGCCTCTTCCTCCGCGAGGAGGTCAACTTTGGGGCGCTGAAGACCATGCCGCTGCACATCTTGCTGTCCGGCGGTCTCCTCGGCGCCATGTATGTAACAGCGAGCCTGATGCTGGCGCCGCGCATCGGCGTCGCGGCGCTGATCGCGCTCGGCATCACCGGGCAGCTGATGGCGGCGCTTCTGCTCGACCGCTTCGGCATGTTCGGATTGCTCGAACGCGAGTTCAGCCTTGGCCGCGTCGGCGGGGCGCTGTTGGTGGTCGCCGGCTCCTTGATGGTGCGCTATCTCTGACGCTTCCCGTTCATGCGCGTTGACGATTTCGACTTTCATCTGCCGGAAGAGCTGATCGCGCTCCGCCCGGCGAACCCACGCGACGCGGCGCGGCTGCTGGTCGTGGCCCCAGGCGCACGAGAGCCGATTGCCGACAAGATGATCGCCGACCTGCCCCAGCTGTTGTCGCCAGGCGATGCGCTCGTGTTCAACGACACCAAGGTCATTCCGGCCGCGCTCTCGGGGAAGCGGGAGCGCGACGGGGCCACGGCCAACATCTCGGTGACTTTGATCAGGCGGCTCGACGCCGATCATTGGCAGGCGTTGGCGCGTCCGGCGAAGCGGCTGAAATCTGGCGACCGGGTCGTCTTCGGCGAGGAGGGTGGGGCCTGCCTGCTCGGCTCGCTGTTGGCGACCGTCGCCGAGCGCGGCAGCGACGGCGAGGTGACGCTCGCCTTCGATTTCAGCGATGCGAGCCTCGATGAGGCCGTCGACCGACTGGGCGCGATGCCGCTGCCGCCTTACATCGCCTCGCGGCGCGCGCCTGATGCGCAGGATCGCGTCGACTATCAGACCACCTACGCGCGCGAGGAGGGAGCCGTCGCGGCGCCGACCGCGGGGCTGCACTTCACCCCGAGGCTGATCGAGGCGCTGGAGGCGAGCGGCATCTCGTGCCATTTCGTCACCCTCCATGTCGGCCCCGGCACGTTCCTGCCGGTGCGGAGCGCCGACACTGCCGGCCACGTCATGCATGAGGAGACAGGGATGATCTCCGCGGCGGCCGCGCGCGATCTGAATGCGGTGAAGGCGACGGGAGGAAACATCGTCGCCGTAGGCACCACCTCGCTGAGGCTGCTGGAGAGCGCCGCGAGCAAGGACGGGACGCTCGCGCCTTTCTTCGGCGGCACCAATATCTTCATCACGCCTGGCTTCCGCTTCCGCTTCGTCGATCGGCTGGTGACCAACTTCCATCTGCCGCGCTCGACCTTGTTCATGCTGGTCGCTGCCTTCTCCGGGCTTGATTTGATGAAGCGCGCCTATGCCCATGCGGTAGAGCAGCGCTATCGGTTCTATTCTTATGGTGACGCCTGCCTGTTGAGCCCGGAATGCAACCATGACCCGACGACCAGCACTGAAGCTCCCCCTCTCCCCGATGGGGAGAGGGTTGGGGTGAGGGGGGAACGTGCTCGCAATCTTGGTAGATCGGTTCCCCCTCACCCGCGCCGACGCACAGGCGTCGACGCGACCTCTCCCCAACGGGGAGAGGTGATGGCGCACTCGACGAGTGGAACCTTCGCCTTCAGCCTCAAGGCGCGCGACGGCCAAGCGCGGCGGGGCGAGATCGCGACACCGCGCGGGGTCATCCGGACGCCGGCCTTCATGCCCGTCGGCACCGCGGCAACGGTCAAGGCCATGCTGCCGGAGATGGTGCGGTCGGCTGGCGCCGACATCATCCTCGCCAATACCTACCATCTGATGCTGCGTCCCGGCGCCGAGCGCATCGCCAAGCTCGGCGGGTTGCACCGCTTCATGCATTGGGACGGGCCGATCCTCACCGATTCCGGCGGCTATCAGGTGATGTCGCTGGCGAAGCTGCGGCGCATTGCGGACAGCGGCGTGACCTTCCAGTCCCATGTCGACGGCGCCACCGTCGAGCTGACGCCGGAGCGGGCCATCGAGGTTCAATGCCTGCTCGGCGCCGATATCCAGATGGTGCTCGACGAATGCACGCCGTTCCCGGCGACCCGCGACGAGGCCAAAGCCTCCATGGAGCTCTCGCTCCGTTGGGCCGAGCGCTCCAAGCGCGCGTTTCGCGCCATGAGCGCGCCTGGTCAGGCCCTGTTCGGTATCGTCCAGGGCAGCGTCTATCCCGACCTCCGCGAGGAGAGCGCCGCGGCGCTGCTCAACCTCGGCTTCGACGGCTATGCCGTTGGCGGGCTCGCGGTGGGGGAGGGCCACGACATGATGCTCGACATGGTTACCGTGTCGACCGCGGTGCTACCCGAGGACCGTCCCCGCTACCTAATGGGCGTCGGCACCCCGCAGGACATGCTCGCGGCGATCGCCCGCGGCATCGACATGTTCGATTGCGTCATGCCGACGCGCTCGGGCCGCCACTGCCAGGCCTTTACCTGGGGCGGACGGCTCAATCTGCGCAATGCCAGATACGCCGATGATCCCGAGCCCCTCGACGCCGAAAGCGCGTGCCCCGCAGCCGGTTATTCGCGGGCCTATCTCCATCACCTGGTGAAGTCGGGCGAGACGCTCGGCGCCATGTTGCTGTCTTGGGCCAATGTGCAGTTCTATCAGGAGCTGATGGGCCGAGCGCGCGAGGCGATCGCGCGTGGCGACTTCGCGGCCTTCGCCGAGGACGTCAACCGCCGCTATCAGACCTCGGGCGACGACGAGGGCTAGCCTCTTATCCACCCTCCTTTGTCATTGCCGGCTTGACCGGGCAATCCAGTAACCAAAATCGGTCAGTGAGTACTGGGTGCCCGCCTTCGCGGGCATGACAAATTCTATTGCGTGGCGATGTCTGATGCCGGGCCGACGACCTTCGGCCCGAGCGTCTTTCGCTCCCGCGCGAAGAGATAGAGCCCGGCAAGAATGACAACGGCACCACCGCCGAGCGTCCACAGCGTCGGCAAGTTGCCGAACACGAGATAGCCGGCAACCGTCATCCAGATCAGGCCAAGATAGACGAACGGCGCGAGCACTGGCGCCGGCGCGATGCGATGGGCGAGGATCAGGAACCAGTGACCGAGGCCGCCCCAGAAGCCGAGCGTGCACAGGAGCAGCAGTACGGTCGAATCTTGCGGCCATGTCCAGCCAGCGAGCGCGAACGGGGCGAGGATCAGGACACCGGCGAGCGGGGTATAGGTCTGGGTGACCGCAGCCGGGTCGTAAGCGGCAAGATATCGCGTGGCAAGATTGTAAAGGGCGTAGCCGAGGGTCGCCGTTAACGCCAGCAGCATGGCCGGATGCAGCTTGCCGAAGCCGGGATGCATCACGATCAAGACACCGAGGAAGCCGGCGATGATGGCGACCATCCGGTGCCAGCCGACCCATTCATGCAGCAGCGGTCCCGCGAGCAGCGCCACCAGCAGCGGCGTCATGAAGAAGATGGTGATGGTCTGGTCGAGCTGAAGATACCGCAACGCCAGGAAGTTGAAGCCGGTGGTCATCACCATCAGGAGCGCCCGCGCAACCTGGATGAGCGGCTTCTTCGAGTTGAGCGACGGCTTGAAGGCGAACGGCCACAGCGCCACGGCGCTGAACACGACGTGACCGACGAAGCGGAGCCAAGTGACCTCGGCGACCGGCACGTTCTTCACCGTGATCAGATATTTGCCGGTGGCGTCGAGCGCGGCGAAGCAAATGGTGGCAAGCGCCATCAGGCCGATGGCTTGCAGGCGGTGGCGAGGATCGGCGTTGGGGGCTGGGGGGCGCGGCGTCATGGATGAGAGCCTGTGTGCATGAGTCTTTGCCAAAACGCCATCGCCCGATAAGGTCGCGCCAGCGTGCTACCGCGTCGAAGGAGAGCAATGTGGCTGATATTCGTGCCATTTGTGCCATTGGCCAAAGCGGCCAGCTTGGGCTCAACGGCGCGCTACCGTGGGAAGGCAACAAGGGGCGGGAATATGTTGCCGATGTGGCGCGCTTCTTCGAAGTGACCCGGGGCCATGTGATCATTGCCGGCCCCAGGACCGTCGCCTCGATCCCCCCCTTCGCCCGTGAGGACCGGACCATCTGCGAGATCCGCTCCACCCATCATCCGGAGGAGGTGCTCGCCTGGTTTCCCGATCGCGTGGTGTTCGTCGGCGGCGGGCCGCCGGTGTGGGAAACCTACGCCCCCTATATCCGCCATTGGGACATCAACCGGCTGCCCTACGACGGCGAAGCCGACCGCTGGTTCGATCCCAACTGGCTGATCGCCGCCGAGAAGCCCTAGTACATTGAGCGTTAGGGTTCAGTCTCCACCTTCTTCCACGTGGCGTCCGGCGCGTATTCGGTGATCTTGCGCGCAAGCTCCGTGGTTCGCGGCCCGAGATCCTTCTGCAAAACCTCGCCATCGTGATTGATCATGAAGCTCATGATGCCGGAATTGCCGTATTGGGCCGGGTAGGCGAGGAGGGCGAAGCCGCCGATCATCTTGCCGTTGACCACGTAGTCGTAGGCGCCGCCCTCGGCGCCCGAACCCTGGCGCTTGAGGATGCGGTAGTAGTAGCCGTGATAGGGGATCCGGGCCTGGTCGCCCTTGTAGCCTTCAGCCGAAGCCTCGGCGGCAAACTCGCCGAGCGGGCTCGCCTGCTCGCCGGCCGCGGACGGCCAATAAAGCCCGTCCTTCTTGCCGGGGCTGCTGAGGATGCGCTGCGCATAGGCGTGCGGCCCGAGACCTGCCGGGTCGAGCGACGCATATTCATTCTGCGCCTGGACGTAACCGAGGCAGACCTGGATGGCGGAGAGCTCGTTGCGGCCGACGCGGCGGCGGAGAATCTCGTCGAGGCCCGCGGCGGTATCGAAGCTCCAGCGGTCGTCCTTCCTGACGATGGGAATGGGGAACGGCCAGTCGTTACCGCCGACGACCAGCGTCGCCTTGTCGCCGCTCTCGTCGACGGTGTGGTTGGCGTTATAGGCGGCGAGAAACCTCCGCCGCGCGGCCCGGTCGGCAACCGCATCGCCCGAGCTAATGACCTCGCGCCCCTCCTTGCCAAGCACGGCAAGGATCGCGCCCTTGTCTTGGGCCTTGGCGGCGTCGACCAGCGCCGTCACGGCCTCGTCGGGCGTCTTGAAGTGCTCCTGCGCCACGGCCGGGCCGAACCACAGCGTGAGCGCCGCACATAGCCCGAGCCAAGCTTGTTTTCGTATCCCGGCCGCACCTCTGGTCATTGCCGCCATCCTTGCTTAACGCCGCCGGCCGCCGCCACGACCACCGCCGCCCTTGCGGCCACCGCCACCACGGGCTTTGCCGCCACCGCCACCGCCACCGACTTTCGGACCGCCGCTACGCTTGCCAGCCTTGGGACCGCCGCTTGGTCCTTTCGGCTTGGCGAAGTCGCGAGAGCTGCGGTTGCCGAGACTGGCCTGCCCGCGCTTGGAATAGTCTTTCGCCTTCTTACCATCGCTGGGGTCGAAGGCGTTCTTCGTCTTTGGTCGGCCCTGGTCAGGCCTTTTGCCGAGATCCGGCTTCTTGCCCTCGAGCGCCGCCTGCTTGCCGGCACCGCCTTTGCCCTTGCCGAGATCAGGCCCCTTGCCACCGGGCCCTTTGTCGCCCCCAGGACCTTTGCCGAGGTCCGGCCGGCCGCGGTCACCACCGGGACGGTCTCCGGGCTTCAACACCTGCTCGCCGCCCCGGCCGCGATAGTCGAGCTTGCGGTCGCCGTCTCTGGCGGGGCCTTTGGCGTATTTGTTGCGGACGTCCTTGTTCTTGTAGTTCACGCCGCGCCGGTGACGGGAATCATGATGCCAGTCCCCGCGCTTCACGTCACGGCGATTGACGTGCTTGTTGATGTTGACGGTCTTGTTGATGTCGACGCGGATGTTGCCGTGGCCCCAATCGAAGCCATCCCAAATGGCGTTGCCGATGGCGAAGCCGGCACCCCAGGCAATGCCAGAGGCTATGGCGCCGCCGACAACCCAGCCGGGGGCGGGCGGAAAATAATAGGGCGGATGGTCGGGATAGGGCCAAGCGCCGTACACCACCGCAGGCTCGTAATAAGGCACGTAGACGGTCTCCGGTGACGCCGGCTCGATGACGATGACCTCCTTGTCCGCCGCCTTGGTCACCGTCACCGTCTGTTCCTTGGTGGTGGCGAGCTTGCCGTTGTCCTCGGCGCGGACGCGCAAGCGCTGGACCGCGTCCATGACGTCAGCCTGCTGCGCCAGCACGGCATCGCCAAGCTTCTGCGTCCAGTCGAGATCGTCATTCATCATGGCGAGCACCGTCGGCGTCGCCACCAGCGACTTCACGCTGTCGTCCCAATCCTCCTTGGCGAGCGCCGCATCGAGCTTGTCGCCCTTCAAGGATGCGTTGGCCTGGGCGAAGCGGTCGGCCTGCACCACCTCGAGCGGATAGGTCGAAGCCATCAGCACCTGGGCGAGAAGGGCGTCGGGATAGAGCGCGATCGGCGCCACCAACTGATCGAGCTCAGCCTCGCTGAGGAGCTGCTCCTGGGGCGGGGAAGGTTCCGCTGCATCCTCGCCGGCGGCGAACGCAGGCCATGACACGAGGGCAGCCATCACCGCTCCCACAACAACGCCGCTCACGCGCATCGCTCTGATCTCTCCTCCTCGAACCGCAACTTAGGCGCAAGCGCGCTTGCGCCTAACCACCGGTAGCAATGCGGTTTTTTCCGCTCCGCCGCCGCGCCGAGCTTAACCCGAACGCGGCGGAAGAGCACATCAGGTGATGACCTGATGTGGCTGGAGCGGCACAAGTGACGTAAAGGCAACCAGGCCCCGGGCTGCTGGTAATTTGTTATTCTTGCTTTGCTTCAATGCGTGGTGCGGCCGGGCATTTGGAGGAACCATGCGACCGACGCTGATCAGCCTTGCTTTGACCTTTGCCGCGGCAGGGGCCTTCGCGGTCACGGCAGTGGCGCAGCAGACCCCGAAGGAAGACATCGCCGCCCAGATCAGGGATCAGGGCTATAAATGCGACGACCCGCAAAGCGCCGAGCGGGACAAGACGGCCTCAAGGCCCGACGAGGCGGTGTGGATCCTGACCTGCGAAGATGCGACCTATCGCGTGCGCCTCGACCCGGACATGGGGGCAAAGGTCGAGCGCCTCGGGAGCGGCAAGAACGGCGACGATACCGGCAACGACACCAATCAGGGGTCAGGCCAGTAGCCGCGTGTCGCCGCTGAGGCGTCGTAATAAGTCGAAGCGACCGGCCGGCCTCTGGGCCGGCGCGGTGCAACGCAGAGATAGGCTCAGGCGAAATCCGGTTACTGTGCCGCGGGCGCCGGGGTTTCCGGAGCGGCCGGGGCAGCCGGCGGCGGCGTGGTCGCTGCCG
>Ga0315553_10002600_pt1 | contig 14391 bp, 9 predicted proteins | sample SalMarSW160140MG_FD_203099 | JGI IMG/M metagenome (GOLD analysis project Ga0315553, IMG submission 203099) | Salt marsh sediment microbial communities from the Plum Island Ecosystem LTER, Massachusetts, United States - Salt Marsh Sediment SW1601-40 ... | reverse complement strand
GGGAGTCCGCTTTGCTTGCCTGATCAACATGTGCAACCGCGCCAACGGTCGCACCGGGATGGGCGCCGTCATGGGCTCCAAGAATCTGAGGGCCGTGGCGGTGCGGGGCTCTTCGCGTCCGGAAGTGGCTGACGAGGGAGCGTTGAGATCCCTCGCCAAGTGGGGGGCCGGCCACGTGGGTGACTCCGACGTCGCTGGATTGGCTCTCATGGGGACCAGCGAGATCGTTTCGCTTCAGAACGAAGCGGGAGGCCTGCCTACCCACAACTGGAGGAGCGGCGTCTTCGAGGGTTACGAGGCCATCTCCGGTCAGCGGATGAACGACACGATCCTGAAGGAGAGAGGCACCTGCTACGGCTGTGCCGTGCGCTGCAAGCGCGTCGTGGAGGTCACCGAGGGTCCGTTCCAGGTCGATCCTCTCTACGGTGGTCCAGAGTATGAGACGCTGGCGGCCCTGGGCTCGTACTGCGGTGTAGCCAACCTGGATGCCGTGGCCAAGGCCAACGAGTTGTGTAATGCCTACGGAATGGACACGATCTCCTGCGGCGGGACCATCGCTTGGGCCATGGAGTGTTTCGAGGAGGGGATACTCACCCCAGATGACACAGATGGAATCGATCTGCGCTTCGGGAATGCCGAGGCTCTGGTGAAGGTGATAGAGATGATCGGCCGGCGGGAGGGCTTCGGCGACTTGTTGGCCGAGGGGTCGGCCCGAGCTGCGGAGGTCATCGGCCAAGGGAGCGAAGACCTTCTGACAACCGTGAAGAAACAGGAGGCGCCAGCCCACATGCCCCAGGTGAAGCGATCGTTGGCGCTGATCTACGCCGTCAACCCCTTCGGAGCGGACCACCAGTCCCACGAGCATGACCCGGCGTACGATCCTGAGGATGGATATCTGGAGGAGATGGCAGAGCTTGGACTGGTCGATCCGAGGCCAGTTGACGGTCTGGATTCCGAGAAGGTGCGCTATTCCTTCTACACACAGTGTATCTACAGCGCCCTGGATTCCCTGAACCTGTGCCAGTTCGTCTACGGTCCCGCCTGGCAGCTCTACGGCTTGGACCAGATGGTGGAGCTAGTGCGCTCGGTGACGGGCTGGAACGTGAGCCTATGGGAACTCATGAAGTTGGGGGAGCGCCGTCTGAACATGCTGCGGGCCTTCAACGCTCGGGAGGGCATAGGCCGTGAGGCTGACACTCTGCCCAAGAAGTTCTACGAACCCCTCGAGGGTGGCGCCAGCGACGGTGTCGCGGTGGATGAGGAGGAGCTTCAACGGGCCCTGGATACCTACTATGCCATGGTGGGCTGGGACGTGGCGACGGGCGTTCCCACCAGGGGGAAGCTGCAAGAGCTAGGCATAGACTGGGTCGCGGACGCATTGTCCCTTGGCTAGACGCGGCCCCAACAGGGGCGCGGTGGTCGGAATACTGTAGTCACTGCCTCAGGACTGCCCTGGCCCTGGCCGGGTGCCGTCGGCAGGGTCTGCTATCAGGCCTCTGCCGGAGGGCGCCCACTGGAGCTCTCCAATGCCGCGCTGGCGGGCCTGCTGGCCGGATGTAGCCCCGCGCAGCACCCGCCTGGCACTGCTACCTCAACGCTTGCCGAGGGAGCTACCGCTCTTCCTACCGCTGTGCCGACTGCTACGCCGACAGTAGCGCCGCCGGTGACACCGGTATCTCGGGTGGCGTTCTGCCATTCACGGTGCGTCCCATGAGAGTCAGGCTCGTCTGCCCAGGGTGATCCTGGATCTCAACCGGGCGCGCCCCATAGATCTAGCGCTTATCGATGGCATCAAGACAGCGGAGGGGGGCGAGGTTCCTGGAGGATCCTTCAACCCGGTGGAGCTTGGTGTGTTGATCGCTGGTAAGAATGCAGTGGCCACCGATACCGTCGCTACGGCAGTGATGGGCTTTGAGCCGACCCTCGAACCTCCCAGCGCGCCGTTGCTAAGAGGCGACAACTACCTGAACCTGGCCCATCATTTGGGCATCGGCACCAATCGTCTGGAGGAGATCGAGGTCGTCGGCGCTTCCATTGACGACGTGCGCTATGAGTTTCAACCCGCTCGAACGGCGTAGAGCTAGGCCACAGTCGGAACACCGCTTCGTGCCTTGGTGCCTCAGAGCGGGCTGTTTCTGCTGTCTTATCGCCAGGGGACCGGTGAGCGCACGTGTCCCAATCTGAGTGTGGAGAGAGGGGGCTCCGAGCTACCGCACGCTCTGACGCAGGATGTCTCTTGACAATATGCGCTGTCTGCGATAGACTGTTATGGGTTTGTTGGACGCTCAATGAGCATCACAGCGAAGAATACCCCGAGAATCGTTTTCCGGTCCGCAGTGTACCGAGGTAGACGAAGAGGCGTCAATCAGTTGGCCGAGGCCGTGCGTCCGACGATAGCCTCTTCCACGCATCGCTGCTGTGGACCGCGTGGACGTGGATAGGAGTCGAACCCAGGAGGGTTGGCGGGTAGCCAGCTTTCCTGGAAGGCGCGATGACGATGACTGGGAATGAGATGATGACTCACAAGGGAGGGTGTAACCTGTCGGCCAGTGCGATGGAGCTAGGGAGCGAGTTAGATCTAACCGTGGTCAAGACCATCAGGGCCTTGACTATGGATGCAGTGCAGAAGGCCAACTCCGGCCATCCGGGTATGCCCATGGGCATGGCAGAGGCGGCCTACGTGCTCTGGAGCCGGTTTCTGAAGCACAACCCGACCAACCCGCACTGGGCTGACCGAGATCGCTTCGTCCTCTCCGCGGGACACGGCTCCATGTTGCTGTACACTTTGCTCCATCTGTCCGGGTATGATCTCCCCATGAGCCAGTTGAAGAGTTTCCGGCAATGGGGAAGCATCACCCCTGGCCACCCGGAACATGGGTTGACTCCTGGCGTGGAGACCACGACCGGTCCGCTGGGCCAGGGGTTCGCCAACGGGGTAGGCATGGCCATTGCGGAGCGGTTCCTGGCGCAACTATTCAGCCGCGATGGCTACCCCATCGTGGACCACTGCACGTATGGCATCGTCAGCGATGGGGACCTGATGGAGGGTATCTCCCACGAGGCGGCCTCCCTAGCCGGTCACCTGGGCTTGGGCAAACTGGTCTACCTCTACGACGACAATGGGATTACCATTGAGGGAAGTACCGCGCTCGCCTTCACCGAGGATGTGACCAAGAGATTCGAAGCCTATGGCTGGCTGGTCTTGGAGGTGGATGGTCACAGTATGCCCGCCGTTGACGAAGCCCTACGGCTGGCTCAAGGAGAGGCTGAGCGACCCACGCTGATACGGTGTCACACCAGCATAGCCAAGGGCAGCCCGAACAAGCAAGACACGGCCGCCGCCCACGGTGCTCCCCTGGGGGAGGAGGAGGTCCGTCTCACGAAGCAGCGCATGGGCTGGCCCCTGGAGCCCACTTTCCTGGTGCCCCAGGAGGTCTACGACTACTTCCAAGAGAGGAGAGCGGACTGGGGAGCGGAGGAGGAGAGGTGGCAGGTGCTCTTCTCCGAATACACGGCCGCCTACCCTGATCTGGCGGACCTCTGGAAACGAGTGATGGCCGGTGAGTTGCCAGGAGACTGGAAGGGCCAGCTACCGGCATTCGCGGCCGGTGAGTGGCTAGCCACCCGCACGGCTTCGGGGAAGGTGCTCAACGCCCTGGCCACCCATTTGCCGACCCTGATAGGGGGCTCGGCCGACCTCGGTCCCTCCAACCGGACCTATCTGGAGGGGCGTGGCTCCATCGCCAAGGCCGCATTCGGAGGGCGTAACCTCCACTTCGGGGTGAGGGAGCATGCCATGGGCGGCATCCTCAACGGTCTCGCCCTGCACGGCGGGATCCGCCCTTACGGGGCCACGTTTCTCATTTTCTCCGATTATATGCGCCCCAGTATTCGTTTGGCGGCCATCATGCAGCTATCTGTCATCTATGTCTTCACCCACGACAGCATCTTCGTGGGCGAGGATGGACCCACGCACCAGTCGGTGGAACAGATGGCTGCCCTCAGAGCCATACCTGGCCTGGTGGTCATCAGACCGGCGGATGCCAATGAGACTGTTGTGGCTTGGAAGGTTGCTCTGGAGAGAAGAGGCCCGGTGGCTCTGGTGTTCTCCAGACAGAAACTCCCGGTGTTGGAGCTCTCCGATGTTGGGAACGGGGAGGGAGTTGCTCGAGGCGCCTACGTCCTGAGCGGCGAAGAGCTCGAAGCACCTGACCTGCTTCTGTTGGCCAGTGGCTCGGAGGTGCACCTGGTCCTTGGAGCGGCAAGCGAGCTGAGAGAGAAAGGGATAGGCGCGAGGGTTGTCAGCTTCCCCAGTTGGGAGCTGTTCGAGGAGCAGCCGGTATCCTACAAAGATGCCGTGCTTCCACCCTCAGTTCCTCTGCGCCTGGGTGTGGAGGCCGCAGTAGCTCAGGGGTGGGGGAGGTATCTAGGGCCTCAGGGGCAGATGATTGGCATGGAGGGGTTCGGAGCTTCGGCTCCGTACAAGGTCTTGGCGGAGAAGTTCGGCTTCACGGTCTCCGGCGTCGTATCCAGGGCCGAGGCGATGGTCCGTACGTCAGGCTGCTGACCGCCGAGCGCTTATCCGTCGGCTGCCGCAAGGGGAAGATGGCCTGGTGGGCATCCGAGGCAACGACATGGTTGTTGTGCGTCTGGGTGAGGTGGCTGGAAGAATCGAGAGGGGGATCTGGAACTCGAGAGACTGGACGGGGCATGGTGCTGAAGAGGTGGAGCGGGGCGTTGACACTACTTGCCCTCTTCGGCCTGGGGTTCAGAGCGATCACGAGGGAAAAAGAGGTGGAACATGGCTAGCGTAACCTTCGAGCGGGTGACCAAACAGTTTGGGGAAGTGGTGGCGGTCAACAATCTCAACCTCGAGATCGCGGACAAGGAGTTCTTGGTGCTGGTGGGTCCCTCTGGCTGTGGAAAATCTACCTCACTAAGGCTTCTGGCGGGCTTGGAGGAGATGGATGAGGGCAACATCTACATCGGCGACCGCGTGGTGAATGACGTGCCAGCCAAGGACAGGGACATCGCCATGGTCTTTCAGAGCTATGCCCTGTATCCGCACATGAGCGTCTTCGACAACATGGCCTTCGCCCTGCGACTCAGAAAGATGAAGAAGGATGAGATCGAGACGCGGGTGCATAGGGCGTCTGACGCCTTGGGCATCACCGGACTGCTGGAACGCAGGCCCAAGCAACTGTCCGGCGGACAGCGCCAGCGCGTCGCTCTGGGCCGGGCTATCGTCCGCGAGCCCAAAGTATTCCTCATGGACGAACCGCTCTCAAATCTGGACGCCAAACTGCGGGTGGAGGCCCGGGCGCTGCTCAGCAGGTTGCATCAAAGGTTGGGAACGACCTTCATCTATGTGACCCATGATCAGACGGAGGCTATGACCATGGGCGAGAGGATCGCCGTTCAGAAGGACGGCATCCTCCAGCAGGTGGACAAGCCTCAGAATCTGTACGATCATCCGGCCAACATCTTCGTGGCTGGGTTCATTGGCAGTCCAGCTATGAACTTCGTCGATGCGAGGTTGACGAGTGGCGAGCAGGAGACGCATATCGAGGCCGACGCGTTCCGGCTGGAGGTTCCGCGGGGCAAGGCTCCGGCTCTCGCTCAACACCTGGGCAAGGATGTGGTTCTGGGCATCAGGCCAGAGGACATTCATGACAAGCGGTTTGTGCCTGCCCACGTGGTCGCTGCGCCGCTGGTGGCGAAGGTGGATGTGATGGAGCCTATGGGATCGGAGAAATACCTCTACCTAGTGGTGGGCGAGCACGATCTTGTTGCCCGCGTGGACCCACGAAGTCGCGCTGAGGTGGGGCAAGAGCTAGAGGTAGCTGTGAACGTAGAGAACGTGCATCTCTTCGACCCCAAGACGGGGCAGGCGCTATAGACACTCTGCCATCGAGACACGAGGAGGCCATTGGGGCGCGCTCTGCACGCCGCCATGGTGTCCCGAACTGGCTGGGTGAGAGTGGCGGGGTGGGTTGGCCTGCCGAGTATCCCCGCTCTGCCCGGAGCGTTCTCTGGGGCAGAGAGTAGTCTAGCTGCATACCGAATCTGTCTTGCGTTGCTTCAGTGCTCCGAAGCCACTCCCCGGTCTCTGCAAGCTGGCTGAGTCGGCTCAGGCGACTCCGAGCATGGGCCCACCACTGAGGTCGGTGCTCTGATCGCAGCTTGCAGGCACGGCGCACGTCCTCACCCTACCGAGACTCTCTCGCATTCTATCACCCACCTTCCTTGAGGCACGACGGGCATTCCACGCACCACACACCTCCTCTAGACGTTCGCCGCCGGGGGGTGCGCGGCGGGCTCTCATTGGTCCGGAGAGATGGGGGGCGCGATTTCTTCCAGGAGTGCCGGCATCACGCGCCAGGCTATCCCGTTGTCTGACCTCGGGGAGGGCCGTTCGCGGGAGGTGTGGAGCTTGACGGTTGTATAGAAGTGGAGTACAATACTGTTATGCGCAACTGATTTCCACGACATGTAACACCGTTGGGGAATGAAGCACGGCTGACAGCGCAGCAGAGACAAGTGACCGGTGATTCGATAGCGACACAGCTCCGTACCCATGTGCAGGGGTAGTTCCTGTGAGTAGTCCCGTCGGAGAGCAGGCTTGCGATCGTGTGGGGGCGAGGCAGGAGGTGCGAGGATAAGAGGATGGATGCTGCACGTCGCACGTTTCGCGCCGCTGCAACAGTGGCACAGCATATCAGTACACCATGAGACCCGACCGTGGTCTCCGACGATATCCATGGAGGGTGTTCAGAGATGGGTGAGAGCAGGCCAATCAGCGAGCAGATAGCTGATCTCGCAGTGGACCTACGCTACGAGGATTTGCCCGACAGGGCGCGCAAACGCGCAGCGAACCTGGTCCTGGACCTCTTGGGATCCATGATCGGCTCGAAGGAGATCGAGTCGAGCAGGATTGCTGCCGAGGTGGCCCTGGAACTGGGTGGCCCGCCAGAGAGCACAGTGATCGGCTACGGTAGGAAGGTGTCTGCACCCAACGCAGCCTTCGCCAACGCGATTCAAGGCTATGCTTTCGACTTTGCCGATGACCACAATGAGTCTAATGCTCATCCGAGCGTGGCTACCATCCCTGTCAGTCTGGCTGTCGGTGAGAAGATCCAGGCGAGCGGGAAGGAAGTCATCGAGGCCATCGCGCTGGGCAACGAGGTGGTCTGCCGTCTGGGCTCTGCGTTCCTCGGTAAGACGTACTATCAGGGGTTCCATCCCTCGAGCACTTGTGGGACGTTCGGCGCTGCGGTATCCGCGGCCAAACTGTTGAAGCTGGACAGACAGCAGGTTGTGTACGCCCAGGGCATCGCAGGTAGCCAGGCCGCGGGACTGATGGCCTGGAACACGTCAGGTTCCTACACCAAGCGACTCCAGGCAGGACACCCGGCGATGGTAGGCCTCATCTCGGCCATGATGGCGCAAAAGGGCTTCAACGGGCCGCCCGAGATCATCGAGGGGCAAGATGGCTTCATGCAAGCCTATTCATACCAGCTTCAGTACGACACGAGTCTGATCACGGACGGGCTGGGCGACGAGTGGACGTTCGCGGACTCGAGCACAAAGGTCTACCCCTGCTGTCGCTATTCGGCTGGCCATTTGGACGCCTGTCTCGACATCGTCGCCAAACATGCTCCCGACTGGCGAAGCATCCAGCACGTCCTTATTCGCTCTTCCGACTACACCATTCGGCTGCTGGCCACGCCCAGAAAGCGAGATCCGCAGACGGTGGTGGATACACAGTTCAGTATGCCCTGGCAGGCTGCGATCGCCTTCATCGATGGGAAGATCGACGTGGACACCTACACCGAGAAGAACATCCATCGTCCCGACGTTCGCGAACTGATGCAGAAGGTGGATTGGGTGGTTGACGAGGAGTTCGAGCGACGTTATCCAGAGCACTATTCGTGCGCAGTGACCGTGACCATGGAAGACGGGACAGAGTACACCTCGGTGATCGATGACCCCAAGGGTGACTACCGCAACCCGGTGACACAAGAGGAGCTCGAGGACAAGTTCCGGAGGCTGGCTCGGCGTGAGCTGGACGAGGCGCGGGTTGAGCGTTTGGTCGGATTTGTGAGGAACCTCGGCGAGGTTGAAAACGTCGCGGAGCTGTTCTCCCTGACTGGGTAGTGTCAACGGACTGAACACCAGAATAGAGGGATAGACTTCATGTAGGGACTGCGGAGTCCTTGTGCGTGGCCGGACAATCCTGATGGGTCGGTGTCCGCTGGAGTAAGAGTGCATGCGGGCGTCAATCCTGGCCGCCCAGTTCCAGAGGGGATAGCGGAGGATCTCCCCAACTGCGTTTCATGGGTGATGCGGCTCTTCCCGATTTGAAGAGCCGCTTTCTCGTTCGCGAAGGATATCTCTGGGGATGTCGGGGGCGTTGATCGAACTCGACACTGCCCAGGATACCAGTGCAGTACGCGTGCGGCCCGTCTGAGCTAAGGGCGCATTAGGGGGCCGTTGTCTGAGGAATGTCCCTGCCTGGCCTGGAGTTCATCGAGACATCGGTCAACATCTGATAGAGGACGCTGCTGCACCGCCGTAAGGCTCGCGGGGCTCAACTCACCTGATGTTCGGTACTGTCTTCTGCTTGAGTGCCTTCTCCGACTGCTGGTGGGTGCTCCTTGGACTGTCCGTTGCCTCTGCCATTGCCATTCTTTCTGCCCAGGTACCTCACCAGCTTCACCGTTCCCAGGTACCTTGAGATGGTATTCATCCAAAGACCCACGTGTGCCAGACCACATGGGCAGAGCTGTGCACTACACTTCGTCTTGTCTTGACAAGCGTATGGACAATGAGCCCATACCTCGTCTCTCCACTGTCGCCACTCTACCAGAATCTCGGCGCCGTTTCGGTACGATATCGCCACTAGACCTCCTAGGGGTTGTACTGGCTTCGCCGGTCCTAGGACGTCCGACATTCTGTTCATTCAGTGGTTCGCGCGCCTCGCAGCGCCCGAACGGTGCTTCGTACTACATATCGCCTTTTGACACCTGTTGAACGGGCAAAGCGTTAGTTATCTTGACTTTGTGGACCTCAATCCAATGTGGATTATACCACAGTTCGCAACTGTGTTGCCACACTAGCTTTGTACTATGAGAGAGCGGATGTCGGCGTCGAGCCCAGCGCGGATGAGGGGTCTGTCTTCCCCACGCCAGGAATCGGCGGGTGGTGGAGAACGCATTCGATTGTGCTGGCCTGGTGTGTTGGGTTGCCTGGCGTCCGTCACGAACTTCGTACTGAACGCGCCAGCCACCTGGTGACGCTTGACCGTCGCCGCGAACGGTGCTATGCTCATCGTGGCTCACTGGTTGAACCCAGGGCCACCGGTGGAGGAGCGCTCGATGGGTGGTGGCGGTGTCTTGCGCAGGATGAGGGCAAAGTGCTAAGGTAAGAGAGAGGGAGGTGGCGATGGAGTCGGAGGAGCATATCAATTGTGCCAAGTGTAGTACCGTGGTTTGTCTCGCAGGGCGAGGCGACAAGGCACCGTCCAACTGTCCCACGACACTGAGGCCCGGGGTGATAGAGGCGGCCACAGAGAGGTGCCTTGATCCGGAGATCGTGACCTTCGCCCGCGAGGCCTCGAGGCAGGAAGCCGCTGGATACGCGCGCCTGCCACATGCTCCCAGCGTTCCTTCACCGATCAAAAGCAGACTCGAAGAGATAGTGGAGTTCTCTCAGAGAATGGGCTACGTGAGGCTGGGTGTGGCGTTTTGTGTTGGCGCGAGGAACGAGGCAGAGATGCTGGTCTCCGTACTCGAGAACAGAGGGTTCGAGGTTGTGTCAGTCTGCTGCAAGTGCGGCATGGTGGCCAAGGAGGAGCTGGGTATCGTGCAGGAGGAGCAGATCTACCCCGAGAACGACTTCGAGACCATGTGCCATCCCATAGCGCAGGCGCAGTTACTGAACGATGCCCGCACGGACTTCAACGTTGTGCTGTGCCTATGCGTGGGGCACGATTCGCTCTTTCTCAAGCACAGCGAGGCGCTCTGTACCGTTCTTGCAGCCAAGGATCGTCTCCTCGGACATAACCCACTGGCTGCGCTGTACCTGTCCAAGTCATACTATCGCAGGGTGAGGACCTAGAGGGCCGCGCTGAGAGCTGCCGTCTTTGGCCAACGACAGGCCAGCCGTCGACCTCAGCGAGCGGCAACAATGGAGGTAGCCTTGAACCCCACACATTTCCCTTCTCGTCGTTCGCCGGTCATGGCCAGGCAAGGCATGGTAGCCACGAGCCAGCCGTTAGCTGCCCTGGCCGGCCTTCGAGTGCTGATGGACGGCGGCAATGCCGTCGACGCCGCAGTGACCACGGCTGCGATGCTCAACGTGGTCGAGCCGATGTCCACTGGGGTCGGTGGTGACTGCTTTGCTCTCATCTTCGACGCCAACATCGGACAGGTAAGCGCTCTGAACGGCAGCGGTCGCGCCCCGGCATCTTTCACCTTCGCGGAAGCTCAGCGACTCGGCTTGAGAGAAATCCCTCCGGTTGGTGGGCTTCCGGTCACGGTTCCCGGCACGGTGGGTGGATGGGAGGCCTTGGTGGATAGGTATGGCACCATGTCCCTCGCCGAGTGCCTGGCCCCGGCCATCGTTGCGGCAGAGGATGGATTCCCCGTGAGCGAGAGGATCAGTGCGGCGTGGCGGGAGGCAGAGCCGAAGCTGTCGCAAAACCCCGAGGCGGCTCGCGCCTACCTGCCTGCCCCCAGGCCCGGAGACCTCCACCAGCAGCCCGACCTGGCGCGAACCCTTCGTCAGATCGCTGAGGGCGGCTGCGAGGCCTTCTATCTCGGTCCGCTGGCAGAGAGCATAGCCAGGTGTGTGCAGGAGCATGGGGGCTACCTCAGCACCGACGACCTGGCGGCCCATCGTGCCAGTTGGGTGTCGCCTCTGTGGAGCAGCTATCGGGATATCGAAGTGTGGGAGCACCCCCCTAACGGACAGGGGTTGGCTGCTCTGCTGGCTCTCAACGTCGTGGAGGGCTACGACTTGAGTGGGATGGACTACTTCGATCCTGCCCGGTGGCACTTGATGATCGAAGCCATGCGGCTGGGCATGGTGGATGCGGGGCGGTACGTGGCTGATCCGGAAACGTGCGACGTGCCGGCGGCGGCGCTGGTGTCCAAACGGTACGCCGCCCAGCGACGCAGTCTCATCGAGCTGGGAGAGGCGATGGAGAAAGCTGCTCCTGGCCGCATCGGGCACCAGGACACTGTGTATCTGACGGTGGTAGACGGCCAGGGTCACGCCGTCTCCTTCATCAACAGCCTCTACCACAGCTTCGGGGCGGGTCTGCTAGTTCCTGGCACGGGCATCTGCTTGCAGAACAGGGGCGCGTGCTTCACGCTGGAAGAGGGTCATCCCAACGTGCTCGATGGAGGCAAGCGGCCCTACCATACTATCATCCCGGCCATGGCTATGCGCGATGATCGGCTCTGGCTGAGTCATGGGGTCATGGGCGGCTTCATGCAGCCTCAGGGGCACCTTCAGGTCATCGTCAACATGGTGGATCACGGACTTGACGCTCAGGCTGCCCTGGATGCTCCGCGCTTTCGAGTGGATGAGCGAGGGGGCCCCCAGGTGGCCATCGAGGAGGGGGTACCCTTTGAGACCTCCGAGGCCTTGGCGGCCATGGGACACGATGTGCGCATTGAGCCAGCCTTCTGGTCCGGGTTCGGGGGAGGCCAGGTCATCGCGGTCCACCCTGAGACTGGCGTGCTCGAGGGTGGTTCCGATCCGCGCAAGGATGGCTGCGCTGTGGGGTTCTAGCGGCCAACTCGGCCGGCTCGCGTGATGCCCTGCGGACGATGAGCTAGCAGACGTCGTAGGCCGTTCGCTGGTCTTGGATCCGTACCAGCAGTGCTCAGAAAGCCGAGTCCTCTGGTTGGTCGAGAGAGGACGGCTCCACGCGTTGATAGCCCCATTCGTCGAAGGCGAAGTCCCAGTGCTCGTTGACCTTGGCCACCACGTCGACGTCGTACTCGTTCTTTTCGCAACCCGCCACCGAGTCCAGACATGACCGGAACCTGGGTTCCGCCTGGGCGAAACCTGGTAGGGCCAGCCTGTCGTATACCCTCCGTATCTCGTCCAATGGCTGCTCCTCCAGGTCCTCGAATCTAACCTCTACCAGGTGCTCGGCCGGGATGAGCGCTCTGTCGGCCAGGAACCTCTGCAAAAGCCGCCCGTAGAAACTCAAGATGAACGCCTCGGTCTCGCCCATGCTGACCTCTTGCAGCTGGGCTCTGCGTACTACCATCACGGAGAGGTGTCTCGTAGAGCGGAAGACGTCGTACGGATTGTGGTAGATGTGGATGAATCTGGCTTCGGGGAAGAGATGCGGGATCGTTCCGATGCGGCCGGTGTTGGTGCAGTTCTAGAGTACGAGGCGTTTCCCTCCACTGCAGAGTGTGGCTTTGCGTAGCACTTCCAGGTACGCCTGGCTCCACTCCGTGGCGGATGAATCAGAGATGTGATCGGAAGAGTGCGTACCTTTCGAAGAAGTGGGTGCCGCCGCTCGACGTTCGCCGTGGTCGACAACTGCCCTGGCAACGTGGTATCATTCAGTCCGTCGCAAGAGCCTGCACGTGTGCCACGGCCCCGGAAAGGCGAGAAGCATGAGAGAACCACGACAGCTATTCCCCATCACTGCGCACATGGTCTACCTGAACTGCGCTGCCACCAGTCCTCTGGCGCTCCCGGTGAAGGAGGCCATCGACAAGTGTGTACTCGACCAGTTCGGCCGCTCCAACCAGGAGTTCTTCGACGAATGGCGCGAGTGCGAAGGGCGGGTCCGCGCGAAGCTTGCACGACTCGTCGGGGGCACGCCCCAGGAGATCGCATTGCTGGGCAACACGTCAGACGGCTTGGCTACGGTAGCCAGTGGATTGGCGTGGAGCGAAGGTGACAGCGTCGTCACGTGCAGCATCGAGTTCCCGGCTAACGTGTATCCCTGGCTCAGTCTGCGGGAGAGGTATGGAGTACAGGTCCGGATCGTACCTGCCAGGGATGGGCGCGTGCTTGCTGAAGACATCATGGTGGCAGCAGACGATACCACCAGAGTCATCGCGGTCAGCTACGTACAGTGGACCGCAGGCTTCCGCATGGATCTCGAGACTATCGGCCAGTTCTGCAGAGAGAGAGGCATCTACTTCCTAGTGGATACGATCCAGGCGCTAGGTGGCCTGGCGTTCGACGTGTCCAGATTCAACGTGGACTTCATGTCGGCGGGTTCTTACAAGTATCTATTGGGGCCGGTGAGCGTGGGGTGCTTCTACTGCCGCGAGGAACTGCTGGGCGATCTCTGGCCTAGCCGTGTGGGCCATCGAAACGTCGTCGACGACATGAGTCTCGACTACAAGTTCGAACTGTGGCCCAGCGCGCAGAGGTTCGAGGCCGGGGCCATGAACTATCTCGGGTTGCATGGGCTGGACGCCAGCCTGGACATCATCGAGAAGGCGGGCGTGGAGAACATCGAAAGGCACGTACTGCGGCTCACCGACCTGCTGATCGACAGGCTCCAGGAGAAGGGGTATCGAGTGGTAAGCTCGCTCTTCCCGGAGGAGAGATCTGGTATCGTGTCCTTTGCGCATCCCAAGTATGAGTCCGAGGAGCTCCTCCAGCGACTGTCTGAGGCTGGGATCGTCGTGTCCTTGCGCGAAGGAGCGATCCGGGCGTCTGCGCACCTCTACAACAACGAGGAGGACATCGAGCGCTTGGTTGAGGCGCTGCCTCAGTAGGTGACGCCGGCCGCCCGCGCTGTACGCAGCATGGTCGCGGCTGCCCTCCAGCGCTGCACCACTGGCAGGCCAAGGCGTCCAGGCGATGTTGGCGCAGCTCCATGTGGACCCTCGATGGACGGTGGTCGCGGTCAACCGCCGACCGGCTGATGAGGAGTCCGTCCTTCGCGCCGGTGACGAGGTGAACCTGCTCAGCCTGATCACGGGAGCGTGGTGAGTGCGTGCCCTGGCCGCCGTTCGTTCCAGACGTGGCTGTGTGGTCGTAGTCGCCGCGGCTGGTACAAGCGCTAAGCGTAGCGCTCGAAGCGGTCCTTGTCCGCTTTGCAGATGGGGCATTTCAAGGGTGGCTGGGGCCGGGCGCAGAGATAGCCGCACACCTTGCAGCGCCACACAGGGAGGCCACCGCGAGTGAAGCCGACCAGTTCCTCTTCGTGCTCTTCCGCGGGCGCAGGCTTGGCCCCGCGACGCTCAGGCACTGGCTCCGCTTGCTTCTCCCCCGTGGCGATCTCCTCGCTGACGTAGAGGGCGCAATAGCAGGCGCCGTACTCGTCCAGATCAGGGTCGCGGTAGTCGCACGGACAGATGATGTCCAGATCGCTCTCCCTCACGCCCTCCGCCAGACGAC